>SDGW01000937.1_pt1 | contig 12136 bp, 14 predicted proteins | sample 2873831 | NCBI WGS metagenome assembly SDGW01 (sample SAMN08132700, study PRJNA421101) | hypersaline lake metagenome | isolation source: celular fraction 0.22 microns magnesium sulfate-rich crust from ephemeral... | place: Spain: Penahueca Lagoon, Toledo | collected 2011-07
ACTCCGGAGCTGCTCGACGGCGAGGACCTCGACCGGAGCTTCGTCGACGCCCACGAGGGGTCGCTCTGTATCTCGCCCCGCTACGAGCGACTCGTCGAGGCGGTGCTCGGCACCGACACTATCGACGGTGTCGAGTTCGTTTACCCCAACGAAGAGCGTGAGGAGGAAGCCGCCATCGCCGACAGCGGCCTCGGCGTCTATCTCACGATGACGGGGTCGACCGCGCGCGACTACGGCCTCGTCCTCGGCGAACACCTGTTCCCCAGCGAGACCGTCCTGATGGAGAACGCCTCGGAGGGCAACGAGACGGTCGACAACGTCAAAACGCTCCTGAGCGAGGCCGTCGAGGAGACCGAACTCAGCGTCGCGTAAGCTGCTGGTGGGTTCCCGGAAACTACGCTTTTTCGACGGGCGACCGACCAGTCGACCATGCCCGACGAGAGTGACGACACCGTCGTGGACGACGAGACCGTCACCGACGCCGCCAGAGACCGCCAATCCGAGCGCGCCGACCACGTCACCGAGATGATCGGCGACGAAGCCGCGGGGTTGCTGGAAGACCGCACCTATCCGACGACCAGCGAGGAGTTGGCCGACGAGTACGCCATCGAGGCGGTCGACCTGCCGAACGAGACTGAATCCCTTAGCAGTGTCTTCGACCGGCTCCCCGACGAGGAGTACACCACCGCGACCGAGGCCCAGCAGGCCGCGGCCCGCGCGCTCGCCGACGGCCCCGCGGTCACCGACACCGAGCAGGCGGCCGAGCTCTACGAAGACGAGTCGACGCGCCGCGAGCCGGAGGACCCCGAGGCCGCCGACGCGCCACACATGGAACCCACCTTCGAGAAAGACGAGCTGGACGACGAGAACGACGTTTGAATACCGACTAGCGCTCGGCGAGGTCGAGGTATTCGACCCACGCCGGATCGATATCGGGAGCGACGATCCGCATCGGGAGCCCACGGTCGTCGACCGGTGGCTCGGCGGGCACCGACGCCAGCGGCTGTTGGCCCGCCGCACACAACACCAGTGCGTCGACGATGTCGTCGCGGGCGACCTGATTGAAATAGTACTCCTCACACGCGTTTTTATAAATCGACTCCCAGTTGTCAGACCATTCCTCAAGGACGGCAAACCGGGCCGCGCGGCCGGTCTCGTCCGATTTGGGGTGGGCGATCGGATACCCTCGGTTTAAATGGGCAAAGCAGAGCTCCGGGTGGCTCTCGTAGACGTCGACCGCCGGCGATTCCGCGCGCAGATATCGGTCCATCGTAGCGATCTTCTCGGTGATGTTCCACGCCTGCTGTGAGATCCCGGAATCGAGGAACTCGCGCTGCAGCCGGTTCGCCCGGTCGTAGCTGGCTGTCTCGCCTGCCTGCTGGCGGTACTCGACGACCGGTCGACAGGGGGCCGGAAACACCGACGAACCGCGCGAACCGAGCCGCTGGCGGGCGAGCCGGTCGCACTCACGGGCGGTCGACGACTCGAATCCGATCGGTATGTCGACGAGCAGTCGATCGGCCTCGCTGTGGGCCGCAAACAGATCGCGCACTGTCTTATAAAGGTCGTGCTGCAGCCCGGCGACGTCAGCCCACACCGCGAACCAGCCGCCTGCACAGCCGTCGACGCCGACGACGCGGCCGGTCGGCTCGCCGATGACTCGGCTGGTCGGTTCGTCGGCGGTGTGGTCAGTCATCCTGTTCGCTCCGGGCGTCGACCGCAATCGAATCCAGTAGCATCGATGTTACGTGGTTACACTACGGTCCGCGAACTGATATATCGGTTCGGACCCTACACGGGACAATGAGCGACGAGATTCCCGTCACCGCCGAGCAGCCCGACAGTTCGATCAACGTAACGGGCACCGACCACATCTCGATCATCGGCAGCAACGAGGCCGACACGGTCGACTTCTACCGCGATATCCTCGGGATGCCGCTGGTGTTGCGCCAGCCGAACCTCGACGACCCCTCGATGACCCACCTGTTTTTCGACACCGGCGACGGCCGGATGGTGACCTTCTTCGTCTCCGGCCAGCCGTCGAACCGCGGCAGCCAGTGGCCCGGCATCGGCGCGGTCCACCACCTCGCCTTCTCAGTCGACGCCGAGCGGTTCGAGGAGACCAAAGCCGCCCTCGACGAGGAGGGGATCGGCTACAACGAGTTCGATCGCGGCGCGTTCCACTCGCTGTACACCACCGACCACAACGGGCTCGTCATCGAGTTGGCCACCGACAAGTACGATATTCCGGACGACCGCCGCGGTGAGGCGCTGGCGACCGCCCAGCGGATTCGGGTCGCCGAGGGGGCCTCCTACGTCGAGGACGACCACCTCGCGGCGGCCCTCGACGAACTCGGGATCGACTCCGATCCGGTCGACCTCTCCGAGGCCGACTCCGGCGTTGGTGGAGTATAAATGCCGACCCGCGACGGCCCACCCGACGCCTTCGGCTCGGCCTACCGCCTGCTGTCGACCGCGGTCACCCCGCGACCGATCGGTTGGATCAGCACGAGGAGCGAGACGGGCGTCGACAACCTCGCGCCGTACAGCTTTTTCAACGTGGTCGCGGTCGATCCGCCGGTCGTCATGTTCGCACCGGTCGGCAGCAGCGAGTTGAAGGATACGCCGCGGAACGTCCGGAAGACCGAGGAGTTCGTCGTGAATACGGTGACCCGTGATCTCGTCGAGGGGATGAACGCTACGAGCGCGACGCTCGGGCCGGGCGAAAGCGAGTTCGATCAGGTCGGCATCGAGCGTGCGGCCTCGGTCGACGTCGACCCGCCGCGGGTTGCGGCCGCAAAAGTCGCCTTCGAGTGCGAACTCTACGACTGGATCGAGGTCGGCGGTAGCGTCCTGATCCTCGGCGAGGTCGTCCACGCCCACGTCGACGAGGACGTGCTGACCGACGGGCAGGTCGACATCGACCGTCTCGATACAGTGGGTCGGCTTTCGGGGAGTCAGTACGCCTCGACCGCCGAACGGTTCAGTATCGACCGCCCGTCCTAACTGGTCGAGAACGTCCCAAACAGTGGTAACATTTGGTGCGGTGAGAAGCTATAGCTGGTTGTTATCTGACGGAACCGTATGGAACGGAGACAGTTCATCGTCGGCAGTACATCGATACTGAGCCTCGGGCTTGCTGGCTGTACTGGTAGTGGCGGGAGTAGCGGGGAAAGCAGTAGTCCGGAAGCCGTTGCCGAGGCGTTTTTTGCCGCGGCGGCGGACGGCGACATCGAGCGGCAGGAAGAACTGCTTCACCCGGAGTCGGGTATGGAGCCGATCGAAGAGGACGTCGAGTTGACGATCAACGAGATCGAAACGATATCGCTCGAAGCGTACGCCGAGGAAACGGGACGGTATACGGGTGACGACGGGATCGAACAGCAACGGAACCGGCTCGACGAGCGACTGGAGGAGATCGGAGCCGACGACTATGCGTACGTGTCGTACAGTTTCGAAACCGACGAGTACGGTGCCGAAGACGGCTACCTGATTCTCGTCTCTGACGACGGCGAGTGGTTGGTTTATCAGCGGGCGACCAACTGGGGGACTGCGCAAGGATCGGCCAGTGAAAACCAGGCGCCACAGGTCTCCATGGAATACGAGTTCGAATCCGCATCCGAGTTGACGATTACGCACGCAGGGGGAGACGACGTCGACGCGTCGAACCTGTCTATCGAAATCGGAGGGACAGCCATAGGGTCCGGTGCGGCCGAGTGGGAGATCAGCGGCTGGGACGGAACCGTCCAGACCGGTGATTCGCTCACACTCGTCGACAGTAGCGGGACGGATCACAGCGGCGAGGAAATTAAAGTCGTCTGGACCGATCCGGAAGGCGGCAGCTCGAGCACTATCGCCTCTCAGGAGTGGCCAGCGGTCTAAACCCTCCGATCCAGCCGCTGGTCGTACCGGGCGAGACGCTACTGTCTGTGATATTTACAGCCGTGTATTTTTGTACTCACAGGCGACAGGTCCGGTATGATACGGGTCTCGGGTTTGCGGAAGACGTACGGTGATTTTGCGGCCGTCGTCGACAGCTCCTTCGAGGTCGAAACGGGCGAGATCTTCGGCGTCGTCGGGCCGAACGGGGCCGGAAAGACCACGACGCTCAAGATGCTCGCCGGACTGATCGAGCCGACCGCTGGCACCGCCGAGGTTGCGGGGTTCGATGCCGCCGAGCCCGCGATGCGCCACCGGCTCGGTTTTTTACCTGAAGAGTCGCCGCTCTACGAGGATATGACGCCGAAATCCTATCTGACGTTCTTCGCTGATCTCTACGACGTACCGCGGTCGACGGCCACCGAGCGGATCACCGAGACGCTCGACCGCCTCGAACTGGAGTATCGGGACCGCCGCATCGGCGATATGTCGAAAGGGATGAAACGCAAGGTCGCCATCGCCCGCTCGCTGATCAACGATCCCGACGTCCTGATCTACGACGAGCCAGCAAGCGGGCTCGATCCGTTGACGACGAACTCCGTTCTCGAATTTACCCGCGAACTCCGGGACGACGAGAAGACAGTGATCTTCAGCGCCCACAATCTCTACCACGTCGAATCGGTCTGCGACCGGATCATCATCATGAACGAGGGACGGATCATCGCCCGCGGAACCGTCGAGGAGATCCGCCAGCAGTACGGCGAGACGACCTACCACGTGTTTAGCGACACTGATCTTCCCGAAACCGAGCCCACGAACGACGGTCGACACCGAGCGGTCGTCGACTCGATGGACGCCGTCGAGTCGCTACAGGACGCCGCCGAAGCCGCCGGCGGGAGCGTCGTCGACATCCGGACCAACGAGCCGAGTCTCGAAGAACTGTTCTTGGATCTCACGGGCCGGCAGATGGCCGGACCGCGAACCGCGGCGGCGACGGCGGGGAACGGTGGGTCGTCGGTCGAGGAGTCGATCGACGACGTGATTGAGCCGGAGGAGCCACAGTGAGCGTTGGGACCCGCCTCCGCCGCATCTGGCGGATCGCCCGCTGGGAGGTGAGTCTCGGGTCGACCAGCCTCGATCGCCAGACGCTTCTGGCCGCAGTCGCGCTGTTGATGCTGGCGGGTGGGATCGCTGGTGCGGGACTGGTCGTCGGCACCGAGGGGCTCGCACCGAATCAGGACATCTACCGCATCGGGGTCGATGAAAACAGCCCCTACTACGACGTGGTCGACCGCCATGCGGCGTTGACGCCACGAGAGCCGGACCGCGCAAAGCTCGAAACGGGCGACCTCGACCTCATCGTCTCACCGCCGGGCGGTGGGAGCGGCACCGTTTCACTCACGGTCGACGGGCAGCGTAGCGACGGGCCAGTCGACGCCGGCGAACTTTCCCCGTCGACGGTGTCGGTCGCCTACGCGCCGACCGAGAAGGGAACCGCGGCGTTGACGGCCTTCCGGTCGGCCGTTCAGGGGTACAACGACCGGCTGATGGCGGTCGAGCCGAACGAAACGGCGGCCTATCCGGTTTCGGTCACGCTCCAGTACCGGTCGCAGTCGACGTCGCTGCAGTCGAACCGCTTCGCGGATACCAACGGGACGGCGACCGGCGGCGATGGCAGCAGTGGCGGCGAATCGACCGATGGGCCGACAGATGGGTCGGAGACGACTGGCGACACCGACGACCAGTCGACTGGCGGAGACGACCAGCAGGACGACGGAGAGTCGACCGAGGGTTCCGGTTCGGGGTCGACAGACCAGCGCGATGACCCCGAGTTGGGCGACGAGGACGACTCGCTTTTGAGCGGACTGCTCGGTGGGAGCTCCTCGCAGGGCTCGCCCGCCGAGATCAGCCCGCCGTTCCCCTTCGGCTCGCTCATCTTGGCGTTCGTCTTCCTCGTGCCGATGAACTTCATCATTCAGGCCTACGGCGGGACGATCCTCAACGAGCGGATCAACCGCCGCGGCGAGCTGCTGTTGGTCGCCCCCATCGAGCGACTGGATATCGTCGCAGGCAAGACGCTGCCCTACCTGCTTGCGGCCGTCGTCGCTATCAGCGGTATCAGCTACGGCGTCGGCGGGGGCGTGCTCGCGGTGGCAGCCGTGCTCCCGATCGCGCTGGCGTTCCTCGCGTCGACGTTCGTCGGCGCGATGTTCGCCCGTTCTTTTAAGGAACTCACGTTCGTCACCGTCACCGTCTCGGTGTTCCTGACGACCTACGTGTTCATCCCGGCGATCTTCACGAACGTCACCCCGATCGCGCTCATCTCGCCGTTGACGCTTGTGGTGATGAGCCTACAAGGTGAGGCGGTCGGTCTCGGAGGGTACGTGTTTGCGACCGCGCCGTTCTATCTCGGGTCGACGATCCTCTTTCTGCTCGGCGTCGGTGTCTACCGCGAGGAGGACATGTTCACCCAGAAGCCCGTCCCCCTGAAATTCCTCGATGCGATCGACGCCCGGCTCCGCGGCCCGAAATCGGTCGGGGTCGCCTCGGCGCTGACGATCCCGTTCGTCTTCATCGGCGAACTGCTGGCGATCGCGGCGCTGTTCGTGATGCCGATCGAGATTTCTGTGCCGTTGATCCTCGTAGTCATCGCGGCCATCGAGGAGGTCGCCAAGTCCATCCACATCTACGCGGGCATCGAGAGCGACCGGTTCGACCGGTCGACGAGGACCGCGATCCTGCTGGGTGGGCTCTCAGGGGTCGGCTTCTTCGTCGGCGAGAAGTTCACCGCCATCGCCCAGATCGTCGGCCTTCCCGAACTCGTGTTGGGGCAGGCGGCGCTGACACCCTCCGGCGTGACGCCAGCCTCAACGCTGGCGTTGCTCTTGGGACCGCTCGTCTTGCACACCGTGACGGCGGCCATCTCAGCGCTGGGGGCCAAGCGGAACCTCCGGTGGTATCTGCTGGCGATGGTGGTGGCGACGGTGGTCCACGCGGGCTACAACTTCGCGGTGGTGAGTACCTATGCCTGAGCAGGGTGTCGTCGGTCGACTGCGGGCGTGGTTCCGGAGCCAGCGGCTCACGATCGCCAAGCGCGAACTGCAGGTGTTGGGACGAGAGAAGACGATCATCCTCGCGTTGGTGATCCAGCTGTTCGTCGCCAGCTTCTCGGGCTTTCTGGTGGTCGGCCTCGTCTCGCTGTACGACCCCGGCAGCGTCGAGGGGTACGGGATCGAGGCCGCCGTCACCGGCGAGGCCTCCGAGGAGATGCTGGTGGCGATGGAAAGCAGCGACGCGCTCACTGGGACCGAGTACAACTCCACGGCCGCGGCCTTCGAGGCCTTCGACGAGGGGCGCGCACAGGCGGTGTTCGACACATCGAGACGCGACGAGACGATCGACGTCGTCCTGACCGCGCCGGAGGGCTCTATCGAGACGACGCTGGTGGTCTCGGAGAGCCAAGAGGTGCTGCGGGCGCTCGAACGAAACGAGCGAGCCGAGCGAGCGGCCTCGCTGGAGGTCGTTCCGCTGGAGCTGCCGCCCGATCGCGGCGGCAATCCCTACTTCGACTTCACCTACACCGTCCTGCTTCCACTCTTGGTGTTCCTGCCGGTGTTCATCAGCGGCTCGATCGCCGTCGACTCGATCACCGAGGAGGTCGACCGCGGGACGCTGGAACTGCTTCGGGTCGCGCCGGTCTCGCTGACCCAGATCGTCGACGGCAAAGCCCTCGCGATGATCGTCCTCGCGCCGCTGCAGGCGATGACATGGCTGGCGCTACTCTCGGTCAACGGCGTGGGGATCGCCAACGGCGCGTGGCTGTTCGCGCTCGTCACCGCCGCGACAGTCGTCGTGGTCGCCTTCGCGATCGCCGTCTCGCTGCTTGCGGCCGATCGGCGGGCAGCCCAACTGCTGTTCTCGGTGGGGGTGTTGCTGCTGTTCGCGGCGGCGTCGTTCCTCCCCGGCGGCCCCGCGAACATGGCCGCGCTGCTGGCGATCGACAGTGCGACGGTGTCGACGTACGTCATGGTCGGCGGCTACGTCGTAGCAGCGATCGGGGCGGCTGGCGCGGTTCGGTGGCTGGCGGGACAGGTCGACCCGAACGAGTTGTAAACCGTGGCGGGAGGAGGGTTTTAAGACACATTCAGTCTGTCGAGTTGTCGTCGACCGGTAGGAGGTCAGTACAGCGGAGGGACGCCACGCACACCGATCCGGGCACATAACTCAACTGACTCGACATCGAACGGACTGTCATGAACGGTGACCCGCTCGACAATCTCGACCGCCGCATTCTGCACCTGTTGCAGATAGACGCCCGCGGGGCCTCCGATACGAACATCGCGGAGGAAACGGACGTCACTGGAACGACTGTCCACAACCGAATCACGCAACTGGAAGAGAAGGGCATCATCACCGGCTACAATCCGGAACTCGACTACGAGCAGGCGGGATATCCGATGCAAGTGTTGTTCATCTGCTCGACGGAGCTCTCCCGTCGGTCGGAGATGGCCGAGAAAGCCCTCGAAGTTCGGGGTGTCGTCAACGTCCGGGAGATGTTGTCCGGCGAGGAAAACCTCCACGTCGAGGTCGTCGCCGAGTCGACCTCCGAGATCGAGGAGAGTACCGACCAGCTGGACAACCTCGGCCTGCGGATCATGAGTAGCAACATTCTGGCGGAAGAACACATCCAGCCGTGGAACCACTTCCATCAGGAGTTCGCCGGAGAGGACGCCGACACGCCCGAGGAAATCGGGTCGACCGAAGAATAGCCCTCGTTGAACTGAAGGGAATCAGTTGGGATACTGAACTCGGTCCCACGCTCCACCTGTCTACTGACCCTGCCCGCTTGGAGAAGTCAAGCAGATACTCGGTTCCGCTCGATATTTCAAATAGTTAGAATTATCACCAAAAAGACCTTAAGTCAGTCGGGGCCGGACGGTAGACAATGGCTTCTCTGACCAGAGTGGGATTGGATGAGATGTTCGACGTGTTGACACATCCCTACCGTCGGTACGTTTTGTACTACCTGCGAACGCACTCCGAGGCAGTCGACATCGAGACCCTCTCGGCGATGCTCGCCAACGAGCTGGAAGGCCCATCCGCGACGGCCGAGAGGAAGACGCCTGAAGACATCCAGATCGCCCTCCACCATATCCATCTCCCGAAACTCGCCGATGTTGGCCTTATCACGTTCGCTCACGACCAGCGATCGATCGAACTCGACGAGACACCTGGGCACGGCCAGTTCATCGACCACGCCGCACGCGTCGACGGCTATGCACCACCCGCCGCGGGCGATTGAGAACCGTGCCTCGACCACGCTGTCGCTAACTGTGGAAAACAAGCAGACGAACAGACAGTAATCGATTCCCGACGCCGTCGACACGACCTCGGCCGGCGTGGCTATCCTGCAGGTACGGTGATCGTTACGTAAGGACGGCCGTGTTGCCCCGCGTCTCGACCAGTTTGGCGTCGACCTTCTCAGCCAGTTCGTCGGCCAGCTCCTCGGTATCATCCGTGCCGCGGGCTGCTCGCAGGAACTTCACTTTCACGAGTTTGCGGTCCTTGAGTTGGCCGCGAAGCTCCTCGGTGACCGCGTCGATGCCGCTTTTGCCGACCCAGACGGTCACGTCGAGGTCGTGGGCCTCCTTCCGGAGTTCGTGATCTACCATATGGTCTGTAGAGAGGGTCGACCGGTTTCAACCGTTCGACTGACGTCCGTTCGATCGTGGCCCAGCGGTCGACCTGACAAAAACCCACAGCAAACCGGCAACCAATTCGTATTCGAAATCGCCGAAAAACAGGCGTTACAGACCCTCAGCACACACATCCACTCGTGTCTGATTCTCCGTAGGTATAGGTAGCCGACGCCCGGACACACGCGTATGGAATTCGCCCCGCAGCTCCTGCTTACGGTGCTGATGGGTGTTGGGCTGATCGCCGCCGCCGTCTGGATCGGACGCTATCGCCGCGACGTCGCCACGACGCCCGCCCTCGGCGGCGAGGAGACCGGTGGTGCCTACGTCGAACAAGAGAAGCCAGCCGGGCTCACCCGGTGGCTGACGACCGTCGACCACAAGGATATCGGCCTGCTCTATGGGCTGTTCGCCGTGACGGTGTTCGTGATCGCCGGGCTCGAAATCCTGCTGATGCGCGTCGAGCTGATGACTCCTGATACGACGCTAATCGGCACGGCGACCTACAACGCGCTGCTGACGAGCCACGGGATCGGGATGCTGTTCCTGTTCGCCACGCCGATCATCGCCGCCTTCGCCAACTACCTCATCCCGCTGATCATCGAGGCCGACGACATGGCCTTTCCTCGAATCAACGCCATCGCCTTCTGGCTGCTGCCGCCCGCCGCGCTCCTTATTTTCAGTGGGTTCATCGCCCAACCGCTGGGGCTGTTCGGCCCGCCGCAGACCGGCTGGACGATGTACACGCCGCTATCACTCGGCGGAGCGGGCCCCAGCACAGACGCCGTCGGTGGAACGGGCGTCGACCTCATGTTGCTCGGACTCCACCTCTCGGGGGTCGCCACCACGATGGGGGCGATCAACTTCATCGTGACCATCTTCACCCAGCGCGGCGAGGACGTGCAGTGGTCGAACCTCGACATCTTCTCGTGGACGATCCTCACCCAGTCGGGGATCATCCTGTTCGCGTTCCCGCTGTTGGGCAGCGCACTCCTCATGCTGCTGGCCGACCGCAACTTCGGCACCAGCTTCTTCATGGCCGAGGGCGGGACGCTGCTGTGGCAACACCTGTTTTGGTTCTTCGGCCATCCCGAAGTGTACATCCTCGTGTTGCCGATGATGGGAATCATCAGCTACGTCCTCCCGGTGTTCGCGGGCCGGAAGCTGTTCGGTTTTAAATTCGTTGTCTACTCCACGCTCGCGATCGGTGTGCTGTCGTTCGGCGTCTGGGCCCACCACATGTTCGCAACGGGGATCGACCCCCGACTCCGGGCGTCGTTCATGGCGGTCTCGATGGCGATCGCGATTCCCTCGGCGGTCAAGACCTTCAACTGGATTACCACGCTGTGGGGCGGCTCGATCCGACTGACGACGCCGATGCTGTTCTGTATCGCCTTCGTCGGCAACTTCATCATCGGCGGTGTGACAGGGGTCTTCCTCGCAGCGATTCCAATCGACCTCGTGCTCCACGACACCTACTACGTGGTCGGTCACTTCCACTACATCGTGATGGGCGCGATCGCCTTCGCCGGCTTCGCGGGGGTCTACTACTGGTTCCCGCTCGTCACCGGGCGGATGTATCAGGCGACCCTCGGGAAGGCCCACTTCTGGCTCTCGATGGTCGGCGTCAACCTCACCTTCTTCGCGATGATCCTGCTGGGCTACGGCGGGATGCCCCGGCGGTACGCCACCTACCTGCCACAGTACGCCACCCTCCACCAGCTGACGACCCTCGGCGCGCTGCTGCTGGCGGTCGGCCAGATCGTCTGGATCTGGAACATGGTCTCGTCGTGGATGGAGGGTCGACGCGTCGAGGAGACCGACCCGTGGGACCTCCAGCAACACGACACCTACACCACCGAATGGAACTGGTTCGACCGTCGACGGCAGTCGCTGCTCACTGACGGCGAGGGAGGCCAGTCAGCCACGACCGACGGCGGCGGGGGGTCGACGGACGATGGGACGGCGTCGCCGCGGGAGGGCGACGACACGTAGCGGGGTTGCGGCAGTCGAGGCGGTTGGTCTGCCGAATAAAAAACGACGACACGTCGGACCAGTAGCTCTTTGTATTTATAAACGAGTCTGTGACCCATGACAGACGATCCGTTCTTCTGTGAGGACTGTGATATGGACCTCGGCCACGACGAGATCGAGACCGTCTCGGGAATCCCGCAGGTCGACGTCGAGACGTTCGAGATCTCCGGCCAACCGGCCGACGTTCACAAATGTGCCGGCTGTGGGCTCGTGATCGGACTGACGCTCCAGTAGCCGGGGGCTACGAGTCGGCCGACGGCGGCGGGCTGACGTATTTGAAGTAGCCGAACAGCCCGATGGCGAGCAGGACGTAGTAGACGGCCTGTGGCCACGCTACGGGCGCGTAGGACCACGCCAGCGAGATGGTCAGGAAGATCAGTCCCGACATGACGACGTCTTCGATGACGTTCGTCTCGTATTTCCGCAGCCGGTCGAGCAGCGAATCCGGTCGACTCACCGACCCACCTCAGCGCGTCGAGCAGCTGGCCGGAGTTGGTGTTCCATTACCGTCCCACGTCTCCCAAACG
>SDGW01001499.1_pt1 | contig 12135 bp, 16 predicted proteins | sample 2873831 | NCBI WGS metagenome assembly SDGW01 (sample SAMN08132700, study PRJNA421101) | hypersaline lake metagenome | isolation source: celular fraction 0.22 microns magnesium sulfate-rich crust from ephemeral... | place: Spain: Penahueca Lagoon, Toledo | collected 2011-07
TTCAACCTCATCGTATAAGGCTCTTGCTAAAGGTCGATTTTCTACGGTGACTACATCATGTTGTTTGGCTATTTCTTTAATTTTCTGCGCAACATAATCGACACCTTTTGCAACAACATACGGGGCTTGTGATTTTTCCTCATCGTACTTAATCGCAATGGCATAGTGCGTTGGGTTAGTGATCACAACGTCTGCTTCTGGAACTTCACTCATCATACGTTGTTGAGACATTTGTCTTTGTCTTTCTTTAATCTTAGATTTAATTTGAGGGTCACCTTCCATGTTTTTGTGCTCATCTTTGACATCCTGTTTTGACATCCGAATGTTTTTCTCATGATCATACCTTTGATAGGTATAATCAATGACAGATAAAATCAATAAAAGCAAAGAAGCTGAGGTCCCCATAATAACGGTTGTTTGTCCAAAAAAAGCAATGGCACTTTCCAAGCTTTTTTGAGACATCTCAAGCATATCTCCTTTTCTCCACCAAAGAATAGAAAAGGTTACGGTTCCTACAAATCCTATTTTTAATAAGGATTTAAACAGTTCTACTAGGGCTCTAGCTGAGAATACTTTTTTGGCTCCTTGTATCGGATCAAGCTTTTTAAGATCCATCTTCAATGGTTCTCCCGTAAACATGACCCCTACCTGTAAGAGGTTGGAAGCAATTCCTGCTACTATTGCCATACCAGCGATAGGCGCTAATGTTTTGGTCATTTCAAAGCTAGCTTCTACGAAGATTTGTTGGACATTGTGTTGTGTCAAATCCCAATTTAAATACTCTTGGAATGTATTTTTAAACATACCTGTGAACTGGTCTCGCAGAAACCCTCCAATAACAAAAAGTAACAAAAAGACAGCAAATAATAGAATCGCTGTATTAACGTCCTGACTCTTTGGGACCTGACCTTTTTTACGTGTGTCTTCACGCTTTTTCGGAGTCGCTTCTTCAGTTTTTTCACCTTGGAAAAATTGTAAGTCTAAACGTAATAATTCCATTTAAGCGCCTCCCATCAGTTGCATAAGGCCTCTCATAGACACCAGCATAAATTCAAATAACTTATGAACTAACATTGTAAACATGCTAAAAGATATAAAAATAACTATAAAGCTAACTAGAATTTTTAAAGGAAGTCCTACTACAAATACGTTTAACTGTGGTACAGTTCTCGCAATAATTCCTAAAGCAACATCCACTAAAAACAAACACCCTACAATCGGAATCGCCATTTGAAAGGCAACGACGAACATTTTATTAAACGTCTGTAACACATAATCCATCATCTCTGGGTTAGAGAATGGTACATATAGTTGTTCCATTGGTATAACTTCGTAACTGTAAAAAACGCCATCTATAAGTAAATGGTGACCATTAACAGCCAGTAAAAATAAAAGTGTAAATGTGTATAGATATTGACCGATTAAAGGACTTTGAGCTCCAGTTTGAGGGTCAACTACGTTCGCAATTGCAAAACCCATCTGAAAATCAATAAAGCCACCTGCCACTTGAATAGCTGAGATAATTAAATAGGCTATAAAACCTACCATCAGACCAACTAAAGCTTCTTTAATGATTAATAAGTAAAACGTTTCATTTAATAACACAACTGGTACATCTATCGTAAAATACATAATCCATGTTAAAAAAAAGCTAAAACCAACTTTGTGCTGAGATGGCACATTTCGATAAGAGAAGATTGGTAATGTTACGAAAAATGCAGTCACTCTCATGAAGATTAATAAAAATGCTGGCACGGAATTCAAATTGATAATATCTAGCATGATTTACCCTACAAATTGGTTTAGATTCATAAAAATATCACGAGCAAATTCAACCATCATAGACAACATCCAAGGACCGAAGAACACAAGGCCAGCTAATACAGCCACAATCTTAGGTATAAACGCTAGTGTTTGCTCTTGAATTTGTGTTGTTGCCTGAAATATCGATACGAGCAAACCAACCGATAAAGCCAATAAAAGGAGAGGCCCTGTTACAGTTAGGACAGTATAAATTCCTTTTTCAGCTAATGAGATAACAAATTGACTGTTCATGACTCAGACCTCCCTAAAACCCTTGAAGTAATGACTGTGTAATGAGATACCATCCATCCACAAGAACAAACAATAATATTTTAAATGGTAATGAAATCATAACTGGCGGAAGCATCATCATACCCATCGACATTAAAACACTGGCAACAGCCATATCAATAACGAGAAATGGGATAAAGATCATAAAGCCCATTTGGAAAGCTGTCTTCAGCTCACTTATTGCGAATGCTGGAACGAGCGTTGTAAGTGGAACATCTTGTATCGTACTTGGACGCTCCATTCCTGCATAATTCATAAATAAAGCTAAATCTTTTTCCCTTGTATGCTTGGCCATGAAATCTTTCATGGGTATACTTGCTTGTTCATAGGCTTCTTCTAGTGTGATTTCTTCATTAAAAAGCGGTGTCAAAGCTTCTTGATTAACTTCTTGTAACGTAGGTGCCATCACAAAAAAAGTGATAAACAAGGCTAGACCAATGAGCACTTGGTTAGGTGGCATCGTTTGTGTTGCTAATGAAGTACGTACAAACGATAGTACAATTAAAATCCGGGTAAAGCTTGTCATTAAGATTAATATACTTGGTGCTAGAGAAAGAATCGTTAACAACAACAAAAGCTTGATGGATGTTGAAATATTTGTTGGGTCTGAATTTGAAAAGATGTCTATAAATTCATTCATCTGAATCCTCTTTCTTTTGTTGTTGCTTTTCTATTACTTTCTCTCGTTTTTGTTTTAACGACTTCAGCTCTGATTGGAACAACTGCTGAAACTGAATGGATGATTCAGATTCTTGAGATGTTGGTTTCTTGTTTTTTGATATGAGTGACGCTAACCGCGCACCAGGATTATATACTTCACCTTCTGAAGGGTTTGATAATTCTTGAATCGTTTTCTCATCTTCAATTTCTGTCAAAAGTTCTACATTGTCACCTACACCCACTACATAATAGCGGTCACCTATTCTTACTAGTTGCATAGATTTATGTTGTCCTAATGAAATACCTCCTAGATTTTGCATGGCGCGGACATTACTAAACATTTGATTCCGCTTATTTACAAATTTAAGAAGTCCATAAATAAGGACAATAATAAAAGCAAGAGCTAAAACGAGCTTCACGATGTTCCAAGCTAATGATGGTGATTCTTCTTGAGCTGATTCGTTTAAAGGAGAAGAAGATCCTTGGTCCTCTTCTCCATCATTACACCCTGCTTTATCAGGATTCTCTATACATTCTTTTGCACTTGGGTCTGTAGCCGAGGCCTCGGATGTATGTAATGGAAGAAAGCACAACATAAGTAGTACAGTTATCCATAATACAATCTGTTTCTTCATAATGCTTGTACTCTTATCCTAAAGCTTTATTGATGGCTTCAAGAACTCGATCAGCCTGGAACGGTTTTACGATAAAGTCTTTAGCCCCCGCTTGAATTGCATCAATTACCATAGCTTGTTGCCCCATCGCCGAACACATAATGACCTTTGCTTCAGGGTTTGTGCTCTTAATCTCTTTTAATGCTGTGATTCCATCCATCTCAGGCATTGTAATATCTAGTGTTACTAGATCCGGATCAAGCTCTTTATACTTTTCAATAGCTTGGTTACCATCCTGTGCTTCCCCTACTACTTCAAAACCATTCTTCGTTAAAATGTCCTTAATCATCATGCGCATAAATGCAGCGTCGTCTACAATTAAAATTTTACTAGCCATAATTATCCTCCTTGAATCTTCTCTTTTTTATTGTAATTTTTTGAGTCGCTCTTGCTGACTTAAAATATCTGTTACACGTACACCGAAGTTTTCATCGATGACGACAACCTCACCCTTAGCAATAAGCTTTTCATTAACATGAATATCAACAGGCTCACCTGCTAACTTATCTAGCTCCACAATAGACCCTGAAGATAGTTCTAGAATCTCTTTAATTGTTCGTTTTGTTCGCCCTAATTCAACGGTTACGCGTAAAGGGATATCAAGTAACATATCCAAATTGCGTTTTTCATTTTTAGGTAACTCTACTTGATTAAAGCTTGAAAACTCAGCAGCTTGCACGTCTGCATTTTGAGCATCCCCCATACCACCAATATGTTGTGGCTGCTGCTTCGGTTGCTGTGGTTGGGTTTGAGCACTCGGTTGTGGTGCTTGCTGTACTGGTTGTTGCTGAGTCGCTTGTGCACTTTGTTGCGGCTGATCTGGTGCATGATTTGGTGGTGCACTATGTTGAGCTACCTGTTCTTGCTGTTGTGGTGCCGCTTGTGCTTGTGCTTGTGGTGCACTTTCTTTCTCAGGTTCCTGTTCAGGAGGATTTAATAATTGATTCACTAATTCTTTTGCGAAGTTTAATGGTAACACTTGCATAATCGCTGAATCGATTAATTCTCCAATTCTTAGCTGGAACGATACCTTAACTAATATTTGATTGTCAGGAATCGTTTCAGTCCCTTCACCTTCTTTCACATTTAGTAAATCGATAGAAGGCGGTGATATATCCACTCGTTTATTAAATACAGTAGACATACTCGTTGCTGCAGAACCCATCATTTGATTCATGGCTTCTTGCACAGCACTTAAATGAATATCATTTAACTCCTCATCTGGAGTCGTACCATCTCCTCCCAGCATAAGGTCTGCAATAATCGCTGCATCCTTTTGCTGGATGACTAATAGGTTCATACCAGAAAACCCTTCTGTGTACGTTACCTGAATAGCTACATTTGGTTGTGGGAATTCATCTGGTAATTGAGACTGCTCAATTACAGAAATCGTAGGTGTTGTAATATCCACCTTTTGATTTAATAGACTTGATAAAGCTGTAGCTGAACTACCAAAAGAGATATTGCCAATCTCACCCAAAGCGTCTTGTTCTAATGTAGAAAGGTTCCCTTCTTCTGGGGACTCTTGTTGTCCTTCTTGCTCATCATCTTCATCAGCTGTCCCTCTTAATAGCGCGTCGATTTCATCTTGTGAAAGCATATCATCACTCATCATCTGCGTCCCCCCTTCGATATTCTTCCATAACTTGCACGGCCACTTTCTTTTTCACTTTACCTGGCTGTACATAGAATTTTGTCTCTTGATCTACTTTCATCTTTAATGGATCTTGAATCTTTTGATCTAGTTGGATAACATCACCTTGTCCTAATTGAAGAAATTGATCAATTGTCATACTAGATTCACCTAGCATAGCACTAACATCTACTTCTGCTTTTTGAACACTCTTAGCTAATGCTTCATATTCTTCAGGCTCTCGGTCAGACGTTTGTGTCTGCATCCAATAATGGACGGATAACTTCGGAATAATCGGTTCTAATACAACATGAGGTATACAGATATTGATCATGCCACTAGCTTCACCAATCTCCGTATTTAATGAGATAACCACAACGGTTTCGTTAGGTGATACCATTTGCAAAAACTGTGGGTTAACCTCAAATTCTTCAAGCTCTGGTTCAATATCAACAACAGAACTCCAGGCTTCTTGTAGATTATCTATAGCTTTCTCAAACAGCTGAGACATAATTTTTGTCTCAATTTCTGTAAGGTTTTCAACTTTATTAACTGAGACGCCTTTTCCACCAAGCATACGATCCATCATGGCATACGCAATATTGGGGTTGATCTCTAGTAAAACCCGACCATCTAATGGTTCTACCGAATAAATATTCAAAATGGTTTTCTTCGGGATCGATCGAATAAATTCTTCATAAGGTATCTGGTCAACAGACGCTACTGAAATATTAATATAAGTACGAAGTTGAGCAGAAAAGTAAGTCGTCAATAAACGCGCAAAGTTCTCGTGAATACGAGATAAACTTCGTATTTGGTCTTTTGAAAAACGAAGGGCACGTTTAAAATCATAAACTCTTACCTTTTTTTGTTTTTCTTCCTTTTTTAAGTCATCGGCATCCATCTCTCCGGTAGATATTGCCGATAGCAAGGCATCAATCTCATTCTGTGAGAGAACCTCTTCAGCCACAAACGTCACCTCCGTTCAGGTGCAAAAAGAACTTTAGGTTACAACCTCTTATTGTAAAACCTTATTAATGGTATAAACATCTGTAACTTTGCCCTCTACCATTAGTTCATTTAAGCGCGTTTTTAACATGTTTTCTAAATTGTCGACACCTGTTTTAAATTCATCTTGATTCATTTTCGAGATTTCTTTTATTAAAATATTTTTCAACTGAAAGTCGCGTTTTTGCAGCTCTTCTTTAGCATCTTTACTATTGGTCACAATTCGAAATTGAATTCGAACAAAGCGATCATTTTTCAAGTCGGTGGTTAACTCTTCTGTTTCAAAGGAGTTCTCGACAACCTCATCAATGGATGGTTTTCCGTCTTCTTCTTCCTTGCCAGAAATCGTCATAACCATTACTAAAGCTACAACTCCAATCACGGTGATAACGATTAATATAGCAAGCATCGTTTTAAATACTTTTTGATTCATGAGGAATCCCCCTCTTTTTCAACTTGAACCCCCACAAGACCAACCTGTCGATAGAATTGTTTAACAAGAGATAATACTTGTTCATGTGACTCTTTGACTACAAGTTTTTTTCCGTTATGGAGTGTTAAAGTCGTATCTGGAAATGACTGCACTTGTTCTATGTAAATAGCATTTAAGGTGAATGAATCACCATTTAAACGGGTAAGATTTATCATATTGTATATGGTGGAGAAGGAAACTGATTCAAGTCAGCTTCCTTCTCCCAGCCCCCCTTTTACATTAACGTTTTAGGTTAACAAGCTCTTGAAGAATTTCATCAGATGTTGTGATGATTCTTGTATTAGCCTGGAAACCACGTTGTGCTGTAATCATCTCTGTGAATTCTTCGGAAAGGTCTACGTTCGACATTTCAAGGGCGCCTGATACAACTGATGCTGCACCGTTTTGTCCTGGAGTATAAAGCGCATTAATTATTCCATCGACGTTATCACCTTCGACAGGCCCTGTTAATCCAGCATTTTCTGTCATTTCAAACTCGTTACCTCCAACTTTGTTTAAACCGGATGGATTGGAGAATTTAGCAAGTTTAATTGAACCGGCTGTAACCTGAGAACCTGTGCTATCGATATAGTTAACAGAACCGTCACTAGAGATACTGAAGCTCTTTGCGTTATCCGGAATTTGCAAACGTGCAAACCCATCTGGTGCCTCGGCAGATGATCCAACTAAATACTTACCGCTAGAATTTACAATGTAGCCTTCTTGATCCAAATAGAAATTACCTGACCGTGTGAAGGTGTTATTGGAATCGTTAATAAAAATATCATCTCCACTGATTGGTGAATTGGCGTTATTTCCTTCAGCTAACATAAACATTCCATCGCCTTCTAGTGCTAAATCTAGTGGGCGGTTAGTCGTTTGACGATTCCCTTGTGTATGAATGTTATCAATAGAGCCTACTTGTGAACCTAACCCAACCTGTGAAGGGTTTTTACCTCCGCGTAAAGGTAATCCAGCTTGGTCTTGTGCAGGACCTTCCGCAACGGATCACAATTGTGCCATTAATGTTTGTGAAAATTTGCGATGTTGCTTCTTGCCGTCCCATCGCTGTTATAACAGTTTGATTTTTCGTACTAACGACTAATGCCGCATCTTTCGTAATGACAAGGGAATCTGTAACGCCTTTAGATTTGGCTTCTGATACTTTTGACGAAATATCTTGCCACTGCTTCTCGTGAATATGAATATTACGTTCTTGTAATCTCGTTTCAGCATGTTTGCTTAGTTTCAAGCCTTGAACTTGCTGGTTCAATACTTGTTGGAATGACTGTTTTGGCTGTGCAGCAGGTGATTTTTTCGTTTTAGGCAACTGTAAGGGTTGATGTTGCAGTTGATGGATTCTTGGATCCATAACATCCCTACTTTCTAATTCTCATCTACTGAGCTGTATTTTGTTCAGTATCTACTCCTTCACTAACGCGTCTAATTTGGTCAGTTGAGATGCTTGTTCCATTAGCAAGTTCTAACACAATAGAATTTTGCTTTTTCGATACCGCTTCAACTTTACTCGTTTCCGCACCTGTAACATTTCCATTCTCATCTAAAACTTCATAAGACACGTCTTTACCTATCATAGAGCTGTATTTAACCACTGGTGCAAATGACTGTGCTTCTTTTAAACCTTCAACGGCCGTAGACATGTTGGTCATTTGTTCTAGCATTGAGAAATTTGTCATCTGTGACACAAACTCTTTGTCTTTCATCGGATTGGTTGGATCCTGATTTTTCAACTGTGTCATTAAGATTTTTAAAAAGTCATCTTTTCCTAGTGAAGGCCCTTTTGATCCTGAAACAGTTTGGGTTTGTTGCTGTGACTTTAAATAAAACGAAGGATCTATACTTGTCATACTTTTTTCACCTACACTTTCTCATTCATTAACAACTCATGAAAATCTAGCGACTCAGATTCGTCATCGTGTTGGTCGTGTTCATTTTCCTCTTGAGTAGATTGTGGATCATGTTGCTCTTCAGAGTGTTCATCTTGTTCTTTTTGAAAGTGCATGTTTTGTTGAGAGTTTACATTAAGATCTTGTTTTTCTACCACAACCTGGTTAGGCGAGAACATATGTCTTAATTGTTGCAAGTTCCCTTCAAGCATCTCCTTGGTTGTTTGAGATGTAACCATAATCTTAACCATCATTTCCCCATTTTGTTGGGTCATCTTCACCATCATATCCCCTAGATTGCCAGGGCTGAGCTTTATTGATAGTTGTTGACCATTCTGATTGGATAAGAAACGACTTCTGTTCATTACTTTTTGAAACTGATCAATTAATTGCTTTTGAGTATTTGCTTCTTGCTGATTTGAATTCATTTTAATCACATATTGCTCTTGCTTAGACATCGGCATGCTATCTAAGGATGCTGTAACGGATTGTTGAGTGGAGATATCTTGCTTAGATTGAGATGTCGCATTCATATTTTTCCAAGCATTTTGCATCCACTTACTAAACTCTTTATATGTTACCTTTGCATCTGTACCGTATTGGTTCATGCTCGAAAATGTTTGACGCTTCTGTAAGTTGGTTAGCACTTTATCCCAAACTTGACTACCTTTTTGGGATATGCCCTGTTCTTTCAAAGCTTGAAGCAATTGTGGCCGATCCTTATCAGACACGTTCAATTGTTTTTCTAACTGAAGCCATTGTTTAGCGAGCTCAAACATTTGCTTTTCTAGCTTTGTTATTTCTGAAGATTGTTGTGTGCTTAGTTGGGCCATCTTTTCAAATGTTGTTTGAAGCTTCATAGCCATATCACGTAACTGATTCTTTTGTTGGTCAGTTAATTGGACTCCTTCAGATGTACGTGTTGAATTGGTTTCTTGTGTAAAGAAGATTGCTTGCTTCCAACCATGAACAGGTTGATTCTCCTTTTTAGCTGAAAGATTCATAGATGTAATGAGCTGTTTCACTTCTGATGATAGTTGCTGAGCTTGTGAATTTGACGTTTGAATCCATGCAAAAAGGGCTAACATGTTTTGTGAATCTTTTAAATCAGATTCTTTTTGAATTAGCTCATTAATGGACGTTTCACCATTAAACAATTGCTCCATTGATTCTTTTAATTCTTTTGATAACTTCTCCCATAACCCGCTTTGCTTGAGAGAAGTGAGCATAGATTCTTTAAGCTTTAATGCATCCTGTGGTAGGGATTGAAGCAATTGTTCCAATGAGCCAAACAAATCTTTTAACTTGTTGAGTAGCTCCCCTTCTCCCATTTTTGAGGAAAGTGTCTTCCCAATAGGACTAGATTGGTTTACAAGGCTTTGTAATTGTTCACCAAATGCACCTACCTTTGAACTACCTTTTGCTGAATTCAACGACTGTAAGATGTTCTTGGAATCACTCATAGTTGAGCTCATTAACGCACCTAGATTCATAATTTCACCCCCTTTCAAATAGTAGATGGTCTTTAACTATTCTTCTGCTGAATCTCGCTCTTCTGAACCATTTGTACTTTGGACGAATGCACTTGTTAAATTAGCAGCTTGCTCTGGATTCATTTCAGCAAAAATCAGCCCTCTCTCTTCATCCGGCAAACTTTCTAATAGAGATATAGCAACATTCTGGTCTAAGTTTGCAATGATTCGTGCGGCTTTCTCAGCATCCATTTTTTTAAATGAGGTAGAGATTTTTTTCAAAAGTTGGTCACGTTCTTGTTTCGACTCGTTTTTGGCTGCTAATTGATTTGTTAAATCTGAAAGTTTACTATTTAATTCTTCAATTGTCTTATCTTTAGAGGTTAGTTCATTTTGTAATGATTGAATTTGAGCTTTTTTATCTTCTAGTTCTGCTTTTAGCTCAGGTGATCCAGCCTCAGAGCTTTCCTTTTCATCTTGATCCGGAATGATAGAGGATATAACAGGAATTTGACTAGAGTACTTTTGAGCTGCTTCAAATACATTCACACCAGCTATAGTGGCTACGATTAAGCTCAACATGATAGCGAAGATTAATGGGATTAAGATAACAAGCACAAACCATTGAAACCTCCCTGTCTTTTCCCCCTCATTTTTGTACTCATTTGCGGCCATGTACGTTCACCTAACTTCCTTGACTAATAAATTGTTGCATAGAGATCTCATCCATTTCTTTCTTTTCTTGCTCTATTTCAGATACTCTATGGTACTCTTCTTTACGTTCAATAATTTTCTCGTATTTTTTCATTTCTACATGGGCTGAAGAAAGCACTTCTTGTTTTTGTTCCATATCCCCTCGTGCTTGTTGGACCGATGGTTGGAGCTGACCAATTTGTTGATCTAACCGAGCGATGTATTGTTGGTTTAGGTGTAGTGTACTGACATTTGTCGTTGACGCTAGTGATTGATGATATTTCGCTTCCGCATCTTCTTTTTGTTTTAATAAGTTATAGAGTTTAGTTGCAATCTCTTCAAATTGATCAACAGAGTCTTGATAATCTTTTTGAGCTAGATTCTTCTCTGCCTCTTTTAAATCTAACAACTTATAAAACGTAGCAACCTCTGCCATTATGTATCACCCCTGCCTAATAACTTCAATAGTTGTTGTATAGCTTCCTCATGTTGGACTGCATCGTGCACGCCCTGTTTCAGAAAAGAAAGGATATGAGGATAGTATTGAATGGCCTCATCCACTTCTCGAGAAGATCCTTTCTTATACGCACCTATTTGTATAAGTTCTTGGTTCTCTTCATAAGTGGCTAATAGAGAACGAAAATGCTCTGCTGCTTCTTGATGATCCTTAGTCGTAATCTGATTCATCACACGACTAATTGATTTCAGAACATTAATGGCTGGGAATTGTCCTTGCTCTGCGAGTCTTCGTTCTAATACGAAGTGTCCATCCAGAATACCTCGGACTGTGTCTGCAATAGGTTCATTTAAGTCATCCCCATCTACTAAAACAGTGTAAAACGCTGTTATGGTTCCTGATTGATTCGTGCCAGTTCGTTCTAATAGTTTAGGTAATATGGCAAAAACAGAAGGCGTGTACCCTTTTGTAGTTGGAGGTTCTCCTGTGGCTAATCCTACCTCACGTTGTGCCATAGCAACCCTTGTTACAGAGTCCATCATTAAGTTCACATCGTAACCTATATCACGAAAATACTCACTAATAGCCGTTGCGGTGTATGCGCCTTTTATTCGCATTAGAGCGGGCTGGTCAGAGGTTGCAACAACAACGATAGATTTTTTTAAACCTTCTTCGCCTAAGTCTTTTTCTATAAACTCACGAACCTCTCGCCCTCTCTCTCCAATAAGTGCGATAACATTGATATCGGCTCCACTATTGAGGTGATTGTTCTGTAGGATAGGGGGTTAAACCTTTCGGAAGAGGATCTTCAAAAAGGGAATTACCCAATGAATCGATAACTTGTCCTACCAACCCACGCCCCACTTTTACTTGTAATGGATTTCCTGTTGCCTCCACCAAACAACCAGGGGCAATATGTTTTATTTCAGCGTATGGCATAAGTAATACATTTTCGTTATGAAACCCTACGACTTCAGCTAAAATTTTTTCGCCTTTCTTAGGGCTAGAATGAATGACACATACTTCTCCAACACTTGCTTCAGGGCCTTTAGACTCAATCATGAG
>SDGW01000939.1_pt1 | contig 12116 bp, 12 predicted proteins | sample 2873831 | NCBI WGS metagenome assembly SDGW01 (sample SAMN08132700, study PRJNA421101) | hypersaline lake metagenome | isolation source: celular fraction 0.22 microns magnesium sulfate-rich crust from ephemeral... | place: Spain: Penahueca Lagoon, Toledo | collected 2011-07
GAGATCGACTCGGCGTGGTGGATCGCCACCTTCCCCGGGCTCGCCATCATGGTGACCGTGATCGGCTTCAACGGGCTCGGCGACGGCCTCAGAGACGCGCTCGACCCACGGCAGGTGCGCTAACCATGTCCGAACAACGAACCCACTTGGAGCCGACCGCGCGCCGAACCGCCGACGAGCCGCTGCTGTCGATCGACGACCTGCAGGTCCACTTCCACACCGAAGAGGGGACCGTCGAGGCGCTCGACGGCGTCTCGCTGACGATCGGACGCGACGAGGTGCTCGGCGTCATCGGCGAGAGCGGCTGTGGCAAGTCCGTCACCGCGCTGTCGACGATGGGGCTGCTCCAGTCGCCGCCGGCGGAGATCGTCGGCGGCTCGATCACCTACGACGGCACCGAACTGCTCGACCTCAGCGACGAGGAGCTCAACGAGATCCGGGGCGACGACATCACGATGATCTACCAGGACCCGATGTCGTCGCTGAACCCGGTGCTCACGATCGGCCACCAGGTGAAGGAGCCGCTGCTCGCCCACCGCGACGTGACCGAGGAAGCGGCTCACGAGCGCGCCGTCGAGATGCTGGAGGCGGTTGGGCTGGCCGACGCCGAGCGGCTGATGACGGAGTACCCCGACGCGCTCTCGGGCGGGATGCGCCAGCGCGTCGTGATCGCGATGGCGCTGATCACCGAGCCGAAGCTGCTGATCGCCGACGAGCCGACGACGGCGCTGGACGTTACGATCCAGGCCCAGATCATGGACCTGCTCACCGACCTCCGCGAGGAGTTCGAGATGAGCGTGCTGTTCATCAGCCACGACCTCGCGGTCATCTCGGAGATCGCCGATCGGATCGGCGTGATGTACGCCGGCAACGTCGTCGAGCAGTGCGACATGCGGACGCTGTTCGAGTCGCCGCTGCACCCCTACACCCGGAAGCTCGCCGAGAGCATCCCGTCGCTGGAGGGCGAGACCGACCGACTCCCGACGATCGAGGGGACCGTTCCCGAACTGATCAACCCGCCGTCGGGCTGTCGGTTCGCGGGACGGTGTCCGCAGTACATCGGCGACGTGTGCGACACCGTCGAGCCCGAGCTCGCGACGCCGTCGTCGATCGACGGCGACCAGCGGGTGGCCTGCCACCTCTACGACGACGAGCGGCCGGACGAGCCGCCGTGGCCGGTCGGGGCGGAGGGCGAGGCCACCGGCGACGACGACGGCGCCCGAACGGGGGTGGACGGGTCGTGAGCACCCACACCCCCCGCGTCGCCGACGACGTGGACCCGGACGACGGGCTGCTGGTCGCCGACGAGGTGCGCAAGTACTTCCCCGTGACCGGCGGGATCCTGCGGCGCCGCGTCGGCGACGTGAAAGCCGTCGACGGCGTCAGCTTCAGCATGGAGCGCGGCGAGACGCTCGGGCTGGTCGGCGAGTCCGGCTGCGGGAAGTCGACGCTCGGGAAGACGCTGGTCCAGCTCCACGACGCCACCGACGGCGAGATCTACTTCGACGGCGAGGAGATCACCGACGCGTCGAAAGACCGGCTGCGGGAGCTCCGCCGCGACGTGCAGATCATCTTCCAGGACCCGGGCTCGTCGCTGAACCCGCGGATGACGGTCGCCGACCTGATCACCGAGCCGATGCGGGCGCTGACCGACTGGGACCGCGAGAAGCGACAGGCCCGGCTCCAGGAGCTCATCGACGAGGTCGACCTGCAGGAGAACCACCTCAAGCGCGCGCCGCACGAGTTCTCCGGCGGCCAGCAGCAGCGAATCGCCATCGCGCGGGCGCTGTCGGTGAACCCGTCGCTGATCGTCGCCGACGAGCCGACGAGCGCGCTCGACGTCTCCGTGCAGGCGAAGATCCTGAACCTGATGGACGACCTGCAGGACACGTACGATCTCACCTACCTGTTCATCAGCCACGACCTGAGCGTCATCCGGCACATCTGCGACCGCGTCGCGGTGATGTACCTCGGCGAACTCGCCGAGGTCGCGCCGGCGGACGAGCTGTTCGCGAACCCGAAACACCCGTACACCCGGGCGCTGCTGTCGGGGCTGCCCCGGGCGTCGCCGGAGCCGATGACCGACCGGATCATCCTCGAGGGCGACGTGCCGAGCCCGGAGGATCCGCCATCCGGCTGTCGGTTCCACACGCGCTGTCAGGAGTACATCGGCGAGGTCTGCGAGACCGACGACCCGGAGCTCCGCGAACTCGCCGAGAACCACGTCTGCGCCTGCCACCACTACACCGGCTGAGGGCGACGGCGCGGGGGCGGGGTGTCGTCACCGCCACTACGCCGTGCTCGCGGGCGGCAGGCCGTCGCCACCACCACGCCGTACTCGGGGCCGAGCCGGGGACGCGCGCGATTTGCCCGTTGCCGTAACGTTATGTGGGGAAATTCGTTACGCACACCCATGGTACTTACTAGCGTACCGGCCGCGGAGTTCGAGGCCCGCATCGAGACCGTCCGCGACGAACTGGCCGCCGGGGACTACGACGCCCTCTGTCTGTTCTCGGGGACGAGCATCGAGTGGCTCTCGGGGTTCCACCACCTCCAAACCGAGCGCCCCGTCTGTCTCGCCGTCACGCAGGACGCCGTCGAGGTGACGGTGCCGCGACTGGAGGCCGACCGCGCCGAGAGCGACGCGTTCCCGCTGATCGAGCGGGTCCACACCTACTTCGACTACCCCGGCGACAACGGCGGCGACTACTACGTCAACCCGGGCCGGACGCCCGAGGACACGATCGCGCTGATGCTCGACGACCTCGGCGTCGACGCCGTCGCCGCCGACTCCAACGGCGCGCCGGGCTTTTGGGGCTACTCGGGGCCGAACCTCGACGAGCTCGCCGACGTGGAGGTCGAGACCGTCGAGTGGGTCACCGAGATGCGCAAAGAGAAGTCCGAGACGGAGTTCGACCTGATGCGCCACTCCGCGGAGTGGGGGAACCTCGCCCACCGGAAGCTCGCCGAGTACGCCGAGCCGGGGAAACACGAGCTCTGGGTGGCCAAGCGCGCGAGCCTCGACGCCTCGATGTCGATGCTCGAGGCGCTGGGCGACCGGTACGACTCCCACCTCCGCGGTGGGTTCCCCGCCAGCTGTGGGTTCCTCTCGGGGGCGAACACCGCGCTCCCACACGGGCTCACCGAGAACCGCCGACTCGAGGAGGGCGACGTGCTCGTCACCGGCGCCAGCGCCAACGTCGGCGGCTACAAGAGCGAGCTCGAACGCACGATGTTCGTCGGCGACCCGACCGACGAGCAGCGGAACCGCTTCGAGATCATGCTCGAGGCTCAGACGATCGGGATCGAGGAGAGCGGCCCGGGCGTCCCCTGCTCGGCCGTCGATCAGGCGGTCCACGACTACATGCGCGAGCAGGGCGTGCTGGAGTACGCCCAGCACCACACCGGCCACAACCTCGGGATGGAGGCCCACGAGCGGGAGTTCATCGACCGCGGGAGCGACGAGGTGATGCAGCCGGGCCACGCCTACTCGATCGAGCCCGGCATCTACTACCCGGGCGAGGCGGGCTACCGCCACTCCGACACCATCCTGATCACCGAGGACGGCGTCGAGCAGATCACCTACTACCCGCGGGACCTGGAGTCGAACATCATTCGCTGGTGACGGTCGAACGCGACCGGACGGGCGCCCACGTCGAAGACTGTCTGGCCATCGCCCGTGAACTCGACCGCGGGTTCAACGCCGCCGGCCTCGACGCGATGGCCGAGGCGCTCCCGGACCAGACCCAGTTCCTCGCGTTCGACGACGACGATCTCCGCGGGTTCGCGTCGATCGACCGACGGAGCCCGGCCGTCGCGGAACTCGCGTGGCTCGCAGTCCGGCAGGATGCACAGGGCACCGGCGTCGGGAGTCGACTGCTCGACGCCGTCGCCGACCGACTCGCCGCCGACGGCGTCGAACTGCTCACCGTGAAGACGCTCGCGGCGACGGTCGACGACGAACACTACGCCCGCGTCCGGTCGTTCTACGAGGCGGCGGGGTTCCGCCACGTCGAGACGATCGACCCCTACCCCGAGTGGGAGCCGGGCAACCCCTGCGCGATCTACGTCAAACCGCTCGCGAGCGACTGACGCTCAGTACTTCATCTCGAAGTCGACGATCGACTCGTCGAACCCCTCGCCCCACTCGGCGGCCATCTCCTCGGGGTCGTCGACGGCCTCGGTGTGCTCGCGAGCGACCTCGTAGGCGTCCCAGAGCCCGTCGATGGGGTCGCCCGGCTGGTCGACGCGCATGTTGTGCGTGAGGTTCGGCTCCGGCGCGTGGACCAGAACGGCCGCGCTGAGGTTGTCGCCGCGCTTGTCCCCGCCGGCCGCCTCGCCGGCGCTCAGCGCGGTCAGGAGCCGCTCGGCCAGCGGCCCGTCGGCGTCGACGAACGCTTCGTGCATCTCGGTCACGACCGCCTCGCCCGCGAGCGTGTTGCCCGCCGCGGTGTGGGCGTCGCCGACGACGTGGCCGGCCCAGTCGGTCGCCTTCTCGCCGGTGTAGGCGTACGTCTCGCCGTCGGCTTCGGTGCCGTGGAGCTGGGTGCCCGCGCTGCCGGTGCGGTTGTCGAGTACGGCGTCCGCGGCGCTCTCGAGGGCGATATCGCGGGCCGCCATCTCCAGCAGCGGCTCGCCGTAGTCGGCGCCGGAGTCCCACGCCTGCGTCGACAGCGCGACGTGCTCGCTCGCCCACGGGCAGACGGCGCCGACCGACGGGAACACCGACGCGATGGCGACGCCCGTCGCGCCCGTCTCCGGGTCGGCGGCGGTGATCGAGAACGTCACGACGCTCCCCCTCCGGCGGGTTCGGGTGGTACCATACCTCGCGGTTCGGTTCGGCCCGTATCACTCTTTGCATCGTGGCCGGAGATCGACCGACTGCACCGGTGTCGGCGTCGTCCGTCGACGGCACCGAAGTCCCTAACTCGCCCTGCCGCCTCCGGGCCGCCATGAGCGAACGGACGACGGAGCGCGACCGGAGCGACGACCCACCACACCACGACGTGCTGATCGTCGGCGGCGGCGTCGCCGGCCTCACCGCGGCGATCTACACCGCCCGCGCGGGTCTCGACACGCTGGTCTGCGACGGCGGCGAGTCGATCCTGCGCCGCAACGCCCACCTGGAGAACTTCCCCGGCTTCCCCGCCGGCGTCAACCCGCGGCTGTTCGCGGAGATGCTCCACGCGCAGGCGACCCGGAGCGGGGCGGATCTCGTCGAGGGGCGGATCGCCGACCTCCGGCCCGTCGACGGTGAGGGGAGCGATGGAAACAGAACCGACGAGCCGGCGGGCTTTCTCGCGGTCGCCGACGACGGCAGCCGCGTCCGTGCCGACCGCGTGATCGCCGCCTCGTGGGCGGACACCGAGTACCTCGACCCCGTCGAGCCCGAGATCCGCTCGGCCGGGAGCAAGGCGTTCCTCGCGGACGATCCGGACGGCCACACGAGCGTCGACGGGCTGTACGCGGCGGGCCGGCTGGCCGAGCGCTACCACCAGAGCGTCGTCGCCGCCGGCGACGGCGCGCGGACCGCGATCACGCTGATCCACGACTCCGAGACGCCGTTCTACCACGACTGGGTCGTCCCGGCGGGGTACTTCACCGACCGCGGCCGGGAGGTGCCGCCGGGCTGTGAGGAGATCGACGAGACCGAGCGGGCGGCCCGGCAGGCCGAGTCCCGGGCGGCGATGCGGGAGTACTTCGACGCCGCCCACGAGCAGCGCCAGCGCACCCACCCGAGCCTCGTCGACGACGAGCTGGGGCGGGTAGAGGAGCCCTGACACCCCCGTCGCAGACCGCCACGTTTTACCCCTCACCTCCGGAACGAGCGACATGGATCAACTCCGCCGGTCGCTCCTCGAGGCGCCGATCATCGAGAAAGGCGAGTACCAGTACTTCGTCCACCCCATCAGCGACGGTATCCCCACGCTCCACCCGAGCCTCCTGCGCGAGATCAGCATCAAGATCGCCCGAAAGGTCGAGCTGGAGGACGTGGACAAGATCGTCACCCCGGCGGCGATGGGGATCCACATCTCCACCGCGCTCTCGCTGATGAGCGACGTGCCGATCGTCGTCATCCGCAAGCGCCAGTACGGCCTCGAGGGCGAGGTGTCGCTCTCCCAGCAGACCGGCTACTCCGAGTCGGAGATGTACATCAACGACGTGCAGGAGGGCGACTCCGTGCTGGTGATCGACGACGTGCTCTCGACGGGCGGCACGCTCTCGGCGATCTGCGAGGCGCTCGACGGCATCGGCGCCGACGTGACGGACGTGATCACCGTGATCAAGAAGGCCGGCGAGAACGAGCTCGACGGCGAGGTCGACTACAAGTCGCTCATCAACGTCCGCGTCGAGGACGGCGAGGTCGTGATCGTCGACGAGGACGGCGACGGGTAACTCGACGAACACGTTTTAGGTTCCGCACGCCATCGGGAGAGCCATGCCCAGCGCGTCGTGGCTCCCCGAGCGCCTGAACCGCTGGCTGACCGTCGAGCGGCCGGTGACGTACTGGTCGTTCTGGGCGGCGCTCCTGCGGCTGGTGCCGCTGCTGGCGGCGCTGTTCGTCGCGGTGTTCTTCGCCGTGGGCGAGGGGTTCGCGCTGCGCTCGTTCGCGCCGCTGCCGTACGTGTTCGTGGCCGCGACCCTCGGCTACGCGGTCAGGGCGTTCGACGGGCTCGGCGTGCTGCTCTCCCTGCTTCTCGCTACGGTTTACGGCTTCCTGCTCTGGCTGTCGGGGGTCGGCACCGCGCTACTCAGACAGCCCACGCCGCTGCTGTCGGCGCTCGCCGCGCTGGCGTTCGCCGCCGTGGTCGCGGGGTTCAGCGCACCCACACTCCACGCCGATCGCGGGGCGGAGAACCTCGAACGGGCCCGTCGGGAGTGGCAGGAGGAGTGAGTCGCAGGCGGACCGACTACTCTTCGGCCGCCCGATCGTGGGGGTCGTCGGCGTCCGGATCGGTCACGTCGGGATCGTGCCGGCGGTACCACGAGGTGATCTCCTCGAGCCGGTGGATCGCGCGGTCGGGGTCACCGACGTTGTGGTGCTCGTCGCCGTAGACGACCAGCCGACACTCCGCGCCGGCCTGCTGGGCGGCGACGTACAGCTGTTCGGACTGGGAGGGCGGGCAGCGCCAGTCCTCGCCGCCGGCGGCGACAAGCAGCGGCGTCTCGACGTTCCCGACGTCGGTGATCGCCGAGGAGGCGTCGATCGCGTCGGGGTTCTCCCAGGGGTAGCCGTACTCGTTCTCCATCCAGATGTGGGAGTCGTCGGTGCCGTACGCCGAGCGCAGGTCGTAGATCCCGTGCTCCGGCGCCGCGGCGGTGAACAGGTCGGGGTACTGCGTCACCAGGAACCCCTGCGCGATCCCGCCGTAGGAGAACCCGTGGCCGAACACGCGGTCGGGGTCGGTCCAGCCGCGGTCGACGAGCGCCTCGATCCCGGCGGCGATGTCGCTGGCCTCGACGGTACCCCACTGGCCGTGGAGCGTCTCGCAGAACTTCCGGCCGAACGAGGAGCCGCCGCGGTAGTTCGGGCGGAAGACGAGGTAGCCGCGCGAGGTGAAGGCGGCGTGAGTGAAGTCGAACGTCGGCTCGTCGTAGGAGACGGGGCCGCCGTGGATCGCACACACCGTCGGCGCCGGGTCGGACTCGCCGGGCTCGTAGTCCGGCGGGTGGTACAGCACGCCGGAGATCTCCCAGCCGTCGTTCTCGAAGGTGACACGCCTGACCTCGGGCATCTCGTACTCCTCGGTGAGGTCGGCGTTGAGTTCGGCCAGCCGCGTCAGCGAGTCGGGCTCCTCCTCGGCCGCGAGATCGTCGGCGGGCAGCGCGTAGGGGTCGTGGCCCTCGCCGGGGTGAGCGAGCCCCAGGACGGCCGTGTCGCCGTCGACGGCGAGCCCCGTGACCGCGCGGTCGTCACCCTGCGCTTCGAACGTGCGCTCCCAGTCCGCCGCGGTCGCGTCGCACTCGAGCACCCGCGTCCGGGCCTCGTCGCCGACGAGCGTGTAGAACGTGTCGTCGTCGACCCACTCGAACGACGAACCTCGGGCGAGCGTGCGGTCGAGGTCGCCCGTCACCGAGACGTGCTCCTCGCCGTCCCACACTCGCGCTTCGGTCGGGATACACCAGTTCGTGTCGTCGCCGGCGGAGAACGCGAGGCGCTCGCCGTCCGGCGACCACGTCGGCGCGTTGCAGGTCAGGTCGCCGTCGGTGATCGCCGTCGCGTCGCCGCCCTCGGGCGAGACCGTGAACACGTCGGTGACGAGCGTGCTGTCGGGGTCGTCGCCGCGGTAGGAGACGAAGGCGATCTCGTCGCTCGCGCCCCAGTCGGGCTGGAGACCGTTCAGCCCCTCGAACGCGCCGCGGCCGTAGGCGTCCTCGAGCTTGCGGGCCGAGTCGGCGTCGGCCGCGTCGTCGCCGAGTACCGCGTCCTCGCCCACCACGAACAGGTAGCTGGTGACGGTGTCGAGATAGCCGACGCCGTCGAGCTTGTGCTGGACGCGCTCGGTCTCGACGGGGCCGCCGTCGCGCCGCTCCTCGAGGTACGCCGACTCGGCGTCGGTCGGGTCGCGGGCGGTGACGACGAGTCGCTCGCCGTCGGGCGCCCAGTCGAACTCCCGGACCCCCTCCTCGAAGTCGGTGAGCTGGGCGGCGTCGCCCCCCAGCGCGAGGTCGAACGCCCAGACCTGGGACTCGGGCTCCTCCTCGCCCTCGCCGCCGTTGCCGCCGTTCTCGTCCGCCTCATCCTCCTCCTCGTCTTCGTCCTCGCTCTCCCGGCCGACCCGGAGGTCGCTGTCCTCGTCGCGGGCCGCGAGGAAGGCGAGGCGGTCCCCGTCGGGCGACCACTTCGGGCTGGCGGCGCCGGCGATCCGGGTGAGTCGGTGCGGGTCGCGGCTGCCGTCGGTGGGCGCGACGAACAGCGACTCGACCGGCTCGTCGGCGTCGGGGTCGTACTCGGTCGTCGTGAACGCCGCCCTCTCCCCGTCCGGGGAGACGGCGACCTCGCCGACCTGCGTGAGGTCGTAGTACGCGTCGAGTGGGAGTTCGCTCATCACCCGCGAGGTTAGCCGGCACCGCGAAAAGGGTTCGGCAAGCGGAAGCGGGCGCGCTACTCGGAGTCGTCGTCGCTCGGCGGTTCGGCCTCGCTGGTTTGGTCGCCCTCCCCCGATGCGCCGTCGTCGCCGCGGATCGAGGGCCGCTCGCCGACCACGAACCGCTTGAACACGACGCCGAGCCCGAACAGCGGGACGCCGAAGGCGATCAGGTAGGGGAGCGCGTACGCGATCCCGACGACCAGCGCCCGGAGCGCGACGATCGCGCCGTCGACGGACTCGAGGAAGGCGGCGATCACGCCGGTGTCGTACCAGCGGTCGTCGACGGCCGGGTCGTCGGGGCGCTCCTCGCGGAGCTCGACCGTCACGGTGGCGTAGGCGACGCGGTTCTCCAGCGTCTCGAGGCGGGCCTCGGTGCGCTCGATCTCGCCCTGTACGTCGGAGAGCTCGCGCTGGACCGCCAGCACGTCCTCGGTGTCGTTGGCCTGGTCGTACAGTTCGCGCAGTCGGTCACGCTCGGCGCGGAGGTTCTCCAGCCGCGCCTCGAGGTCGGCGTGCTGGCCGGTCACGTCCTGGACGTTCTCCTCCTCGCGGACGACCGTCCCCTCCGCGCGGACCGCCTCGAGGAACGCGGAGTAGTTCTCGGCGGGGACGCGGTAGGTGAACCGCCCGTCGCGGTAGGTCTCCTCGTCCCACTCGTTCGTCGTGATCTGCGAGTTGCCGACGTAGCCGCCGTGGGCCTCGACGGCCGCCGAGAGGTTCGACCGGCTCGGCTCGAACGCGTCGACGCGCACGGCGAGGTTGGCGGTGTAGATCCGCATCCGGTCGCTCGCCGACGACGCCGAGTCCTCCTCGACCGGCGTCCCGGTCGCCTGGTCGTACGTGGGTTCGCCGCCGTCGAGCGCCGCCTGGGTGGCGCCGTCGCCGTTACCCGCCCCCGTACAGCCCGCGAGCACGAGCAGGCAGGCCAGTGCGACCGCGGCCAGCGTGCGGTTTCGTCGCATACCGACCCCTGCGTCGGGAACCCGGTAAAACGTTGGCTAGCCACAAAGAACCGTTTGACTCATCCCACCGACACCGGCAAAGGGCCGACGACCGTACGGCCGCCATGGAGCGCCACTACGTCTCGATGGGCTGGCGGGACGCGCTGTTCGCCCACTGGCCCGTCGACGCCGGGGTCGTCGACGACCGGCTGCCGCCGGGGCTGACCGCCCGCACCCACGACGACAGCGCGTGGCTCGGGATCGTCGCGTTCGTGATGGAGGACATCCGGCCGCGTGGGGTGCCGCGACCGCTGGGGCGCAGCTTCGGCGAGGTGAACCTCCGGACGTACGTCGACGGCCCCGACGGCGGCGAGGGGATCTACTTCTTCAACCTCGACGCCGCCGACCGACCGAGCGTCCGGATCGCCCGCCGGTTCTACCAGCTGCCGTACTACCGCGCCCACATGGCGATCGACCGCGAGGGCGCGTACCCGGGCGAGACGCCCCCCTACGAGCGCCGCGTGGAGTTCGTCAGCCACCGGGCCCACCCGGGCGTCCCCGACGCGCACTTCGACGCCAGCTACGCCCCCGCGGGCGAGCGGTTCGTCCCCGAGTCCGGGACGCTCGAACAGTTCCTCGTGGAGAACTACCGGTTCTACCTCGCCGACGGGGACGCGAAAAACGGGACGGACGCCGATCTGGACCTGCTGTACGGCGACGTGGAACACCTCCCCTGGGGCGTGTACGAGGCCGACCTCGACCTCCGCTCGACGGATCTGTTCGAGGTCAACGGGTTCGAGCGCCCCGAGACCGAGCCGCTGGCGCACTACTCCCCCGGCGTCGCCGTCGACGCCGACCGCGTCCGGCGGGTCGACCGACCGTGACGGCAGATTCAGGTGGCTCCGGTCCGGAGCCAGCCCATGACCCCCGAGGAGCTCCGAGCGGATATCCCGGTGTGTGAGTCAGGAACGTACCTCAACACGGGCGCGTCCGGCCCCGCGAGCCAGTCAGTTGTCGACGCCGTCGCCGAGTTCGTCGCCTACCACGAGACCGAGGCGCCGGTGAACGAGGGCGCCTACCCCGCCGCTTTCGACGCGCTGGACGGCGCTCGGGAGACGTTCGCCGGCTTCCTGAACGCCGACCCAGAGGAGGTCGCGCTCACCGAGAGCACCTCCGACGGGATCGCCCGGGTCGCGGCGGCGATCGACTGGGAGCCCGGCGACACGGTCGTCCGGACGGATCTGGAGCACAGCGCCGGCATCCTCCCGTGGTGGAACCTGCGCGACCGCGGGGTCGACGTGGAGGTGCTCGAGACCGAGAACGGGCGCGTCGACCTGGACGCGCTGGCCGCGGCCGTCGACGACGCGCGGCTGCTCTGTCTGAGCTCGATCACCTGGAACTACGGCACCCAGCTCCCGATCGCGGAGATCGTCGATATCGCCCACGAGCACGACTGTCTAGTGCTCGTCGACGCCGTCCAGACGTTCGGACAGAAGCCGCTCGACGTGCGCGAGTGGGGCGCCGACTTCGTCGTCGGCGCCTGCCACAAGTGGCTGCTCGGCCCGTGGGGCGCGGGCGTGCTGTACGTCGACCGCGATGTCGCCGAGCGACTCCGCCCGGCGCAGGTCGGCTACCGCTCCGTCGAGGCGCCCGGCGACGACGATCCGGCGTTCAAAGCCGGGGCGATGCGGTTCGAGGTGGGGACGACCAGCCCCGCGCCGTACGTCGGCGCCGAGGCCGCGATCGAGATCGTGGCGGAGCTCGGCTTCGAGACGATTCAGTCCGAGATCGAGCGCCTGACCGACCGGCTGAAGGCGGGGCTGGGCGATCGCCTCATCTCCCCCGAGGCGTACGAGTCCGGGCTGGTGACGTTCGCGGTCGACGACCCCGAGGCGACGGTCGAGCGACTCGCGGAGTCGGACATCTACGTGCGGACGCTCCCCGACCCCGAGGCGGTCCGGGCGTCGCTGCACGCGTTCAACACCGAGGCGGAGGTCGACGAGCTGCTCTCGGCGCTCGACTAGCGGAACGTCTGGAACTCCGCGGTCCGGCCGTCGGGGTCGGTCGCGAAGAACTGGTAGAT
>SDGW01000940.1_pt1 | contig 12107 bp, 9 predicted proteins | sample 2873831 | NCBI WGS metagenome assembly SDGW01 (sample SAMN08132700, study PRJNA421101) | hypersaline lake metagenome | isolation source: celular fraction 0.22 microns magnesium sulfate-rich crust from ephemeral... | place: Spain: Penahueca Lagoon, Toledo | collected 2011-07
CTCATCGCGAACTCCTGGATGCAGACCCCGCGTGGCTACGAACTCGCGACGGAGAACGGCCAGACGGTCGTCCACCTCGTGGACCCGATGGCGGCGTACTTCACGCCGCGGTTCACCTACATGTACGTCCACATGCAGAACGCGGCCGTCGAGTCGGTCGCGCTGTTCATGGCCGGTGTGGGCGCCTACTACGTCTTTCGCCACCACGTCTGGGGCTACCCCGTCGAGAACGTGGACTTCTGGGAGGCGACGCTGAAGATAGGGCTCGTCGCCCTTCTCATCACCGCGCCGCTGCAGGTGCTCCACGGCGACATGTACGGCCGCCACGTCGCAGAGACCCAGCCACAGAAGTTCGCCGCGATGGAGGCCGTCTGGGAGACCGAGTCATACGTCCCCGAGTACATCGTCGCCGTGCCGACGAGCGTCGACGGCTTCACCGACCCGCGAGCGAAGGAGCTGTTCGGCATCGGCATCCCTGGCGGGGCCTCCTGGCTGGCCAGCGGGGGTGATCCGACGGCCGAGATACGCGGCCTGAACTCCTTCGAGACGGAGGCCCCGCCCGTCGCCATCGTGTTCTGGGCGTTCCGCGCGATGGTCGGGCTGGGCTTCTGGTTCATCCTGCTTGCCCTCTGGGGCGGCTACCGCTGGTACAAGGGCCAGCTGCTGGAAGACGGCCTACTGCACAAGGCCCTGATGGGGTCGTCGCTGCTGGGTATCCTCGCCGTCGAGCTGGGCTGGATTGTCACCGAGGTCGGCCGACAGCCGTGGGTCATCCAGGGGGTGATGCGAACCAGCGAGGGCGTCTCGCCGGGGCTCACCGGGACGGAAGCGACCATCACGCTTGTCGGCTTCGTGGGCGTCTACGCGACGCTCCTGGGGCTGTACGCCTACGTCGTCTGGCGCATCATCCGGAACGGGCCGCCGGGCCGGGACGAGCTCCGGTCCGTCCCGGACGACGCGCCGACACCCGGCCCGGGTCCGACGCCGAGCCAGCCGACCCCGGAGGCGGTCGACGATGACTAGCGTCGACTCCCTGGCCGCCGGCCCGCTCTTCGGGCTCCCGCTGCCGGAGCTGTGGTTCGGCCTGATATTTACGATGCTGGCCACGTTCCTCTTTCTCGACGGGTTCGACTTCGGGGCCGGCGCGATATTCGCGCTGCTTTCGACCGACGAGGAACGCGAGACCGTGCTGGCGGCTATCGGGCCCTTCTGGGACGGCAACGAGGTGTGGCTGGTGGTCTTCGGCGGGGCGCTCTTTGCCGCGTTCCCGCCGGCGTATGCCGGCCTGTTCAGCCGACACTACCTCCTGATGTTCGCCATTTTAGGCGCGCTCATCCTGCGCGGGCTCGCCCCGGAGATGTACGAACAGCGCCACGACGCGGGGTGGCAGCGGTGGTGGGGACGGGCCTTCGTCGCCGGCAGCGTTCTCGCACCGTTCCTGCTGGGCGTCTTCGCCGGCAACTGGCTCGTCGGCAGCGGGCGGTCGCTGACGCTCGTCGGCCTCGTCGTCGGCGTCACGCTGACCCTGCTGACGGTCGTCTCGGGGGCGGCGTTCCTCCAGTTGAAGGCCCGCGAGCGACTCCCCGAGGCGGTGACGACCTACGGCACGGCCGCGACGGTGGGATATCTGCTCGCCGTCGTCGTCACGCTCGGCGTCCTCGCTGTCCGGCTCCCGGAGGGCGTCTCGGCGCTGCTGAATCCCGGTATCATCGCCCTCGTGGTGGCCTCTATCGGACTCGCAGCGGGCTACGTCGTGGCGCTCCGGCGCGAACAGAGCCTTCGAGCACTCGGGGCGGCGGCGGTCATGACCTACGGGCTCGTCGCCGTCGTCGCGATACTCATGTACCCCGCAATCGATCCGGCCGCGGGCGCCACCGTCAGGGGTACCATCGTCTCGACGCTGCCGCTGAACCTGATGACTATCGGCGCGTCGCTGCTCTTGCCGCTGGTCGCGGTGTACTTCGTCGTGCTGTACTCGGCGTTCAGCGGTCCCATCTCACCCGAGGAGGCGTACTGACTGTGGGACAACCGCTGCTGCTCTCGCGTATCGTCGTCACCTGGGTCGAGGTCGTCGCGGTGGGCTTTGCCGGGGCGGCGCTGGGCGGGGCGGCCTCCGGACCACCTCAGCTCATCGTCTATCTGGCGACGGTGCTCGCCTCCGTCGGCGCGCTGCTGTACAACGTAGACAGACTGATACAGGAGCGCATCGCCGAGCGTCGCTGAGTGGTGGTTCGACCCGCCGTCTGTGCGCTCGTCAGTAGCCATGGACAGGTAGCGGCGGACAGTTCACCCGCCAGACAGCGTGACCTGAGCCATCCATCCCTGTGTGGTATTGTTGGGAAAATAACATTAATTCGGACCACATCTGCCAAGACGTGGCCGAGACTTACCACTGTCAGTCCGTGGAGGCGGTCCTTTCTTCGGTCGACAGCAACCGAGACGGGTTATCAGACGCCGAAGCTCGGCAACGACTCGAAGCGTACGGGAGAAACGAAGTCAGACAGGCTCGTCAACGGACGGCACTCGATATACTCATCTCACAGTTCCGAAACCCGCTCATCTATCTGCTCGTCGTCGCGGTGCTTCTATCACTCGGTACGGGATTCGTTCCCGGCGGCGAGCCGAGTTACTCCGAAGCGGTGTTCATCACGCTCATCATCGCGGTCAATGCGATTTTCGGATTCGTTCAGGACTACCAGGCCAGCCGGTCTATCGAGGCACTCCGTGAACTCGCCACGCCGCAGGCGACTGTCTACCGTGACGGGGAGCGACGGTTCATCGACGCAACGGAGGTGGTCCCGGGGGATGTCATCCATCTCGAACAGGGAGACGCGATTCCGGCCGACGCCAGAGTACTGGACGCCCAGGAGTTACGGACGAACGAGTCACCGCTCACTGGCGAGAGTACGCCCGTCGAGAAGACGACGGACCGCCTCGACGAAGACACACCGCTGGCCGAGCGCCGAAACATGGTCTACAAGAACACGACGGTCGTGAAAGGGCGCGCCAGCGCGGTCGTCGTCGCGACAGGGATGGAGACGGAGGTCGGCGGAATCGCCACCCAACTGGCGGAAGCTGGCACCCAGCAGACGCCGTTCCAGGCAGAAGTCGAACATCTCGGGAAGCAGATTGGGGGACTCGTCGTCTCGCTTATCGTTCTGGTCGTCGCTGTCCAGTTCCTGTTCACAGCGACTGAGCCGACTGCAATCGTTCTCGTCGGCATCACCCTCGCGGTCGCAGGCGTCCCGGAGGGGCTCCCCGCGGTCGTGACGTTCACGCTGGCGCTGGGCGCACGGGAGATGGTCGACCGGAACGCACTGGTGCGACGGCTGCCAGTCGTGGAGAGCCTCGGCTCCGTCGACGTCATCGTTACCGACAAGACAGGGACGGTGACGGAAAACGAGATGACGGTGACGCGGCTCTACACGTCTGGCGACGTCGTCGACCTGTCTGCATCGAACGCGAACGCAGCGAGTGGGACCGTCGAGACCCAGCGGGTCGCTGCAAACGGTAATCGAGAGCGTGACCCGGACATCGTGGCGCTGTTGCGATGTGGGGCCCTCTGTACCAACGTGGACCGAAGGGACGACGGCGAGTATCACGGTGAGCCGACCGAGATTGCCCTCCGGCGAGCCGCTGACGAGGCAGATATCGACCCGGCCGGCGAACGGCTTCGGGAGGTCCCGTTCTCCTCGGAGCGAAAGCGAATGACCGTCGTCGTCGACGCCGGCGAGGTGACGGCCTACACGAAGGGGGCCCCGGAAGTCGTTGTAGAGCGATGTGACGCATACCTCGAAGACGGCGAGGTCCACGAACTCACGGACGAGAAGCGACAGGCGATTCTCGACCGAACCCAGTCGTTCGCAGCGGATGCGCTCCGGGTGCTGGCGTTCGCGTCGAAGCCAGTCGCGGACCCCTCGGCTGATGTCGGCCAACTCGAAGATGGGATGGTGTTTCTCGGCTTGCAGGGGATGCTCGACCCACCCCGGTCTGGCGTCGCGGACGCGATTGCAGACTGTCGGTCGGCTGGTATTCGGACAGTGCTGGCGACCGGCGACAACCTCACTACGGCCCAGGCCGTCGGCGAGCAGATCGGACTCGACCCCGACGGTGCCTTCACGGGTGGTGAGGTCAACGGCCTCTCCGACGAAGAACTGGGGCGAGTCGTCGAAGACGTCGACGTGTTCGCCCGGGTAGAACCGGACCACAAGGTCCGCGTTCTGAACGCGCTCCAGGACAACGGACACAACGTCGTGATGACGGGCGACGGCGTCAACGACGCACCGGCGCTTTCGCAGGCAGACGTCGGGGTCGCCATGGGACAACGCGGGACTGACGTCGCTCGGCAGGCCTCCGATATGATTCTCCAGGACGACAACTTCGTCACGATTCGTGACGCCATCCGGGAAGGGCGCGGCATCTTCGAGAACGTCCGCAAGTTCGTCAACTATCTCGTCTCGACGAACACCGGCGAAGTACTGGTGGTGTTTCTCGGCGTCTTGCTCGGAAGTTTGCTCTTTCCGAGACAGTTCTCGGGGACATCTCAGGCGCTGATTCTGACGCCGATACTGATTCTCTGGATCAACCTCGTCGCGGACACGCTCCCCGCGCTCGCGCTGGGCGCGGACCCGTATGCGGACGGGCTCATGAATCGGCCACCGCGACCCACAGCTGAAGGCGTCATCAACACCCGGGTGCTCGCGTCGATACTGACGATCGCGATACTGCTGGCAGTGACTGGCCTCGGGGTCTTCTTTTACGCTCTCGACCGCACGGGGTCGCTCATCCGCGCCCAGTCGCTGTTGTTTACGTTTATCGTAGTCGTCGAACTGATACGTATTCAGGTAATTCGGTCGCGCTACGGCCAGACACTGCTGTCGAACCCATGGCTCGTCGGTGCGATAGGCGTGTCACTGCTCGTCCAGCTCGCAGTCCTGTACACGCCGCTTCACGAGTTCGTTCAGGTCGTCCCTCTCACCCTCGGTGAGTGGGGATGGATAGCTGCTGGATTCGTCGTGTTCCTCCTGCTCAACGTGGCCCTCTCTGCGCTGAATACTCGAATCTTCGAAACACGGACGGCAGCGGAGCAGCGAGACCGAAACTAGAGTGGTTCAGGTGGTATCCGGCGCAGACCCGGTGGCTCAGTCCTCGGAATCGGGCTCTGCTTCGGTCACGATACCGGGCTCTTCACTGGAGATAACCGTTATCTGGTCGGTGAGGTCTTCGACCGTGTTCGCGAGCTCGTCGAGCAGTACGGCGAACTCGCGGTAGACGAGTGGCTGTTCGATGTCGTCTTCGAAGGCGCTCTCGATGACATCGTTCCGGATAGCGTCACACTGACTCTCGTACTCGCGGATTCGTTCGATGCCGTCGGTGAGGGTCTCCGTGGCGTCGGTCCGCGCGAGACTCTGTATGAACCGGGTGACGACGTCTGCGAGCTCTGCTGTCATGTCGACGATTATCGCTGCCATCTCCTGGAGCCCGTCGTAGCTATCGACATCGGGTGCGGGTCGTATCATAGTGAGCTCCTGTGCGATACGCTCGGTATGGTTGGCGACGATATCGAGGTCCTTGTAGAATTTCAGGAGCGCAGACTGATTGAACTTGATTCGCGTGCTGAGCAGGCCGATGTCCTGGGAGTCAGCGTTCGCTATCAGCGCCGTAATCGACCGGCGACGGTCGTCACACTCGCTCTCGGTCGCCTCTATCCGCTCGACGACCTGTTCAGTCTCCTTCCCGCTGGCGTACGCTTCGAGCAGCTCGGGCAAGTACGTGCTGCAACGCGTGAGCTTCTCAAGATACGTTTCGGTCTGTGATTCCAGGGTCCCGCTGAAGCCGGTTTCAGACGCCATGCGTAGCGGTTGGTGGTCGAATACCTAAAGGCGTTTCTTGGAGAGTAGATAGTGTATGCTGGCTGATTCGAACGGCCTCACCGCGGACGATACCTCCCGGTGCAGGTCGGAACCACCGGCGACAGCCTCGGTCAGCGGCTCTGGCTGTCCGATAGCGCGGTGTTCTCCCGTCTGAGGCCGATACCGAACAGCAGCACGGCACTCGGGACGAGCAACAGCGCGCCAAGCGCGGTGACCATATCGTCGGTCAGCAGTCCGAACGTGAAGGCGGTCGTGGCGATACCGGCCGTGAACAGGGCCGGGATACAGATTCGACAGCCGAGTATTCGGCGTTTCACTTTGTGACCCAGCGACATACACGTAGCGTCGGTGTCGGAGGCCCCTGTACCCTGAGTTGTCGCCTGACAATCGCGGGCTCGGTCAGTCGTCGTCGGCGACCAGCGACGGGTCGGCCCGGGCGTCCCGGTCGCGCTGTATTGCCTCGTAGAGGGCGTAGCCTCCGCTCAGGCTCCCCGCCCGGACGCCGTGCTGTTCGAGGACGCGACCGGCGGCGTAGGAGGACTGCCCCATCTTGCAGTAGGTGACGACCTCGTCGGGCAACTCGTCGGTCCGCTCACGGAGTTCCGCCAGCGGGACGTTGCGGGCGTCGGGGATGTGGCCCGCTGCCGCCCGCATCTCCGGCGGGCGAACGTCGACCAGCGGCGGGACCTCGCCGTCCAGGTCGTGCCAGTGGACGACGTCGACGAGCCCCGCTACGACGTTCTCGGCGGCCATCCCGGCCATGTTGACCGGGTCCTTCGCAGCGGAGTACGGCGGCGCGTACGCGAGGTCAAGCTGTGCAAGGTCCGACACAGTGGCGTCGTTTTGCATCGCGGTCGCGACGACGTCGATACGCTTGTCCACGCCGTCGCGGCCCACGCTCTGGGCCCCCTGGACGGTGCCGTCCGTCGGGTCGAAGAGGAGCTTCAGCCAGAACCGCTCGGCGCCGGGGTAGTACTCCGCGTGGGACGGCGGGTAGACATACACCTTCTCCAGAGTGTCGTCCCCGCCGACGGTCGATTCCGTCTCGCCGACGGTGCCGACCGTCAGGTCGAACACCTTCGCGACGGCGGTGTCGAGGACGGGGTCGAGAGCGTCGTCCCGGCCGGCCAGTACGGTTCCCAGCACGCGGCCCTGGCGGTTCGCCGGCCCGCCGAGCGGGACCCACGCGTGCCCGCCGCCGGCGGCCGGGACCGCCGCGGCGTCGCCGAGGGCGTACACGTCCGGCGCGGACGTCTGCAACTGGTCGTCGACGCGAATCGCGCCGGAGTCGTGGATGTCGATACCGGCGTCCTCGGCGAGGTCGGTGCGCGGGCTGACACCCGCCGCCAGCACGACGAGGTCGACGTCCGTCGCCTCGCCAGCCGCGAATTCTACGGTCGTCTCCTCGCCCGGGTGAAGCGCGCTGACGGTGGTGTCCAGCCGCAGGTCGACGCCGGCCGCCCGGATGCGGTTGTGAAGGTGAGCGGCCATCGCGGGTCCGAGCGTTCGGGGCATCACCTGTGACTCCATCTCGGCGGTCGTCACGGACAGTCCGGCCTCGTGAAGCGTCTCGGTCACCTCCAGCCCGATGTAACCGCCGCCGACGACCAGCGCCCGGTCGACGCCGTCGTGCTCGATTCGGTCGCGGATGGCTGTCACGTCGTCGATAGTTCGGACCGAGTGGGTCTCGACGGCGCCGAGTCCGTCAATCGGCGGCTCGATGGGTGCCGCGCCCGGTGCCAGCACCAGCGAGTCGTAGGCCAGGTCCTCGCGACCGTCGGGCGAACGGACCGTCACCGTCTTAGCTTCGGTGTCGACGGCGGTGGCCTCGCGGCGCGGCCGCACGTCGAGGTCGAACATCCCGCCGACCGATTCGGGCGTGAGGACGGCGAGGTCCTCGCCCGGAATCGTACCGTCCAGATGGTACGGCAAACCACAACTCGCGTAGGAGACCTGATTGCCGCGTTCGAGAACGACGATTTCGGCGTCCTCGTCCAGCCGTCTGAGCCTGGTCGCCGTACTCATGCCACCGGCGTTCCCACCGACGATGACGATACGCTGGCTCATCGCTGTCCCCCGAAATCCGCGGTGGTATTCGGGGCCCTCGACAGTACGTGCGACACCTGGGGAGCGACCGACCGCTGTACGAGCCTGTCAACCAGCATTCGGTCGACTGTTACCGACTGAGAGCATCAACCTGAGGCTGTCCTCTGACAACGGTCAAAAGCGAGAGCGGGAGCCGAAACGCCGTCGTGAATTCAGACGGGGAACGGCGTCGCGGCGGGGTTGAAGACGCCGTCGGCGACCATCGCGTAGATGGGGAACCCGTAGGCGATGGCGACCAGAACGACGGCGATGGCGAACCAGAGTTTGACGTTGTCGAGCACGCGCGGGCTGTCGGTGGCCCCCGAGATAGGTTCTGGGAGGTGGCTGTCGACGCGGAGCCGTCCCCGCCCCCGCTCGGCCATCCAGGTCCCGGCTATCACGAACACGAACATGAGCGCTCCCAGGGTCAGCAGTGTCCCGCCTATCGCTATCTGGAGGCGCATCTCCGACATCGAGCCAAGCACCGGCGCGAACTCGAACTGCGTGTACTGCGGTTCGGCGGTACGCCGTGGGACGCCGGCCAGTCCCGCCCGGTGCATCGCGTTGGACATCAGTCCCATGCCGATGAACCAGACGTAGGGCTGTATCTGTGCGACCCCGTAGAACTGGAGCCGCTTGCCGGTTATCTGCGGGTAGAGCCAGTAGCTTATCGCCATCATCGTCAGCGCGCTTGCGGTGCCGACAGTGAGGTGGAAGTGCCCGGGCACCCACAGCGTGTTGTGGATTAGCGAGTTGATGTTCATCCCGGCGTTGATGATGCCCGAGAAGCCGCCAGCGGCGAACATCATCCCGGCCAGCGCACAGCCGGCGAAAGCCGGGTTCCCCCAGGGCAGGGCCTTGAGCCAGCCGAGATACCCCGACCCGCCGCGCTGGCGAGCCCCGTACTCCATGCTCGCGACGACGGTGAAGGCGGTGAGGAAGCTCGGGAGCAACAGGAACATCGTGTTTGTCATGGCGATGAACTTGAACCCTTCCGGCACGCCGGGGTCGGCGTACTGGTGGTGAAAGCCCACGGGCGTCGACAGCAGCAAGAAGAGGATGAAGACGACGCGGGCCAGCGGGTCGCTGAACAGCCGCCCGCCCGACAGTTTGGGCAGTATCGTGTACCACGCGAAATAGGCCGGCATCAGCCAGAAGTAGACGACGGGGTGGCCGAAGTACCAGAACAGCGTCCTGGTGAGCAAGGGGTCGACGCTCTCGATGAGCCCCAGCGACAGCGGCAGGAGGAAAACGAGCACCTCGACGGCGACGCCCAGCGTGGCGATGTACCACATCAGCATCGTCGTCATAATCATGAACATCTGCAGCGGGATGCGCTCGTCGGGGTTGTCCTGTCGCCAGTGGTAGTACGTGCGTATCCAGTCGGCCCCGGCGAGCCACGTCCCCACGAGCCAGGCCGCAAGGCCAGCATAGAACAGCGGGTGGGCCTGCAGCGGCGCGTAGAACGTGTACAGCACGTCGGCCGAGAACGGGATCTGGCCGACCAGCCCGCCGAAGATAGCTGTAGAGGTCATCACCGCCCCCGAGAGCATCAGCAGGAACCACGCGAGCGAGAACCGCGGCGAGGGCAGTTCCCGGCCGAGGCTTCGGCTGGTCCCCCAGGTGAAGATGCCAGTCAGGAAGAAGATGGTGAAAAATAGCGCGAGCAGGACGCCGTGGCCCGTCAGTACGGAGTAGTAGTCGACCGAATCGATGACCCCGCGGAAGACGTTCGTCCGGTGGAGCGCCTGGATGATACCCAGGATGGCACCGATAGTCAGTGCGACAAAGGAGACCGTCATCGAGAGCCGGGTTACGCGTGCGGCGTTCGGATACTTGTCGATGAACGCGAGTCGGTCTTTGAGCTGTGTCTCGTCGGTCTCGTAGGTCGTTGGCGTCTCGGATGAGTGTGGATGGGCCATCTCAGTTCACCTCGCTCGTCGCGGTCGGCGTACTCGTCGTGTTCCCGCCGCCGGTCATGTTGTCACTCGTGGCGTTGGCGCCACTCGTTGCATTGCCGCCGCCAGTCCCGTCGAACTCGGCGGGGGGAACCACCTGCAGTTGCCCCTCCATCGAGTGGTGGGCGCTCCCGCAGTACTCGTTGCAGACGAGCCCGTACTCGTCGGGTTCGTCGAACTCGGCGGTGACCGTCGCGACCTGTCCGGGGACGGCCATGGTGTTGATGTTCGTCCCCACCACCTCGAACCCGTGAATCACGTCCGGGCTGGTCACGTGGAAGGTGACGGTGCTGTTTGCGGGGATCCGAATCGGCTCGTTCGTTCCGGGGACAAACAGGAACTGCTGGGCCTCGACGTAGACGTCGTAGTGGTTCGGGTCACTCCCCTCGTAGACGCCGGGCTCCCGGAAGTTCTCGCTCGCGGTCGTGTTGGCCGGGTCGACTTCCCCGCCCGTCGCATCGACCATCCCGTAGCCGGCCCCGACGGCCCCGTAGGTCACCGTCCCGATAAAGAGGACGATTAGGGAGAGTGCGCCGACCAGCCACAGGCGTTCGAATCGGTGGACGTGCATGTCAGCCCACCACCGTTGGCCCGTTCGCGAGGAACTCGACGAAGTACATGAACAGCCACATGACGGCGATGACGGCGAAATACAGCGCTATCAGCAGCCCGGTCCCGACCGGGTCGAACGCGTCGTGGTCGACCGAGCCAGTCTCGCTCGTGGCGACGTCGGACTCGTACATCGGCCCGGTGTGGCGGTTGACGACCCTGTCTTCGGTCGGTGTCGCGGGTGTGAAACTCTGTTCGGGCCGGTCGCGCCAGCTGAACAGGTAGACCGCGCCGATGGCGAGCCCGGTGAGCGCGAGCGCCGCCGCGGTCACGTAGAGCCCGGAGCCGCCGCCCGCCGACCCACTGCCGCTTGCCTGTGCGCTCGCGACGCCGACTGTTCCCAGCGCGACCGCTGCTGTCGTCCCGCGGAGCAATACTCTGCGGGCGCGTCGCCCGCCAGGGGGCCTGTCCGTTGGGGAGGCCGACCCCGTAGTGTCTGCTCGTCCCTCGTTAGTACCCATACTGTTTCGATTGGATTGACCTGATATGCTTGAAATCTATGTTGGCACACGACAACGCTCCAGTTACGGTCCGGTATTTGTCACCCCGACTCCGTGCGGTCACCGACGGCCCGCGTCGAGTTGAGCACCACGAGCAGGCTGCTCGTCGCCATCGCGACAGCTGCGAACAGGGGGTTGAGCAGTCCGGCGACCGCGAGCGGGACGGCGATACCGTTGTAGAGGAACGCCCAGCCGAGGTTCTCGCGGACCCGCCGCCGTGTCCCCTCGGTGATATCGAAGACCGACGGGACCGGTGTCAGCGAGTCGGTCGTGATGACGACGCCCGCTGCGTCGACGGCCAGGCGGGTGCCACGCTCCATGGCGATACCGACGTCGGCTGCCGCAAGCGCGGGCGCGTCGTTGCTCCCGTCGCCGACCATCGCGACCGTCTCCGTCGCCGTCAGCCGCTCGACCACGGCCGCCTTGGCCTCCGGGGGGACGCCCGCGAACACCTCGTCGACGGCGGGGTCCTCATCGAGCGGGCGGGCGGCATCCGGGTCGTCACCAGTGATGACGACGACGCGATGTGTCTCGGCGAGTTCGGCCACGACGGACTCCCACTCGGGCCGGAACTCGTCGCCGGCGACGACGACCCCCCGGACACGCCCGTCCCAGCCCACGTAGCTCGGGACGGTCGCGGCCGGTGCCGCGCGATAGCGCTCTTCGAGTTCCGGCGGAATCGCCCAGCCGCGGTCGGCAAGCAGGTCGTGCCCGCCGACGAGCACGTCGCGGTCCCCGACTGTCGCGCCGACGCCCTGACCGGGGTAGTTCTCGAAGTCGCTGACCGGGTCCTCACGGGGGTCGCCGGCGTCGACGATGGCCTCGGCGACGGGATGGGTCGCGAACTGCTCGACCGCTGCGGCGTAGGCCAGTGTCTCCTCGTCACCCACGACGTCCCGAACCGTCATCTCGCCGGTGGTCAGCGTCCCGGTCTTGTCGAACGCGACGGTCTCTATCTCCGGGGCCGTCTGGAGGACGTCCCTGTCGGTGATGACGACACCGTCTGCGAGCGCGTCGCGGATGCCGGCGGCCACCGCCATCGGCGTCGCCAGCCCGAGCGCACACGGACAGGAGACCACGAG
>SDGW01000941.1_pt1 | contig 12102 bp, 14 predicted proteins | sample 2873831 | NCBI WGS metagenome assembly SDGW01 (sample SAMN08132700, study PRJNA421101) | hypersaline lake metagenome | isolation source: celular fraction 0.22 microns magnesium sulfate-rich crust from ephemeral... | place: Spain: Penahueca Lagoon, Toledo | collected 2011-07
CGGCGGACGCGCACCGTGTCGGGGTGTTCGGCTTCGAGGTGGTCGAGGGCTGCCCCGGTCTCCGTGTGGGAGATGAAGTCGCGGGCGTCTTCGACCGGCGGGAAGACGCCGTCGTCGTAGCCGCCGTCTAGCTTCCAGAACGGGTTCGCGCCCGGCGAGAAGTCAGCGTACTCGACGCCGCCGATGTTGTCGAGCACGTGTTCGACTTCGGAGGCAGTGAGGTGGCCGTGTGCGGCCGGCGTCGGGGATTCGCGCGTGATCGTCTTCGGTGCGCGTAGCTCCTCGTCGACGTCCCAGTCCGGGTCGCCGTACTCGTCGTAGAACGCGGAGAGTGCGTCCGTGTCCTCGAATTCCAGGACGAGCGCGGCTTCGTAATCGTCGGGTGTCGCGTTGACGACGAACTCCGCGAGGTCCGTCATCGCGTCGTCGGTTACCTCCGCGGAAACCGTCCCTGGGAGCGCGAGTGCGGCCCCTGTCGCTGCTGCGAGCCCGAGGAACGTCCGGCGGCCGATGTCGGCGTTCTCGAACGGTTCCTCGTCGAGTTCGGTTGCTTCTTCGTGGTTGTACCGGCTCGGATCGCTGCTCGTTTGTGGCTGTTTTCCCACCATTTGTTACTGTGTGGTTGTCAAACACACACAGGGTACAATCCTCTAATTGATATTAAGATTGATTGTGTTTATTTTATATAATTATGTACGGGGCGATAGTGCAGTGGCCGCTGGAATCAAGGCGCAACGGCGCGGAAAATTCACGATGCGAACGCGAACGCCGGGAAGTCATCATCTGACCGAGTGTCTAAGCAGGAGAAACGGTAGTCCACGACCAACTCCACACGGTCTCACGGCAGATTGTAGAGTGAGTGTGCCCGACGAACCCCAGGAAGCCACGAGCGCGGTAACCCGTGGCTGTTCACGTGTCCCGCATCGGACAAATAATTATGTGGTTTGGTGTGATTGCTCTCACCATGGGATATATTGTCCGGATGCCAAAGCTCGGCCTGGAGATGGACGAAGGGACGCTGCTGGACTGGTACGTCAGCGAGAACGGCACCATCGAAGCCGAGGAGGCTGTCGCGGAGATCGAGTCCGAGAAAACGACCGCAGAAGTCGACGCCAGGGAAGGCGGCGTGCTTCGGCGAGTGTTTCTCGACGAGGGCGAGACAGTCGACCCCGGAACGCCAATAGGGATTATCGCGGGCGCCGACGAAGATATCTCGGCGTTGATCGACGAAGCCGAAACCGAACTCGAGGACGGGGCAGCAACAGCAAGCGAGGAGGACGAGACTTCCGCTGAACCTGCGGCTCAAACGTCGGCGGAGAGCGAGACGACAAAAAACAGCAGTTCCGGAACCAGCGATGCAAGTCCGCGTGCACGAAAGCGTGCGGAGGAACTTGACGTAGACCTCGGTGCCGTCTCCGGAAGCGGCCCTACTGGCGCGATCACGGCAGAGGATGTCGAGGCCGCTGCCGAAAGCGGTACGGATGACGTGAAAGCCAGTCCCCGTGCGAAGAAACGAGCCGACGAGTTGGATGTCGACCTTACTGCGGTCTCCGGGAGCGGACCCGGCGGTGCCATCACTGCCGAGGATGTCGAGACTGCCGCAGATTCAACCGGGAGCTCGGGAGGTGGTGCGGCACGAACACTCTCGGAAGAGCGCACATTCGGTGGAATGCGCCAGTCGATCGCCGATCGTCTCGGACAGAGTTACCGGGAAGCCGTCCACGTTACGGAACACCGCGAAATCGATGTAGAGGAACTGCTTGCGGCCGTGGACGCCGCCGAGGACGCACTCGATGTGGATGTCTCCATGTCGGACGTGTTGCTGGTCGCACTCTCAGCGGCCCTCGAGGATCACCCCGAGTTCAACGCGACCTTCGAGGACGGCACGCATCGCCTCTACGAGGAACACAACATCTGCGTGGCCGTCGACGTCGACGAAGGACTCGTCACACCGGTCGTTCCGGCCGTCGACTCGAAGTCGCTGGGGGAGCTCGCGGAGGCTCGCCGCGGGGTTACGCAACGCACGCTCGACGGCGAGTACACGATGAGTGACCTCCGCGGCGGGACGTTCACGGTCACGAATCTCGGTGTGCTCGGCGTGGAATCGTTCAACCCGATCATCAACCCGCCCCAGATTGCCATTCTCGGCGTGAACGCGGTCGACGAACGCGTCGTACTCCAGGATGATGGTACGCCTGAAACGCGTCGCGTGCTACCGCTCGATCTTTCGTTCGACCACCGTGTGGTCGACGGCGCCGACGCTGCGCGCTTCCTGCAGTCACTGGTCGGCCACCTGGAAGACCCGTGGCCGCTGCTCCCAGATGAAGTCAGTCCCGTGGCCGCCGAAGAGTACCCCGGGCGTCACGCGACCGCCACCTCGCGAGACGGAATGTCGGGTACGGTACGAACTACCGGCGTCGAACAGCAGTACAGCGCCGACGAGGGCACGCCGTCCCCGGTTGAGCTGTTCCTGTCGTCGCTGTCGGCGTGTCTGTCGCTGTCGATCCGCTATCAGGCCGACGTCCGCGACCTCGACGTTGCTCGCATCGACGTGACCGCGGACGCGGAGCCGGACTCGGGATCGGTAGAGGCCATCGAGGTCGCCGTCGATATTGACGCGCCCGACGTGGACGAGGAGACACTCGACCGCATCGTCGAGAACGGCGAACGGAGTTGTCACGTGGCGGAGCTCCTCGACGCGGATCTCCCGATGTCGCTGTCCTGGGAGCGCACCTAGTGCGTCGGCGCCTGCTCGAAGACCGCCTCGAAATCGACGAGCCGCGGCCCACTGGCGACCGGTCGGATCGACACGTCCTCGTTGCTCACCTCAAGTTCCCGCTCGCCATCCACACTGACGACCGCGTCCTCGATGTCAAACGTCCGTGGTTCGTCAAAATCGAGCCGCGACCACGACGCGACGCCCACGTGCTTGACGTCGCCGGGGGTCGTGATCGCCGGGACCGTCCGGTCTGTATTCGGGTCGAGTTCTAGTCCCACTCGCCAGGGTCCGTAGGCGCAAGCTGCGTGCATGCGCCTGCGATCCCAGACAGCCCGATTTCGCCGCGGCTAGCCCGGGAAACGACGCCACCGAGGAACTCATCTGGGTCGAGGATTGCGCGCGTCCCGATGAACGAGCGATCGACGATGCTGACAGTCGCCAGCCCGCGGACAGAGCGGCCGTCGGAGACGTCCGCCGCGACCATCGCGTGACGGTCGGGGACTGCGTCGGTGTCAACCACGCCTGTCGCGACGAATGCGGCCGCGGCGCCCGCGACTGTGCCGTCGATCATCGTCGGAACGACGTTGTTTGTGCCCGTCGAGACGGCCAGCACCGGCACGTCCCCGATCTCGATCGCCAGGTCCCGGGTGGTGCCATCGCCGCCGAAGACGACCACGGCGTCAGCCTGCTCACGGAAAGCGCTACCAGCGCGGCGCGTGTCTGCGCCAGACCCCTCGACGTCAACGTCGAGCACGGTGACGTTCGACCGGTCGGTTTCGTCGGCCGTCTGCTGGCCGATGCGCCCCGAGTCCGGTGCGAGAACGACGTTCACGGGATCGTCGACGATGTCGAGTCCGGCGAGCACGCTCTCGGCCGCACGGCGTTTCCCGTAGTTGTCGCTGACGCTCGCGCTCCCGGTTAGCCGGCGGACGTCCCTGCCGGCCGCCGGGTTAACAACGACGCCGACGGTCGGCGTCGCCACCGATCAGACCACCTGATTGATGGCGTCGCGGACGTCCTCCCCGTCCGGCACAATTTCGTCTTCGAGCGGCGTGCTGAACGGCACGTGTGTGTCGGGCACCCCGACGCGCTGGAGGGGGGCATCGAGGCTAAAGAACTCGTCTTCGACCATGCGGGTGACGACCTCCGCGTGGACGCCGTACGAGAGCGGGCTTTCATCGGCGACGACCATCCGGCCGGTCTTCTGAATGCTGTCCGCCAGCGTCTCGGTGTCTAACGGATACAGCGACCGCAGGTCGATCACCTCGACGCTTGTATCGCCTTCCAGCTCGTCAGCGACGGTGAGTGACTCGCCGACGAGACGCTGTGTCGCTACAACAGTCACGTCACTGCCCTCGCGTTCGACCGACGCCTCACCGATCGGGGCCGTGTAGTTCGGGTCTGTTGGGACATCGCCGTCCTGCTCGTACATCATCTTGTTCTCGAAGAAGAACACAGGGTCGTCAGAGCGGATGGCGGACTTCAACAGGCCCTTGGCCGCTTCCGGCGTCCCGGGCGTGACAGCCTTCAGGCCGGGGAAGTGCGCGAACCAGGTGTGTGGCGTGCCGGAGTGCTGGCTTGCCGCGCCCATGCCGCCGCCTTCTGTCGTCCGGACGGTGATCGGCATCTCGATCTTCCCGCCGAACATGTACCGCATCTTCGCCATCTGATTCATCACCTGTTCGCCTGAGACACCGAGGAAATCCGAGAACATCACTTCGACGACGGGGCGGGTTCCGCTGGCTGCGGCGCCGACGCCAGCGCCAACGAATCCGGCCTCGCTAATCGGCGTATCACGCACGCGCTCGTCGCCGAACTGCTCGTGGAGCCCATCGGTAACCTCGAAGACGCCACCGTAGTTACCGACATCCTCGCCCATGATGAAGACGTCCTCGTCGTGGTCCATCTCCTCACTGAGCGCGGCGCGGATCGCCTCGCGAACTGTCATCGACTCCGTACTCTCACTCGATGCGGAATCGGGCTGTGTGCTCATTGCTGGTCACCTCCGCGGCCGTCGGTACGAAGTGCACTTGCAAATCGCTCGATCTCTGGGACCGGCTGGGAGAACATATCGTCGTACGCCTCCTCGGCTGTCGGCAGATCGGCGTCGCGGGCGAACTCAACGGCTTCCTCGATTTCGGCTTCAACTTCCGCGCGAAGCTCCTCCAGTTCATCCTCGGAGAGTTCACCGCGCTCGATCAGCCGATCGGCGAACGTCTCAATCGAGTCCCGTTGCCGCCAGCGCTCGACGTCGTCTTCGTCGCGGTACGGCTCAGGGTCGCCTTCGAAGTGACCGCGGTAGCGGTACGTCTCCGCCTCGATGAACGTCGGCCCGCTGCCGTTCGCTGCGCGCTCGCGCGCCTCTTCGACGGCTTCGTTGACCGCGGTGACATCCATGCCGTCGACGGTGAAGCCGGGGATGTCGTACGACTCCGCCGTCTCGCTGAGGTTTTCGACGTTGTGTTGCTGTTCGACCGGTGTTCCCTCGCCGAAGTGGTTGTTCTCCACGAGGAACACGGCCGGGAGATCCCAGGTTGCCGCGAGGTTGATAGCTTCGTGAACTTGGCCCTGTGCGACCGCTCCGTCGCCGAGGAACGCGAGCGCGACGCGCTCGTCGTCGTGGTACTGGCAGGTCAACGCAGCGCCCGTTGCGAGTGGCGGGCCGGCACCCACAATCCCGTTCGCGCCGAGCATGTTCGCGTCGACGTCCGCGATATGCATCGAGCCACCCTTCCCGTTGCAGTATCCCTCGCGTTTCCCGAGGAGTTCGGCCATCATCTTTCGCGGATCGAGGCCTTTGGCGATGCAGTGGCCGTGTCCACGGTGCGTGCTCGTGATGAAGTCCTCGTCTTCGAGGGCTGCACACGCGCCGACGGCGACGGCTTCCTCGCCGATGTAGAGGTGTACGAACCCCGGGATGTCGCCGTCGGCGAACAGATCGCCGGCTGTACTGTCGAACTCGCGGATTGTTAGCATTCGACGGAGCGCTTCCTTCCTCCCTGCCGGATCATTCATTGATATTGATGTCATTCCATTCGGTTCTTGTCACCAATACCCAATAAATTTTCCCTGCGCTCACCAAACCCCGTCCGGTAGCACCCAGAATACAGCTCGAAGCAAAACCCGCAAAACACGCCCCCTCAAGACGTATCGCGACGGTTCTCACCGGCTAACCCCGGGGTGAAACAGCCCCGAATCAACACGGACTTCCTACTTCGGCGGCCAGTGCTGTACACTGATGGATCGTGATTCGTGGGTTTCGAACGTGGGATTCGTACTTGCGGCCATTGGCAGTGCGGCCGGATTAGGGAATATCTGGCGGTTCCCGTGGTTGACCGCTGACAACGGCGGCAGCGCCTTTCTCGTGATGTACTTGCTGCTCGTGGTCGGGATCGGCGTCCCCGGGTTGCTCGCTGAACTCGTGCTTGGACGACGCGGCCGCCAAACCCCAATCGGTGCGCTCCGCTCGCTCATCGGCTCTCGATGGGGCACACCACTGGGCGCATTCAACGTCATCACGACCGTCGTGATGCTGTCGTTTTACTCAGTAGTCGGCGGCTGGGTTCTCAGATACACGCTACTACCACCTCAACACGTACCTCTCTACCTTTCTGGAGGACGCCCAGGAACCATCGGAGAAATCACCGAAAATCACCAACCGGGTGGAGACACTACGGACCATTCTTCAGACGCTCCAAGCCGAACTAGCAGAAATCCACCTTCGTGAGATCAGTAAAACCGTTCAACAGCAAAACAGTACGTCACCCAACCCCGAACCAATTCCGGCGGCTCCGCCTCGTCGAAGTATCACCCTGACACGTGTCCCCAGTGCGGAGTTGCGTGGGGCGAAGACCACGGCAACGAACTAGAGCGCGGCTACGCAAACCTCGGCGCTGGCGTCTGGAAATGCAAGTACTGTGAGTCCATCACTCACGCCCTCCACGACAATCAGCGAGTGACGAAACAATGACCGAATTCCCTAAACAGTCCCGACAATCGAAGCACCTTGTACAAGCCCACCGTTGAACCCGTCTATTTTCTCGCGTATCTCGTCGAACGACTTGACACAGTCGCCGACCTCTTCGATACAGATCGGACCGACTTGCTCGTCGAAGCAATTCGCGAGTACCTCGAAGAGACGGCCGACAGCGAAACATTCCAAGAGCTAGTCGCGACGAAGTACTACGACGACCAGCTCGAATTCGAGAACGTCAGGCAGTTGGTTGGCACCGAAACTACCCCGCGCCTTCGCCTTCTCAAAGCTGATCTTGAGGACGAGCCACTGGACCTTAGCTCTCCGTAGCCAATCGCTGTTTGGTGCCCAAATGAGGGTGCCGCGGGTGGCCGAGCCCTCACCGGCAAAACGTTGACTCCCCTTCAGACGGGACTAGTCGTATGGAAATCGTCGTTCTCAGTACGGGCGGCACAATCGCGAGCACGTCCGGCGAGGACGGGGCGACACCAGTGAAATCGGGAGAGCAACTCGTTTCAACCGTTCCCGAAGTCACGGGGTACGCGAACGTCACCGTCAAACAGGTCGCACGAACGCTGAGCTTCGAGATGGACGTCACGACGCTCGAATCTATCGCCGAACGAGTGGCAGATCTCGACGACGACCCGGAAGTGGACGCAGTGGTGCTCACGCACGGTACAGACACGCTCGAAGAGACCGCCTTCTATCTCGACGCCGCTGTCGCGCCGGGGACGCCGGTGTTCCTGACCGGGGCGCAGCGCCGACCGGACGAGCTGAGTCCCGACGGTCCCGCGAACCTCCGCACGGCGTTTCGGGCTGCACGCGAGTTCGCTGACCGGGACTGCGGCGGCGTGTTCGTCGCCTTCAACGAGGAAATCCACGCAGCCCGCTACGTGACGAAAGCGCACACGTCGAAGCTCGAGGCGTTCGGATCGCCCGGTGCGGGTCCCGTTGGGACCGTCGAACGCGACACCGTCCGCGTCATCCGGGAGCCGACGAGCGAAACGCCAACGGTCCCCGCGAGGTCGCTCGCAGCAGATGTCTACGTGGTGCAGAGCGGCACCGCGGTCAGCGCCGACCTGCTGGACGCCGCACTGCAGCGAGACGCCGACGGCGTAGTCATCGAGGGAACTGGATTGGGGAACGTCACGGCGAGCCTCGGCGACACTATCGCGGACGCCACCGAGCACGTACCCGTGGTTGTCACCTCACGCTGTTTCGACGGGTCTGTTGCACCAGTGTACGGCGGCGACGGCGGCGGCGAGACGCTCCGCCGGCACGGCGCTATCTTCGGCGCGAATCTGCCCGCACACAAGGCACGACTCGCTCTACAGCTGGCGCTATCGGCGTACGACGATCACGGGGAAATCCGGGAGTTATTCGCGGCGTTCGGCTAGACGTACTCGGTTTCGCTCTCGTAGACCGAGGGGTCGTCCTTGTACTTCCGCGCGATAGTTTCGAGGGTCTGGAACTCCGCGCCGTCCTTGCTCTTGACGTACTGGATGAACTCCTCGAAGAGGGGAATCATGTGCGGGAGGCCGTGGAGGTCCGGGTGGATGGTGAACGTGTAGACGCCCGCGCCGCGGCGGTCGTAGAGGAAGTCGAACTGGCGCTTGTAGTACTGCTCGTACATCATCTCGGGGTCCTTGTACCCGGCGTGGTAGTTCGGCTGCTTGATGAACAGCATCGGCGGGATATCGTCGCGGTACCAGCTGATGGGGATCTCCACGATGTCCGTCTCTTCGCCCTCTCGATACGGTTCCATCCACGTCTCGGCGGCCTCCTCGTATTGGATTTTCTCCCACTCGTCGCCTGTCCGCATCCAGTGTGGCTCGAACTCGCTCTCCATCAGGCTGCTGTCGTAGAGGAAGCCGTACTCCTCGACCAAGTCCGGCGTGTTCTCGCTGAACTCCCACCAGCTAGCCCGGTGGCCGACGGGCTCGGAGCCGGTGACGTCCTCCACGAGGTCGATGGACGCCTCCATGATGGTCTTCTCCTGTTCGCGGGAGAGGTCCGTCGGGTTCTCGTGGGAGTAGCCGTGGATGCCGATTTCGTGGCCAGCGGCCGCGACGGCCTCGATCTCGTCGCGGAACGTCTCGATGGTGTGGCCGGGAACGTACCACGAGCTCGTGACGTCCTGGTCTTCGAGTAACTGGAGGAGGCGCGGGATTCCCTCCTTGCCCGCCGACAGCCCACGGGAGAGGTCCGCGGGCGAGTCCTCGCCGCCGTACGACCCGAGCCACCCCGCGACGCAGTCCGCGTCGATACCGATCGCTACGTCGATGTCGCCCATTGATAACACCTGACACAGCGAACAGCTTCCGCGCGGAAGATTCTGCTGCTGGCGGGTGCAGACACGTCTTTGACGGCTCGGCGCCGGCGCGTGGAAGATAGCAGCCGACGTGAGACGAGTGGCGCGCTTGATGAGTGCCACAGGGATTCACCCGACGAGACCGGAACACCACGCGGGTAGCTAGTGTTTCCCGTGATTAGCCATGTCGTCACAGGTCGCAAGTAGTATCGATGTCGGCGACGACGCCGCGGTCGTCGGATTCGACGAGTGCGCTGCCTTCGCTGTTCACCAGTACGGGGCGACCGCCGACGTCGCCGGCCACGTTACGCAACACGTCGAAGTGCTCGTGGTCGAGGCGGACCGGGTTGCCGCGTTCCCCGTCGTAGGCGGCCGCGAGCGCGATGCCGAACCCTGCTCGGTACGCATCGACGAGTCGATCAACAGTCGCGGCGTCGAGGAGCGTCCGCATCGCCAGCCTGACGAGCGTGTAGTGGAGCCGTCGCCAACGCCCCCAGTAGCTGTTCCGCCACACCATTGCCATCCTCCCCGCCCTGAAGGACGAACTTTGATAACAGCTCCACGCCGACGGCTACCCAACCTGTGACCGACGCTGCGCCACCGTTCCGTATCCAGCTTCGGAAAGTCGACCGCGACGAATTCACTGCCTATCGCTGGGGCGAGCTCAAGGATGGTGAAATCGTCAAGCGATACGACCGGGGAGAAGACCATTTCGGCCCGTTTGAGGATATCGTCGAGCACTCGAAGGAGCTGTTCGCTGATCAGGCAGATCCAGCCGACCCGATACCCTGGCTGCGGCTGTGGCACAACTACGGTAGCCAAGCCCACCACCCACGCGCGGACGTCGTCCACCCGTACTTGGACCGGCATCTCTGGGGTGAAACCGGCATCGTCCTGACCGGAACGCTGCGCGGGCTCGTCGCCCCGAGCTCGTACGTCGAGACCGTTGACGCTCTCCACATTGGCGCGTACGGCGAACCGACAACGGACACTCCACTCACCGTCCGCTATCGCATCGGTGACCTCGATGGCCACGACCTCCGCAACGAATCCGCAATCGCGGAGGTCGTCCACCCGACCGTCCGCAACATCGTCCAGGAGACGCTCGAGACGTACCACGGACTCTACGTCGAGGATTACGTCGATTTCGACCGGTTTGTCGTCGTCGCTATGTACGAGAATCTGCCGCACTGCCGTGTCGAGCTCACCTACGAAACCGCCCGTAGGCATGACTGGGCGGCCATCGAACCGGAGCAGATTCCGGAACTCGCCAACCAGTACTACAACACCAGCGCCAACTAGACTCGGTCACCGGACGCTACTACACCGCCTCACGTCCGCCCCCAAGTGCTGAAGAGCGGACGAGCAGCGACGTTCTGTCCAGGAGCTCGTGTCATCTGGTTCTGTCATCGCCTTCCGGGTAGTCGAAACGGGTATTGTGGTTCCCCGAGATGGGGGGTGGTAATGGCCAGGATCCCGCTGCCGGACTCCGCGAATGAGAACGAGTGGGTGCGGTCGGTCGCCCACGCGATGGGCGTCGACGAACAGTCGCTTCGTGCGACCGTGAGCGCGTATCACGACGCGTTCCAGCCGCTGGATTCCGAGAAGCAGGCCGCATTGAAGAACGTCGTCACAGACGCCTACTACAAGACGAGCGAGACCCCCTACGATAACGCCCCCGAAGGCCACGTCCAGGTGCAGTTCCCGATTGACGGCGAGCTGGGAGCGCATTACGAATACTACTGTCACAATCCCGCCCATCCAGCCCCGTCCCACCTCACCCCCGGGAACGGCCGCAACTGGACGTACGTCACCCACACTGTCACCCACGTCACGGACCACCTCCGAACGGTCATGCGAGACATCGACCACGTCCAAACATCCGAGTCACACACATCGCTCGACTCGGAATTCGACGACGACGAGATCACCATCGCGCGTGTCGTTCCCGGACCTGACTTCCGTACCACCAAACGCATCCTCACCGACGGCTACGCACTCAACTTCACGGATATCTACGACGCTTGGGGAACCTTCCACAGCGAGTGGCACGACGCGCGACTCTACTGGAACGAACAGTAACGATACGCTCCGGCACGCGGGTGTGAATTGCCACTTGTACTGGCCGAACTCGGACTGCCTGCTCGCACGGCGTGACCACCGTACGATGGGCGGATGCGCACCGTGTCACTCCGTGAAGTACCGGGTGCAGAGTTTCGCTCGGGTGATCCATGCACGACTATCGCTTGCCGTCAGCCGCATCTGTAGCAGAGACTCCAACTCGTCGGCGAGCATGACGGCAACCTCATCCGGGGTGAACTGGCTCGGGTCCGGTAAGTCAGCCGTGATCGACGAATCCAGCCGCTCCAGCCGTTCCCAGAGGTCAGTGATGGCTGATTCAGACGGGGAGTCGTCCGTCAGCGACTGTGCGTCCTCGTAGATAGCTTCGAGGCGTTGGTAGCGGTCCTGCAGGGAAGCACAGGACTCCCGTGTGAGGTCGACCCCCGCTGGCTGCGCCACGTTGAACGCGTGAATGGGATGGCCGTCAGGACGGTGGTACTCGCGGAACTCTTCGAGACTGCTGCAGTCGTAAGCATCCCGGCGCGTGATCCAGCCGCCGAACCGATACCGCCGCCAGCACTTCACCCCGGCAATGTACACGGGATTCTCGCCATGGTCCGGCTCGAGATGGATCACGTCAGCATCGGTTTCCGGCCGCCCGGCGGATACCCCTCCCACGGCACCGCGCCCTCTTCGTTCACCGCGAGCGCGTCACACTCCTCGCACACTGGGTTCGCGTACCGGACCGGCAGCCCAATCCCGTCGCTCCGCGGCGCCCCACAAATCGCACACCGAACCGATCCGTCAGGTTCCGTCGACTGGTCGCCCGCGATAACGATGTCGCGGGGCTGCACTGTGCTTTCGACGAGCCGTTTCGTGTTGAGCTGCTCGAAACTCATGCTCGCTGGGATGGTTGTTCACTTCCGATTGCAGCACGGCTTGTAATTCTACCGGCGGAGCAGGCCGAGTGCCTCGGGGCTTGACCCCGAGGGTGAAGGCCGTAAGCCCCGTTAAACGTGTTCCGTGCGCTCGATATAC
>SDGW01001186.1_pt1 | contig 12101 bp, 13 predicted proteins | sample 2873831 | NCBI WGS metagenome assembly SDGW01 (sample SAMN08132700, study PRJNA421101) | hypersaline lake metagenome | isolation source: celular fraction 0.22 microns magnesium sulfate-rich crust from ephemeral... | place: Spain: Penahueca Lagoon, Toledo | collected 2011-07
CCCCCAGCATATCCAAACCGTCGAGACGACCGCGGAGGTCGCACAGAACCTTCCCGGCGCGGTCGACGAACACGGCGCTGGGAAGGTGGGCAGTACCGTCGCAGGTGTTGGTGCGGCGGTTGGCGAATCGATCGTGAAAGACGCAAAAGAAGACCCGGTCGAATTTGGGAGCGGGGCCGTGTTTGGCTATGCAACCGGCGCGGCCGCAGGGCGAGCTGCTGGCAAGACCGGTCGGGCTGTGAGAGACCGCCTTCGAACTGCGGGCGGATCGAAGGTCGATGCGGGCGATCTCGCCAACGAGGACGTCCTCCGCTACACTGAGACTGATGGCGCGGAGGGAGATCAGTTCCCCGGCGCGACGGACCCAGACACCTACCAGTCGGATCCTGCCGAAGCTGTTCGCGAGCAGGCAGACGACTTCACGCCTGGGGAGGTGGAGGACTTCTTTGACGAGCAAGGCGTCGAGGACGGGACGGTGCTGAAAAAGGCGCTCGACACCGAACCGGAAGGACCGGGCAGTGGACGAAGCGATACCGGATTCACGTCCGCGCCCGATGAGGTTGATGGAGACTTCGACTACGAAACGCCCGGCAGCTTCTTCGGTCCGGAGCTCTCGCCGAATTTCCTCCGTGTCGGTGGCGGCGAAGCGAGTTTTAGTCCGGTCCCCGGTCTGCCGGACTTCGGAAACAAGCCCACAGGCGTCCTCGCACGCACGGACGTCGAAAGCGCCGACGCCGACACGCTCGAGGACTTCAATCAGGAGATCATGGACAATGTCGGCGATACGACGGCGCGCACGAAGCCAGCCGGCGACGTGAGCCCCGGCGAGATCGAGGCCGTCGTTCCGCCGGGTGCGGAGTTTTCACCAGTCAGCAGCGGCGGGCTGGTCTCTGACATAGCGCGACGAGCTGGGATCGGGTCAGACTTTTACACCGAGGTCGACGGCCGACGTGTGCCACTGCGGACGGTTGCACCGGATGACCGGACTCCTGATGCCGACGCACCGGATGCCGACGGGAGCGCCGGTCTATTCGGCCGTGGCGACGGCTCGAGCGGCGAGTCGCTCGATTATTACGTTGAATCCCCTGACCAGCCTGTTGATCGGCCGTTACCGGCTGGAGTCGGTGGTGGTAGCGGCGGGTCGTCTGCATCCAGTGGCAGCGGTACGCGATCGAGTGGCGGGTCGGTCGGCCCTATCGAGAGCTCACCGCCGAGATCCGGCTCGTCGCCCCCGTCAGACGCGGGCGGCTCATCACCGTTCGACTCGAGCGGAGGCTCGTCACCACTCTCGGACGGTGGGAGCGGCGGAAGTGGTGGAAGTGGCGGGAGTGGCGGCAGCAGTCCCTTTGGCGGTGGCTCGTCGCCGTCGGGCGGCTCATCGTCACCGGGCGATTTTGAGCCTGTGTCTTCTCCACCTTCAGAGGTAGAACTGCCAGGGTTCGAGTCTGAGAGCGACGACAAGAAGAAGCGCAGGGATATCAGCGACTTCGAGAGGACGTTTGAGGCCAACGTCGCCGCGCCCGATGAGATCCTCGACGGTGTCTTGGACGACGTCGGAGATCTCAGCAACTAGCGTCTCGAGAACCTCTTCCTAAGCGAACTTTTATTGAACGACGCAACGAACGCAATAGCAGATGCGACTCAGAGGCCCGGCCGAGCTTGCGAAGGACGACCGCGGGCTAGCGACGGGCATCATCGGATTCATCGCAATAATCGTCATTGCTGCGCTGCTGTACACTTTGATGGATCCGGCAGCAGGTGACATCTTCTCGATGACGCTGACCCAAGCGGACAGCGCGCAAGCGAAAAACGCGATCGAGCTCCGCCAGAAGATCTGGAACGCAACGCTCTACTTCGCGCTGTTCCTCGCGCTGGTGTACATCCTCGCTCGAGCCGTCTTCGAGTCACGGAGTCCGGGGTAAAAGGTAAACAATGGGATGGAAAACAATCGCGACAGTCCTCATCGTCGTGTTCACGCTTGTTTTAGTCCAGTCAACACTGGTCGGCCCAGCGACGCAGATCACCAACGATCTGAACGAGACTGGCGACTACAACAATGAGCATTTTAACGGGAACAAGCTGATCACGAGTTACGTCGGCGATTGGCTCAACATGGGGCTAATCGGCATTTTCGGCATCATGATGTGGGGAGTCGCCCACGTCGTCCGTCGCGAACTCACGCGCGGCGGCAAACTGTAGACACCTCCTACCCTTGCGTTACACGTAACGCCGTCGCAACAATTACGCCGATGGCTGTGAAGTACCTAATATGGACAAATATCAGCGCATACGGAGTCGTACGGGGTGGCGGCGATGTGGGGCCTAGATCGGCGAAAAGTTGCAATCGCTCTCGTGATTGTTGTTGTTGCAGCAGGCGTCGCGATCGCAGCCACGACAGATCCCACGCCTGTCTCGAGTAACTCAGACGGGACGGTTGTAGCTGCGTCGAACGGACCTGCAGTGACTCTCGTCGGCAACACAGACGTTTACCCGGATAGTGGCGGCGTCGAAAGTGGAAACGGGGTCAGATGGAATACGAGCGACGGAGACATCACATTCGTTTCTCAGGGCTCGACAAACGCCACGATCCACAAAGACAACATCACCGGGACGTGGACTACGGTATCGGGGCTTGACGTCGCGACAACCGAACTCGAGATTGATCCTGAGGACAAGCGGCCCATCAACGTTTCTGGCAATCTCGACCGGATCAAGTTCCGCGATGCCACGCTCGACGACGGAAACGCAGACTTCGTCTATGCCGGCTCGAGTGGCACGACCAATGTCACAGTCCGAGGAGTGGCTGCAGACACGCAGATCCGAGCGATAGATGCAGCCACTGGCGATGTCCTTGCAGCTGCGACTAGCGACGGCAGCGGGACTGTTGAGCTGACTGGGATGTCGAATAGCGAGCACACGGTCGAACTCAAGTCCAGCGAAGGCGGTCCTGGGCTGTCTGACCCCTACCCTGAAGGCACGTATTCCGACTTCCCCACGGAGATGAGTGTGGAGGTTTCGGATCCTGACTTCGATACCGGGGAGAACGTGACTGTGGAGTTCTACCTCGACGGGTCCAAGGTGGGCACGAACTCCACGACAACGGCCCAGCGCGTTTCGACGAGTATCTCGAAGCCGTCTCGAGGATCACACTCGGCCAAGGCGATCGCGACCGACTCGAACGGGAACACAAAGGAGCTGACTTGGTCGTTCAGCGTCCCGAACGAGCTCCAGGTTCGACAAGCTAGGGACCCGTACTCGCTCATTGATGACCGGACAGTCAACCTGACGTTCTACGAGGACGGGGACATCTACACGCGGACGACTTCTGACGGGACAATCAACACCACTGGCTTGCCTGCAGACAGCGACCTCGTCGGGGAGGCCAAAGCGGACGGCTACTTTACCGGCTATTTCATTATCGAGGATATCAGCAAACAGCAGAGCGTCTATCTGCTGAACAGCAATGCCTCGAGCGTTGAAGTCCGGTTTACGCTTCGCGATCGCACAGGGAACTTTGAGGGCAACGGGGCCCATCTCCAAATCCAGAAGGCTATCAACCGCACCGGAAGCACTGAGTGGCACACTGTCTATGGTGATGAGTTCAACGCAGCGGGGGCAGTCACTGCGGACCTCGAGAAGAGCCAGCGCTACCGCCTTGTGCTCAAGAACGACGATAACGATATTCGGGTTCTTGGGACGTACGACGCTGATGTCTCCGAGACCGTCGAGCTGACGGTCGGGACTGTTAAGGCAGTCCCAGAAGGGAGCGACCTCGAATTTGCTTGGAACGCTACGTATCTCAACGCCAGCGGGACAAACTATGTCCAATTCGAGTACAACGACACACAGAACCTGACGGATAAAGTGAGCGTGAAGATCTATCAACGAGGGAACGAGAGCAACGTGCTGTACCCGAACCAAACGTTTAGCGGCCCTCTGGGAAGCTTCGCGATATCAGTGCAAGTTCCAGAGGACCAGAAGGATGTTACGTGGATGGTTGAGGTTACTGGTACGCGAGACGGGGAGAGCATCAACATCAAGGAACCCGTCGGTCCGAAGAACCCAATCTTAGGTAGCCTCCCGGGATGGGTAAAGACGATTATCTCAATAGGTAGCATATGGATTGTGGCGGGGCTATTCAGCCAATTGAACGGTGATGTTGGAGCACTCGTCACCGCAGGCCTGGGCGGCATCTGGTGGTACGTTGACTTCCTGCCACAGGAGACTGGCGTTGGTGTCGTCGTCCTCTCTTTGATTACAGCCGGCATTATCTTCGTGAACGAACGGCGAGGTGGTGTCGTATGAGCCGCATCACGTCTACACTCCTCATCTTCTTGATCCTGACCAATGGTGCCGTCACGGTAATGGAAGGGTCGGGGTTGAGCGACGATCTCGGCGTTGAGCTCGCCCCCGGAGTGGATAAAGCAGTGGACGATGTCGTCAAGAACGCGGAAGACGGATTCACTGCCTCTGAGGGGCTGGGCGATACGCTGTTCTCTCTGTTCGCTGCTGCGATGGGCACCTTCAAGATACTAATTGAAGGCGTCTTCTCCATGCCGCAGATGTTCCTAAACTTAGGGTTCCCTGGTTGGATCGTCTGGCCGTTGTTTGCGCCAGTCTATGTTATCTCGACTCTCGAGTTCATCTACGCCGCAACTGGGCGCGTATTGGTTTAGCACAAGCTATTACACCCTTCGCAACGATATGCGAAGTATGGCGTGTGACCGAGCAGAGCTCCACGATTATCTGGGCAATTTCAGCGGCGACGACCCGGTTGATTCCGTTGTCTGTCCCTTTACGCAAGATGCGGGCGCAGGGATGGACATGCCTATTTTTGCGCTGATAGTGATCGGGGGGCTTGGCCTCGGTCTAACAATCAGGACACAACACCCAGGGCCGATAATGATCTCTGGAATGCTCAGTGCCGGGCTGTTCGCTGCTTCTCTTCCGGGAATCGCCGCAAAGATTTTTGCTCTGGTACTGTTCTTCGCGATCGCAGGGCTTGGGCTCTTCCTGTACCAACGCGCTCAGACATCGCTATGAGAGTCCTGATTCCAGTTGCTTCGCTCTCCCTCTATCTCTTAGGGACAGCGCTGCACGAGGCAACTCACGTTATTGCGTGCCTCGTAACCGGGGCAAAAGTGGATAAGATCACCGCGCACCCGACTGCAGTCCACTACGATCCGCCGTCTAAACGGGTCGACATGGCCGTGAAGGCCGCTCCCGTCTTTGCCGCACTCCCGCTCACGACGGGATATCTGGCCTACTTGGCTCGAGATCCGTTTAGCATTCGACTGCTGGGCTTGGCATTCCTGATCGGCTATATTCCGCGGAGTCAGACGGACTGGGAGCCTTTCGCTACAATGTTTAAGTAATTGCGTGCCGTCGTTGCACGTAATGCGAATTGGTATTGTTGGAGTGGGCAGCATCGGGAGTGTCCTTGCTCGAGGCTTCGACCAGCTCGGCCATGACGTTGTGATCAACGACGTCGACGAAGAACGGACTCAAAAACTACCCTTCGAGGCGTATCCGAAGCGTTGGATCGCCACAAACTGCGATCTGGCCGTCTTCGCGCTGCCGACGCCAACGACGGAGAACGGCGGGGACGTCTCGGCGGTCGACGACGCACTCAGCGAGTTTCATAATTCAAACGCGACGGTGGTCCTTCGATCGACGATGCCTCCAGGGAGCACTGGACGGCTCGCATCTAAGCACGACCTCGAGATCGTCTACTCCCCAGAGTTCCTTCGCGATCGAAGCGGCGTCGACGACTTCTTTTACCCGGATCGAATCGTCCTCGCAGGTCCAAAGGAGCAACGGGCGCAACTGCGAGACGTCCTTGACTCGAAGAAAATCGACTGCGAGACGTTTATCGAGAGCGACGACTACCTGACAGCCGAGATCGCGAAGGAAGCGCACAACGCCTTTTTTGCGACGAAGGTCAGCTTCGCGAATCAGATGCGCCTCATCTGCGATCAGGAGAACGCAGACGTCGAAACGGTCATGGACGTGATTACTGCAGACCACCGGAACACCAGTTCACATCTCGATCCGCTCCTCGGCCCATACGGCGGCAAGTGCCTCCCAAAGGATACGGAAGCGCTTACGCACTATGCGGAGGACGAAGACGCTCCGACGCCGTTGCTGCGCGGCGTTATCGATTTGAACAACGAGGCGCGGGCAAAGTACGAGGACCTCGAGATCACTGGCGAATGGCCTGAAGTCGCAGTCAAAAGTGACTGACGTCCATGTCCAGCACTGTCCAGCAGCCGAGCGAAAGCGAAGCAACGACCCACACGGCCGAAATTGAGGTTTCTGTCGTCGTCCCGGTTCACAACGAACGAGGGAATCTTCCGCAACTCCTCGAGGAGATCGACGCCACGTTTGCGACCGAGAGAATGGCTACGTACTGGCCGTACGAGTTGATCTTCGTTGAAGACGAATCAGACGACGGAACGGCCGAATGGGTTGATGACGCTGCTTTAGCGAACGAAAACGTCCGAAGTATCCATCTCCGCCGGAGCTTCGGCCAGTCCGCTGCTCTAGCCGCAGGGTTCGATGCCGCAGAAGGCCGGATCGTTGTGCCGATGGACGGCGATCTCCAGAACGACCCCGCAGACATCCCCCGTCTGCTGGAAAAGCTCGAGGAAGGCTATGATTGTGTGTCGGGCTGGAGGCGCGATCGCAATGATCCGTGGCACAAGACCATCCCGAGCGCCGTGCAGACGCGGCTGGCAAAGCTGACTGGCCCTGACATCAACGACTTCGGCTGCACGCTAAAGGCCTACCGACGCGAAGCGCTCGACGATATCAGCCTCTACGGCGAAGGCCATCGGTACATCCCGGCAAAGCTCTATGACAAAGGCTACTCTGTGACCGAGATCGAGGTCAATCATCGGCCACGGACGAACGGTGAGAGCCGATACGGCGCAGGGCGACTCGTCCGGGGATTCGTCGACCTCCTCTTTCACTGGTTCTGGGTTCAATACTCCTCGCGCCCGCTCCACCTATTCGGGACGGCCGGGTTCCTGACGATGGGTCTCGGCAGCAGTATCGGAGTGTTCAGCCTCGTCCAGCGATATGCATTTGGCGTCCCGCTTGATCCCCGTACACCGCGACTGATGCTCGTCGTCCTCCTCATCACGTTCGGCGTCCAGCTGCTCGTGTTCGGGACGCTTGCGGAGATGCTCACAAAACAGCACTACAGGGACGAGCCAGAGTATCGCATCGAGCGGCGCCTTAACTGATAGATTTGTTCACCACTATGAGAAACAGCAAGACACTCCACGTAGCGATTGTACTCGTTTTCGCGGTTATCGTACGCGTACTACTCATCGACAAAGTCGGCGTCTGGGGAGACCAGGGGTTCTACGTCTACAATAGCAAACTCATCCTCGAGGGCCAAACGCCGTTTATCGATTTCCTCGGCCGGAGCCCCTTGTTCATCTATAGCTATTCAGCGCTCAGAGCAGTCACAGGGCATACAAACTTCCTTCTTCGGTCGTTCATCGTGTTCTGGTGGCTCGCCGCCTCCATCCCAGTGTACCTGACGGCTCGAGAACTCCGCGATCACACGACCGGCATAGTGGCGATGGGGATCTATCTCTTCTCTCCGTTCGCACTCGCGTACGGATTCTGGGCCAACACGCAGTCACAGGCCGCGTTCTTCGCTATCGGCGCAGTCTATCTCCTCGTTCGGGACGAGTCGCTGACTCACTTCGCAGCCGCAGGAGCGTTACTCGGCCTCAGTTTCCTCGCCCGACGAAGTGTGATCACCGTCCTCGGTGCAGTCGTTCTCTTTGCAGTCTATCTGTGGTATGACGGCCGACTCTCGCTCAAACCAGTCGTGAAACGCGTTGCAGCACTCGGGGTTGCGTTTAGCGTCGTCCTCGGAATCGGGTACATGGCTGTTGTCGGCTTCCGTCCAGAGCTCGCGATCGCGCTCTTCGAGGTCCACGCAGTCAACCTCATCATCTCGACAGGCCGTGGCGGCTATCCGATGCTCCATCACGGCGAGATCCCTGCAGTCACGAACCAACTCGGACAGGGGCGGATCCCGATCTTCAACGACGTCTGTCAGATGTGTGGGAGTTGGACCGCGAGAACGTTCGCGAAGACCCTGCTCGTCAGCATTCCAGGGGTTTGTGTCGGTTGGATGTATATGCGCGATTTGACCGACCACTACTTTACAAAAGAGAACCGGGAGTACCTCTTTGGGATCCTGGGCATGCTTGCCGTGTACGCTGCAGTCATGGCAGCCTCGTCGGGCTACTATCTCCGCGTGGGGACAATCCTAACACTCGTGTTATTCGGTGTCATCGCGTACCGATCGCCACCAGTCCCACGGAAGATCCTATACGATCGCCGAATGGTATTGGTCTTACTCGCCATCGCTGGCCTCGCTGCGGGCTACCTCTACCGGAATCGGCTGATACACACCTATTACTTCATGGACTTCTGGCCCTTCATCGCCATCATAGCGGGCGTTGTCTTCGTCGCGAGCTGGCGGCGTGCTGACCAGCCCGTTCGGACGCTGTTCGCGATCACTCTCGTCATCGCCACAGTGACCGCAGCAGGAGGCGCGCATCCAGTGACGCATATCGTCCTCGATGACAACGAAGACGGCTGGTTTACGATGGAGAATATGGATGCCTACCACGAAGACCTCAACGACCGGACGCAGCCGGGCGATGTTGTGTTCACTGCTGCCCCAGTCTATGTCGCGGGCACTCACGCCCGGATGGTCAATGACAACGCACGGATCCATTATCTCTATGCGACGTTTGAGGATGATGGGCCGGCAGAATCGATGTATCGGCGTGTGATATCCGGATTCCAGAGTGGCGATATCCAGTGGGTAGTGATGACGGCAAACACGCAGAATATGCTCGAGTACAACGAGAGCGCACAGAACGCGTTCGAGAGCAATTACTGCAGAACGCAGAATGACTCACTCTACCAGCAGACTGGAGCGATGCTCTACAAGTACGAAGAGAACGCGTCTGCGTGTCCGCGGCCAGAAGTGGAGACGATGTTCAATGAGACTCCGTGAGCTCGTCCGCTGGGGCGTGAAGTCCGTCGGGGGATTAGCCGCGAATCTCGCACTGCTCACGCTGTGGGTTGATGGCCTCGGAGTCCCGCCGCAGCTCGCGATCGTCCCGAACTTCGTGATCATTTCTGCGGTCGGCTATCTCGTCACTGACCGCTGGGTTTTCCGTGATGAGGCGTCTGCATCCGGGGTTCGAGGGCACGCGAAGCGATATCTCTCGATGCAGTCGGTCATGCTCGGAGGCAAGGCGGCGAATTACGTCATCTATGTTTTGCTGATCGCTGCGAGTATGGATTACCGAGTTGCCTGGGCTCTCGGCGCTATTGTCACATTCCTCGGGACTTTCACCGGAAACAAACTCCTCTGGTCTAGCGATAGCCCAACGCCTTGAGTTGATCCTCGAGATCCGCCGTGATCTCCGTCTCACTCTCTGAGAGAATACCGTCGGTTTCGGCTGGTTGTTCGGCCGAGGCCTCAACGATGCACCACGGCACTTTCCGAACTGACGGATGCGGCCAACCGAAGGGATGGCCGTAGATCCCCCACTCGCCGAAGGCGTTGCCATGATCAGACGTTATTAGAACGGTTGCATCGACTGATTCCAGCAGGGTCGCAACCTCCTCGAGGGCATACTCGAGCGTCGCCGTGTATGAGTCCCAGACGTCTGTCTCGTCGAGTTCGCCAGCGTTGAGTTCGTCCCAGACGTTCTTTTCTGTCGCGTTGCCACCGACGATGGGAGCTTCGGAAGCGATGAACGGCTCGTGCGGCTGCATCCAGTGGGCGACGACGCGATCGCGATCGGTGGACTTCCAGGCCTCGATGGTCGCACTCCGCATCGTCTCGGGCGGGACGACATCGTGATCGGTCGCGTGTGTCCGCCAGAGTTCGTGTGCGGCATTGAAGTCCTCAAGCGAGACAGCGGGGTTGTCGGGATAGTCGACCGAGACAGCCTCCGCGTTCGTGAGCCACTCCCGGTCAGAAAACACAGTCTGACTGTGTGGCGTCGCCGTCACAAGCGTCGTGTCCGCGATCTCGTCCGCGTACGGCTCTCGAAACGTGTTCGTGAGCCACTCCGTCGTGATGGAGCCGACTGACCAAGCCTCCCCACACGACGGGAACTGCGAACGATCAGCGACTGCTGACCGGAACGCATCGAGACGCGTTGAGTCGAGGACAATGCAGATGTCCCAGTCCTCGGAAAAGATGTTCCGTCCGAGCGGCCGAAACTGCTCTATCCGGGCCAGCGCTGCCCCAGCGCGGTAGTAGGCTGACTTTAGCATTCGATGTGGATGAGGATCATTTGAGAGCCCGCACGGAGCAGAGGTATCCGGCGGCACGCATCATCGATCCGATCGTAAACCGGCGCAGCGCTCTCAGGCCATGGCGGGGAGAAAATCCGATGCTCAACGGTCCAGTCCGACGGATCCAGCCTGCGAACCATACCGCGGATCCGTGAAGGCGTCGCTCGAGCCTTGTGCCGTTCCTCCGGGACGAGACGGGCGCCGACGTAGTCTTTCGGGAACCACGCGTTCGGCTCCATGAGTGTGATCGATCCGCCCGGTCGCGTCACTCGCATCCACTCGCAGAGGGCGCCGAACTGGTCCTCAAGATGATGGAGAATCGCCGTCCCGACGACTGCATCGACAGACGACGACTCCAGCTCGAGATCCGTCGCATCCATCTGGCGGACATCGCCGGACGGAATCCGGTCTTGGGTCGCGTCGACCAGTGATGGAGAGAGATCGTATGCTTCGCGCTGGACGTCAGTCACGCACTGATCGCCTCCTGGTAGATGCCTTGGTACTCGCGCGCCATGCGACTCTGCGAAAAGTGGTTCTCAAGCCGCTTTCGAGTGGATGGCTGGATTCGGTCGTAGTCGTCGATGACGCCCTCCAGTGCTGCCTTGAGTTGCCGCGCGTCGTCTGGAGATGCAGTCGCTCCGACATCGTTGGTCACGATGTCCGTCTGCCCGCCGACATTCGAGGTCACGACGGGCAGTCCACAAGCAAGCGCCTCGAGGAAAACCATCCCAAAGGCCTCGTGATGCGAGGGAAGGAAAAACAGGTCTGCGGCGTCGTACGCCGTCTGGAGATCATCGACGTAGCCAGAGACAGTCAGCCAGTCGCGCTCCGCTGCAAGCGCTCTCAACTCCTCTTCGTTCGGACCAGTGCCGACGATGCGGTACTCTGCTGGGATTCCGTCTGAACGGAGTTCATCCACTGCGTCGATCGCTGTCCGGAGGTTTTTCCGGTCGACAAGACGTGCGACCGTCAGGATCGAGGGGGCGGCCGGCGCGTCGCGATCGCGGAACTCCCAGCCGCTTGGATCGATGCCGTAGTGGATAAGTTCCGTTTTGGCCTGGAACTCTGGCGGAATCCGCTCGAGCATGTCGGTCGATGGCGCTACGATTCGATCTGCCTCACGGAAGATGTACTCGTTTGCTTTGTCTGCAAGCGGACGAATCGCCTGAAAGCGAGACGGATCGTAGACGTCGGCGCCCATGACGCTGACGACGAGCGGGAGATCATGCCGTGAGGAAAGGCGCGGAAGCGGCAGCGAGCTCGGCAGCGAGAAATGACCATGAAGCAGCGCTGGGGATGCCGTTTTGATCTCGCGCTCGAGGTCTTGGTAGACGCGGATCGGAAACGTTGCGTAATGGCCGTCTGCAACGTCGGTCACTAACATCGGATTAGAGCCTCTTTCGGACAATTCCTCCAGTAGAAGCTCTGTAACCCGACCGCCACCACCACAATTCGATGTTACGCTGGGATATTCGTAGTTAACGAGCAATGGATCCGTCATTGTCCGTCTATACAGGATAGAACCGCATAAACGGTTGTGTTGCACGTAATCGGCGGCGCAAAGATTTTTGCACTACGTAACGTGCTCCTTGATATGAGTAAATCGGAGAGCGAGCCGGATACCGAAGATCTCGAGGCAAAGGTCAAAGAGCAAGACCAGAAGATCGAGCAACTCCAGAAAACAGTCAAGAAGATGATGCCCGGACGTCGAGGAGTTATCCAGGGCGGCGCTGCTGCCGCTGCGGCGGGCA
>SDGW01001426.1_pt1 | contig 12101 bp, 10 predicted proteins | sample 2873831 | NCBI WGS metagenome assembly SDGW01 (sample SAMN08132700, study PRJNA421101) | hypersaline lake metagenome | isolation source: celular fraction 0.22 microns magnesium sulfate-rich crust from ephemeral... | place: Spain: Penahueca Lagoon, Toledo | collected 2011-07
GTAGAACTACCCCACGTCGTGTGGGGCAACAACAGGCTTGCCGTTTCACTGACCGCAACAAATTACTCAACAGCAACGGACTCCTCTCAGTTTCAAGTCTTCAACAATCCTGCCATATAATTGAATAACTCCTCCAAACTTTAAACGAACAAAAACAAACAAAACATCATTATCGTTCGTATTCTGGATTGACTTTTACGATATGAATTGATACGCTACATACGTTGTCAATAAAACGGAAATTAAATAGGCGGAGGTGCCATTTCTATATGTCTTCAGTAGTAGTTGTCGGTACACAATGGGGAGATGAAGGTAAAGGTAAGATTACAGACTTTTTATCTGAACAAGCAAAGGTAATAGCTCGTTACCAAGGTGGTGACAATGCAGGTCACACCATTCAATTTGAAGGAGAGACCTACAAGCTTCACTTGATTCCATCTGGTATCTTTTACAAAGATAAGGATTGTGTAATGGGTAATGGAATGGTTATTAACCCAAAGGCATTGGTAAGAGAACTTAAATATTTACATGACCGAGGTATCTCAACAGATAATCTCAGAATTAGTAACCGTGCGCATGTTATATTACCGTATCACATCAAACTAGATGAGATGCAGGAACAACACAAGGGAACGAATAAAATCGGTACAACGAAAAAAGGTATTGGCCCAGCCTATATGGATAAAGTTGGACGTAACGGCATTCGAATAGCTGATTTATTAGATAAAGAGACGTTCCGTGAGAAGCTAGAAACAAATTTGAAAGAAAAGAACGCTATGTTAGAACACGTATATGATGTAGAACCTTATACGGTAGAAGATATTCTAGATGAATACTATGAATATGCAGAACAATTTGCAGCTTATGTATGTGATACTTCTAAACTTCTTAATCACGCAATTGATGAAGAGCTCCCTGTTCTTTTTGAAGGGGCTCAAGGAGTTATGTTGGATATTGATCATGGAACATACCCATTTGTTACGTCTTCTAACCCATCTGCTGGTGGTGTAACGGTAGGTGCTGGCGTAGGACCTACTCAAATTAAACAAGTTGTAGGCGTATCAAAAGCTTATACAACACGTGTCGGCGATGGACCTTTTCCAACTGAATTACATGATGAAACAGGAGATCAAATTCGGGAAGTAGGTCGTGAATATGGAACGACAACTGGCCGTCCAAGACGTGTTGGATGGTTCGATACTGTAGTTGTTCGTCATGCGCGTCGTGTGAGCGGAATAACAGCATTGTCTCTGAATTCCATTGATGTATTAACAGGAATTGAAACGTTAAAAATCTGCACAGGTTATCAGTATTATGGTGATGTATTGGATGAATACCCAGCTAACTTAAATGTATTGGGTGAGTGTGAACCGGTATATGAGGAAATGCCAGGATGGACAGAAGATATCACGGGTGTTCGTCGCTTTGAAGACCTCCCTGAGAATGCACAGAACTATGTGAATCGTATATCTGAATTAACTGGCATACCGATTGCTGTATTTTCAGTAGGTCCTGATCGTGTACAGACGAATGTTTTAATTGATGTATATAAATAAACTATTAGGCGTGTAAGACGACTCATTCGTTTTACACGCTTTTTTTAGGGAAGAAAGATATAGCTTATAGATGTCTAGCTCCAACTCATAGCAACGAAGGTACTTACGTTTTTCTTATCTAAAAAAACATTGACGGGATAGTGAAGAAACTCTTTAATAGTAAGAAGCGGGAGGGGATTTAAAGTGCAAAAAGAGATGCTTAAAGTGTTTAATGAAGAGTATAAAGAACAAGGTGTAAAATCACGAGATGAAGTACATAAGAAAGGCCTATGGCATGAAACATTTCATTGTTGGTTAGTTAGTAGAGATAGGGGCTCCAATTATATTTATTTACAATTAAGAAGCAAGACAAAAAAAGACTTTCCGAACTTATTTGATATAACAGCAGCAGGTCATTTACTTGAAGATGAAACTGTAAACCAGGGTGTAAGAGAAATAGAAGAGGAGCTAGGGATTAGTGTAGATTTTAACGACCTAATATCTCTAGGAGTCATTAAAGATCGTCTTATTACGGATGATATACAAGACTATGAGTTAACGAATGTATTCTTGTTAATGTGGAATGGCGATATCAAAGATTTTAAGGTACAAGAAGATGAGGTCTCTGGGATTGTTAAAGCTGATTTGAATGAATTCATTGATCTTTGGTCAGGAGTATCGGAGAAGATTTCAGTTAAAGGTTTGGACCACTTAAATAAGCCCATACTTAACGAGGTGGGATTGGAAGATTTTGTTCCACATGAAACATCTTATATGAGAAATGTTTTAAAAAGAATAGGTAGTACACTTAATATTTAAAGAATTACTATATAAAAGATTATCGAACATTACTGCTATAAGTGTCAGTATATCCAAAAGTTTTATCTTTTTCGCTAAAAATCTCAAAAATGTATTGTAAAATAAATTAGATCATGCTAATATTATTATCGCTGTCACTAATTGAGTTTCAACAAGTGGCCCGTTGGTCAAGTGGTTAAGACACCGCCCTTTCACGGCGGTAACACGGGTTCGAATCCCGTACGGGTCACCACTAAATCCAGTCCCCGCAACCAAATGGTCCGGTAGTTCAGTTGGTTAGAATGCCTGCCTGTCACGCAGGAGGTCGCGGGTTCGAGTCCCGTCCGGACCGCCATTTTCAATTAAATATTTTTTCTTTATTACATAATGGCTCGGTAGCTCAGTCGGTAGAGGATCCGTAAACTTCTGTGTAACTCACCATTGTAGGATCTGCGAGGAACAGTCCATCATCTAGCAGAATAAGCTTGGGTCGTGACGAGCACAGCAAGAATGAACTTCACTGAATGAACATCTTAAATACCGCACAAAAGTAGCGGCACTATATTTATTTGGCTCGGTAGCTCAGTCGGTAGAGCAACGGACTGAAAATCCGTGTGTCGGCGGTTCGATTCCGTCCCGAGCCATCCATTTTAAGAGAGGATAAACCCATAATGGTTTATCCTCTCTTTAAAGAGTCAATTGAAAATAGTCATTTGGTATTATAGTGGAAATTATAATACAAGTTTATTACATCATCTCCTAATCTATTTCATACGAATTAGAAAGTATGATAAATTATTTAAGTGTAAACAAAACAGAGATTTAAATTTTATAGATAAAAACGATTTATAGATAAAAAACGACTGGTGATTTTTGGGGAGGAGGTTTATACCGTGTGGCCGAAAAAGAGTAATGCGAAAAAAGGCAATCAATTGAATGCCACAAAACAAGATTCAGCTCCGATCTGGAAAAAAGTAATTCTAACAACCTGTTTAGGTTTAGGCATAACAGCAGGATCAGTATATGCCGAGAGTTTCGAGAGTTCAATTCCAACGGTGTATCATGTTTATGTGGATGGTGAGCATATCGGCACGGTAGATGACCGTGAAGTTGTAAAATCTTATATTGGTGAACGTGTAGATCAAGCTGAAAAACAATTCAAAGATCTAGACTTAACAGTAGGTGAAAACGTAACCTACATACCTGAGAAGATGTTCAGACCATCTTATAACAATAAAAAGGTATTAAATAGTTTAAAAGAAGACTTATCAATAAAAGTAGAAGCTACAAAGATCGAAATCGATGGTGAACTGCTTGGTTATGTAGAGGATCGCAAAGATGCTGATCAAGCAATTGAGCAAATTAAGCGAAAGTATGTATCGAAAGCTGTTTTAGATAAAGTTTCTAGGTCAAACTTTGATGCAAGTGTTATTGATTTGGAAATTGGTGATTCTACAGTATTAGACGTTTCACTATCTCAAAAAGTTTCATTTTCAGAGGAAAAAGTAATACCTCAAGAGATTTTTTCAGTAAAACAGTTAGTAAAGCTTTTAGAAAAAGGGACGTTACAAGAAAAAGTTCACACAGTTCAATCTGGGGAAGTATTAGGTAAAGTTGCGAGTAACTATAATTTATCTACCCAAGAAGTGTTGGACTTAAACCCTGATATAAAACAGGATGCAATTTTACATGTGGGTCAAAAGGTTAAAGTAACAGCTCCTGATTCTTTATTAGATGTTAACGTAACAGAGGAAATTCGTAAGAAAGAAACGATTGATTATGAGACAGAAGTAAAAAAATCAGATGATATGTATAAAGGTCAAAAGAAAGTAGAACAAAAAGGGCAAGAAGGTTCTAAAGAAATGCATTTTAAAGTCATCAAAAAGAATGGCGAAGTTGTTGAGGAAGAATTACTCAAGGAAAAAGTGCTAAAAGAACCTGTAAAGAAAATTGTAATTAAAGGTACAAAAGTTATTCCATCTCGTGGTACTGGAAACTTTGGCTGGCCAGCAGTTGGTGGCGTGATCACTAGTAAGCTTGGCTGGAGATGGGGATCATACCACAAAGGCATTGATATTGCAGGCGTAAGTAATCGCACACTTAAAGCTGCTGATAATGGTGTTGTTAAATCAGCTGGATGGCAAGGTGGATATGGGAATAAAGTTGTTATTGATCATAATAATGGCTACAAAACCGTATATGCACACATGTCATCCGTTAAAGTAAAAGCTGGTCAGGTTGTGAGAAAAGGCCAAGCGATTGGCATGATGGGAACAACTGGACATTCAACTGGTGTCCACTTGCATTTTGAACTTTATAAAAATGGAAGCGTCCAAAACCCTTTAAAGTATATAAGTCGATAAAATATTTTAAAACCTCTAGTGAAACAAAACTAGGGGTTTTCTTATTTAATATATGGGACAAGTTAAGAAAGTAGAACCAATATCATTTTGATCTGAAAGACATTTCGGATATAATACGTTAAAATAAAGAATTAAAGAGATATATGTCCTTATAGAAGGAAGGGATAAAAAAAATGAGTTTTAAAGTTCTAGTAGTAGATGATGAAAAACCCATTGCAGATATTTTGAAATTTAATCTTGAAAAAGAAGGGTACCAAGTTGTATGTGCCTATGATGGTGACGAGGCTATTGAGCTTGCTAACCAGGAAAATCCAAACTTAGTATTATTAGATATTATGTTGCCTAGTAAAGATGGTATGGAGGTTTGTCGAGAAATTCGAAAAAACCACAATATGCCAATTATTATGCTGACAGCAAAAGATTCTGAAATTGATAAAGTATTGGGGCTTGAATTAGGAGCTGATGATTACGTAACGAAGCCATTTAACAACCGTGAGTTAATCGCGCGTGTTAAAGCGAATTTAAGACGCCATCAACAGCAGCCTGAGGATGCAACGAAGACCAATAATGATATAAAAATTGGAAAATTGGTTATTCATCCAGATGCATATACCGTTACGCGTGATGGAGAGCAGATTGAGCTTACTCACCGTGAATTCGAACTGTTGCATTATTTAGCTAGAAGTATAGGACAAGTGATGACGCGTGAACATCTTCTTGAAACGGTATGGGGATATGATTATTACGGAGATGTGCGTACAGTAGACGTAACGGTACGTCGACTTCGAGAAAAGATTGAAGAGAACCCAAGTACACCAATGTGGATCGTGACAAGAAGAGGGGTCGGCTACTATTTAAGAAATCCTGAGCAGGAGTAGTTTGTATGAAGAAAGTCGGTTTTTTTCAGTCAATTCGTTTAAAGTTCATTATTGTCATCATATTGCTCCTGCTATTTCCTATTCAGGTAATAGGAGCATACTTTGCACAGCAATTAGAAACTCAACTACTACAAAATTTTAAAGAATCGATTGTCGATAATGTTGAGCTGTTAAATTATCAGCTCGAACAGGCTTTTGCTAAGGAGCGGACTGAGGAAGACCCTTCTTTACAAAAGGAAGTCCAATCGATTCTTTCTGATTTTGATGCCGAAACCATCTCTGAACTCCAGGTTATCAATAATAAAAGTCGTGTAATGGGTACTACCAACCATTTAAATCAAAGTGTCGTTGGTAAACGTACGACAGATTACCGAGTTAACCGAACATTAGTATTGGGGCAAAGCAATGAGGATGTACTTTTAAATGAAACCACTGGTGATCGAACTCTTGTCATGACCGTTCCTATTTACCGATCAAATGGGAGTGATGATAAGGAGAAGGTAGCGGGGGTTATCTTCTTAGAAGCAAGTCTTGAAGGTGTATATTCTCAGCTTCAAGAAATTAACCGTATTTTTGCCAATGGAACATTCTTAGGTGTATCGATATCCGTTTTGCTCGGTATAGTAATTGCACGGACTATTACAAAGCCAATTACTGAAATGAGAAAACAAGCTAAGTTAATGGGAGACGGAGACTTCTCCCAAAAAGTAAACGTTTATGGACGAGATGAGATTGGCCAATTAGCTCTGTCATTTAATGAATTAAATGATAAGTTACAAGTTGCTCAAGCAACTACAGAGAGCGAAAGAAGGAAATTGAGCTCCGTACTTTCGAATATGACTGAAGGAGTTATCGCTACGGACCAAACCGGATCAATTATATTAATGAATGAGCCAGCTGCAAGACTGATTGGTAAACGTATTGATGATATGGAAGGCGAACCATTATTAGATGTACTTAATATACATGATCGTCTTGATGACATTAATGAAATACAAGATACAGGTTCTATTATTATTGACTTTAGTGAAGAAGACCAACATTTACTTCTTAAAGCTAGTTTCTCTATGGTTCAATTTGAAAGTGAAGAGATGAATGGCTTTATTACGGTACTTAGTGATGTCACGGAGCAAGAGAAGATTGAGAGAGAACGTCGAGAGTTTGTGGCCAATGTCTCCCATGAATTAAGGACGCCTCTTACAACAATGAGAAGTTATTTAGAAGCTTTAACAGATGGGGCGTGGGAAGACAAAGAAATTGCCCCACGCTTTCTAGGTGTTACTCAAAATGAAACAGAACGTATGATTCGTCTCGTAAACGATTTGCTTCAACTGTCTAAAATGGATAATAAAGATTACAAGATGTATAAAGAACAAGTAGATTTTACAAGCTTGTTTCAACATACAATTGAACGATTTGAGTTTAATAAGACAGAACAAATAGAGTTTGTTCGTCATTTACCCGAAGAAGAAGTTTGGGTATGGATTGATAAAGATAAAATGACTCAAGTACTCGATAATATTATTTCCAATGCCATTAAGTATTCTCCAGAGGGGGGAACGATTACTTTTATCGTAGATGTAATGACACAACAGCAGAAGATTGTTGTGAAAATATCAGATGAAGGTGTAGGTATTCCAGATGAAAAGCTTAATAAGATTTTTGAACGCTTCTATCGCGTAGATAAGGCACGTTCGAGAAAGCTTGGAGGAACAGGCTTAGGTTTAGCTATTTCCAGGGAAATGATCGAAGCGCATGGAGGTAATATCTGGGCTGAAAGTAAGGAAGGAGAAGGGACAACTGTTCTCTTTACACTTCCACTCATGAGTCAATCGCGGGGTGATGAGGAATGACATGGGAGAATGTCAAATCAGTTTTATTAACTATTTTAGTAGGCACAAGTCTACTCCTGACACTCGCGATTTGGAATTATCAACCTCAATACGATGTTCTTGATAAAGAAAATATAATTGACGACTCAACGAAAATAAGTAATGGTAGCAAAGAAATGGTTAAAAGTATTATAGAACCCAAGCATATTATTTTTCATCAAAACAATCGTATCTTTTCTTTAGCTCAGTTAACTCAAGAAAATGAGCTATATAAAGAGATTAGAACTTGGCCACTAACTGACTTTCAGTATCGTGCTAAAGGAACATATGAAAGAGATTCTACGATTGAAATCGTATTTCCAACACCTGTTCCGATCCAAACACTAGCTAATACATTTACTGTGAAAGAAAAAGAGGGGGAGGGTTTACCTGATCTCACTGTTGATCGTGTGCTAATCCATATGTCTCAGCAACAATCCTCAAGCCTTGTTTACTTTGTATCAAGTGATAGTGAAGAAAATATTAAAGCTGAAATTCAAAACTTTGATGTATATAGTAATGTAGAAGACTACCTTGTGAATCCTTATGGTCAAGTAAACTACGTAGCCTATGAGAAAAATCGTAAATCACCAATTTACTTACCTGAGGGGCAAGTTACTCTTCCTATGAACACGTATCCAACTAGATCAATCAACCCAAATACATTCATTAATGTTCTTTTTAATAATCCAAATCTGGTCCGTCAAAACTCCTCAAATATAGGAGAAGAATATTTTTCAGATGGAACAACAAGATTACGTATTTATGAAAGTGAGACCATGATGGAATTTATAAACCCGGCGGAAACGGAATATACACTTATGGACCGCTCGGAATTGATCAGACAAAGTTTAGAATTTGTCAATGACCATAATGGTTGGACAGATAATTATAATATTTATCATCTTAGTCAGAATCAGAATTACATTCGTTACCGTTTAATCAAAGAAGGATATCCAGTATTTGATGATGAAAACCGTACGCTGATTGAACAGACATGGAAGAACCAGGAGATATTTGAATACGAACGTGCGCTCATTCAACTTCAACCACCATTTGGTAGTCAGGAAATCACATTACGTTCAGGTAGTGACGTTCTTGCCTATCTTGAAGAAGCCTGGAAGAAGTACCCTCCATATTTAATAAAAGATATTGCGGTTGGGTATGAAATGAAACGAACAGGATCATCAGCTGAGGTGTTTACATTAGAGCCCGGTTGGTTTATTAAGTTGAATGATTGGCAAAAAATAAAATTTGATGAAGGACTTATGAATCAAGGGGGCGATAGATAGTGCAATGGGGACAAATTAAAACACTATTTATTGTTTGCTTTCTGATTCTAGATGTCTTTCTCGTTCAACAATTCTTTGAAAAAAGGGAGCAAGCACAAATCGGGTTGCTACCTGATTCAACCATTGAGGAACAGTTGGAAGCAGAAAAAATCACGCTTGGTGATTTACCTAAAGAAAGTATAAAAGAGACCTATATTTCTGCGCGCCGTTATGTCTTTAATGATGAGGATAAAGAGAAGCTTGATAAATCAGAAAATCAATCGTACGAGCTTTTTAATGACGGAACGATATTATTATCTGAGCTTGAAGAATCTATTCCTATAGATGTTGAAGGATCTAATGAGGATATAACCACCAAAGTAAAGGAGCAGATTTTATATGGGGACAACTATGAGTATTGGGGGTACAATGAAGAATCCAATAAGCTTCTTTTCTTCCAATCCTATAAAAATAACCCAATTTTCTTTAACAAAAGTGGCGTTGTGATTGTATTTCTAAATGAAAATCAAGAAATGAATCGTTATGTTCAAACGATGCTTGATGATTTCAATAATACAGGGGAAAAACAAGACCTTATTAAACCTAAGCAAGCAGCGATTACCTTGTTCTCTCGAAATGAGTTATATAACGGTGATAATGTATCCGATATGAATTTAGGGTATTACACGCTTGTTCCACTTTCGAATGGATTACAGGTATTTGCACCAACATGGAAGATTCTTGTGAACGGAGAACGTCAGTATTATGTTAATGCCATGGAAGGACAATTGATCTCTATGGATGAAAGTACGTTTGTAGAAGATACAATTCAAAACCTTCTAGATCAGATTGAACAATAATTTTGGAGTGGAGAGCTATATGAGTTTGCACTTTAGTGTGTTGGCATCAGGAAGTACCGGAAATGCTTTTTATATAGGAACGGACAATCAAAAATTGCTTGTAGATGCAGGGTTAAGTGGCAAGCAAATGGAACGTCTCATGAATGAAGTAAATATTGACCCAAATGAACTTGATGGAATCTTAGTGACTCATGAGCACAGTGACCATATTAAAGGACTCGGAATCATGGCCAGGCGCTATCAACTGCCAATCTATGCGAATGAGAAAACGTGGATGGCAATGGAGGATCATATCGGGAAGGTTTCAACGGATCAAAAGTTTGAGTTTCCGATGGCTTCTGTAAAAGACTTTGGAGATATTGAGGTTGAATCCTTCGGTGTTTCACATGATGCGGCAGAACCGATGTTTTTTGTGTTTCGTAATGGAGGGAATAAAGTAGCCCTAGCTACAGATATGGGTTATGTTTCAGACCGTATAAAGAAAACAATTGAAGATGCAGATGCTTATATTTTTGAGTCCAATCATGATGTTGAAATGTTACGTATGGGACGTTATCCATGGAATGTGAAGCGGAGAATTCTTGGAGATAAAGGGCACGTATCGAATGAGGATTCGGCTATTGCTTTAACAGATATAATTGGAAATCGAACCAAGCGTATTTATTTAGCCCATTTAAGTCAAGATAACAATATGAAAGACCTTGCACGTATGTCTGTAGCCAATATTTTGAATGAACGAGGCATACCTCTTGGAGACTCCATTGATTTATATGACACAGATCCAAAATCAGCGAGCCCGATCTATACGCTGAATGATGTTTAACCAATTTTTGATGGAGGAATCATTTAGTAAAGAATGAGAAATCCTATGAACAAAGAGAGGATTGGTGAATGAATGGGTTATTATGATGATCATGTTTCTAGCCGAAACCAACATAAACGTCCAGGCTGGGTCATGCCGACGGTTGTTGGTCTCATACTAGGAGCTGTACTTATTGTTTTGGCATTGCCAGCATTAATTCAATCCAACATATTACCGTATGACATTACAACGCCTGACGAATCAAATGATCAGGTGCAAGCTGATGAAGATGAAAACCAAAATGATAATGATACTACTACAGAAACACAAGATGTAAATGTAGATGTCACCACACAAGTAACGAAAGTAGTAGATGATGTTCAAGAAACTGTTGTGGGTGTTATCAATATCCGTCGTGGTTCATCTAACTTTTTTGAAAGTCAATCAGCTCAACAAGGTACGGGTTCAGGTGTTATTTACAAAAAAGTGGATGGCAAAGCTTATGTGGTGACGAATCACCATGTTATTCAAGGAGCAGACGAGCTCGAAATTGAACTAATTGACGGTACACGTATCGAAGCGCAGTTACTTGGAAGTGATCCTTATATGGATTTAGCAGTTTTAGAGATGAGTTCTGAGAAGGTAGGTAAGGCCATTGAGCTAGGGTCTTCAGATGATCTAAAAGTGGGTGAGCCAGCTTTAGCAATTGGGAACCCATTAGGTCTTAAATTCGCTGGATCAGTTACGAAAGGTATTATTAGTGGTAAAGAACGAGCAATCCCACAAGATTTAAATGGAGATGGTCGAGTTGATTGGAATGCAGAAGTAGTCCAAACAGATGCTGCGATTAACCCTGGTAATAGTGGAGGGGCCTTAATCAATATTAAAGGTCAATTAATTGGAATTAATTCCATGAAAATTGCCAAATCAGCAGTAGAAGGGATCGGGTTTGCCATCCCAATTGACATCGCAAAACCAATCATTCAGGATATCGAAGAAGATGGTGAGGTAACACGTCCATATATGGGTGTTGAAGCATACTCGCTAGCCGATGTTCCTAGAGCTGAATGGGAGCGTACACTAAAACTACCTGAGGAGGTAACACAAGGTGTATTCTTGAGAAGAGTAGAACCTGCTTCACCAGCTGATGCCGCTGGTCTTCAAAAGTACGACGTGATCACCCAATTAGATGGTAAATCGATTAAAGATATCGTTGATTTAAGAAAGCACTTGTATCAAGAAAAAGAAGTAGGCGATCAAATGGAAGTTACCTTGTATCGTGACGGAGAAAAACAAACGATTACAATGGATCTGTCATCGTCAAGTTAATAAATAAAGAAAGCGGGGACTTAAAATGTCCCTGCTTTTTCTACGTGAAAGAGGTGGAATGATGAAAGTATATGTATGTTCTCAACATGTGGATAAAGCGATGGATGTAGTCGTAGATGAATATGAAACATTTCCTGAATTTGAAGAAGCAGACATATCCACAGACTGTGAATATTGTGAGGATAACGCAGCATATATGGTAGCGAACACTGGTTCTTCTACCAAATAAGGGTCTGTGGATTGTGTATATGTGGATAACTTTGTGTATAAGTTGTTAACTGTCGTTAATAACATGTGAATATAGAGCTTGTGCACAAAACTGTGGATAACCTTTTATGTTCTGGATGGTTAGTTATATATGTAGATCAAGTTTAAATATGACAGGTTACTAAAA
>SDGW01000942.1_pt1 | contig 12093 bp, 6 predicted proteins | sample 2873831 | NCBI WGS metagenome assembly SDGW01 (sample SAMN08132700, study PRJNA421101) | hypersaline lake metagenome | isolation source: celular fraction 0.22 microns magnesium sulfate-rich crust from ephemeral... | place: Spain: Penahueca Lagoon, Toledo | collected 2011-07
ATCTTAGTGTATCATTAACGGAACTTGTAAAAAATAGATTTAAAAGCACATTATTCCACCTTAATGATTGATAATGCTCAGACTTTCCTTTAGTATAGACTTATATATTCAGTATTACATCATGTTTTGTACATAAAATTTAGTCCGTAAGACCTAAAAGTAAGGGAAGTAAATATCTTTGAAGAGGTGAGTTAATACCATGAAAAAGTTAATGAAAACAAATGGTGTCATTGCAGGGGCACTTATCACAACATCTGTAGTTGTTCCTACGGCTGCTCAAGCTGAAACAGATGAACAGAACTTCTATGAAAATCTAGAAGATTTAATGAATTTGATGGACAGACTCTATGATTCTATTGAAAATGATGATCAGGCAAGAGAAGACATAAAAAAAGCAAGGGATGCTTTTGTTAATGCTGATGACGATACATGGGATCAAATTGTTTCTGAGGATGTATTAGATCTAGATGGAGTGTCAGATGAAGAAAAGAAAGACTTAATTCTTGCAGCATCAGAGGTTATTTATGCGGATACATTTGCAAACTTGCAAGTGGGCATTGAAAATTTCCGTGCTACATACAATGAAGTGTATGGGGAAGCTGAATTCTCAACTAGAGAAATGCTTGAATTAATTGCAGCCATTCAGCTTGATGGCTTTAGTAAACTAGAAGATAATAAAGATATGCTTAAAGATCTTCAAGATCAACCAGATAAGCAGTTGAAAAAAATGATTAACCTTGCATATGAAGTCGCTTTAGACGATATCCAAAGCACTGAACAATACGAGGAACTTGCTCCAAAGGTGGAGTTTGATGTAAGTGATTTCATCGGAGTTGTACTTGGAGTTAAAGGTCAAATGTCAGATGAAATGCAAGACACTGTTACAGATGCTCAGATTGCACTGCTGGATAAAGGAATCGAAGTAGTTGAAAGCACGCCTGATCCCGTAACAGTATATAGTGTTGATGATAATGATGGATCTGTAAAAGGTGAAGGTGCCCCTGGAAATAAGGTTACCGTATATGTAGAAGGTGACGAATCCAGTAAGTGGACCGGGAATGTAGATGAAGATGGAACATACGAAGTTGAAATAGATCGCCAGAATGATGGAACCGTTCTTGTAGTTACTCAAACAGATGCTTACGGTTTGGAAAGTACACCTGTTACAACAGAAGTACGTGATGCAAATCCTTCAAGTCCTGACCCAGACCCAGACCCTAGCCCTAGCCCTGGGGATTCAAGTGGAGATGATGACTCAGAAGATTCGGATGAATCTGATGAATCTGAAGACCAAGAAGACTCGGATGATACGGGAGAAGAGGAACCTGAAGACCCAAGTGATGAAGACCTAGTTGAAGTAGATCCTACTGATGACAATGTGTTAGAGGAAGGCTCGTATACTGTTGATAGGAATGAAGATGAGTCTGGCAATGTAACTGTTAGAGTACAGTTAGATGGGGACCGGATTGCAGAAGCTATAAGTGACAAATCTCCAGAAGAGGTTAACAAGATCTCTGTAAAAGTTAATAAACGAGAAGATTCTGACATCGCTGAGGTTTCTGTTCCTTCTAATGCAATAAATGCAGTTAAAGAAAAGAATCAAGATGCTATAGTAGAGGTTATTACAGACGATGCTTCTTATAACTTACCTGTTAGCGAAGTGGATACAGAAGCTCTGGCCCTTGAGTTTAATTCATCATCAGACGATGTAGAAGTTTCTATTCAAGTAAATGAAGTTAATGATGAAGAGGTTGAAGAGTCTGTAACAAACAATAATTTGAACAAAGTATCCAAAGTTATTGAATACAAAGTTCACGCTCGCACGAAAGATGGTAGTCAATCTAAAGAAATTAAGCGTTTTAAACAATACGTTGAGCGTAGTATTACTGGAGAGCAGGACTTTGATATGACTCATTCTACAGCAGTGCGCTTAAACGAAAATGGAACATTTACTGCTGTGCCGACAATATTTGATGGCACAAAGGCAACAATTAAGAGTATGTCTAACAGTAAATATACTGTAGTAGAGAATGATGTTACATTCTCTGATATTGATGGTACATGGAACGAAGCAACAATTGAAAAATTAGCTTCTAAATATATTATTCAAGGTAAGCTAGATGGAACATATGCACCAAAAGAATATATTAAACGTTCTGAATTTACAGCTCTTATTTCTCGTGCATTGGGACTGATGGATGAGGAGTCTGAATTCGAAGGAATGTTCCCGGATGTTAAAGAGGGGAAATGGTATGCGAATCATGTAGAAGCTGCTGTTGAAGCAGGTATTATTCAAGGTCGAGATAATGGTCATTTCGATCCGGATGCTAACGTAACGCGTAATGAAACAGCTGCTATGATTCGCCGTGCGATGGATTTTGTAACTTATGAAAAAGGCGAATTAAATGCTGACAAGAATGTAAATGAGTATGAAGATTATAGTCAAATTCCAAAGTGGGCTCGTGATAATGTACAAGTGCTTCTACAGGCTGATATCATGGGTGGACGTGGAAATGGTGATTTCGATCCCCATGGAGACATCAACCGTGCTGAGATGGCTAAAGTCCTTGATGAGTTCTTAACTTTTGTTCAATTTATGAATGACTAAATATCTATTTGAAGAAAGAGTGCTGATAATGTTTCAGCACTCTTTTTTAGGTTCTAAGAATATGAGAACTGGTAGTTTTATGTTTATGCTAAATAATGTAAGGGAAAGAGAATATTGTGATTAGATTTTATATCTAACCCCCTTATAAAAATACGAACTGTCGAACTTTTATAGTATAACCATCTATTACCATATAAGGGCGCAGAAATAGCGTGTTATACTTATTGAACCAGAGTACTTAAGGAGGAGTTGTCATGCTAAAAAAGGCGTTAGCACCAATGTTTCTCACATCTATCTTAGTTATAGCAGGGTGCAGCTCTGATCAAACGAGTAAGGATTTAGAGGATGCGGAAGATGTGACTATGGAAGAGGAGCAACAGTCTAATACTGATTCTGAGCAAGAGAATCAGGGTGAAAGTAAAGGAGAAACAAAAGAAGAAACAGAAAAAGATTCAAATGATGAACAGGCTAACGACAGTGAAAATAATGAGGGTACGGACCAAAATTCAGAATCAAGTGATTCTGCACAAAACACAGATTCTAATGATAATGTAAGTAAGAATGAAGATAAGGAAAACACAGAAGGCTCTCAAGGATCTGGTGGATCTAAAGGGAAATCAACTGATGAAAATAATGATCAGGAAGGGACGAATGACTCTAACCCTTCTTCTGAGGAGCAACAATATACATTGAAAGAAGTAAATGGTGAAGCTGTGAATGTCCTACAAGGTTTAAATGCCGTAGAGATAAAGCGAGAAAACATTAGTGGAGCGACTGCTAATACTAAAGTTACATTAAAAGTAGAGGGCGAGCAAATTACATTAAATTACAATGAAAAAAGGGATAGCTTTAGAAATTATCAAATTAAAAAAGTTGAACTAGATAAGCTCAAACAAGCTACAGTTATTGTGAATGGCTAATGACATAAATTAGGATTGTCGAATGAGCTCAAATCCTTCATAATAAGGTGTATGAAACATTAGAGGAGGATTTTTTGTTATGTCTTTTACAGTGAAAGATCATAATCCTGTTTTAAAGGATGTATTAGGAGTTGCAAAAGCACTTAAAGTCGATGCTGATTCATTAAATGTTGGGACAGTAGAGAACCTATACTTGAAGGTTAAAGTGGATGGGGAGGAAAAGCTAATTCCATTCCATTATAATAATGAACAAAATGACTATCGTATTCACCGTATCCCACACACAATCTCTGATGAGGTTATTTTAGATGGAGAGATTGTTCAGGTACAAATAGACGATGAGAGTTCGGTGAAGCATTAAATCTAGGATATTCAAAAACCTACCTTATAAGGTAGGTTTTTTTATTTCTGTAAATTGAAATTATAAATTTTTATTTGCGTCAGTAAAGTAGTTTAAGGAAAACGGCTTATATAAACGGAAGAATTTGTAGTGTTTTGTCGAACTTATTTACTATTTATCGATAAAGTGCTACTATTAATCCGTCTTTGATTTTTAAAGATTCTGAATTTTAAGGAGAGGAGGAGCATGTAAGAGGATTACAAATTTGAAAGGGGAGAAGAGAGTTTGAGAGTAAAAAGAATAATACCTTTACTGTCAATTTTTCTATTAGCATTTACTAGCTTTTTTACTAATTATTCATCAGTGAGCGCTAATAGTTCAACTTCAAAAGAAATCAACACTGAACAGACTCTAAAGAAGTTGAGAAACAATAAGATTTCTGAAGAAAATAACTTTAAGACGAATGAGGAAGTCCGAGTTATTGTAGAAGTTGAAGGGGAAACCCCAATAGAATATGCTACGAAAAGAAATACCCTCTACAAGAACTTAGATGAATCCAAAAGAGATGAGCTGCAAAAAGCAGCAAAGTCTAAACAAAATCAAGTTCAACAAACGCTCCAATCCGAAGTTTCTCTAAAAGTTAAAGAAAGTTTCACTACTGTAGTAAACGGTTTTAGTGGAACTGTTAAATTTAAAGACATCGAAAAAATTCGAAATCTTCCAAATGTAGAGGGTGTGTACATAAGTACCAAGTACAACAACCCTATTCCCCAACCAGAAATGGAAGATAGCCATCAGTTTATCCAGTCCAAACAGACATGGGAAAATGCTGGGTATAAGGGTGAAGGGCAAGTTATTGCTATTCTCGATAGTGGGGTAGATCCTTCACACAAAGACTTTGTGGTTTCGGAGGGTACAGAGGTTGCTCTTAGTGAATCCGATGTTAACACAATTAAATCTGATGAAGACTTAGTTGGTAAGTACTATACCGAAAAAGTACCTTATGGCTATAACTATATTGATAAGAACAATGACATTCTGGACAAAAACCCTGAGACTGGTATGCACGGTATGCATGTAGCAGGTACTACAGCAGCTAATGGTGAGATTAAAGGTGTAGCACCTGAAGCGCAAGTCTTGGGTATGAAAGTATTTAGTAACGACCCTAATTTCCCGTCTACTTGGGAAGATATTTATCTAAAAGCAATGGATGATTCCATTAAGCTAAATGCTGATGTTATTAACATGAGTTTAGGTAGTACAGCATCATTCTATGATGATGAAAGTGTAGCGAATAAAGCTATTTCTAGAGCTGTAGAAAATGGTGTTATCGTTTCTGTTTCTGCAGGTAACTCAGGACATATTGGTACTGGATATGCAAATCCACTTGCCCAAAACCCTGATATTGGTGTAGTAGGTGCGCCAGGTCTGGCTAGGGATAGTGTGCAAGTTGCAGCATCTGGTAACTTAACATACCTTTATGAAACGAATATTAACGTTGGTGGTGTTCAAGCAATTGGCTATGGAGCGGACGATTGGTCTGCTTATTATGATCAGTCAGAACTTCCAATTGTCTCCTTAGGGGGAGCTGTTGGTAAGCCATCGGATTATGAGGGAGTAAATGTAGAAGGTAAAGTCGTTCTCGTCCAACGAGGGGAATTATCTTTCTATGATAAGTCAGTAAATGCTAAAGCAGCTGGCGCTATCGGTATTATTGTTTATGACAATGGTACAGGTTCTCAATTCTATAAGAATCAAGGTGGATGGGGGATCCTTCCATTTATGATGATTAAGAATGATCCTGGTGTTCAAATTGAAGCCGCTATAGCTGATGCTGGTGGTGAGACTACTTTAGACTTTTCACTAGAAGCTGCTAATGAAGGTCCAGAAGTAGGCAAGTTAACTGGATTTAGCTCATGGGGGACTACACCGAGTCTTGAACTGAAACCAGAAATCACTGCACCAGGTGGTCAAATTAATTCTACTCTAAACAATGATAAATATGGAGTTAAGAGCGGTACTTCAATGTCTGCACCTCACGTAGCGGGTGGGTCAGCTCTTGTTAAACAATATCTAAAGGAAGAACATGGATTGAAAGATGCAGAAGCTTCCAAGTTCGCAAAGACTCTTCTAATGAACTCTGCGGGTGTGATTTATGACAAGAATGGTCAGCCATTCTCACCTCGTAGACAAGGTTCAGGAATGATGAAAACTTATGCGGCAGTCAATACGCCAATTTCTATTGTAGAAGAAGATTCTAATCAACCAAAAGTAGAATTATTTGATTTTAAGAAAGGTAAAATCACGAGCGATTCAGTTAAGTTTAATTTAGTCGCTGAAAATCATAGTGATGAAAAAGTTCACTACGCAATTGATACTTCAGTGTTAACAGATACTGAGATTAATGGAGTTAATCAATTAGTTGCTGGTAATACAGGAGCTGACGTCACGGTTACTGGTGATGTTTATGAAGGTACAGTGACAGAAGATGTTTATAATAATGCTGGAGACAAGGTTTCTGTTACGGATAGTGTCTATTTAGATGCAGGGGAGTCAAAAACACTTGAATTCAACATTGACTTATCTACAGCTAAAATGCCGAATGAAGACTTTGAACCTTCAGAAGAACCTTTGAAGATGAATAGTTTCATAGAAGGTTTTGTAAGCTTTACAAACCTATCTACTGGAGAAGATCTATCCGTACCTTACTCTGGTTTTTATGGTAATTGGGATGAGCCAGCTATTCTAGATGGTGTTCCAGAATTAAATGAGGTGTCTTATTATGGGCTATTATTTGATATGCTTGGGCTTCCACATGCTGCGGATACACTAGGTTATGGTATGATGCCTAACGCACAAGGTCAATATGCAATTTCGCCTAATAATGATGGATACAATGATGGATTTAACCCAGTTCTATCTTTCTTAAGAAACGCAGAGAAAGTAGAATATAACGTGCTTGATTCCGATGATAATGAGCTTCGTACAATCTTTAAAGAGAACTATGTACGAAAAAGTTATTATGATCAAGGTTTAGGTAGTCCTTACTCTTATGATCCAAACCGTACATGGGCAGGAAAAGCAAACTTCATGCAAGTTGAAGATGGATTATACACGTATGAAATCAAATCTAAAGTAGATTATGATGGAGCACGTTGGCAGTCTAAAGAAATTCCTGTATATGTAGATACAGTAAAACCTGAAGTTACAGCTACATTCAACGATGATAATAATAAATTATCTTGGGAAGTTACAGAAGATGGATCAGGATTAAATGGCTTTGACATCTATGTAGATGGTGAATCTATTCTTGAAGGAATGTTGGCACCAAATAAGAATAGTTATATCTTAGATGAAGATGTTCAAGGTACAGTTCGAGTGGTCGCAGTAGACCAAGCGTATAACGTTGGATTCTCACAAGGTGTAACATTCCCTGGAAGCGAGCCATTTATTAACCTTACTTCACCAGAACCATTAACTGCTTATGGATCACAACAAATTGAGGTAGCTGGTACTATTGCAGAACCTTCAATGCTAGCTGAGCTAAAAATTAATGGTATGCCAGTAAGTTATGAGGATAATGGACAAGGTGAATACTTGTTCAATAAAGTTGTGAATTTTGAAACAGATGGTACTAAGGAAATTTCTATTGAAGCTACAGATATCAATGGGAATAACATCTCAATCACAAGAACAATTTTTGTAGATACTACAAAAGGTAAGATTACTCTAGGGGAAGAACCCCCTAAGTATGTTGAATCAGATGTGGGATCACATGAAATGGATATCACGCTAACAGATAATTATCGTCAAATGGAATTCTATATTAACGATAATTTTGAGTATCGCCATGATTTTGATGTACCACTAGTAATGGATGGTCATACAAAAGAGCTTACTAGATCTGTAGAACTTGAAGAAGGTATGAATCAATTCTTGCTTCGTCTTGTAGATCTGGGTGGAAATGTCACTACGAAATTAGTAGAGATATACAAACTTGCTGAAGGCGAGGAGCCCCCAGAAGAAACGGCTACAATCACAAACCTATCAACTGACCTTACATCAAATGTTAGTGTAAATCGTCCAACGACAATTAGCGCTACTGCTGATATGGCGATTGAATGGGATGTTACTATAGAGGACCCTAACGGTGTTCAAGTAGCACATTACACAGCTGAAGGAACGAACTTTGAGGAAGTGTACACTCCTGGGGATTATGCAGCAAATGGTGAGTACACAGTTACAGCTGCTGGAGTCGATAGTATGGGGCAGGAAGTGGCTGCTAAAACAACAACATTTACTGTCTATAATTACTCTGCATCTATTAACGATGTAAAAGTGTTAAATGGTATGGGAGAAGAGAAGTATGTTTTTGAACAAGGAGAACGTGCTAAAATCCAAGCAGATATTATGAACCTTGAAAGTTTCTCTTTAAGCCCTATGTTAATTGTTCAAGTAATAGATTCTGAGAATCGATTAGTAAGCAGTGGCTATATGGACATGTCTGAGCTTTATAGTGACAGTGAGAATGCTCTTGGTTATCAGGTAGATACTGGGGACCTTGAAACAGGAACTTACACTGTTGAAGCTTATGTATGGACTGGTTGGGATATGAACGTATTAGCTAAACCTGTGAAGTCAGGTGCTACATTCGAAATCGAATAATATTATTAACAAGAGAGGTAGAGAGTTATTTTATACTCTCTACCTACCTTGTTTCAAAGGAGCTAATGGCTATGAAAAAGAAAAAATGGGTTCGAGTAACGCTTTTCTTTCTTTTGCTAGGCAGCCTGTCTCCATTTAATCAATTGACAGCTCATTCAGGAGAATTATCGTCAATTGAGGATTGTCATATGAAGAGTACCTTAAATCGAAGCAATTATTTGAAAAAAGGTACATACTCATTAGCATTTAATAGAAAAAGGAATATAGTAGTACAGAATGAAAAAGAATTAGAGTTAGACCCTATTGAAAGTATTTATAACCCAGGAGATACGATTAAAATAAGTGGAACACTCGTTAAAAATGGTACTATTCAACAAGGGGAATCCGTAACTGTTACCATTTCGAATGAAAATGAAAAGGTGTATGAGAAGAGTACTCTCACAAATCATCAAGGTGACTTCGTTCTTTTCTATAGACATTTCGGGCCTGAGTCACAACTTGGCCAGCATAGAATAATAGTTGAAACCCAAGACGTGTCGGTCGATAAAGAATTTGAAGTAATTATTGGGGAAGGTAAAGATTCGAATAGAAAAGATACCCCTCCAATAGACCCCGTTGAACCTAAAGGTGAAGGGCAATTTGAACCACCTTCTCAATCCGTAAAAATATGGGGGATTAAAGATAATGTGTCTCTTATGAAGACATGGACCATTCATTTCAATACAGAAATTGAGCGTTCAACTGTAAATCACAATAATATTTTTATAGTAGATTCAGAGGGTGAAAAAATTTTTTCAAGGCTGGATTTAGGGGATAACGGCAAAACCGTTAAGATAACTCCAAAATATTCATATATGAAAGATCAAACGTATAATCTTTGGATTTTAAATAACATTCGAAATGAGAGTACTACTCTTGCTAAAAGTATTAAATTAGAGTTTCATACCAAATAAGATAGGAGGTTCGGTATGAAGAACAATCTAGGAAGTAAACTGTTGAATCTCTTTCTAATTGTGATACTCGTACTAAGCTCTTTCCTTCCATTAACGAAGGTTCAAGCAGCTGATGATATCACTCTAAATGTGTCTTCATCACAAAGTGTCTATGCTCCAGGGGATCTAGTTGAGCTGAATTTGGAAGTTACAAGAAATGGAGAACCTGAAACAAATTCTAAACCATCTGTGACTGTTACCGGTCCAAATTACTTCTCTATTAATGAAAACTGGGACCAATCGCAAGCGAATCCTGATGGATCTTTTACAATGACATTTAGATTACCCGAAGAAAATTCAACGGGGGTTTATACAGTCGAATTGCATGACACAGTAAGCGATGAAGATGTAATTACTACTTTTAAAGTAGAAGAATCTGAAGAGCCAAGCCTTATAACAAACGTATCCATTAACTTTGATAAGGAGATGTACTTTCCCGGTGATTCTGTAATTGTCAGTGGAAAGGCAAAGGAAAATGGTGAATATAAGTCAAACGCACCTGTTGCAATAACCCTGGATGGTGAAGGGTACCAGCAACATGGACAAGAGGAAACTAATTCTCAAGGGGAGTATTCAGCTGATTTCACTTTACCTAAAGATCTAACAGGTGTTGTAGATGTAACTGTTGGGGCATTAGAAAAGAAGTTTTTTGATTCTTTTAAAGTGAATAAGGAAGAAGTAAATCTTCCAGAGCCAATAGTAAAGCTAACAGAAACGGAAGAAGGCATACAAGTAGATTGGAACGATAGTAATGAGATAAGCACATATGATGTTCAAGTATCTACAGAAGATGGAGACTTCGAAACGGTAGCGAGCGGGCTTGAAAAAAGTGAGTATGTATATCAAGACGTAGAAGCAGGCGAAACGTACTATGTACGAGTTAAAGCCTATGATGAAGCTGGGCATACTTCATTATCCGCAACCGAAAGCATTGAGCTAGAAGAAGAGGAAGAAGTGAATCTTCCAGAGCCAGAAGTAACGTTAACAGAAACGGAAGAAGGCATTGAAGTAGATTGGAATGATAGTGATGAGATAAGCACTTATGATGTTCAAGTATCTACAGATAATGAGGCCTTCGAAGCGGTAGCGAGCGGTCTAGAAGAAAGCATGTACGTATATCAAGACGTAGAAGCAGGCGAAACGTACTATATACGAGTTAAAGCCTACGATGAAGATGGGAATACCTCGTTATCCTCAACCGAAAGCATTGAGCTAGAAGAAGAGGAAGAAGTTGATGAAAATGAAGAAAATGAGGATGAAAATGGTACAGGCTTTACCCCTCCTTCAAATGGAAAAGGTAATAAGGGGAACAATAATGGATCCTCTAACCCTTCTAAATCTAAAAAAGAAAAAGCTTCTAAAAAAGTAGACTTCTCTACTGAGGAAGTAGTAGAGCTTACGTTAACTGAAGAAGAAAAAGAAAATGCGAAGAAACAGGGATTAAAAGTAGAATCTGAAGAGTTAGAACTTGATATCCCAGCAGAAGTCTTCCGAGAAGTAGATGTTGCTGAGCTAACACTTGAGAAGTCTGAAAGTTTAGCAGATATTGAAGAATTCAATAACGGTGAACAGTTACCAGTTTGGGCTGAAACTGTAAAGAATGTTATTCATGTGGAAGTAGGAAATAAAGAGCAAACATTTGCTGCTCCAGTGAAGATGACTTTCAAAGGTGATGGCACATCTAGAACTAAGAAGGTTGCTAAATTCAAACAGGACAAGAACAATTTATATGCTATTACACGTCCTACTAAGAGGGAAGATGGTAAGTATGTGACACTAACTCCAAGATTTAGTGCTTACGGATTGATTGGTTCACCTAACAAAGTAACAGGTAACGTTAGCTCTGAAGGAGAAACTAAAGAAGTAACATTGGAAGGTAAAGGCAAGATTTACTACACTACTGATTCACTATTGGTTGAACACATCTATAGTGAAGATAACGATCTTACAGCTTATTCTATTAATAGAGATGACATTGACTTTGATAAATGGAATGAGTATGATCAAGCATTTACTGTAGATGAAAATGAAACAGTATTCGCAGTTACAGTGAAGCATAATGTTATTGGGTTAGTATCTAAAATTACGTCACCTAATGTGAAGGTTTGGGATGCTAAAACTGATGTCAAAGAAGATAAAGAATTTACTATTGGATTTGATACAGCACTAGCGAAACGAACAGTCAATTCAAAATATGTCTATATCACAAATGAAGATGGAGAGCGTATTGACACTATTGTAACCCTATCAGATGATGAGCAATCTGTTACGGTTAAACCAGTGAACAATTATCGTATAAACGAGACGTACACTCTTCATATCTCTCAAAATATAGAGTCCGAATTTGGTAAATTCTTAAAAGAGTCAGTTGAGATGAATTTTAGTCGTTAATTACAGAGAGAGCGCCCCTTAAGGTGCTCTCTTTATTTTGGTTTGTAAATTGAGAAGAGTGTATTGATCAAACGTTTGATCAATATAATATCCGTAACACATTATTTATTAGTGATCACTCTTTGTTTAACCCACATTCATTATGACCATGATGATAAAAAAGATCATGGGAGTGAA
>SDGW01000943.1_pt1 | contig 12085 bp, 13 predicted proteins | sample 2873831 | NCBI WGS metagenome assembly SDGW01 (sample SAMN08132700, study PRJNA421101) | hypersaline lake metagenome | isolation source: celular fraction 0.22 microns magnesium sulfate-rich crust from ephemeral... | place: Spain: Penahueca Lagoon, Toledo | collected 2011-07
GATGGCGTCCCAGCCCTCCTCCGCGAATCGCTCCATGTGGTCACGGATGTCCGTTCCGTAGACCTCGTCTTTCCATTCCTCGACGTCGGTAGGCATGTATACCCTCTCTATACGTCCCCCGCTTAAACGCTCCCGTCTCGCGTCAGTTCTCCCCTCGTCTCGCGCTTACCGGAAAACGTTGCCTGACAGGGATTTGCATGCCGCGTGCGGGAGTCTCGCACTCTGGCGATGCGAGCGCTCTGACGCACCTCGGCCGCCGGATTCGGGCGCCGACAGCCTCGACCGGTGCGCTCAGTTCTCGGGTTCGACCAGCGACTGGAACTCGCTCGCCTCGTAGGCGTAGAACTCGCCGTCGACGATCCGCCCGACCGGGAAGTCGTCGATCGAGTCCTGGTGACCGCACTCGATGCACTGGCCGATCGTCCCCACGACGACCTCGTGATGGTCGATCCCCACGTCGTAGAACGACTCCAGCAGGACGTACGCGACCTCGCAGTCACAGAAGTCGTAGTGGGTTAGCGGCCAGATGCCGCTGTTCGAGACCGCTCGCGAATCGTTGATGCTGATCCAGGCTCCGTCGTCGAGCGTCCGCACGGCGACAGTCATTGTTTAAGTACAACGGATCCAGCTACCTTAGCCCCTCGGCGATCACAAGGATTACCGATGGTATGACGCGGCATCTCTGGCAAAAATGGATGACGTGAGCCGAATCGGTCCCGAAACCGACGACCGAGAAACCGGATACGATTTCCGGTACGCGGGAGCCCGGGTAGGGTTTGTTGGTGAAGCTCTTTTTTAAGGTAATCGCGATAATAGAGATGGGTGATGACAGACCGTTCCCGCGGAGAGTCGGCGTCGCGACACGACGCGCCTGCGGACGTCGCGCCGGAGCTCTACGAGGGACACGAGACGGAGGTTCAGCGATGACAAAGGCAACAGCTACTCACGAGACTGACGAAGAAGAGCCGGAGGACGACCATCTCGCGGATATCGAGGAAGGCGCCGGCTGCACGGAGATCTGGGAGCACCTCTCCGAGCAGCGCGACGACGACTGACGCGGTCGACGCGGACCCTGCCCCCGTCGAGTAGGGGGCTTTTTTACGCTGCCCCTACTAGCTCGCAGTGATGACTGCAGACCGGCCGGAGGACCAGCGAGAGGCGGGTAGCCGAGACGCGAGGGACTCCTCGAACGCGTCCGGACAGCCCCGCGACGACGCCTCCGGCGAGGCGGTGCAGCTCCCATCGGATCGGGCTGAACCCGTCGGCGCTCCGGTCGTCCGCGGCGACGAGGCGGTCACCGGCCAGCACGCCCACGAGGCAGTCCAGTTCGATCCGGACGACTCCGAGAGCCTCGAACAGGCCGCCGAGACCGTCCGCGCGTTCGCCGAGAACACCGCCGGTGCGGACGACAACGTCTACATGTTGCGCGGCGCCGCCGCCTGCGCGGCGCTGGTCCGCGGCGAGGGGTCCTACAAGGCGGCCGCCGAGCGCGCCGGCGGCGAGGCCAGCGTCGCCTTCATCCGCAAGTGGGCCCGCGTTCACGACCTCCCGCAGTCGATCCGCCGCCACGTGGCGATGGGCCACATCGCCCCGACCGCCGCCAAGCACGTCGCCCGCGTCAGCGGCGAGGCACGGTTCGACCTCGCGTGGGCCGTCCTCGACAACGATCTGACCGTTCGCGAAGTTCGGACGCTCGCGAGCGAGGTCAACGACGGCACGAGCGCCGAGCGCGCGCTCGCCGACCGCGAGGTTCGGCTGGGCCGGATCGCGCTCGATCTCCCGCCGGACGTGTATCGGGAGCTTCGGCGCCGCGCCGCGCTCGACGGCAGCGACCCGGACGACCTCGCGGCCGAGGCGCTGGCCCGCGAGTTCGACGTCGACTGATCGGGGGGCATCAAAAGCGTTTAATCGTCGCTGCTCCAAACGACTGACAGAGGGCCGGTAGCTCAGTTAGGGAGAGCGTCTGGCTTTTAACCAGACGGTCGGGGGTTCAACTCCCTCCCGGCCCGCTTCTGCGAGGAACGGACGCGACGAGCGCAGCGGCAACGGCGGAGTTGAACCCTGCCAGTCGCGCGCAGCGAACAGCGTGAGCGAGCACGTCTGGCTCCGGTTCAACTCCCTCCAGCTGCTTTTCTCGCCGCCGCGTCCGATGTCGCCCACGTTCACAGTGCTGCATCGACGACGAGCGGCGGGTCGTGCGATCGAGTTGTGGCGTCGAACGAGCAGTGGCGGTGACCGGGCGTAAATCGAGTCGAACGGACGAACAGCGGCATCGAGCGGCGTTGAGAAAAGCGGTTGGCGCGTTACTCCCGGCGCGGCAGGTAGGCCATCCCGAGCAGGATGAACCCGGTCGCGCCCGAGAGGAACGAGATCATCAGCAGGCCGTCGGTCCGGTCGTGGAAGAACGACTGCTGGTCGGCCTGTTCGGAGTACGCATCGAGGTTGGTGCTGAGCACCATCGCGCTGTCGCTCGTGAAGTGCGCGACGAACGTCTGGTCGCCGAGCTGGTCGGTCGTGTCGCCCTCGGCCAGCGCGACGTCCTGGGTCGCCTGCTCGGTCCAGGAGACTTGCACCGTGCCGTTGGACACGTTTCCGACCGTGGCGTTCTGATCGTTGTACTGGAGCGAGTCGCCCTCGGCGAACTCGATCCGTTCAAGGCCCTCGTACTCGTCGATCGGGACGATCTCAGTGTCGCCGCCCTGCTCGACTTCCACGATGCGGTTGCCGTCGGCGTCGGTGTAGACGGTGACGTTGTCGCCCGGCGTCTCCCGCAGCGTGAACTCCGAGACGTTCGTGGCGTTCTCGATGACGACTTCGTACTCGCCACCGCTGTACTCGACGGCGTTGTCCGGACCGGTCGCCCACTCCTCGCCGCCCTCTTCGGTCACGTTCCATTCGATGGCGGCTTCGAGGTGCGCGCCCCCACCGCCACCGTGGCCGCCGCCGCTGGCTTCCGTCATGCCGAGACTGGCTACGGTGTAGGTGGTGCCGTTGATGTCGAACTCCTCGCCCTCCGAGAGATTGTACTCGGGGTCGTCGACCGTAATCACGGGTTCCTGTGCCGCCCCCGCGAACGCGAACGCCCCGACCGCGATGACGAGAAAGAGAGCGGTATACACGGCCGCTGCTCGTCGTTGCATAGTCGGGAGGTGGGACGCGTACCGTATAACGATTACCTTTCGTCCGAGGCTCCGCCCGGCACCGTTTCGATCCGCGGCGACGCCGCGGATACGTTATTTTTATCTATCATATCGAAGCTATTAATATCGCGTCGACCCACGTTTTCGATGCCAGCGTCTGCTGGGATGCCGCGTCCAGCTGTGTATCCTCGCGTTCGTCGACTGGTCGGGCATCGGACGTAATACGCGGGTTCCCGCGGGCGGGCGAGTCCCGCCGTCCCGTTTCGACGCGAGCTGGCGTTCGACACGTAGAGCGTCGCTGCTCGTCGGGGGCTGTTCCATTCGACGCCGCCAACGTTTTTACCCGTTCGCTGTTCATCTCCTCAGTATGATATTCGACCGTGACGGACCGGCGGGCGGACGGAGCGGAAGTGTCGCGGGTGAGCCATGAACGTGCTCGGGCGAGTTCGGCGACCCGAGTATACGGGGCGGAACCGCTGTTGGCCCTGTACGATCACGAACGCCATACTGCTGGTCGCTCTGAGCGCCGTCGCCGGGGTCGTCTGGCTGCCGCTTACGGCCGCGGTGCTCGTCGCCGGCGCCGCCGGGATCTGGCTGCGGGGGTATCTGGTGCCGTACACGCCGCAGGTGGCGCCAGCGCTGTTCGACCGGCTCCCGATTCCGTCTCCGAAGTCCCGCGAGCCGGTCGGTCGGGGCAGCATCGCGGGCACCGGCGACGAGGCGGTGCCGGACGGCGAAGCCGTGCTCGAGGCCCTACTCGACGCCGGCGTCGTCGACGCCGACGAGGAATCGCTCGCGGTCGACCCCTCGTTCCGGGACGCGTGGAGCGACGAGCAGCGTGCGCTCCAGAACGCCGACGGCGAGGCGTTAGCGGCAGCGATCGAGTCGACGACGCCCGTGGGAGTGACTGCGCGGGCGCAAGGGAGCGACGGCTCGCTGGTCCTCGTCGAAGGAGCGGGCGGGGGCGTCACGCTTGCGCGGCCGATCGCGATCGCCGAAGCCGCGGCGGCGCGGGCTCTCGAAGCGACGGCGCCCGAACTGTCGGCCGAGATCCGCGCTGGCGCAGTCCGCCCCCTCCGCGGCTTCCTCGAGAGCTGTCCGGTCTGTGACGCTGACGTCGTCGAGACGACGCCGCGGAGCTGCTGTGGCACGACGAACCCCCGCGACGAGGATGATCGCATTCTCGCCTGCCCGTCGTGCGATCGTCGACTCTACACCTTCCCCTCCTGACGCCTACACGTTCCCTTCCTGACGCTCGCGTCCGCGGCAGGCCGGAATCTTTTCACAGTGGGATGAAATACCTACGTTCCATGCAATCGTGCGACCGTCTGACGGGACGTGCTCCGACGCATCGCTGTTCGGGTCCGTCGATAGACCGCAATGGACCGCCGATCGGCACCGACGGCGAAGCTCCCGCGAGCAACTGACCTCATGGAGTACGACGACCTCGTTTCGATCCTCGAGAACGCCGGGCTGTCGCCGTATCAAGCGGACGCCTACGTGACGGTGCTCGAACTGGGCGCCTCGCCCGCAACCGAAATCGTCGACGCCTGCGGCGTCCCGGACCCACGAATTTACGACGTCCTGCGCGATTTGGAGGACCGAGGATACATCGAGACCTACGAGCAAGGATCGCTGCACGCCCGCGCTCACGACGTCGAGTCGGTGCTGGAGGATCTTCGGTCCCGCGCCGAGCAGCTTTCGGAAGCGGCCGAAGACATCGAAAAGCGGTGGGAGCGCCCCGAACTAGAGGACACGGACGTTCGGATCGTCAAGCGGTTCGATACCGTCCTCGAGCAGACGGCCGAGGCGATCCGTTCGGCCTCCAATCAGGTACAGATCTCGGTCTCACCCTCCCAGTACGAGACGCTCCGGCCCGCACTGGCTGACGCGCGTCGGAACGACGTGAACGTCAAACTCTCGATCCACACCGCCGAAGAGGGGCAAGAGGAACTCCCCACGCCCGAGGACGTGGCCGAGGTCTGTTCGGAGGCACGCCACAGGGAGATCCCCTCGCCGTTCCTCGCCATCGTCGACCGATCGAAGGTCTGTTTCGCGCCCCACGCCGGTTCGATCAACGAGTACGGCATTATCGTCGAGGATCGAACCCACGCCTACGTGTTCCACTGGTTCTTCCTCAGTTGCCTGTGGGACGTCTGGGACCCGCTGTACGCGGCCGATCGGGACGACCTGCCGCGGACCTTCAGTGACATCCGCTACTGCATCCGCGACATTACGCCGCACTTGGAGGCGGGTGCGACGGTCCGCGTCGCGGTTCGAGGGATCGATACGAGAACCGGCGATGAACGTAGCTTCGAGGGCGACGTCGACGACATCATCACGACCGGCAACCTCCATACCGACGACGACGTCTCGGTCGCGCAGTACGCTGGACAGGCGACGATCGTCGTCGAGACCGACGACGGCCCGATCGAGGTCGGCGGCTGGGGGGCGACGCTCGAACAGATCGAAGCGTTGCGCATCGTCGTCACCGACATCGATCCGTAGGGCGTCGGGTCCTGCGAGCGACTCCGCGCGATCACTTTTTTGCCGACGAGTCGTCGAGTGGACTTTCTCCTGAGCCCAACTGTATTCTGGGCGCGCTGCCGCGTTCACCGGAGCTCGCGTGAGACGATGTCGCGTGGTGTGGTAACTCTAAACAAACATTTATGCGGGACTACGATGTGTGTTCGTACGGAACGATGAGTAACAGATCGCGTGGCGCGGTGGTCGCCGCTCGACGGAGTTCAGCGCCAGTGACGTGCATCCTGCTTTCAGTCGTTTTATCGGCGTAGTTCCACCGTAGCGTCGTAGTGTCCTCGATCCGCCGTCGTCCGGACGGCCGATTCCGCCTCTTTGTATCATTCATTTACAACAGCAGTTGTATTACACCATTAATTATATATAGCTCTCTACGGACTGTGTAGTAGATGCCTGGTAAACAATCGGACAATGGATCGCGAGTGTCGCGACGAAACTTCGTCAAGGCGGCCGGCGCGTCGGGTGCGGCGGTCAGCATGGCCGGCTGTATCTACGGTGGCGGCGGCGACAGCGATGCCGTCGTCTGGGGGTTCGACCCGAACGCGGCCGACGCGATCGGCGAAGACGTCAAGCAACTGTACTCCGACAACGGCGTCGACGCGGATATCGAACTCCGTCCGGGCGACTCCGACACCGGCGCGCGGCGTGACAACTACCAGCGCCTCCTCGAAGCGGGCGAGGCCGAACCCGACATCTTCATGATGGACAGCGGCTGGGTGAACGTGTTCATCCAGCAGGGACTGATCAGCAACCTCAGCGAGGAACTGGAGAGTTCCGAACTCCAGACGGTCCAGGACGACTACTTCGAGGGCTTCACCGCGACGGCCCGCGACCCGGACTCGGGCGACCTCTTCGGGATGCCAATGTACCCCGACTTCCCGGTGATGCAGTACAACAAGGAGTACGCCCGGCAGGCCGGCTACGGCGAGTCGGACTTCGAGACCTGGGCGACCGAACCGATGACCTGGCAGGAGTGGTCCCAGCTCACCGCGGAGATCCAGGAAGCCGCCGGCGTCAAACACGGCTTCACGACCCAGTGGGACATCTACGTCGGAACGTCGTGCTGTACGTTCAACGAGGTGATGTCCTCGTGGGGCGGCGCGTACTTCGGCGGCCGCGAGAACCTCTTCGGTCCGGTCGGCGACCGGCCGGTCACAGTCAACGGTCAGGAGACGATCGACTCCCTGCGCATGATGCGCACGTTCGTCGACGAGGACTACGACGACGCCCTCGACGGCTACGCCAGCGGCATCATGCCGTCGAACGTCACCCAGTGGACCGAGGAGTCCTCCCGCTCACCCATGGCCGACGGAGACGCGGTCATGCATCGGAACTGGCCCTACGCGATCGGGTCGAACGCAGCCGACGACGCGCTCGGTCAGGAGAACTACGGGACGATGCCGATCCCCTACGCCGTCACGGAAGACGAGGCCGCCCAGCCCGGCACCGGCGGCACCACCTCCGCGCTCGGCGGCTGGCACATCGTCCTCAACCCCAACTCCGAACGCAAGGAAGAGGCCATGGAAGTCATCCGCACCACCATGAAGGACGACGTCTACCTCGGCCTCTTCGAGCTGTGGGGATGGCTGCCGCCCAAGCCCGAACTGTTCGAGTCCGAACGGGCCGCGGAGACCGGCGTCGTCGGCAACTACCTGGACACGATCCGCGTCGCCGGCGAGAACGCGATGGCGCGCCCGTCGACCACGGTGTGGCCCACCCAGGCGACGATGATCGCCGAGCAGGCAAACGCCGCCGTCGCGGGCGACAAGTCTCCCGAACAGGCGATGAACGACCTCCAGAGCTCGCTCGAAAACACCGAACAGCAGTAGGACATGGCAACTGAAACACAGCCGGACGCGACGACGCGGGAATCTCGGCGCTCGGGGCCGCTGGTCGCGCTCACGCGCCGGATCGAGAATCTCGGCGAAACCGGGTTCGCGTACCTCCTGTTGACGCCGGTGTTTCTCCTCCTGGGCACCGTCGCGCTGTATCCGCTCTTGCGGACGTTCGAGCTGTCGCTGTACCAGGGACTCGTCGGGCTCGGCGAGGCCGAGTTCGTCGGGATCGAGAACTACGTCAACCTCTTTACCGGCAAATCGGACCGGTGGCTGCCGGGATCGACGACGTTCCTCCCCGGCGTGAACGTCAACGGTACGTTCCCGTTCGTCCACCTGAACGGACTGTTGCGTAGCGCGCTCGCGGTGACGCTGATCTTCACGCTCGTCAGCGTCTTCTTCGAGACGCTGATCGGCTTCGGACAGGCGCTGGTGCTGGATCAGGAGTTCCGTGGCCGCGGCTGGGTCCGCGCCGCGATCATCATCCCGTGGGCGATCCCGATCGTCATCCAGGGGATGATCTTCTTCCTGATGTTCCACCCCGACACCGGCTTCCTGACGTCGTATCTGGCCGAGTGGGGCATCGTCGCGCAGACCAACACGCTCAACGACACGTTCAGTGCGCTGTTGATCGTCACCGTCGGCGACATCTGGAAGACCTCGGCGTTCATGGCGCTGTTGATCCTGGCGGGGCTCCAGAGCATCGACCGAGGTCTCTACGACGTCGCGAAAGTCGCGGGAGCCACGAAGTGGCAGCGGTTCAAGCTGATCACGTTCCCGCTGATCCTCCCCACGCTGGGGATCGCGATCCTCTTCCGGACGATCTCGGCGATGCGCATATACGGGCTCATCGACTCGGTGTCGAGCTGTACGGTCGTCCCGTCGCTGTCGTGTATGGTCGTCGAAACGTTCAACAGCCAGCGCGGCCTGTCGGCGGCGCTCGCGTTCGTCACGGCCGCCATCATCGGGGTCGCCGTGATGGGCGTGATCTACCAGCAGTACAAATCGGGTGATATCTAGATGGCAACCGATCCGGACTCCGAATCGAACCTCGGCCCGCTCTCGCGGTGGACCAACCGCATCATTACCGATCAGGACGCCCGCGACCGACTCTACCGGGTGTTGTTCTACGCCATCACGATATTCTTCCTCGTGACGACGCTGTTCCCGTTCTACTGGCTGCTGGTGCTCGCGTTGACGCCAAATAACGAAATCCTGAGCGGCGGCTGGGATCTGCCGTTCCTGCGCCCACAGGGGTTCAACCCAGCAGCGTTCCAGGAGGTGTTCCAGCAGATACCGTTCCACCTCTACGTGCTGAACAGTTTCATCCTCGCGACGATGACGACGATCATCGTTCTGGTCATCGCCAGCCTCGCGGGCTACGTGTTCGGTCGTCTGGAGTTCCCCGGCCGAGGGCTGTTGATGCTCGGGATCCTGATGATCTCGTACTTCCCGCCGGCGGCGTTCCTGCTGCCGCTGTTCGACGCGTTCGTCGGCAACGCGATCGAGGTGCCGTTCCTCGGCGTCGAACTGTTCACGCCGCCGCGGCTAGTGAACACGCCGGGAGCGATGGTGCTTCCCTTTAGCGCGTTGTTCCTGCCGCTGTCGATCTTCATCCTCACGACGTTCTACGCCCAGATCCCCGACGGGCTGGAGGACGCTGCGCGCGTCGAGGGGACGACCCGACTCGGCGCGCTGTTCAGGGTGATTATCCCGCTGTCGGCGCCCGGCGTCGCGACGGCGGCGGTGCTGACGTTCATCTCGGTGTACAACGAGTACTTCTTCTCGTCGATCATGTCGCTCCAGAACGAGCCACAGGAGTGGTCGCCGCTGGTCGGCGGGATCCTCAGCTACCAGACCCAGTACACAACTGAATTCAACCTCATGGCCGCTGCGGCGGTCGTCGGCGTGTTGCCGGTCGTCATCCTGGTCATCATCGCACAGGAGAAGATCGTGAGCGGACTGACCGCGGGCGCACTCAAAGAGTAACCATGGCAAACGTAACACTCGAACACGTGACGAAAAGCTACGAGGACGTCGTCGCAGTCGACGACATGAACCTCGATATCAGGGACGGCGAGTTCGTCTGTCTCGTCGGCCCCTCGGGCTGTGGCAAGTCGACGACGATGGAGACGATCGCCGGCCTCACCAAACCGACCGAGGGGACCATCAAGATCGGCGACAGGGACGTGACGAAGCTGCCGCCGAAAGACAGGGGCGTGGCGATGGTGTTCCAGAACATCGCGCTGTTTCCCCACATGGACGTCTACGATAACATCAGCTTCGGGCTGCGACTCCGAGACTACGACAAGGAGGAGATCGACCGTCGGGTCGAACGCGCCTCCGACATCGTCCAGCTCGAAGGGATGCTCGACCGAATGCCCGAGGAGATGTCCGGCGGTCAGCGCCAGCGCGTCGCCATCGCCCGCGCGATCGTCCGGGAACCCGACGTGTTCCTGATGGACGAGCCGCTGGCGAATCTGGACGCCAAGCTCCGGGTCCACATGCGCACGGAGCTCCAGCGCCTGCACAAGCAACTGGACACGACGATCATCTACGTCACCCACGATCAGGCCGAGGCGATGACGATGTCCGACCGCATCGCGGTGATCAACAGCGGCGAACTCCAGCAGATCGACCCGCCGCTGACCTGCTACAACGAGCCGACGAACCGGTTCGTCGCGGGCTTCATCGGCTCGCCCAGCATGAACATGGTCGACTGCGAGCTCGCCCCCGACGGGCTGGAGTCCGACTCCTTCGCCGTCGACCTCGATCCGGCGACGCTGCCCGGCGCCGGCGTTGGCGATCACGTCGCGCTCGGAATCCGGCCGGAGGACGTTTACCCCGTCGAGAAGGCCGACGAACTCACAGCTTCGACCGCGCCGATCGAAGTGACGACGGACGTCCTCGAGCCGATGGGCGACGAGATCTTCGTCTACCTCAAGTTAGAGGGCGCTCCCGAGGACGAAACGATGGAAGGCGAGCGCTCGTCGAACTCGCTCCTGATGAGCGTCGACCCCGACAGCGACATCGCGGAGGACGACCAGATCAGCGTCGTGCTCGACGCCTCGAAGCTCCACCTGTTCGACGGCGATTCCGGCGACGCGATCGCCCACGGCATCGTCGACATCGGCGCCGCGACAGCCGACTCCGCGGTCGCCGAGTCGGAGGGAGGTGACTGAGCGTGGCCAGCACGGTCGCGCTGGTGTACTTCGGTGGTATGGCGGTCCTGTTTTTCTTCTGGATCTACGGGATCGTCTCGTTCGGCCTCGATCTGAAGAACAAGATCGTGCCCGGAGCTCGCCAGTACCTTCGCGGCCGCCGGAAGCTCAAGGAGAAACGCAAGCAAGAGAAGGAACAGGAAGAACGCGAACAGCAGCTGTACTGACGGCGGTTTCGAGTTCTCGATTGCCGGTTTTCTTTTCGCGGCGAAGCGGACCTCCGACGCCAGCCCGGCTGTGGAGCGCACGTCGCGGTCGCTGACGATCTCGACCGGAACGTCCTCCAGAGGGTAAGCGGTAATCGCGCCGCTCCGGATGCCGTGGGGCGACTGCGAGGACGGGCGCTCACTCACCTCCTTCGGTTCCATCGCCTCGACGATCGATCTCGAGCCCGAGCGTACGATCATAGGGACTGCCGTCGTACCGGGACGTATGCGAACGTTCGAACTCCGCGCCGACGATACCGGAACGATCGAACTCGTCTGCGAGCGGACCGACGAGGACGCTCCCGCCCCTCAGGTCCGGTCGTTCGCGGGACGAGACGAGTTCGGGCTGCTCGTCGACGATCTGACGCCCGGCGAGCGCGTTCGGTTGTTCGTCGACGACGCCGATCCGGAAGAGTAGCACCGATAGCGGTCACGTCGACCACCCCTCGACAGAACTGTTCCCGTGATGGCCGGGCGACGTTTCCGGGTCCAACGTCCACACGTCGAGTCTGACGGCGCTCCCCTCCTGCAGTCGTACCCGGGCATCGTACCGTGGGCAACGATGGGCGCGATCGTCGGCGTCGCGGTAGACTCGTCGGAAGTCTCCCGAGACGTTGGCCTCGCAGTGGAGACGGTCGCTACTGCGAGCTGCCGACCAGGGCGAGATCGTCACGCCGACCACCCCCGTTCGGCTACGGTGGTCGCCGGACTGCGCGGGGCACCGCTTCGGAACGAAGCGAACTCACCGAGCGTCCCCGCAAATCTGGAAATACTATTCGCTACTCTTCTCGGTTCTCGGGCGCTATCGCGTACGTTTCGGAGCCGGCCACAGAACGCTTCGTGTCGAAGTGGGCCCGCTCGGATTTGAACCAAGGACGAAGCGGTTATGAGCCGCTCTCTCTAACCAGACTGAGATACGGGCCCGTGAGTCGTCGTTGGATGATCCCGAACTAAGGTTTGTCGCATTGGGGACTGCGGAATCAGGACGGACTCTCGGCTTCTCACGAGGCGCAGCACAGAAACGACGCCACCGCCAGGGCTCGAACCTGGGACAACCTGGGTAACAACCAGGTGCTCTACCAACTGAGCTACGGCGGCCCGTTGCACTCCGATGTAGTCGGGTGGTTTTGATAGGGCTTTCG
>SDGW01000944.1_pt1 | contig 12084 bp, 16 predicted proteins | sample 2873831 | NCBI WGS metagenome assembly SDGW01 (sample SAMN08132700, study PRJNA421101) | hypersaline lake metagenome | isolation source: celular fraction 0.22 microns magnesium sulfate-rich crust from ephemeral... | place: Spain: Penahueca Lagoon, Toledo | collected 2011-07
CGTGATACCGAGTCCGAGGTAAGGATATGCACTCCACGCGGAGGTAGATGAAGCCCGCTATCTCGGTCGGGGGCCGCACTGACACGGCCCACAACCCCACCGTCGGTGAGTGGGGAACCCCCCGCTGTGGGACACCCGGCCTGTGGCCGGGAACCCCACGACTTCAGTCGTGGGAGGATGTCAGACTGCCGCTGGTACCCGACTACCGAACGTCGTCACTGCGAGGGGACGGATATCGCTCTGCGAGCGTCCAGCCGACGGGACTAGACGCCGGGGACGCCGACGACGTCGACGCCGAGGCCGACCCGGCTCAGTAGCGCGAGGACCAGCAGCGAGGCGAGCCACGCGACGAAGGCGATACCGGCCGAGGTCAGCCAGCCGCCCCGGTACTGCCAGTTGATGACACCGAGGTAGACGACGAGGACGACCAGCGGCCCCACGAGCGGGACCGAGCCGACCAGCGCAGCGACGAGCGCCCACGCCAGCGACGCGATAGCGGCGGTGACGAGCGCTTTCTCGTAGGTGCTGGAGCCAGCGATGACCGTCGCGGCGATGTGGATAGCCAGCCCGCCGACGAGCAGTCCGACGACGAATGAGACGACCGAGTCAAGAACCATACGTCCCCTCGGTACTCCGGACGGACATACGTTCGTACTCGAGACGGTAGTATCCAGCCGTGAGCCAATCGAAAGGAATTCAAATCAGAGCCCGGAACGAATTGCCGTCAGGATGGCCGTCTCGGCGAAGCGAGTGGTCGGCTACGTCCCCGTCACAGTGCTCGGTATCGCGTTCGTCAGCGGCGTCCTCGCGGCCGGGGGAGTCAGGTTCCACGACGTCTTCGAGTTCGAGGGGCTCCCGTGGCTGCTGAACCCGTTCAATTACACGGTGAATATGCTCTTTCACGCGGACTGGGGCCACTACGCCGGCAATATGCGGCTGTGGTTGCCCTTCGGGGTCCTGATGACGTGGCTCACCAGCAACCGACACGTCCTCTGGCTGGTGGTCGCAATCGGCGTCGGCAAGACCGCGACCGGCATCCTCATCCAGGGGCCGACCGTCGGGATGAGCGGCGTCGTCTTCGGGGTCGGTGCCGCGGTGCTCGTTCGGTCGACCGGCTACGCGCTGCAGGACGCGTCCCTCGAGACGCTCCAGGTAATCGTCGTCGGCCTGCTGACGCCGCTGGCCACCGGGTTCCTCATCGTCATGATATTCGCCGGCCCGCGGTGGATTGCCGACTTCTCCCATTTCCTGGGTTTCCTCTTCGGGGGCGCCATCGAAGCGATGTACGTCTTCGACGAGCACGAGACCGACACCGACGACGGCGAGGGGCCCGCGATTTCGAAGACCATCGGTCGGTGAGCGTCGGGAAGCACAAGAGACAGGCCGACAGCGTCCCCAGGGCCAGCTATGCCCGACTGGAGCGTCTATCTGGTGACCGGCGAGTCGCTGTCGGCGGGGCGGTCCACCCGCGAAATCGTCGACCGCGCCATCGAAGGGGGATGCGGCGTCGTCCAGCTGCGCGAGAAAGAGCGCACCGTCCGTGAGCGTTACGAGATGGGGCGGGAGATACGCGAACTGTGCCGCGAGGCCGGCGTCACCTTCGTCGTCAACGACCGCGTCGACCTGGCGGCGGTGCTAGACGCCGACGGCGTCCACCTGGGCGACGACGACCTGCCCGTGCGGGCCGCGCGGCGACTGCTGGGCGAGGAGAGCGTCATCGGTCGGTCGGTGTCGACGGTTGACGCGGCCGAAGCCGCCGAGGCCGCCGGTGCTGACTATCTGGGCGTCGGGACCGTCTTCCGCACGCAATCGAAAGACGACATCCCCGAAGGGGAACACGGCGTCGGCCCCGAGCGCGTCGCCGAAATCGCCGACGCCGTCGATATCCCCCTCGTGGGTATCGGGGGCATCACGGCCGAGAACGCCGACGCAGTGGCCCGTGCCGGGGCCGACGGCGTGGCCGTGATTACGGCCATCACGCAGGCCGACGACCCCGAGGCGGCGACGGCGGCGCTCGCCGAGGCCGTCGAGCGGGGCAAGGCCGAGCGGGCGTAGTCGTCCAGCTCACCCCGTCAGCTTCCGCCGTAGCCGCGCCTCGTCCACCCGGTACTTGAACGCCGGCGAGCCGTCGAGCAGGACGTAGGGGACTCGCTCGCCGTACTCCTCGCGGAGCTGCTCGTCCGTGTCCACGTCGACCAGGTCCATCGCCACGTCGACGCCCTCCTCGTCGGCGACCCGTTCGATAGTGTCGATGGCGTCCGCACAGAGGTGGCAGTTCTCGCGGGTGTAGACGGTGACCGAGACGTCGCTCATCGCCGGAGCGTAGGTCCCCGACGCTAAAAGGTCCACAGATTGCGAGGATTTCTGTGGGTGGGGTGCCAAAATCGGAGTATGTCACGCTGGATAGTCGAAGAGATGTCGCCGATGGAGGGCGAGACGGTGGTCGTCACCGGGGCCAACAGCGGGCTCGGCTACGAGGCGACCAAGGCCTTCGCCGACGCCGGCGCCACGGTCGTGATGGCCTGCCGGAGCGAGGCGCGTGGCGAGGAAGCCGCCACGGATATCCGCCGGGAGGTCAGGGGCGGGAATCTGGAGGTCCGGGTGTGTGACCTCGCCGACCTCGACAGCGTCGCGGCCTTCGCCGAGGGGGTCCGCGAGGAGGCCGACGGCATCGACGTCCTCTGTAACAACGCCGGCGTGATGGCCATCCCCCGACAGGAGACGGCCGACGGCTTCGAGATGCAATTCGGCGTGAACCACCTGGGCCACTTCGCGCTGACGGGGCACCTGCTGCCCGAACTCCGGGCAAGCGAGGGGGAGAGCCGCGTCGTCACGCAGTCCTCGCAGGCCCACACCAGCGGCGAGATGGACTTTTCGGACCTGCAATCGGAACGGGAGTACGGCAAGTGGTCGGCCTACGGCCGCTCGAAGCTGGCGAACCTCCTCTTTGCCTACGAACTGCAGCGCCGACTGGACGACAGCGGGGCCGAGGTCACGAGCGTCGCCTGTCACCCGGGCTATGCCGCCACGGAGCTGCAGTTCCGTGGCCCCCGGGAGATGGGGTCGAGCGTGCGGATGGCCGTGATGAAAGTCGCCAACAGGCTGTTGGGCCAGTCGGCCGAGCGCGGGGCCCTGCCGATGCTGTACGCCGCGACCAGCGACGCGGTCACGGGCGGCGAGTACGTCGGTCCCAGCGGATTCATGCGGATGCGCGGGTCACCCGAGATTCAGACGTCCAACGACGCCTCACGGGACGAGGCCGACGCTGTGCGGCTCTGGACTGTCTCCGAGGAACTGACCGGCGTCGAGTACGAGTTCGAGTAGCCGAACCATTAGATTTTCACGTGGCGACACGAAACGCTCGGTCAGCCTATGCAACCGGTCGAGATAGCGCTGCGGCTGCTGGCCGGGGTCGCGCTCATCCTCGCCAACGGCTTTTTCGTCGCCATCGAGTTCGCGCTGACCCGGGCCCGGCAGTTCACCGAGTCGGAGTTCGTCGGTGACGGCCACCCGGCGCTAGAACGGGCCTGGGAGATGACGGGCGACCTCGAGATATACCTGACGAGCTGTCAGGTCGGTATCACGGCATCCTCGATCGCCGTCGGTATCGTCGCCGAGCCGGCCCTGGCCGCGCTGTTCGAGCCCACATTCGCGGGGTCGCGACTGGCCGGTATCGGTCTGGGGGCCGCCATCGCCTTCGCCATCATCAACCTCGTCCACCTCACCCACGGCGAGCAGACGCCGACGTATCTGGGCGTCGAGCGGTCCCGCTTCGTCTGTCGGTACGGTGCGACACCGCTGTACTGGTTCGCCAAACTCATCTCACCGCTCATCGCCGTCGGCGACAGCGTCGCGAAGTGGACCCTCGGACTGTTCGGCATCGAGATGTCCGGCGCGTGGCTCGAAACGGAGGAGGACGTCATCGAGAGCCGCGCGGACCTCCGCAACAAGCTTCACGCGACCTTAAAGGAGGGCGGCCTCTCGGACGAGCGGCGCGAGGAGGTGCTGGCGGCGCTCGATGCCGGCGACCAGCAGGTCCGGGACGTGACGGTCCCGGCCGAGGACGTCGTCGCGCTCTCGACGGCCGACAGCGACGCCGAGAACGCCCGCAAGGTGGCCGAGACGCCACACACCCGGTATCCGCTGATAGGTGGCGTGACGTCGGAGACGTCACGAACGGGAGGCGGCCTCGCCGCCGAGAACAGCGACGACCTGCTCGGTATCGTCTACGTCCCCGAACTGCTCCGGGCGGCGACCGAGGCGGCCGAATCAGGCGACCTGCTCGCGGGCGTCGACCTCGAAGCCGTCGCCGCTCCGCCGATGACCATCTCGGCGGACACGAGCGTCAGCGACGCCATCGACCGGTTCCAGGCCGAGAGCCAGGAGCTGGCGGTGGTGCTGGCCGAGGGCGAGGTCGTCGGCCTGCTCACCGTCACCGACGCCCTGGAGGCAGTGGTCGGTGACATCCGGGACCCGATGGACGAACAGGCCGGGGTGGCCTAGCGAGGCCGACCAACGGGAGGCCTCGAAAGCGAACCGGCGAACGGGGCGAGGAAGCGACCACAGAGAGCTTCCTCGAATTGCGAGCGGGGAGGGACGACCCGCGAGCAGTGAGCCGTGGAGCAGTAGCGAGGGCGCGAGCCTGCGAGCGACCTCGAAGCGACGGGCGAGTGCTATCTGGGAGGCGTGTAGAAGTTCACCGTCTCCAGCGGTTCCGCACCGTCGTTTGCGATACCGTGGCGCTCGCCGGCGTCGATACGGAGCAGGTCGCCGGCGTCGATGCGCTGCTCGTCGCCGTCGACCGTGGCGATGCCTGTCCCCGAGACGACGAACAGCCACTGGTCGCTGTCGGGGTGGTAGTTCTCCGGCCCGCCGACGCTGCGGCCGGGCGCGACGGTCATCTCGGCGGCCTGTGCCTCGTCGGTCCCCATGGCGACCTCGAAGTAGCGGTCGAAGTCGAGGTGTGTACGCTCCATGTCGGTGGAAGGGCGGCCGTCGAAGTGTGGCTTTCGACGGCGAGCCGTGGGGCGTCACACGCGCGGGGGACGACCGTCTGACGAGGGTATTTATCCGGTCGGCACCGCTCAAAACCCATGGACGAAGCGTTCCTCAACCTCGAAGAGGTCGACATCGAGCTGGACGAGGCACTGCTGGAGGCGGTCGACGAGAAGGCCTTCGCGGACCACCGGGACAACCGGGACGCGGCCATCCGGGACCTGCTGGACGAGTGGTTGAAACAGCGCGACGACTGATGACGGGGGCCCGGAGTCGACCTGACGCTACCGGCGTGCTTTCGGCACGCACCGACGCCGACAGTCACCCGCGTTTCTTTTCCATTTCCGTGACGACGACGTCCCAGTCGGGATGCTCGGCACCGTTTCGACACTCCCACGCGCCTTCGACGTCGATACCGCTGGTGTGGGCCCGGTGAAAGAGCGCCTGCAATCTGGTGTGGAGTTCTCGCTCGGAGGATACCGCTGTGTCGCCGTCGGTCATAGCTGACAACCCGTCCCAGTCGGGGCCTCTGGCCGCTGGGTTGCCGACGGGGAGACGGCGACCACGCCGTCGCCGGACACCGTGACCGTATACCCAGCGGCGTCTAGTGTGACCGCAATCGCGTCACTGTCTGCCTCTCGTCCGGACATGAGCGCGTCGAGTGCGTCGGCGTCGATGGTCTGGTGCAGCGGCTGCAGTTCCATCGGGTCCGTCTCACTCACTTCAGACAGCGCCGCGACCACAGCCATGCTGGCCGGCGTCGTGTCCTGCTCGTACTCGAACCAGTGGCGTTCGGCACTCGTCTGAGACTCCAACGGCACCAGCGTGACACCGGCTAGTGTAACTACCATTACACCCCGTAACGCCCTGGGCCGGTTTAATCTGGGTACTTACTATACAGGAGGTATAAATAGGGCCGTCGTCAGTCAGTCGGCTTGCTCACGTATCAGCGTCCCGCCGATGAGTCGCCGGTGGCCGCGTCTGAGACGCGAGGAGAGCGACTGCTGGGTGATACCGAGTTCCTCGGCGATATCTTCGAGCGACGCCGTCCGCGGCGAGTCGAAGTAGCCGCGTTCGTAGGCCAACACGAGCGCCTCTCGCTGGGGGTCGGTCAGTTCGTAACTGTCCCCCTGAAGCGGGAGCAGCGCGTGAACGGCCGTGACCTCGAGCTGGATATCGTGGTCCTGACAGAGCGTGCGAAACTCGCGTATCGCCGCCCGGTCCTCGCCCCTGACCTCGAAGTCCCACCCCTCTTTGGTTCCGACCCCGGAGAGAACGACGACGTTGGCCTTCCCCAGAGCGTTCAGGATGCCGAAGTACTCCGCTTCCCACTCCGCACGCATGAGGTATTCGTCCTCGACGCTGTCGATGAGTTCGACCTCTACCACGCCGGCGTGGGCTTCGAACGCGGCTTCGATGTCGCGGGCTGCGGCGCCACGGACCCAGAAATAGGGGATTATCAGCGTATCGTGTGGGATGAGTCGCTCCAGTTCCACCGTCACCTCCGGGAGGTTCTCGAACACCGTCCCCAGCGGGAACTCGCCGGCCGGACTGGTAAACTCGATGACAGTCGCCATACGACTACTTCGGCCCGACACGGAATAACCCAGGGGCGTGACACATCATGCCCGAGACGGCAGCGTTATCGCGAGAGTGGCGTGCTGTTCACAGCTCGACTGTCTCGCCCAGCGTCGGCGCACTCGCCTCGAACCCCTCGCCCCGAAGTTCCTCGGCGAAGGCCGCGGTCCGGTCTCCGTGGACGGCGAGCACGGGGGTGTCACGGTAGCTCTCGAGGAAGTCGAGCAGGCCCTGCCGGTCGGCGTGGGCGGAGAACTCGTGGAGTTCGACCTGCGCGCTGACGGGCATCACGCGGCCGTCGAGTTCGGCGCTTCCGGTATCCAGCAGCGAGCGGCCGGGCGTTCCCTCGACCTGGTAGCCCGTCAGTGCGACCTTGTTCGTGGGGTGGTGGCGGATAGCGGGGACGTAGGTCATCGCGGGCCCACCGTTGAGCATCCCCGAGGTGGTGATGATGACGGTGTTCTGCTCGGCGATGCGCTTGCGTTGCCCGTCCCGACCCGTCACGAACCGCGCACTCGACGTCGCCCCACGCAGCGCGTCCGCATCACGGAGAAACTCGGGGTGGCGCTTCAGTTGCTTGGTCACTCGCTGGCCCATTCCGTCGACGTAGCAGTCGATATCGTGGGCCGCACAGACCAGCATCGCCTCCTGGGTCCGACCGATGGCGAAGGCCGGGACGACGACGGTCCCGCCCTCCCAGACCGTCTGCTGTACACTCTCGGCGAACCGTTTTTCCACCCTGTCGCGGGCCTCGTGGCTCACATCGGAGTACGTCGACTCGCAGATGACCGCGTCGGCCTCGGGCCGGGCGGTCGAGGGGGCGACCAGTCGCTGGTCGCCGGTGTGGAAGTCGCCGGTGTACAGTAGTCTGGTGTCCCCGTCGTCCACGAGCAGGTGCGCACTCCCGGGGATGTGACCCGCGTTGTAGAAGGTCACCTCGTAGCCGGCGGCCTCGAACGACTCCTCGTACCCGTGGGTCTCCGAGGCCTGCGTCAGGCGTCGCACGTCGGTCTCGGTAAAGGGACAGCGCGGCGTCGAGCCGTGGAGTTTGAGCGTGTCCTCGGCCAGCGTCGTCGCCAGCTCTCTGGTCGGCGGCGTCCAGTGGACCGGTGGGAGGTCACCACTCGACATGAGCGCCGGCACCGCGCCGGCGTGGTCCAGGTGGCCGTGAGAGACGACCACGGCGTCGGGGTCGACGTCGCCGACGGGGTACTGGGGCGGGGACTCGCTGGCCATCCCGTAGTCGAGCAACAGCGAGTCGTCTACCAGGACGGCGCTGCGCCCGATTTCGTCGGCCCCACCCAGGAACTGGACCTCCATCTGGGCGAGGGTAGTCGGTCAGGCCGTTTGCCTTCGTCGGTTCTAGCTGGCATCATAGCCGGACAGGACCGTCGGTTCCGGACTAGCTCAGTCCCCTCGGCAGTGATTACGTAAGAAATACAGAGTTCGGACAGCCAGAAAGCCCCGGCTGGCTGAACTCGGGGGTCTCGCTGCGCGCCTTGCCTCCCCTCGGTCGGCTGCGGTGCTTACGTCGCCCGCCGTCGTTCAGCCAGCCGCCCCTTTCATCCCCGCCCGTAGCCGGTTGGTCAAACAGCGCTGGGCGGGACTGAAAGGGGCGGCCTGTTGCACGAACCCCGGCGACGTAAGCACTGGACTGAGCGAACGGAGTGAGCGAAGGAAGCGCACAGCGAGCCGCGGGAGTGCAACAGGCCGGGGCTTTCTGGCTGTTCACGGTGTCGTTTACAATCGTTGCTAGCGGGGCTTTCTGGCTCTCTGCATGTTCCCTGACAAAGAAACACGGCTGTGCCCCCAGGCTATCGTAACAGCGCCGTCGGCCGCCGGACCACGTCCTCGACCAGCTGGTCGTCGGTGAGTGCCGGCAGCCGGAGCGTCGCGACGGTGCCGTCCTCGACGGAGAGCTGGAACGAGCCGCCGTACTGCGTGACGACCCAGTTGACGAGCCAGAGCCCGAGCCCCTTCCCGTGTTCGAGCGGCGTCTCCTGGCCCGACTCAACGACGGCGACCTCCATCGGCGGAATGCCGGGGCCGTCGTCGGCGACAGTCACGACGAGCCAGTCGCCGTCGTCGCGGGCGGAAAGCGAGACCGTAGTGTGGTCGTCGGGGTCGTGCGTGACGGCGTTGGTCACCAGCTCGTCGATGGCTCGCTCCAGTTCGGTGCCGGCACAGATGTTCCGGTCGGTGTCGACGCTGACATCGGTCGTCACCCCGTCCCGGTGGCGGTCGGCGACACCGGAGAGGAGTTCGGTCGGGTCGATTCGGACCGGTTCGCGGGTCTTCTTCGCGATTTTCTCCAGCTCACGGGCGCGCTCGCTGAGCGACACCAGCCGCCGGAGCGGTCGTCGTATCTTTTCCTGGATGTCCATCCCCTCGGGCGGGTCGTCGACGAAGTCCGTGTACCCCTCGATGACGGTGAGCTCGTTGCGGAGGTTGTGCCGGAGGACGCGGTTCAGCAGTTCCACGAGGCGGGTGATGCGCTGTTGCTCGGTGACGTCCTGCTGGAAGCCGAGGAAGTGGGTCACCGTCCCGTGCTCGTCGGAGACCGGCGTCACCGTCACGCGGTTCCAGAACGGCGTCCCGTCGCGCCGGTAGTTCAACAGCTGGACCGTCATGGGCTCTCTCGCGTCGATACCGTCTCGAATCGTCGCCACGGCCTCGGGGTCTGTGCCCGGCCCCTGCAGCATCCGACAGTTGTTCCCGAGTATCTGGGCTTTGCTGTAGCCGGTGACCTCCTCGAAGGCGTCGTTCACGTAGATGATGGGGTTGTCCGGCTTCGTAGCGTCGGCCATGGTGATGGGGACCTCCGCGACGTCCATCGCCCGCGTTCGAAGGCGGAGCTCCGACTCGCGGGCCTTGCGCTGGGTGATATCGCGGGCGACGCCCTGGACGGCGGTGACGGCGTCGTCCTCGGTAATCGCGGTCGCGTTGACCTCCATCGTGACCTCCTGCCCGTCGCGGTGTGTGAAGTCGAGTTCGAGCCCCTGGACCGTCCCGCCGTCCAGCAGCCGGGCGAAGGCATCCAGCGCCGTGGGGACGCTGGCGTCACTGATGAGCGTCGTGAAGCTGTCGCCGACGAGTTCGTCGGGTTCGTAGCCCAGCACCCGTTCGATGGCCCCCGAGACGTACGTGAACTCGCCGTCGGTGTCGATGCGGTAGATGACGTCGGAGCTGTTCTCGGCGATGCCCTCGAAGCGGCGTTTCTCGGTCCGTATCTGGGCCGTCCGCTCGGCCTGTGCGCGCTCGTACTCCCGGCGCTCGATAGCCCGCCCGGCCAGCCGGGCGATGAGCTCCACGAACAGCTCCTCGGCCTCCGAGAACGCGTGGTCGCGCGGCGCCGAGTCGGCGAAACAGACCGTCCCGTAGACGTCCTCGTCGACCATAATCTTGCAGCCGACGTACGTGCCCAGCCCGAACGCCTCGTAGGCCTGCTGGGAGACGTCCGGCGACGTGCTGGCGTTCTGGACACTCAGGTGTCCCGGCAGTTCGACCGTCCGCCGACAGTACGCCTCGTCCAGCGGGCACTGCTCGCCGGGCTGTATCGCCGCGTGGTCGCCGACTGCGTACTCGATGTACTGTGTCCCGTCCTCGATACGCGTCAGAAAGCCGATTTCGAGCCCGAGACGGTCCACACCGGCCTTCAGCGCCGACTCGACGGCAGTCCCGAAGGGCTGGCGCCGGTCGGCGAAGGCCTCGTACACCCGCTCACGGTGTGTCGACTGTGACTCGTGCTCAGACATGATGGGGCCGAATAGTATAGGCCATTAGATTTCAAGCGATATAATCTCAGCGGGGTTGGGGGCGCCTGACAGACGGTGTGAGCGGTCGGCGGTAGCGTCGACGACTGTGGTCCGGGACGGTCGTGGGTCGTGGTGACATCGCTTTTGCGGCGTGGTAACACAACCACATAAACAATTATTATGATTGGCGTTCAAGGTGAGTTCGCTATGGCAACACGCCAGCAAACCCCGACCACGTACCACACGTGCACATGCGGCGAGGAGTTCGAGACGACGGAGGACCTCCTCGACCACGCACGAGAGGCTCACGGGCTCTCAGTATTCTGAGGCTGGCGCTGTTTTTCGCGGTTGCGTGCGCTCTATGACTGCCTGTCCACGTCCGGGCGGACGCTGAAGCGCGCGTACCCACCGTGTGAGAGGTCCAGTGCCCCCAGCCACCAGTTCCACCGCTCGGCCAGTGAGTGGTCGTCGGGCGCGTCCCGCAGGTTCTCGACGACCGTCTCGACGGTGAGTTCACCACCGAAGTCCGCGTCGAACTTCCCCCCGTCGGCTATGTCGCCGGCCTGTCGCGCCACCACCCCGGCCGCCCCCGCGTCGTCGAACGTCTCGCGCAGTACGCGTTCGAGTTCCTGTCGGTCCACACCGCTGTGTGGCGTGCTATGGCCTTGAATCTACGGCTAGGAGCAGCCAACGCCGGTCCTGTGACCGATCAGAGTGTGAACAGCCAGAAAGCCCCCGACCGTTCGAGTGCCGGGGCTCGCTGCGCGCTTCCCTCATTACATTCGGTCCAGTGCTTGCGTCGCCCGGGCTACTCGAACGGCCGGCCCCTTTCAGTCCCACCCATGCCGGTTGGGCAAACAGCGCTGGGTGGACTGAAAGGGGCGTTCGCGGGCGGCACAGCCGCCCGCGAGCTCGGGAGACCACCGGTCTCCCGGTGGCTTGCTCCGGGAAGACGGCTGCCGCAACACTGGAACGAACGGAGTGAGTGAAGCGCGCAGCAAAGCCCTCGACCGGAGCAAGCCGGGGCTTTCTGGCTGTCAGTAGTCGCCGTTACCACTCCAAAACCGGTACAGGCGTGGCTCACCGGTCAGCATACGAAAAAATCAGCGAAGTTGAGACCGTTTAGTTCCCTTTCTCGATGGGGGCGCCGACGAGGTTGCCCCACTCGGTCCAGGAGCCGTCGTAGTTGACGGTGTCGTCGTAGCCCAGCAGCTCGTGGAGCGCGAACCACGCGACCGAGGAGCGCTCGCCGATGCGGCAGTAGGCGACCGTCGTGGAGTCGCCGTCGATGCCGTACTCGCCGTAGAGCTCTTCGAGCTCGTCGTAGCTCTTGAAGGTGCCGTCGTCGTTCGTGACCGCGGCCCAGGAGATGTTCTCCGCACCGGGGATGTGGCCGCCACGCTGGGCGGTCTCCTGGAGTCCCGGGGGTGCGAGAATCTCGCCGGAGTACTCCTCGGGCGAGCGGACGTCGACCAGCGGCAGCTCCTTGTCGACGGCGTTCTCGACGTCGTCGCGGTAGGCGCGGATGGACTCGCGCGGCCCGGACGCGTCGTAGGTCGTCGCCGAGAAGTCGGGGACCTCGTCGGTCGTCTCGTAGTCGTTCTCGACCCAGTACTCGCGGCCGCCGTCGAGCAGCTTCACGTCGTCGTGGCCGTAGTACTTGAACTGCCAGTATGTGTAGGCGGCGAACCAGTTGGAGTTGTCACCGTACAGCACGACGGTGTCCTCGTCGCTGATGCCGGCCTCGCCCATCGTC
>SDGW01001004.1_pt1 | contig 12082 bp, 9 predicted proteins | sample 2873831 | NCBI WGS metagenome assembly SDGW01 (sample SAMN08132700, study PRJNA421101) | hypersaline lake metagenome | isolation source: celular fraction 0.22 microns magnesium sulfate-rich crust from ephemeral... | place: Spain: Penahueca Lagoon, Toledo | collected 2011-07
CCTCCATCCTGCCCGTGCAGAAGCGGGCAAGGGTGAGGTTGTTCGCCTATTAAAGGAGGTCGTGAGCTGGGTTTAGACCGTCGTGAGACAGGTCGGCTGCTATCTATTGGGGGTGTCAAGGTACTTGACGTGAACGAACGTATAGTACGAGAGGAACTACGTTTGGTCGCCACTGGTGTACCGGTTGTTCGAGAGAGCACTGCCGGGTAGCCACGCGACACGGGGTAAGAGCTGAACGCATCTAAGCTCGAAACCCACATGGAAAAGAAGTACCGTTGAGGTCACTCGTAGAAGACGAGTTCGATAGACTCGGGATGTACGCACCGAGGCAACGAGGTGTTGAGTCCACGAGCACTAACAGACCGAAGCCACAATCATACGGCACTGACACCACACTCGCATGAGTTCAGGCGGTAACTGGATCGCACATATACACGGTCGGCCGATCGCGAGATCGGGACCACCGACACAGGCGTCTCGCTACACAGCCGTGTAGGGAGGTTCGGTTCGAGTCCGAGCGTCGGCGTAAAGGCGGCCAGAGCGGTGGGGGAACACCCGTACCCATTCCGAACACGGAAGTTAAGCCCACCAGCGTACCGGGAAGTACTGGAGTGAGCGATCCTCTGGGAACCGCGGTTCGCCGCCTGCCCATTCATCGGCCCTTGGCTTTCATTTTCGTCACGAACGACGAGTCGCAAAGCGACGGGTCTCGGCACCGTCGCGTTCGCACGCAACACTCCGGTCTCAACACCGCGGCTTCCGGGACCGCCGCTGATCCGCGGTGGATGGTCGAGCGACGATCGTCGCCGGTGACACTCGCTGGGCTACCGCAACCCGAACGTATAGAGCGCTCGGTGTCGTTTCCGGCTCACGTGGACGACTCGACTCTCGCCGGGCGCATCGACTTCTCGGAGGGGCACCGCGGACGGCCCGTCGGCCACGGTATCGACCGGAGAGCCGCGGCGTCCGTCGTCGGGGTGTGACGTGAGTGACGACGCCTCGTACGATCTCGACGCCGGACCGGACCCGGCGGACTACGCGGCGGCGACGCCCGAACCCGCGTGCGCGGACGACGATGGACGCGTGGTGCACGCCGTCGGTGTCGGTCCGGGGAATCCGGAGCACCTCGTTCCGCGGGCGGAGCGAGCGATCCGGGCGGCCGACGTCGTCGTCGGCTTCGAGACGGTCGTCGACCTCGTCCGTGATCGCACGGACGCCGACTGCGTGGCCTGCGGCTACCGCGACGAGGCGACCGCGCTGGCGACGTTCGCCGAACGGGTCGCGGACGGGGAGCGGGGGACAGCGGTGTTGATGGGCGATCCGAACCACTCGGGCTATCAGTTCGTCGGCAAGGTCGAACGCGCGCTCGACGAGGCGACCGGCGGTTCGGTCGCCCTCCGCGTCGTCCCGGGGATCTCTTCGCTTCAGGTCGCGGCGAGCCGGGGCCGGACGCCCATGGAGGACGCGACCTTCGTCACGCTTCACAAGAGCGGCGACCTCGGCGACGACCTCGCTCGGCTTCGGCGTGACGCGGGCCAGCGGCACCTGCTCGTCCTCCCGCGTCCGTTCGACTGGATGCCCGGCGATATCGCTCGCGACCTGCTCGATCACGGCTGCGAGCGGTCGGACGTCGCGCTCGTCTGCGAGCGGCTCACCCGCGACGACGAGGCGATCACGCGGACGACCGTCGGTGAGCTCGCGCGCCACGCCGGCGGCACCGCGCGGTCGGACACGCCGTTCTCGGACCTGTCCGTACTGGTCGTCCGCCGGTAGGGCCGAGGCAGAGCGGTGGGGAGGTTCGGCCGTCCCGACGGAGCGGCTTAGTAACCGTTATACACGGGGTGACCCATGCTGAAACCATGCAACGACGCGCTGTGGCCGTGTACGTCGCGCTCTTCGTGCTGATCGCGGGCGGAGCGGGTGTTCTCACCGCGACGGCCGATAGCCCGGAGATCGGCTTCGAAAACCCCGACTTCGAAGTCTCGGAGGGTGATCCGGTCGAAGTCGGCGAAGAGGAGTACGTCGTCGCCGAGATCACCGAGGTCGAGGAAGAAGGCGGCGGTGGTCACGGTGGCGGTGGCGGCGGGACCTCGATCGTCGGGACGCTCGAGCGCAACGTGACGGTGGAACAGTCGGAGGCCTGGGCGAACGAGTCGACGGTTCAGGTCGGCGACCGGGAGTGGCGCGTGGAGACCGAGGGGAACGACTCGAATAGCTTCACGCTCGTCGAGGTGCTCGACCGACAGGCGATCCTCGAGGATGACCCCCAAGCGGACAACGAGACGGTTGAGCGCGACGACGGCGAGTACGTCGTCGTCACCGAGGACGGCGAGTCGACGCTCGTCCCGGCCGAGGAGTACTTCCCGGCACCCGAGGAGCGCTCGTACGCCGCGGGTGACTCCCTCGAGTACGGCGGCAACACCGTGACCGTCGACGAGGTCACGGCGGACCAGGCGGTGCTCGTCTGGGAGACGACGGAGACCGAGAGCATCGAAGTCACCCAGCACGCGACCGTCACTATCGGTGAGACCGACTTCGTCGCGCACTTCTCCGACGCCTCGACGATGCAGCTGTCGAGTGACATGGAAGAGTACGAGTCGCAGGTCGCACAGATCGACCAGTTCCAACAGTACAACAGCGGGCTGACGCGGGTGCTGGTTCTCGCGTTCCTCTCCTCCCTGCTCCTGCTCGGGGCGGCGTTCATCCCCTCGCGGTACTGATCTGAGTTCGTCCACCGTTCCAGTTGCGGTCTTTCTCGCCGCGCCGATTTCGGTCCCTCTCGCCGTTCCCGCTTCTCGCGCCACCGGCACGATTCTCTTCTCGGCGCTCGCGGCCCGCGACGCCACCCGATACGCTCGTATGGCCTGCGCCCGTCGTCCGAGGCATGAGTTCGACCGCAGAGAAGGTCCGACAGCTCCTCCCGCACTGGGCCGCGATGTTCCTCCTGATGATCGCCGCGTTGACGCTCGTCGAACGGGTCGCCGGTGCGCCCGGGCTTCTCCTCTCGGCGGGACTGGTCGTTGCCGTCGCGATCGGCTACCCCTCCGTCGTCCGGGCGCTCGGCGTCGCCCCGCCGGTCTGGCAGCGCCCGTGACCGCCCCTCCGTTCGGGCTCCCGCGTTACTCGTCGACCGCGTCGCGGAGCGTGGCCGTCACTCCCGCCCGGTAGACGCTCACGCCGACGCCTAGGGCGAAGGCGACGACCGCGCTGACGGCGATCCAGAGCGTGTTCGGATGTTCGAGGCCGGAGTGAAGCAGTGTCTCCATGGGTACCGATTCGGGATCCGACAGGTAAATCGATCGCTTCGTCGGCGGGCCGTCGCCGTCGGTATTCGGCTCGGTCGCTCTCGGACCGCGGCGCCGCGATAACACCGATGTCAGCCGATCACCCGGGGGTCCCTTTCGCTTTTATACGCACCCGTCACGTACCATCGATATGAGCGACGAAAACGCGGCTCCGGTCACGACGGAGCTTCCGGACGCACCGTTCCACACCAGCGGCACCGACCACGTCACGGTCTGGGGGAGCAACGAGGCCGACACGATCGCCTTCTACCGCGACCTGCTCGGGATGCCGCTCGTCCTCCGCCAGCCGAACCTCGATGACCCGTCGCAGACGCACCTGTTCTTCGACACGGGTGACGGGCGCATCCTGACGTTCTTCGTGAGCGACGATCGACCCTCGGCCCGCGGTCAGCGCGCCGGTACCGGCGCCGTCCACCACCTCTGTTTCAGCGTCGAGCCCGACGAGTACGAGGACATCATGGCGGCGTTAGAGGAGGCCGGCAAGGGGTACAACGTGTTCGACCGCGGGATCTTCCACTCGATCTACACGCAGGACAACAACGGGCTCGTCATCGAGCTCTCCGCCGACAAGTACGAGATCCCGGACGACCGGAAGGGCGAGGTGCTCGCGACCGCCCAGCGCCTCCGCGAGGAGGACGGCGCCGACTTCGCGCAGGACCGACACATGAAGGGGGCCTTAGAGGAGCTCGGCCTCCCGGTGATAAAACACGACCTGCCCGACGCGGACGCGGGCGTCGGCGTATGAGCGGCCGGACGCCCCACGCGGGCGACGATCCCCACGCCGACGAGGAGCTGGTGACGGCCGGGACGCCGGTCGAGGCGGCCGACGCCGCGGTCGTCCTCGTGCACGGCCGCGGCGCGACCGCTCGGAGCATCGTCGGATTCGGCGAGGAGGTCGCAGGCGACGGCGGCGTGGCGCTGTTGGCCCCCCAAGCCGCCGCCAACACCTGGTACCCGAACTCCTTCCTCGCGCCCGCCGAGGACAACGAGCCCGGTCGGAGCTCCGGCCTGCTGGCGGTCGGTCGGGCGGTCGAGACCGCGACGACCGCCGGGATCCCGACCGAGCGGATCCTCGTCGCGGGCTTCTCGCAGGGCGCCTGCCTCGCCAGCGAGTTCGTCGCGCGGAATCCGACTCGATACGGCGGGCTCGCGGTCCTGAGCGGCGGGCTGATCGGCGAGTCGATCGACGTCGACGACTACGTCTCCCACGCGGCGGCCGAGATCGAGGGCGACGCCGCCGAAGCGCTCGGCGGAACACCGGCGTTCCTCGGCTGCAGCGACGTCGACCCGCACATCCCGGAGGAGCGCGTCCACGAGACGGCCGCGGTGTTAGAGGCGCTCGGCGCCGACGTCGACGAGCGGATCTACGAGGGGATGGGCCACGGGATCAACGAGGAGGAGACGGAGGCCGTCGCCGCGCTGGCCGCGTCGCTGTCGTAGGGCCGAACGGTCCGCGCGGGTCGCCGTCGCGGGACTGGTGCACGCCGACGCGGAGCCGGGAACGCCCCGCGCCGTCGTTCCCGTCGCTCCGCCTCACGCCAGCCAGTCGTCCGGCTTGGTGTCGTAGTCGACCTCGCTGGCTTCGATTCGCTCGCGGATCTCCGGGTCGAGGTCGTGTTCGGTCACCTCGCCGCCGTCGTACTGGAAGCGCACGCCGACCTCCTCGCCCTCCGGCTCGGTCCCCCGGCGCTTCGCCCGTCGGATCGCCTCGTCGGAGTACTCGACGCGGATCGTCGCCAGGTTCACGGGGCGCCCCCACAGCTCGAAGACTCGCTTTAGCGTCTCCTTCGCCGACTCCTCGTCGAGCGCGACCCCGTTGAACCGGTGGCCCAGGAGGAGCTCGCCGCGGTTCCGGAAGTTGCCGTCGAGCACGACGACCGTCGGCTTCCCGAAGTTCGTGAACTGCAGGAGGAGCTTCCGCCGCACGTCGTCGGCGTCGACGCTCGCGACGCGGTGCTCCTCGGCCGCCCGGCTGTACTCGTACGTGAAGTAGTTCCCCTCGCGGACGAACTCGTCCGTGAGGAACGCGTCGATGAACGTCACGTCGTTGTGGCTCTCGCGCACCTCCAGCATCCGGTCCCAGCCGGCGGTCCGGTCGACGTCCGCGAGCGCCTCGTCGACGGTCGCGTACCGGTCGACGTCGAACATGTACCGGGCGCGCTCCGCCAGCGTCTCCCGCGAGACGCTTCGCAGCGCCCCCCGATGTTCCGGCCGCGAGAGGACGTAGTGGCGCTCCGCGAGCCCCTCGCGGGTGAGGAGCTTCCACGGGTAGCGCTCGACGTCCGGGCCGGCCTCCGGATCGATCGCTCCGTCGTCGGTCCGCGCGGAGAGCGCCCGGTCGACGGCCTCGGCGTCGACGCGCGGGTCGCCGTCGGCGGCGAGCTCGGCCAGCTCGTCGAGCGTCGCCGGGCCCGCGCCGGCGATCGCGGGATGGGGTTCGAGCGCCTCGGCGACCTCGTCGAGGTCGATCCGGGCGTGGAAGTTCTCGGCCGTCACCCCCTCGACGCGGAGCAGTCGGTCGATCACGTCGCGGCGGGCGGCCCGCAGCTCCACGTGCGTCCACAGCTCGAAGCCGAGCTTGTACGGGTTGAGCCCGGGCGAGCCGAGCACCCGCGCCATGTGGTCGGCGTAGGTGAGGAACTCGTCGGGACCGGCGAACCCCTCGCCGCCCATCATGACCGATTCCCAATACGTGGCCCATCCCTCATTGAGCACCTTCGTCGTCTTCTGGCCCGCGAAGTAGTACGCCTCTTCGCGGATCGCGTCGATGACCGTCGTCTCCCACGGCTCGCGGTCGACCGCCTTCCCGCTCTCCGGGTCGTACCGCTTCCCGTGGTCGCGCAGGAACGCGAGCACGTCCGGGCGTGGCTCCTCCGGCTCGACGCCCTCGCCGTGCGCTTCGAGCCACTCGTCGTCGAACACGTCCCGGCGCACCTCCTCGGAGAGGTCGAGCTCGGCGATCCGGTCTTCGACCGCCGCGAGCGGGTCCTCGTCGGGGTCGTTCACGTCGTCTGCGACGCCCGGCTCCTCGACCGACCGGGCGGCGTCGACCGGGCTGTGCTGGTCGATCGTGTCCTCTAACGCGGTCACGGCGTCGATGAGGCGCTCGACCTCGTCTTGGTCGACGTCCGGCCGGTCGGCGATCGCCCCGATCCGGTCGGCGTTGCGCTCCAGCCGCGCCGCGGCGTTCGGCCCGCCCTCGCCGCGGTCGGCGTACAGCCCGAACCACCCGTTGTTCGCGAAGAAGTCGGCGTGCGCCTCGACGTGGGTGATGACGGCCTTCTGGTCGGCGACCGAGTTCGACTCCTGGAGGAACGCGTGGCTCGGGTCGTCGTTGTTGACGATCTCGAACGCTTTCCCGAGCCCGTGGCGGTCCTTCTTGCGCTGGCGCTCGTAGTTCATCCCCCAGCGCCAGTGCGGGTAGCGCCGCTGGAAGCCGCCGTAGGCGATCAGTTCGTTCATCTCGTCGTGGTCGACGACCCAGTACCGGACCGGGTACGGCTCCAGCCCGAGCCGCTCGGCGAGCTCGCGGGCCTCCGCGGCGGGCTCGTCGAGCGACTCCGCCTCGCGCTTCGCCTCGACGCGCTCGTCTCTCATCGGCGACCACCCCCTCGGCCGGCGCCCCCGCCCCCGTCGGGCGCCGCGTCGCCGTCGCCGCGCTCGGCCTCCGTGCTGAGGATCTCGTAGATCGCGTCGGTGACGTCGGCGGGCTCCGCGACGCGCGCGACCGCGACGTCGTCGGCGTCACCGAGCGCGTTCTCCACCTCGTCGGCGTGGCGCGCGTTCGGCGCGGCGCCGCCGGGCTGCGTCTCCACGTACGCGTGGAGGTTGGCGTCGATCGACTCCATCAGCGGGATCACCGAGTCGGTCGTGTCGCTGCCGGAGTTCTCGGAGTCGCCGGCCGCGAACACGTATCGGTTCCACTCGCTGTACGGATACTCCTCTAAGATATCTTCGACGAGCTCGTAGGCGCTGGAGATACGGGTCCCGCCGCCCGACTGGATCCCGAAGAACTCCTCCCGGTCGACCTCCCACGCCTCCGCGTCGTGGACGACGTACCGGAACTCCGCGGCGTCGTACTTTCCGGTCAGGTACCAGTCCATCGGGGTGAACACGCGCTCGACCAGCTCGCGCTTCGTCTCGCGCATCGAGCCGGAGGCGTCGCGCACGTTGACGACGACGACGTTGCGCTCGCGCTTCTCGATCACCTCCGGGTGGCGGAACCGCTCGTCCTCCCGGCGGAAGGGGACGCTGTCGAGCCCCTCCCGTCGGATCCGGTGGCTCACCGGCTCCCGGTCGACCTCGTCGTCGACCGCGTCGAAGCTCTCCCAGCGGTCGAGCGACGCCACGGGCTCGCCGCTCTCCTCGGCGAGCGTCGCGGCGGCGTCGGCGATCCACGCCCGCGAGACGGGGATCCCTTGGTCGCGCGCCCACGCGAACGCGTCGTCCACGTCGGCGCCGGCGACGAACAGCCCTTCGCGGACGTACTCCTCGTCGAAGTCGGTCGCGAGGTAGCGCTTCAGCCCCCGCTTGAAGAACTCGTCGACGTCGAGGGTGCCGCGCGGGCCGGCCCGAGCGGTGTCGGTGAAGTCGCCCTCGACCTCCTCGACCACGCGCTTCCCCTTCGGCTCGAGGTCGAGCCCGAGCTCCTCGTCGAGCTCGCGCGCGAACTCCTCGGGGTCCATCTCGTAGTACTCGTGCTCGCCGCCCTCCTCGCCCGGGTCGCCCTCCTCGTCGCCGTCGCCGGGCTCCGGGTCGACCGGCTGGCCGGGCTGCGGCTGGCCGTCCTGCCCCTGCCCGACGCCGCCGGCCTCCCGCTTGTCGTACTCGAACTCGGGGAGGTCGACGATCTTCACCGGGATCCGGACCTGATCCGGGCCGGATCCGCCGAGGTCGCCGTGGCTGATGAACTCGGAGAGGTCCTCGCGGCGCTGCTCGCCGACCTCGCGGAAGCGCTCGCGGTCGTCGGTCAGTCCCACGAGACGCCACCCCCGTTCCCGTCGCCGCGCCCGCCGCGCGGCGGATCGCCGCCGTCCCCGCCGTCGGCGTCGAGGTCGGCCCACTCGTCGCGGGCGTCGCGCATCACGGCGCGGCTGGTCAGCTCGGCCGACGCGGGGCTGTACCCCCGGTCGACGAGCCGCTCGATCGTCGCCGCCTTCACGCGCGCCGTCTCGGTGTCGGCCGGCGGGTCGGCCCACTCGGCCGGGTCGAGCTCCGGGAACCGACGCTTCACGTCGGCCAGATCGTTCGCGTCGAGCACCTCGCGCAGCTCCGGGATCTCCCCGAGGTCGACGTCGTCGACGCTGAACTCGTCGCCGCGGTTCCGCCACGCGTACCGGGTGAGCGCTCGGATCACGCGCTCGCGGCGGAACTCGGCCACCTGCCGCGTCGGGTCGGTCCCGTAGTAGTCGTCCTCGTCGAACCGACCGAGCGTCTCCGTCTCGAACACCTTCATCACGAGCGCGTCGGGCTCCTCCGGGCCGCGCTCCGTCTCCACCGGCTCGTCGGCGTCCCACGCGTACACGTGTTCGACGTACTCGGCCACCGTCTCCTCCGCGACGGTCGCCTCCGCGAGCGCGGCGTCGATCACGTCGGCGCGCTGGCGCTCGCGGACGCGCTCGACGACCGGGGCCTTCCGGCTCTCGAACTCCGCGACCTCCGACCGGGAGAACAGCGGCGCCTCGGAGAGCCGCTCGGCCATCGCGTCGAGCACGTCCGTCGGCGTGACGACGCGCTCGACCGGGAGCTCCGGGTGGCTCCGGTCGGCGTCCGCCCCGAGCAGGTCGGCGACGACGTCGCGCGTGTACGTCACCGGGACCCCGTTGCGGCCGTCGCCGTCGCCGAAGTCGACGTCGTCGATCGCGATCCGCTCGTCGTCTCCCGCGCCGGTTTCGCGCCTGACCTCGCCGGTCTCGTACAGCTCCGCCTTCTCGATAAGTCCGAAATCGGCCGGGAGGTCTTCCGTGTCGAGCCGAGTGACGACCGCGTACAGCGCCGCCGCGCCCACGGCGTGGGGCGCCAGCTCGCGCTCGGTGACCGTCCCGTCGTCGTCGCGGACGCCGATCGTCAGGGCCGCGGCGCCGGGCTCGTCGTCCGGGTCGCGCTCGTCGTCGTCGGGGCCGTTCCGCTCGCTCTCGTCGTCCGCCGCGTCGTCGACCCCGTCGACGGTCGGGACGCCGCGGGCGCCGCCGACCTCGCGGCGCAGCAACTCCGCCTCCAGTCGGCGGTTCGTCAGGTAGCGGAACTCGTGGCGGGTGAGCCGCCGCTTCAGCGCCTTCAGAGGGTCGGCGCCCTCGCGGTCGGCGTGGCGGTCGAGCTCGGCGTCGAGGTCGGGGTTCGAGATGACGATCAGCTGGGTGTCTAAGTCCATCCCGATCCCCTTGTCGAGCTTCACGCGGCGCTCGTCGGGGACGTTGAGCAGCCGCCGGAGCAGGTCGGCGTGCTGGCTGGCGTCCTCGACGACGGTGGCGACGCCGTTCCCCTGCGAGAGCACGCCGTCGTAGCTGAACGCCTGCGGGTTCTTCCGGCCGCGCGAGTCGAGCTCGCGGAGCATGCCGCCCATCCACGAGCCGACGAGCCGCTCCTTCGGCGTGCCGTCGTCCTCGGCGTGGAGCACCCCGATCCCCTCGCCGACGTCGACGACGTAGCTCGTCACGCGGAGGTGGTCGCGGTCGGTGATCGCCGAGAACAGGTCCCGGCGCCCCTCGTCGCGGTACGCCGACTCCAGGTGGTCGTACGCCTCGCGGCTGAACGGGTCGAGGTCGACGTCGGCCGCGATCGGGTAGGCGTCGTCGTCGACGGCCTCGGCGATCGACTCCCGGACGTCCTCGGGGAACACCGAGAGCGGATGCGCCTGCACCGGACTGCGGTACCACGCGGAGGCGTCGCCGCCGTCGCCGTACGAGAGGCCGCTCCCCGGCTCGCCGACCCCGCCCCCGGCGCCGGTGACGTTCCACTCGACGGTGTAGCGGCGCCCGGCCTCGGTCTTCGAGAACTCGCGGAGGCCGTTCACCAGACAGCGCTTGAACTCCGACTTCCCGGTCGCGGTGGGGCCGTCGATCCAGACGATGCTCTCGTCGTTCCCGCGGCCCGCCGCGGCGGCCCGGAGGTCGTCGACGAACGCGTTGAGCGCGGCGGTGTTGCCGAGGACGGCGTGTTCGCCGTCGTTGAACGGGTCGTCGAAGAAGCGGTACCGCTCCAGCCGCTCGCCGCGCTCGCGGACCTCGCGAGTGCCCTCGGACTCGATCGCCGCGAGGACGTACCGAGCCCCGGAGGCGGCGGCGACGGGGTTCTCCAACACGCGGTCGACGTACTCCTCGATGCTCATCGGCGGGTCGTACGCGCCGCGCAGGGTCTCGTCGGCCGCGTCGACGAACCCCTCGCCGTCGGACCGGTCGGGCTCGCTCATCTCAGCCCCCGCCGTCCTCGATCTCCGAGCGGGCGACGGCCGCGCCCGCGTACTCCAGCACCTCCGCCGCGCCGTCCTCGGAGTACCCCCGGTCGACCAGGGCCTCTACCCAGGCGCTGCGCTCCTCGTCGTCGAGGTCGGTCGCGGAGACCAGCGCGGAGAAGTTGATGTTGTGTTTCTTGTCTTCCCACAGCTTGCGCTCCAGGGCACGCCGGAGGCGGTCGTTCTCCTGCGGGTCGAAGCCGCGGCCCTCGCGGGCGCGCCGCGAGACCCAGTTCGACACCTCCTGCCGGAAGTCGTCCTTCCGGTCCGAGGGGACGTCGAGCTGCTCTTCGACCGCGCGCATGAACGTCTCGTCGGGCTCCGTCTCGCGGCCGGTGAGCTCGTCGTCGACGGTGGCGTCGTCGATGTACGCCATCACGTGGTCCATGTACTTCTCGCCCTGGCGGCGGAGCTCGTCGACGTCGTACGCCAGCGCGTGCCGGACGTCCTCGATGGCGCGCTCGCGGTACTCCTCGCGGACGGTCTCGAGGAGGCGCTCGTAGCGGTTGAGGTCCTCGGCCGCGATGGAGCCGTGCCCGCCGAGGTTCGCCTCGAAGTGGTCGAAGACGGACAGCGGCGAGAGGTACCCCCGCTCGCGGTGGGTGGCGTCCATGATCGCCTCGGCGATCTCGTCGCCGATGAACCGGGCGGAGACGCCGTCCATCCCCTCGCTCACGTCGGCCGCCTCGGCGGCGTCCTCCCGCAGCTTCCGGCGGTCGATCTCCTCGTCCTCTAACTCGCCGTTGTACACCTTCGCCTTGTCGAGGAGGCTCACCGTCTCGTCGGTGGGCTCCTCCAACCGGGTGAGCACGCCGAAGAGACCGGCCATCTCCAGCGCGTGCGGCTCGACGTGGACGTTCGGCACGTCGGCGTTGGCGAGCATCTTCTCGTAGATCTTCGCCTCGCTCCCGTACTCCAGCACGTAGGGGTAGTCGATCCGCTTGGTGCGGTCGTTGAACGCCTCCATCTTCTCGTCGCCGGTCTTCTCGCGGTACTCCGGCATGTTCGTCCGGCCGACGATCACCTGGTCGATGTCGATCCGGGGGTTGTTCTTCGGCTTGATCGTCGACTCCTGGGAGGCGTGCAGGAAGTCGTAGAGGAACTCGCGCTGCAGTTTGAGCAGCTCCTCGCCGGAGAACAGCCCGCGGTTCGCGTTACAGAACGCGCCGGCGTAGTCAAACGCGCGCGGGTCGGACTCGCCGTAGACGGCGAGCTTCGCGTAGTTGACGTCGCCGGTGAGCTCCGTCTCGTCCTGGTTCTTCTTGTCCTTCGGCTCGAACGTCTCGATGCACTCCCGGCGGTTCTCGTCGGCGACGAGCCGGACGAC
>SDGW01000945.1_pt1 | contig 12068 bp, 1 predicted proteins | sample 2873831 | NCBI WGS metagenome assembly SDGW01 (sample SAMN08132700, study PRJNA421101) | hypersaline lake metagenome | isolation source: celular fraction 0.22 microns magnesium sulfate-rich crust from ephemeral... | place: Spain: Penahueca Lagoon, Toledo | collected 2011-07
CCTCTATAAAAAAGGTTAAATCAAATTTCGAGGATTTTTGATCCTCTTTCATTGTTTTAATACTAATATCTTCGTTTTCTAACAGTAATTCTTTACCACCATTCTCCAAAACAAACATAACTTGGCAAAGAGGAGAATATGAGAGTTTTCTATCTGGGTGTAATTCCTCTACTAACTTTTCAAACGGAATATCTTGATTACTATATGCTTCAAACGCGTGGTCACCTACTTGTTGTAAAACTTTCTCTAATGTAGGATTTCCAGATAGATCTGTCCGAAGAATTAGCGTGTTAACAAAGAAACCTATGAGCTCTTTTAAATCTTTATGATTTCGATTTGCTACAGGAAAACCTACTAATATATCTTCTTGGTTTGAATTTTTATTTAGCAAGACTTTATATGCAGTTAATAGGGTAATAAATAGAGTAGTTCCCCTATCTTTAGTAAACGCTTTTAATTCCGAGCTAAGATCTCTTGATAATTCAAACTCTTCAATTGTACCTTGATAGGTTTGAACAGTAGGACGCTCAAAATCTGTATTTAATTCAAGAAGGGGAGGTGCTCCCTTCAATTTCTTTTTCCAGTAACCTAATTGTGATTCCATAAGACTACCGTTCAGCCATTCTCGTTGCCATACAGCATAGTCTGCATATTGTACAGGTAAATAAGGTAGTTGTGGATCACGACCATGAATATAAGAGTCGTATAGCTCTACAAGTTCACGTCTTATAATCTCATTTGACCACCCATCAGAAATAATGTGGTGTAGTACAATTACTAAGATGCTCTTTTCAAATCCAAGGTTAATCAAGTATGTTTTCATAGGATGCTCTTTTGATAAATCAAACTTATATTCAGAGAATTCGTTTATGAGTTCCAATACACATCTATTTTTATTTTCCTCATCTTCATCAGAAATATCATAATTTAATTGCTGTATATTGTAGGGCGATGTAATATCTTGCCTTGGTTCTCCATTAATTTCAACAAACTTAGTTCTAAGCATTTCATGTCTCTTTATTAATTCATGAAAAGCATATTGTAGAGCTTCAACACTGAGTTCTCCATTAATTTGGAAAGGAAGAATTATATTATACAGAGAGCTAGAATTCTCAAGTTGGTCTATAAACCATAATCGTTGTTGTGAAAATGAGAGTGGTAAAGGCTCTTCTCTTCCAACTGTCTTCAATGGTGGAATTCTATCCTCTTGTTTACCCTCACGTAGTTCCACAATCCGTTTTGTTAAACCTTGTACTGTTGGGTTATTAAATAGCTCTCGAACACTCAAATCTATTTGAAACGCTTCCTGTAAATGGTGTACTACCTGAATTGCAAGTAAAGAATGTCCACCTAAGTCAAAGAATGAATCATAAACATTTAGATGCGTTACACCTAAAAAGTTCTTCCATATGGTCATTACTAATTCTTCGTCTGTGGATAAAGAAAAGTTTTCTCTCTCTTCTTGTTTGAGTGTGTCTACAGGTTCTGGCAGGGCATTCCGATCCACTTTCCCGTTATTTGTTAATGGAATAGAACTCAATTTCACAAAATGGGTGGGAATCATATATTTTGGCAACCTCTTACTTAAATGATCTCTCCATAATCCTTCTTCACCTTCACCTACTACGTAAGCTACAATAGTTTTGGTTTGAGTATGATCCACAACAGTTACTGAAACCTCTTCTATTTCACTTAATTCTTGTATGGTAGCTTCAATTTCACGTAACTCAATACGAAAACCATTTATTTTAACCTGATCATCTGCACGACTAATAAATTCAAGCTCTCCTGATGGTAAATACCTTACTAAATCCCCTGTTTTATAAAGCCTCTCACCATCTTTTAAAATATGCTTTATAAAACGTTCTTCTGTTAATGTAGGACGATTCATATAACCACGTGCTAAACTTTTACCACCAATATATAGTTCCCCTACCACTCCGATAGGTACTAAATTTTTATTAGAATCTAACACCAAAAACTCTGTATTCGATATAGGTTTACCTAATGGAACAGTAGAAGAATACCTCTTTTCTGAAGGTTTTAAAGTATTTGTTGCTACCCCTATTGTTGTTTCTGTCGGACCGTAATGATTCATAATTGTAAGATTCGGTTCCTGAAGCCCTATTCGATCAACCAATTCCCAATCAAGTACTTCTCCACCAAATATCAACAACTTTTCAGGGAGGATATCGATACTCTTTGAGTTAAATAATGCAGAAAAATGTGAAGGAACTATTTTCATGCAGTCTATATGATGATCTTGAAAGTATTCACTCATCAATTCAGGTTCGAGAATTCTATCTGAACTAATTAAATGGAGTTCACCTCCAGTTATCAATGAATGATAAACGATTGTATTTCCTAAATCAGCAGCAAGAGTCGAAACGGAGGCATAACTTGATCCCTCACCTAAATTAATGTTCTCTTTTATTCCTATTAAGTAATTCAATAAATTACTATGTTCAATAATTACTCCTTTTGGTTTACCTGTCGATCCAGAAGTATAAAGTAAATAAGCTGGATTTTGTGCGTTTATCGTTTTTCCAATATTATTTTTAGAGCACCTGTTTATTTCTTCTTTAACAATAGGATCGTCCATACAAAGAATTGGCTTATTATATTCTTGGATGACTTCACTAAGCTTGCTTTCTGTTATCACACCTTCTGCTTTCGATTCCTCTAATTGCAATGAAACCCTTTCTTTAGGTGAACTTGTATCAATGGGAACATACGAACCACCAACCTTTAATACACCTAATAAAGTTACAATTGAGTCTATTGAACGCTCTAAATAGAGGCCAATATAGTTGCCCTCACCAATATTTTTTTGATTGAGATAGTGAGCTACTTGGTTTGCTTTCTCATTCAATTCTCTATAAGTTAAATGCTCATTTTCATATACCAAAGCAGTAGAATTAGGAGTTCGTTCAACTTGTTCTTCGAATTGTTCATGGACTAGTGTTTTAGGCAATTCAGTATATTGCTCGCTACTCCCACCTGTTAACAGTAAATCTTTCTCTTTGCTCGACAAAATAGAAACTTCTTGAACTGATTGATGAGTGTCATTTAACATACTTCCTATAAAATGGACGAAATTTTCAGTCATATTTTTGACAGTCATGTGATTAAAAAGATTTGTATTATACTCAAACGTAATATATAAACCTTCTTTTTTCTCAGTCACAAATAGGGAAAGGTCAAATTTTGAATAAGGAGTACGGTAATCCATCATTTCAATGTTATCTCTTATATTGGTTTCAGTTTCTAAAGATAATAGGGTTTGAAAAATCGGATTACGACTCATGTCACGGTTTGGTTTTACAACCTCTACAACTTTATCAAAAGGAACTTCTTGATTTTTAAAAGCTTCCAAGGTTTTGAAACGTGTTTGAGAAAGTAATTCTTGAAATGATAACCCATCTTCAATATTCGCCCTATAAACTAAAGTATTGACGAAAAACCCTATGATATTTTCTACATTCACATCATTACGATTGGCAATTGGACTCCCTACCAAAATATCTTCTTGACCTGTATAGCGTGAGAGAAAACCTTGATATATTGCCAACAGCGTCATAAATAGAGTGGTTTCTTCATTAGTACTTAAGTCATTTAATTTGTCAGATAATTCCCTTGGTAACCAAGTAGAGTACTGCGCTCCATTATGCGTTACATTATTTTCATTAGAGGCATCATAGGGCAATTGTAATACTGGTAAATCCCCTGATAATTCATTCTTCCAGTACGCTAATTGTTTATTAAGCGTTTCTCCGTTCAGCCACTCCCTTTCCCATTGGGCATAATCAACATATTGAGCATCTAAGGATGGTAGATTTGCTACCTCTTCAGCTAATTCTGCTTCATATAAAGTCATCCACTCATCTAACAGGATATCCATAGACCAACCGTCAGATATAATATGGTGCATTGTACAGATTAAATGCCATTCTTTGCTACTGACTTTTAATACTTTTCCTCGTATTAAAGGACCTTCATCTAGATGAAACGGTTCTGTGATTTCCTTTTGAATAAGACGCTCTTTCTCTTTTTCAGCTTTATCTACAGAAAGAAAGGATAAATCGCACATAGACATTAATTGTTCAACATGTGATTTTATCTGTTGTACAGGCTCTCCACTACTCTCTTGAAAAAAGATAGTTCTTAATGATTCATGACGCTCGATTAGTTTATTGTATGCCTTTTCTAATAATTTATAGTCCAATCCCCCCTGTATCTTCCAAACAGCTGGGATACAATATAATGCACTTGGACCCTCTACATGATCAATAAACCACATACGTTTTTGAGCATATGAAAGAGGCTGTGGTTTATTGCGATCTACACAACGAAGCAATGGTGCCCTACGTTGTTGCTTATCTTGGTTTAATTGTTCAATTCTTAAAGCCAATGATTCTACTGTAGGTGATTCAAACATTTCGGTTACCGTTAACTGTATATTATATTTACTCTTCAATACAGATACTACTTGTGTTGCTAAAAGAGAGTTCCCCCCCATTTCAAAAAATGACGCGTCAATGCCAATAGACTTTAGCTTTAATACTTGCTCCCATACATTAGCAACAGTTTTTTCAATAGGCGTTTTAGGTGGAACATGGCTGTTTTTAAGATGATATCTGTTTGGTTCTGGTAATGAATTTCTGTCAACTTTTCCATTTGGAGTTAAAGGCATTGAGTTCATCTCAATTAAAAGTTTAGGAATCATATATCGAGGCAAATGTTCACCTAAAATCTCCTTCCAATCCTCTAACTCATTCTCTTTCGTAACCACATAGGCTACTAGCGCTTTTTCATTTCCAACACTATCTTTCGCTTGTACAATAGCTTCTTTTATAGAAGGTAATTTTTGTAGCTCAGCCTCTATCTCACCTAACTCAATTCTATATCCTTGTATTTTCACTTGATGATCAATTCGTCCCAAACATTCCACAGTACCACTGGATAAAAAGCGTGCTTGGTCTCCAGTACGATAAATTCGTCCTTTCCCCGTGAATGGATTCTCTCTAAATCGTTCATCAGTTAATTCAGGACGCTTCCAGTACCCTTCTGCAACACCATCTCCCCCTATATACAGCTCTCCGGTAACACCCATGGGTACCGGATGCATGTTTTCATCCAATATATAGAATTCTGTGTTATTAATTGGTGCTCCAATCGGAATAGATCCTTCCTTTTCTGTTACTTGGTGGATGGAAGACCATACTGTTGTTTCGGTTGGGCCATACATGTTCCACAATTCAGCACTACGATCTTGCAATTCTGTTGCCAAATTTCTGTCCCAGGCTTCACCACCACAAAGGATTTTGAATTCAGACGTCCCTTGCCATCCAGCTACAAGGAGTGACCGCCATGTGGCTGGAGTAGCTTGCATTATGCTTGCTTCACTTTCCTCCAGTAATTGCGCAAGACGTGTACCATCAACTACTTCCTCCCGTTTTGCTAATATAACGGTTGCACCGGTTATTAATGGCAAGAATAACTCCAGTCCAAAAATATCAAAAGATACAGTTGTTACAGAAAGTAAACGGTCTTGTGCGCTAATTCCCGGCTTCTTCTGCATACTTGTAAGAAAGTTAACGAAAGAGCGATGAGAAACTTGCACCCCTTTTGGCTTCCCTGTAGTTCCAGAAGTATAAATAGTATAAGCAGGTTGGGTACTGAACAGTGAAAGATTTATGGGTTCCTTTGATTCATGAAGGGTCTGTAGCGTTTCCAATCGAATCTCCTTCACGTGCCCAGAAATATGCTCCCCTAACCACTTTTGGTCTGTAATGATCGTAGTGGCTTCAGAATCCTCCAACATATAATTCAGTCGATCAGATGGGAAGGCTGGATCCATTGGGATATAAGTCCCTCCTGCTTTCAACACCCCCAGCAAGGAAACAGGCAAGTCTATTGAACGTTCCAAGCAAATTGCTACATGATCACCAGGTTGTACACCATTTCTTTGGAGGTATCGTGCTAATTGGTTTGCTTGTGAATCTAATTCTTGATAAGTTAAATAATTCTCTCCACATTCGACCGCTACATGATCTTTATAATTCTCAACTGCCTTATCAAATAATTGATGAAGACATGAACTTGAAGGGTAATCAACCTCTACCTTATTCCATGTTTCTAAAATATCTTTTCTTTCATTTTCATTCAGGATTGAAAGATGATTCATTCCCTTATTAGGATGATCTAGTGCATTTTCTAATAAGTAAATGATGTTCATAAAAATATTCTTAACCATACTTTCTTTAAATAAATTAGAATTATAGTAAAGTATTAATTCATTAGAGCTCATCAGCGAGTTGCTATCCAAAAGAAGGTTATATTTATATGAAGTCTTAACGCTTGTACTTTCTATGAACTCTTCACTTCTAAATAAGAGTGGTACATTCTCATCGTAAGAATCCCAATCTCTTAAACTGGTTTTGTTCATTCTATCCTGCATTTCATTCAGAAATTCTATAAAAGTAGTATCTTCATCTTCAGATAAACTATACTCTAATAACCCTGAACCCACTATTCCTATTAATAATTCATCATAGTTGGAAGAGTAGCGCGTTAGAATAGCTACATAGGATTCTAAGAGAATGGTACTTTTTGAGACCCCTAGCTGCTTAGATAATTGTTTCATCTTTTTTTTCGTATCTTCATTAATTGAGAGCGCTAGTTTTCCCTGCGAAAATGATTCAGAGAATGGTACCCCCAATTGAAAGGGTTCAATTAATTTCTCCATTTTACCTCTCCCCCATCAATTAAATATTTAACAATTCTTTAAAGCGTATGATAGATATGGGCTTGAGCATATTTATTTTGCAGATCCCTTTTTATACTATTAAATTTATTATGATAATGTTCATCTTCTTGCCATAGCAGTACCCCTATAAAGGTACCGCTATGAGCTACAACTACTCCCAATGCCTCATACATACTAGACAAGTTTAGAAAATAATTTAGTGAATGCTTTTCTTGCCAAGACTGATTCATGATTGCACTTCTGGTTGCTACGTCTCCTATCGAATATACATCATTATCACGAAAAGCTTGTTTTAATTGCTTGTTTAATTTGGTATATTCTAATTTCTCTTTTAAAGTGTAAGATTTTGATACTTTGTTGAATTCAACTGTATCGACTTCCCCACCTTCATCAATTGCCATAATAGTGATAGGTGGAATAGAACCGAAAACCTCACCTAATTCAGCCTGTCTATGGTAGAAAGATACAACCCCCGAATGCATCACTCCATCAGTAGGTTCTATATCCCCCATAAATTCTTGAAGCAAATCTAGTGATATATCTAAATTATATGCAGATGAAATTGACCTGGAAGTTGCAACTAAATCAGCAGAAGAACTTGCCAACCCTTTCCCTGCTGGTAAATCACTTTCTATTCTTAAAGTCCCTCCTGTAGGGAGTCCGAAATAATGAAGTAACTGCTCAGCTAAATATGCTGACTTTCGCTTAAAAGTAGGGATTACTTTTAACACCCCTGTGCTATCCGGGGAAAATTCTGCTTGGGAATAGCAGTTTATTGGCAATGTGACAATAAAATCACGGTTATTTTCCGCTTGTACTCCTTGCAATAATTCACCGAAAGTTCCAAATGAAACCCCTGTTCCAATAGTTTCAGAAGTCATTACAACTTTATTTAATTGTTTTTGCATCTACATTCCTCCTAACCATTTGACACTGTCTCTTTACTTAAATATTTTTGTACATGAGTAGCAAGATCCGTAACATACGGTGGCTCTACCATCGTATTATGGTTACCTTCAACCTCTACAACATCGACTTTTCCAGTAGTACGGGAATACCATTCTTCTGGATTCACGAGTGAATGCAGATGCTTAGATACTTTATTTACACAAAACAGCGTAAGATCCGAATCTATTGGACCTTCATAACTATAGTTCATTAACGCTTCGCTATGCTCAACTAGAACAGATATTCTTCGCTTAATTGATTCAGCTGTCATCCCTTGCGTTAATTTTCCAGATTTTTTTGCTTCATTTAATAATCTAAAGATGTTTTCATCAAGAGAAATATCTTGATCCATTTCTAAGTCCAGGTCTAAAAGTGTAGAAAGGTAATTAACACCATCTTCTTCTGTAAATTCTTCCACCTCTCTATTTGAAGTGCCAAATGGGTGAGAATCTAATAAACCAATAAACTCTATTTCTTCCCCTAAATTTTCTAATTTCCTAGCTATTTCATATGCTATAGTCCCACCAAAAGACCATCCCATTAAACGATAAGGCCCTTTTGGAATAACATATCGTATTTCTTCTAAATATAAGTTAACCATCTCTTCTATAGAGGATAGAGGTCTATCATTTGAATCATATCCAACCGCTTGTATTCCATATACAGTCTCATTACTGTTCAGTTGATTCACTAAATGAATATAAGAAAGTACTCCACCGCCATGTGGGTGTATAATAACTAATGGAGATCTTCCACTATTTCCTTCTTTTAACGGAACCAACAACGATTCTGTTTCTACACGCTCCATGTTGAGATGGTGACATAATTCAGCAATTGTTGGTTTTTGAAAAATTGTATTGAGTGATAATTCAACGTCTAATTCATTTTGTAAAATATTTTGTAATTGTAAAGCTTTTAAAGAATGCCCTCCCATTGAGAAGAAGTTATGGTGCACACCAATTGGTGATGTGTTTAATAGCTTTTCCCACACTTTACACATATTTAATTCATCTAAATCACGAGGTGGAGTGTAATTGTCTCCATTAGCTAATGGATTCATTCCTCCTAATTTAGTACGGTCAACTTTCCCATTAGGAGTTAATGGAATCTCCTCTATTCGACTGAATGTACTTGGGATCATATAGCTAGGTAAATAAGATTGACTAAGGTTTCTTACCTCATCGTCACTCATTTTCACATCACTAGCTGTGGTTACAAGATAAGCATGCAAGGATCCTACTAAGTCATCCTCATATTTTGCTAATACAACTGCTTCCATTACATCAGGATGTAGTTCTAATACCTTTTCAATTTCCGAGGGCTCTATACGATAACCTCTTACTTTTATTTGTTCGTCCACTCTTCCCAAGCATTCTATAGCGCCATCGGACAGATACCGCGCTTTATCTCCAGTACGATAAATTCTCCCTTTCTCGGTGAATGGATTCTCTCTAAATCGTTCATCAGTTAATTCAGGACGCTTCCAATACCCTTCTGCTACACCATCTCCCCCTATATACAACTCACCGGTGACGCCCACGGGTGCCGGCTGCATGTTTTCGTCCAATATATAGAGTTCTGTGTTATTAATTGGTGCTCCAATCGGAATAGGTCCTTTCTTTTCTGTTACTTGGTGGATGGAAGACCAAACTGTTGTTTCAGTTGGACCATACATGTTCCACAATTCAGAACCACGACTTTGCAATTCTGTTGCCAAATTTCTGTCCCAGGCTTCACCACCACAAAGGATTTTGAAATTAGGTGTACCTTGCCATCCAGCTACAAGGAGTGACCGCCATGTGGCTGGAGTGGCTTGCATTATGCTTGCTTCACTATCCTCCAGCAATTGAGCGAGGCGTGTCCCATCAATGACTTCCTCCCGTTTTGCTAATATAACGGTTGCACCGGTTATTAGTGGCAGAAATAATTCCAGTCCAAAAATATCAAAAGATACAGTTGTTACAGAAAGTAGCCGGTCTTGAGCGCTAATTCCGGGTTTCTCCTGCATGCTTGTAAGAAAGTTAACGAAAGAACGATGAGAAACTTGAACACCTTTTGGCTTCCCAGTAGTTCCAGATGTATAAATGGTATAAGCAGGTTGAGTGCTAGACAGTGAAAGATTTAAAGGTTCCTCTGATTCATTTAGTGTTTGTAGCGTTTCCAATGGAATTACTTTCACATGTTCAGAAAGGTAGTTTCCTAACCACTCTTGATCTGTAATGATCATGGTGGCTTCAGAGTCCTCCAACATATAGTTTAATCGATCAGATGGGAAGGATGGGTCCATTGGGATATATGTCCCTCCTGCTTTCAATACCCCCAGCAAGGAAACAGGCAAGTCTATTGAACGTTCCAAGCAAATCGCTACATGATCACCAGGTTGTACACCATTTCTTTGGAGGTATCGTGCTAATTGGTTTGATCTATTGTTTAATTGACTATAGGTCGCACTATGGTTGTCAATAACTACTGCATTTTCACTCGGATACTTTTTGGCAACTTTTTCGATTAATTCATGAACGCAAGTATCAGTAGGATAGCTTTTTGTTGAATTATTCCAGCTACTTAATAATCTATCTTTTTCTCCATCACTCAGTATTTGTAACTCTGTTATATCCACATACGGATTGCGAATTATACTATCGATCATCGTATCTAACTGTTTGAGCCATCGTTTTATAGTACTTTCTTTAAAGAGATCATCTCGGTATTTAATTTGAATATCTAAACCTTCTTGTTTTTCCTCACAAATTACTGTTAGGTCAAAGTTTGTAACACTTGTTTCAGTAAGTAGTGGGGTAAGCTCTAGGTCACCTAGATCTAGTTTTAAATCTGAATGAATTAATTGAAACATTACAGAAAAAAGAGGTGTACGACTAAGGTCTCTTTCTAGTTCTAGTTTTTCAACTAAAAGGTCAAAAGGATATTCGTGATGATTATAAGCATCAAGTGCTATTTGTTTACACCTTTGTAACAGTTCTACAAATGATTGATCTTTATTTAGATTTAATCGTAAAGGTAGTGTGTTAATAAAAAACCCAAGGACGCTCTCTAAATCAAGATTATCCCTACCTGCCTCTGGTGTTCCAATAACAATATCCTCTTGTCCACTCATCCGTCCCAAAAATGTTCCCAGAGTTGATAACAGCGTCATGAATAGAGTTGTCTCATGTTCTTGTGAAATTTCTTTAAGCTTATTTAAACGTAAAGAACTAATCGTATAATTTTCTTGTTCTGCATTAAAAGTTTGAATATTTGGTCGTGAGTAATCCGTAGGCAAGTCTAATATAGGAGCCCCGTCACTAAACTGCTCCACCCAATAGTCTTCACTTGCTTGTAATTCACCATTACGAAGACGATTATTCTGCCAGTTAGCATAATCCTTATATTGAATGTTTAAAGGTGGTAACTTCTCTTGCCTACCGCCATTTGAATAACTGTATAATGTTGACAAATCTTTCATTAGGACTTGCCATGACCAAAAATCTCCAATAATATGATGCATATTTAGGCAAATTGTACTTTTATTATTAGAAGTTTTTATAACCGTTACGTCGACTAAAGGACCTGTTTGTAAATCAAACCGTTTTTCTTCATTCTCTACTTTGAGTCGATGACATTCTTGTTCCATGGCTGCTTCATCTTTGTCAGTTAAATCGATCGTTTTAAAATAATCAGAAATATTTTCATTCACTTTTTGCATTGGATGGCCATCAATTAGATGAAAAGTAGTCCTTAGTCCTTCATGCCTTTCTATGAGAAGTTCAAACGCTCTTTGAAAGACATCAATATGTAAGGATCCTTCTACTTCTACAGCAACTGGCATATTGTAAGACAAGTTATCTGGTTCCAGTCTATGTAACAAGAATAACCGCTGCTGCGCATGAGACATTGGATAATATTCAGATAGGTTTGCCTTTGGAATTGTTTTCTCTTTTTCCTCAAACGTTGCACCTAAAGTAGTATCTTTAAAAATTGTTGCCAACTCACGAATCGTTTGATGGTCGAACAATTCTTTTAATGATATTTCTACATTGTATTGCTGTTTAATTCGTGAACGAATTTGAATTGTTTTTAAAGAGTGCCCACCTAGCTCAAAGAAATTATCATCAATACCAATAGGTGACACGTCTAAAACGTCTTCCCAGACGTTCACTAACTTCTCTTCCCATTCATTTCTTGGTCCTTCATATTGAGTATTTCCATCATTCAATTCCTCTGGTTCAGGTAATGCTTTTCGGTCAATTTTCCCATTACGGTTTAATGGCATTTCATCTAACATCGTTATATGCTCTGGAACCATGTATTCGGGTAAGCTTTGTTTTACATAATCCCTCACATCGGAGACCTC
>SDGW01001545.1_pt1 | contig 12066 bp, 16 predicted proteins | sample 2873831 | NCBI WGS metagenome assembly SDGW01 (sample SAMN08132700, study PRJNA421101) | hypersaline lake metagenome | isolation source: celular fraction 0.22 microns magnesium sulfate-rich crust from ephemeral... | place: Spain: Penahueca Lagoon, Toledo | collected 2011-07
GGCTCAGCTGGTCTTCCGCAGGAGTATTGCCATTTCACTGAACCCCTACCTCTCATAAAAGCAACGGACTCCTCTCATTTTATCTCGATTCCAAGTCTTCAAGATAAGGGGGCTTTAATGTAGAATCAGTTTTTATATAGGTGTTCACGATATTGTCAATTTCCTTTAAAGAATCCTTTGTGGTAAGGGTATGTGTAGGGTTTAAAATAGGTTATAATGGGAGAGTAGATCAACACCTCAGAAGGAATGTGGAGTGAATTATATGTGGTTAGAATTACAAGTGTTTGGCTTTCGTGCTTTATGGAGCCCATATTACTTAGTTTTTGTACTAGCACTCGCTGTTAGTTATTATTTACTGACAGGTCCCTTAAGACATAAATTCGGTAAAAATCCTAAACCCACTATCGCACAGCAAATCATGTTTTATGTAGGCCTTGCTCTTTTATATATAATTAAAGGGTCACCTCTTGATTTGGTTGGCCATATTATGTTTACAGCACATATGGCTCAAATGGCTTTATATTATTTAGTTTTCCCAATTCTTATTATTAAAGGAATACCGACATGGATGTGGGAGAAAGTTCTATATATCCCGATTTTGAGACCGGTTCTAAAACTATTGTTAAAACCTTTAATTGCTTTACTATTGTTTAATGGATTGTTTTCACTTTATCATATCCCAACCGTTTTTGATTTTACTAAGACAAGTCCAATAGCACATGCGGTAATTACAACAATAATACTATTTACTGCCTTTTGTGTTTGGTTACCCATTTTTGCACCTTTAGAAGAATTAGATGGCTTGTCTCCATTACTTAAAATTGGCTATATCTTTGCTAATGGTGTTCTAATCACGCCTGCGTGTGGCTTGATTATTTTTGCTGGAGAACCATTATATAGCACATATAGTGATCCAGGAGCTTGGACAGCTGCACTCAGCTTATGTGTACCCAATGACGTCTTAAATAATATGTCTCTAGGAGGCCCACAGTTATTCTCACCAATCACCACTATTCATGACCAACAGCTTGGTGGCATCGTGATGAAGATCACACAAGAAATTGTGTATGGAGTTATCTTAGCGATTATATTCTTTTCATGGTTTAGACAGGAGAACACGAGCGTAGATCCATTACCATCAGAATCCTAATGGTTAAATAAAGAAGGATGAAGTATTTTTAGGGGGAGAATTATGCCTTTATTACCAACATTGAGTACAACCTTTATTGTATTAAGTGCAATTCTTGTGGCAATTGGTTGGACGTTAATTGCAAAAGGAAAACCAAAAGCCCATAAAAAGGTTATGACTGCAGCCGCAATTAGTGCCTTAACCTTTTTTATTATTTATTTATCTAGAACCATATTTGTTGGGAACACTAGTTTTGGTGGACCTGATGATCTTAAAATTTACTATACGATTTTTCTAATCTTTCACATTATTTTAGCAACAGTAGGAGCAGTATTTGGCCTTGTTACGCTAACACTTGCTTTTAAGCGAAACATAGCCAAACATCGTAAAATTGGTCCAGTTACAAGTATCATTTGGTTTTTTACAGCTTCGACTGGTTTGGTCGTTTATCTCTTACTTTATATTCTCTATGATGGTGGGGAAACCACAAGTATGATCAAAGCAATATTAGGTTTTTAATTGATGAAATCACCTGTGTAGGGATGACCTATCCACAGGTGATTTTTTTAGTATAAATGGTTTATATCTATCAAATTAAAGGTATCAATAGAGAGGAAAGAAAATAAGTTTACCTCATTCAAAAAAATAAGTGTATGTAGCTGATATAGATGTGGTATGAAAGGTGGCAACAAGAAACATGGATATAGAAAGTCAACGATTATTTATTAAACCTATTTCAATTGAAGAAGCACAAAAATTAATGGTAGAGGCAGAAAGTTATCCTGAATGGCTTGATGTTCCTTATGATGCTCTTTGGCCTGATGATGGATTAAAAGCTCTATTACCCATTTATGTTGAGGCACTTGAAAAAGATGAAAAGGAATATGGTTTTGGTCCATGGATTATGCTTGATAAACACAAACAAATGGTGATCGGAGATATAGGTTTTAAAGGGTCACCTATTAGTGGAATAGTTGAGATCGGTTATTACGTTTCGAAAATTCACCGTAACCAAGGTTATGCTCGAGAAGCAGTGGAAGCGATGTTACAATGGGCGTTTAGTCATGAGGATGTTACAATTGTAACAGCTTCATGCCAACCGAGTAATATTCCGTCTTGTCGTGTTTTAGAATCATGTGGGTTTATGAAGAGTCGAGAGGAGGATGGCGTCGTTTGGTTTGAGACCAGAAAGGAGAGACATTATGGAAAGGATCGTACTTTGTGAGAGGAAACATGATGATGCAGTGTTGGACCTTGGAGAGTATGCATTTCGCTATAAATTAAGCGAATCAGAGCGTAACATTAGAAAAGAACGCATGAATCATGAACATATCATAGGTATTTTTGAAGAGGATGTACTTGCTTCCAAACTTCATTTACTTCCGCAGTACTTATTTTTAGGCGGTAAATCCGTTCCATTTGGAGGGATTGCAGGCGTTGCGACATGGCCTGAATTTCGAAGGAAAGGACATGTGCGTCAATTAATGAATAGGTCTCTTGAAGAAATGCGATCGAGACATATGCCTCTATCCATGTTGCATCCGTTTGATATTGATTTTTACCGAAGATTTGGTTGGGAGTTAACTCAGTATGCTTATACGGTTTACGTAAAGCCTTCAGACATTCCTTCATTTAAAGTAAGTGGAAATGTATCAAGAGTCAAATATGATGAAAAGAAACAAGTGTTACATGGGATTTATAACCGCCATGCCAAACGTTATGGCCTAATGATAGACAGAAATGACTATTGGTGGCGTTACCGTGTTCTTTCTGAAGATGACATTATTTTATTAACATATAATGAAAACGGAGAAGAGGATGGTTTTCTTCTTGCTAATCTTAGTAGAGATCAACTAACGATAGAAGAATGGTATTATGACTCAAAGGAAGCATCACAACGATTACTTACTTGGATTCGAAATCATGATTCGATGGTCGGAAAGGTCAAAATGGTGTTAGCACCAGATGATCCTATTTTATTTTACTTACATAATCCACGTGTAAAAGAGGATCGTCATGCATATTTTATGTCAAGAATAGTAGATGTGGAATCTTTTTTCACACAGTACCCTTTTCAAAATCTTGCAGGTGTAACGGTTCAGCTAGTTGTTACTGATGATGCAGCTGAGTGGAATAATGGGTCTTGGTTCTTATCTGTACAAAACGAAGAGATTTCAATTACAAATGAGTCTAAAGAAGCTGACATTCATGTAAAAGGAGATATTCAGTCCTTAACAGCATTATGGCTTAATGCACAAAGAGTAGAGGATTTATTGTTTTTTGAACGCATACAGATTGAAGGGGACCTAAAACAGTTAAAGTCTCTTATCGTCAAAGAGACCCCTGCATTGTTAGATTTTTTCTAAAGGAAACGAAAGAAAAGAGGGAGGCCAAATGGCTTCCCTCTTTTTATATCTTCCAATTCATTTTAATGATCCCAGCTTCTTTAGCTGAGTTAAATGCTATGACGATCAATGGTCCAACAAAGAACCCAAGAAAACCGATAAGCTTTAAGCCTAAATACATAGCAATTAGCGTAGCAAGTGGCGATAGTCCAATATGACGTCCCATTACTTTCGGTTCAACTGTACGACGAATAGCTAATAAGACGATGGCTAATATGGATAGTTTTGTACCAAAAACGACATCTCCTGTTAAAAAAACATACAATGCCCATGGTCCAACTACAGCAATTGATCCGATAATTGGAATAAAATCTACTACCCAAATGATGAGTGACATAATAATCGCGACTTTTGGTGCTATAAACAATAATCCAATTAAGCTAAAGATAAAGATTATAAGCGATACCAGAAACTGAGCTTTTAGAAAGCCAAATATCACATAAGAGAGTCTAGAATTCATAAAGCGTACTTTTTCTGCAGTTTTCGTTGTCATGTACTCATAAGACTTCGCTTTTAATCGCGGCATCTCCAACATAAAGAGGAATAAGGCAATTAAATACACTAGAAAGCTAACTAAGTATTGAGGCAATTTACTAGCCCAATTTGTTACTTTATTAATATCTATGACTTTTGACTTCTCTTTAAAGTCATCAAATTGTTCAGACATTGTTTCTTCAAAAGCATCAGTGTACTTGTCGGGGAATTGATTAGCTAATTGATTATAATCTTCTTCCCATTCAAAAACAAAATCTTCAACTTGTGAAATATACGTATCAGCGTTTTCTGCAACTTGTATGACTTGTGTTACAACCTTGGTTACAACGTAGGTTCCAATAATAGAGATCAATACAAGAAAGGCTATGTACACAATGATTACTGATAGTTTTCGTTTGAATTTAAATCGATACTGCAACATTCGTACAGCCGGATTTAAAAATAAAGCTGTAATGAACGCTGTTATAATAGGTATTGCTACAGGTAATATAAAATAAGCGGCAGTTAAAAATAATACGCCTACGAAAAGTATTATCCATTGTTTTTTACTGAGGAATCGAAACAATTTTGATCTGGAGGCTCCTTTCACTACATCTCTATTTAAATATAGCATGAAGCAGCTGCTTTGAACAGTTTATTAGCTTGATTTGATAACATGTCCTACGCTTGTTTTGCATATGTTTGTAATAACATAGGAGGGACGTTATGTGGAAAGAATTTAAAGCTTTTGCTATTAAAGGGAATGTGTTTGACTTAGCTATTGCTGTCATTATTGGTGCTGCTTTTAGTAAAATAGTCGATTCTCTTGTGAATGATATTATTATGCCCTCTGCAGGTCTCTTATTAGGTGGTGTGAACCTAAAGGATTTATCGTTCTCCATACATGAAGTTACCATCCAATATGGAGCTTTTCTACAAACCATGGTGGACTTTTTTATTATTGCATTTGGTATTTTTATGTTTTTGAAGGTGATTTTTAAACTTAGAGGGAAATCAAAAAGTTTTCAGTTTCAAGAAGAAACTACGGATCAAATACTTAGTGAGATCCGGGATATTGTAAAAGATTCTCATCAAACAAGAAACCAGAATGCTGATAAAAGACCTGAGATCAAACTTAAAGTGAAATAATAAGAAAAAGGGATGGTAGTAGCCCAACCCTTTTCCAATAGATATCTTTAATGTTGATGTTGATCAGTAGGTAGTTCAGACAATGAAATGATGCCTACAAGCTTTTCATCTTTAACAATTGGTAAGTGTTGAAGATTCTGATCATTCATTAGTTTGCGTGCTTCTTCAACTGTTGTGTCTGGTGTAGCTGAAGGTGCATGATCATCCATAACTTCTTGTACTTTGGTAGAACCTTCTTTATTCTCAGCATATCCTTTATTGATCATAGTGCGTTCTGTTAGAAGACCGACATATTTGTGCTCGGATTCACATACTGGAACCACACCAATGTCATTTTCTTTCATCTTGGATGCAGCTGTAGCTAAGTTATCTTCAGGAGTACAAACGGCAACATCTTCTTTCATTACATCGCTTACTGGGATGCTGGTTGTATCCACCTTTTTAAATTCTTGAATAAGCTCTTTAGCTTTACTTAGCAAGCTATTTGAACGCTCAACTAGGGTTGAAGGGAAGTCTTCTCCATCACCATATTCGACGCCATGCGGATAGTAATGCTTTCCAAGTAATGGAGTCATAAGTTTAATAGTAGCATTTCCTCGATCCACATCACCTTCAACAGCGTAACCCTGTACACGTAGATAATACGTGACATTTTGCTCTGCTGCGTCTAGCTTATAGTCATATGTAACTCGTTCATAGTCCCATTGACCACCGCGAACAAAGCCTGCTTTATCCATTAAGTAATCTAATTTATGAAGGTCTACAACTGCCCCTTCAATTCCTTTACCCTCGATTTTCATACCTTCCACCTCACAAAATTCTGTCTAACCTAAATTCATAATCTAAATCCATCATATAAAAAAAGAACACTATGCAAAAAAATAAATTTTTCGGACACACTAAGCTTGAAATGGGTGAGAAGTTAAGGATTTCTTCACTTTCACCATTGAATACAATGAAACAAATGGAGGAGATTTATATGAAAGCCATTCGTGACGTTATGACAACAGATGTTTCGGTATGTACTTCAAACGACACTCTGTATGAAGCAGCAGTGAAGATGAAGGAAAAAAACGTTGGAGCAATTCCAGTTTGTGACGATGCCCAAAACTTACTAGGTATGGTAACGGACCGTGACCTTGTAATTCGAGGTTATGCAGAAAAACATTCTGGTTCCACAAAAATTCAACAAGCTATGAGTGATCATTTAACTTCAGCTTCTCCAGATACCTCTATTCAAGAAGCAAGTAAGCTCATGGCAGAGAAGCAAATTCGTCGTCTTCCAATTGTAGAAAACGGCAAATTAGTTGGCATCGTATCTCTTGGAGACCTTTCTGTTGAAAAACAATCAAATGAAGCTGCCGGACATGCTTTAGAAGAAATATCTGAACGTCCTGAGGTACACTAAGCTTATACACACAAAATCCTACCGTGATTATTACATGGTAGGATTTTTCATTGCTCATGTTCTCCTACATTGTACCTCTTTTATGAACCCTCTATTTTTCCTATCATATTTACTCCCTTGTCCTACTATAATGAAGTAGATATGGATCAAAAAGGAGATTATCTATGAGAAGCCTAAAAGTCATTATAGTCATGTCCATTGCATTCATTTGCTTTTATTTCGGGGTGCCGGAAATTCAAGAAAGAGAAAATCAGCAAGAATTAGCTTCCTCAAAAACCCAAACAAAAACGTCTCTTTCATCCAAAAAAGAATCATCAGAAGAACAACAAAAATCTACTTTGGAACCACAAGAAAAATACAAGTATGATCTTTCAGGATCCATATATGATGTTATTGGTCTAAGTGAAAAGGAAATTAAAGCAAAGTACGGTGAGCCTGAAAGAGAAGATCAAAGTCCTTATGGATATACATGGTGGATTTACAAACATGATGGTGTATATACGCAAATTGGGGTTGAAGGTGGGAAGGCTGTAACCATTTATACAATTGGACCAAAGATCTCAGCAGAGCCTCTTTTAACTGGTCAACCTTATGAATCCGTAGATGATATGTTTGAGATATCAAATGATGTGAATATCGAATACGATAATGGTTCCTATCAATTTAAATTATCTCAAGATGATGTTGTTCAGAGACCATTAATACCATTAGGAAAAGATGTATATATGCAACTCTATTTTGATCAGTTTACGGAAAGGTTATCTTCCATACGATTATTTACTGCAAATGTTTTATTGGTTCATCAACCTTATGAGGTGTACTATCGTGGAGAACTCCCTAATCAACCCTTAATCCTCAAGAGGGATTGGAGTAAGATTGAAAAAGGTGTAGAACAACAAATTTTTGATATCACAAATGTGATTCGAAATCGGTTTGATAAAAAGAGTGTATCCTGGCATGAGAAGGTAGCTTCTGTAGCGTTTGATCATAGTAAAGACATGGCGATCCATAATTATTTTTCCCATATTTCACTTGAAGGAGACGGACTAAAAGAACGTTTGAAAGAGAATAAAGTTTATTATTTCTCTGCAGGTGAAAACATTGCCGCTCAATATCCGGATGCACCATCTACAGTTGAGGGATGGTTGAATAGTAAAGGCCACAGGGAAGCTTTGCTAAATGAGGATTATACACACCTAGGTGTAGGGGTGTACCGCTACTATTACACTCAAAACTTTTTACAGAAGCCGAAATAATCAATGCGTATGTAATCCAATACAACTTTTTCAATGCATTCACACGATGGGCATGAGTCACATATATTACTGTATAACACGTATGTGGTAAAAGAGGTGACGTGATTCATGAGTGGAAACGATTTACATCCATCAGTGCAGAAGTTTAAAGATTTTGCGAATAGACACCCGAAACTAGTCAAAGAGGTAAAAGACCAAGGTGCTTCTTGGCAACCCTATTATGAAAAATGGGTTTTGCTAGGGGAGGAGGATTCGTTTTGGGATCCTTATAGAGAAGAAAAAGATCAAGAAGCAGTTCAATCCAAGAAAACAGAAGTAAAGAAAAAAGAAGAGTCTAGTGAAGGGAATAATCAGGAATTTATGGGTCAATTAATGAGTATGGTGGATAAGGTTGATCTGAATAAAGTGCAGGAACACATTCAGCAATTAAATGGTGCGGTCCAAAATATCCAATCACTCGTTGGACAGTTTCAAGATATGAAAAAACAATTACCAGGTAAAAATCAAGAGCGCTCTCAACGCAGATCACCATTTAGCTTCGGTAGAGACTAATAGAGTTTATCACTGAAAACATATGGTTAGGAGGGCAAAGATGCAACCTGGTTTATATCAATACCTCGAGAGTCGTGAGGATTTGCTCAAATTCATGCGTATGAATCCTGAATGGTATCGTAAAATAACAAGAGATCCTAGTGTTTTACCTGAAATGGAGCAAGAATCGAAAGTTTATTTTGGGCAAACCGTAACGCAAAAAATGGAGAGGGTAAATAATCAAATCCAGATGGTACAAATGCTTATGCAAATGGCTCAGGCTATGAAAGAGTAATAAAAGAAAAAGGATTTAAATAGATGGTTTCGCTTTATGACTCCAATTTGGTATTATTTAAGGTGGAGGTGGATAGCTTGATAGCTACTACAGAAACCGTAGAAATTTTAGACAGATGCGAAAATTTAGGTCAAATCGTTTTGCAATCAGACGTTTATGAACAATACATTCAAGCTAAAGATGAGCTTGAAAAAGATAGAGAAGCTCAGCGTTTAATTAAAGATTTTCAGGACACGAAAGATCATTATGAAGACGTTCAGCGCTTTGGAAGATATCATCCAGATTATAATACCATCATGAAGGATGTACGTGAGAAAAAGCGTGAGATGGATATGCATGATCGTGTTGCAACGTATAAGATTGCAGAACGCAACTTGCAGAAACTGCTCGATGAAATAAGTCAAATTGTTGCATTTAGCATAAGTGAGCAAATCAAAGTACCGAAAGATGGGATGTTATTCCAAGACTCTGGTGGTTGCGGATGTGGAAGTGGCGGAGGTTGCGGTTGTTCCTAACTTAGCGTTGGAATCGAATGCAATCCTCACATAAATTCCCACAACAGAACATTTTTCTTTGTGGTACTAAAAAGCGAATACGATAAACAAATAGATCCTCACTTTCTCTAACATAATACATGGAGAGGGTGAGGGTTTTTCCTTTCATTGCCTTAGCAGCAGATATTTTCAGTGATTCTTCAATTTCTTCTCTAGAGACTTGTGGATGTTTCTTTTTTACATATATAAACGGAAGTCCTGTTACAAATTTTCTGTAACAGTTCAAAACAGATTCCTGAGCACGCATTGTTTTTAAAAACAGATCCCAAGCAGATTCTAATTGATTCATGCTTCACATCACCTCATTAACAGCTTTCCCACACAATTTTATTGAAGGAATTTTGAAAGTTTGCTAAACTTGTTAGAAATAACTGAAAATCTTTTGACTTACAACTATAAATACGTAGATGTTCTATACAAATTATAAAATAATTGAACGAAAGAGGATTCCATATGTTTACACAACGTCAAGGATTGGTAGTATGGTTTCAAAATATGAAAAATGTTCGGCAGATTAAACGATATGGTCATTTGGTTTATGTTTCTAAAACGCTGAAACACGCTATTATTTACATAAACCAAGAAGATCTCGATCATACCATGGAAAAGTTAAATCGCTTGAATTACGTTTCTAAAGTGGAACCATCTTATAAACCATTCATTGCTACAGAATATGAAAATTCTAAGCCAGATAAAGCAAAAGAGTATGATTATAAATTTGGTAGTATATAAAAGCATGGGAGTAATCCCATGCTTTTTCTATTATCTTAATGGAGCGATATAGTTGTTCATGCGGAGAATCCCGATTAAATGTTGATAGTAGAGTTCGGTTTCACCGAAAACATCGCTTGGACGAACGGTTAACTCAATGATATTTTTGTTTATACGCTCTGCCATGTTTTGAAACATATCATATCTTTTGTTTGACAGGTCATGAGGATACGGAATTCCTTCACGACAAATATAGATAGGCTGAAAATCTCCTGGTTGGGTCGGTTTCATAACGACCGCCACAGATGTACGATTTTCACCATTCGTTAAGACCGTGTGAAAAGCCATGACGTGCTGTACTCTATCACTCAAATTGTCACCAAGCGTAATCAGCTCATAAAGATCTGAGTACCCTTGCCCTAGTTCAATAAAACGCTGGATCATATTTACACCTCTTTATTCATGTTTCGCTGTTTCAGAAATTGTCATTTTCTAATGTAAGCGTAGCATGAAGGTGTTCATATGTGAATGGGGACATCATTTCTGAATAGAATTTTTATAGGGTAAGGAAAAACATGATAAAATAAGGACGAGATTATTTTAGTAGAGGAGCCAACCAGATGTTACGAAAAGCTTCACTGGTCATCTTCCCAATGCTTATACTGTCCACTCTATTGTTAACCTATCAATGGAGTATGTATGTGTATGGTGATCAAACAACCAGAACCTCTTCAGAAATACCTGAAGTTCAAATCCAATTAACCCATTCGAATGATTCTATATCTGTTACGCAAACGGTGAACCATTTAAGAAAAGGTACTTATTCTTATGTTATTCCTTCAAATGCGGACAACGTTCAATGTGAAAATGAAGAAGGCAAACCGTGTTTAGTGCAAAATCAAGAAATCACAATAAGTGAAAACCAACAAATACGCTGGCAATATCAACTTCCTTCAAACCAAGAGAATTTAGTCTATACAGATTGGTACATAAAGTTGCAGCGAAACAATAAAGCGATTGAAACAAGTATGAATGTAGAAATGATCGAGAAAAATGAACCTTTCTGGCAATGGATGGCACCTGCAAACCTTCATGCGGATATTCAAAAAGAGTATATTCAATATTATCGATGGAGTTCTGATTCATCTAGATCATTCCCGTTATTGCATATGGAAATGAATTCTTATGAGATGTTTAAAGAGGATGATTTGTACATATATGCTAAAAATTCACTCGGGGAAAAACACCAAAAATTGATCAATGCATGGAAGGAGTCACCGCTGGAAGGACCATTCATTATTATTGTTAACAATGATCTACAAGAGACCGTAGGGAAAAGACATATGATCTTATCAGAAGTAGATGAAAAAGCAATTAGCATGTACTGGCTTTCCCAGTCCCTGCAATCTAATTATAATGTGAAACAAGATTGGCTTATATCCATGCTTACGCATTATTTTTACGACATCCCCATTCAAGATGAAAAATCCAAGAAGATGATTGAAGATTTATCTAAACAATTATCATTAAGTCAAAAACGGCAGTTTCTCCAAGAAATCAATGAAGCTGAATCAACTCAATTACCAGTGGAATTAGATCAAGACCTGCAGAGAGTAATCGGTAAACCAACCGCCTTTTTTAAACAAAACAAGATTAAAAGCGATTCATATGTACCTTTATACTTTATTGAGAACAAGTCACTAAAAGTTGGGGGAGAGGAAGCCGATATTTCATGGCAACCTATTATATATCAGCGTGAGCGTTACTATCCATTGGCGGGAATTGCGTCTCTATTTGAATTCGAACTTGTCGCTTTACCATCTGAATCTCTTTATATTCTGAGGAAGGATGGAGAATCGTGGCGTTTTTCCCTAAATAAGAAAACATTTGTTCATAATGAAGAAGACTTTGGTGTCGTTTCCGATGTGTTAATTGAAATCCAAGGTGAAGTCTTTATAAAGGAAAAATATATAGAAGAATTACTCGGCATAAGAGCGGATGAAGGATCCTATTCGATTCATTTAAACTATTGAATAAAAAAAGCCTGCAGAAAAATTTCTGCAGGCACCTTTTTGGATTGAACTAAATCAAACAAAAAGGCAAAGGGAGAGGAGAAACCGGAGGAAGAACTTATGGGGAAACGTAAGTCTTCTC
>SDGW01000946.1_pt1 | contig 12065 bp, 7 predicted proteins | sample 2873831 | NCBI WGS metagenome assembly SDGW01 (sample SAMN08132700, study PRJNA421101) | hypersaline lake metagenome | isolation source: celular fraction 0.22 microns magnesium sulfate-rich crust from ephemeral... | place: Spain: Penahueca Lagoon, Toledo | collected 2011-07
CTCGAACACGATCGAGCCGGTGTCGATGACGTAGCCCCGCGTCGCGAGGTCGAACGCGAAGTTGACGTTCTGTTCGGAGAGCAACACGGTGACGTCCTGCTCGACCACGTCCTGGAGCATGTCCTGAAGATCGTCCACGATGACGGGTGCGAGCCCTTCGGTCGGTTCGTCCAGTAGCAGCGTCGACGGTCGCTGGACGAGCGCGCGGGCGACCGACAGCATCTGCTGTTCGCCGCCGCTCAGGTTCTGGCCGTTGTTCGTCCGGAGATCGTCGAGCACCGGGAACAGCTCGTACATCTCCTCGACCGGCCGCGGGTCGTCCGCGAGCTTGTGCGCGAGGACGATGTTCTCGTGGACGGTCAGCGTCGGGAACACGCGGCGGTCCTCCGGGACCAGGTTGATCCCGAGTTCGTTGATCTCGTCCGGGGACTTCCCGACGATCTCCTCGCCGCGGTATCTGATACTCCCGCGACGGGGCGGGGTGACGCCCATGATCGAGCGCATCGTCGTCGTCTTCCCGGCCCCGTTGCGGCCGAGCAGTGCGACGACCTCCCCCTCCGCTAAGTCCAGCGAGACGTCGTGGAGGACGTGGCTGTTGCCGTAGTAGGTGTCGATGTCGTCGATTTCGAGAGCGGTCATACGGTCTCACTTCCGAGGTAGGCTTCGGTCACTCGTTCGTCGCTCAGTACGTCACCCGGCTCGCCGTCCGCGAGCACCGCGCCTTCCGCGAGCACGACGATTCGATCGGAGATGTCGGTCACGACATCCATGTCGTGTTCCGTGACGATAAACGTGGCATCGATGTCCCGATTCAGCTCCTGAACGAGCGAGACGATCTCCTCCGTCTCGGTCGGGTTCATGCCGGCAGTCGGCTCGTCGAGCAGGAACACCGTCGGCTCGATCGCCAGCGCCAGCGCGATCTCGACGTTGCGCTTCTCGCCGTGGCTCAGCTCGTCGCAGGGCGTCTCGGCGATGGCCGTCAGGTTGGTCAACTCGAGCAGTTCGTCGATCTTCGCGTTGAGTTCCTCGTCTGCGTCGGGACGGGACAGCATGTCGAACGTCCGCCCCTCGTGAGTGATGCGCGCGACCTGGAGGTTCTCCCGGACCGTCAGCCCCTCGAAGATATTCGTGATCTGGTATGATCGCGAGAGGCCGCTCTGGGCGACCTCGTGGGGTTCCGCGTCGGTGATCTCGCGCATCTCGCCGCCCTTGCGGAGCCAGATCTCGCCACTGGTCGGCTGCAAGACGCCCGTCAACAGGTTGTAGAAGGTCGTCTTGCCGGCCCCGTTGGGACCGATGATACTGGTGACGTCCTCGTCGTCGAACTTGAGGCTCACGTCGTCGGTTGCGACCAGGTCGCCGAATTGCTTGCGCAGTTCCTCGGTACGGAGGACGGTAGTCATCGGTCGGCACCTCCCTTATTGGCTCCGCCGGGTACAAGCTGTGTCACCGCTTCGTTGACTTTCGTGCGAGCAGACTCGCCGACGAACGACGCCACTTCGCCCGCGCCGCCGCGGTCGTAGGCTGTTCGGACGTCCTGCAGCCACGCGCCGAACAGGGCCAGGCCGCCGGCCGCCCCCTGCTTGAAGTAGAGGACGACGACGATGAGCATGATCCCGAAGAACAGCTCCCAGTAGGCCTCGAGCGTGGGAAACTGCGTGATCACCCAGCGGACGTAGTGGTAGATGAACGCCCCGACGATCGGCCCGCCGAAGTAGCTCGCACCGCCGATGACGGTCGCGACGACCGGCGTCGCGCTCATCGACCAGTGGGCTTCGTTGGGCGTCGCGACGCTCACGAAGCCGGCCATCAGGACGCCGGCGACGGCGACGAACAGCGCCGAGACGATGAAGGTCATCCACCGGTGGACGGTGACGTTGACCCCCAGCGCCGCGGCCCGGTCGGGGCTCTCGCGAAGCGCCTTGCAGATCGTGCCGAACGGCGAGTTGACGATCCGCCAGATAGCGTAGATCGAGACTGCGACGGCCGCCGCGGTGAGGTAGTAGTACGTCCGCCTGCCGCTCAGTCTGAACTCCGTCCCGCCGAGTTCGACCACGCCGAGCAAGACGAAGACCCCGTCGGAGCCGTTGGTGAGCCCGTACGGATCCTGCAGGAGCAGCGAGTAGAACAGCATCCCGAACGCGAGGGTGATCAGCGCGAAGTAGATCTCCTCGAGCCGGACGCTGAGGTAACCGACGGGAATCGCGATCACGAGGGCCAGCAGGACGCCGGCGAGGCCGCCGACGACGAACGTCGCCAGCGGTGCGACGCCGGTGCCGACGACGTCGGCGACCGCCGACTGGTAGTCGCGCATCACGATCGCGAGCCCGTACGCCCCCGCGCCGAAGAACATCGCGTGGCCGAACGAGAGTAGTCCGGTGTAGCCGTACAGCAGGTTGAACGCGACGGCGAACAGCGCGATGATCAGGAACTCGGTGAACAGGTAGATCTGGAACGGCGGGCCGAACGAGACGAGCGCAAGCCCGAGCAGGCCGAGCAGGACGAACCGTTCCGTGGTCCAGCCGTTACCGATCGCCTGCCGACCGAACGACCCGATTCGACCGACGATTCCGTCTTCTCGGGTACTCATTCGCCGATCCCTCCGAACAGTCCTTCCGGTTTAATCAGTAGTACGACGACCATAACGAGGAACGGTACTGCGATACTGCCGGCGTCGAAGAACTGGGGGACGATGCTCTGCATCATGCCGACGAACATCGCGCCTGCGAACGCACCTGACAGCGAGCCGAGGCCACCGATGACGACGATGATAAACGCGTCGATGATGACGGTCTCGCCCAGACTGGGACCGATCGACTGCATCGGCGCCGCGAGGGCACCGCCGAGGCCGGCGAGGACGCTCCCTGCGAAGAATACCGCGGTGTACAGCCGCGGGACGTCGACACCGAGCATCGACGCCATCTCGCGGTCCGAGGAGGTGCCCCGGACGAGCGAGCCGAAGTACGTCTTTTTGATGAACAGCCAGAGCCCGACCATCACGACGGTCGCTGCGACGATGACGAACAGCCGGTACGCCGTGAACTGGCTCCCCCCGATCTGCAGGGTGAAGTTCAACGCGTCCGGCATCGGTGTCGAATGTGGTTGGGATCCCCAGATGAATCGGACGGCCTCGTGCGTGATCAGGACGAACCCGAACGTGACGATCAGCTGATCGAGGTCGCTCTCGGCGCGGTCGTACAGCGGCCTGATCGTTATCACCTCCATCGCCGCGCCGACGATACCGACCGCGATCGCGCCGACGACGATCGCCAGCCAGAAGTTGCCGATCACGTTCGTCGAGAACGTCAGCGCGAAGTACGCGCCGAGCATGAAGAGCGCACCGTGAGCGAAGTTGAGCACGCCGAGCACGCCGAAGATCAGACTGAGTCCGACAGCGATCAGGAACAGCCGACTCCCGAGGCTCAACCCGATGACGACGTCTCCCAACCCGACGCCCCCGAATCCGATGAGTGGAAATATGTTTACTGGATTCATGACAATAATGGAGACGGTCGGTCTTACAGGCCCGCGGGCAGGTCCGAACCTTCGAGCGCGCCCCGGACGTCGGCCGGTGCGGCCTCGTACCGGTTGACCGGCTCGAGCACGTTGCTCTCCCACTCGTCGGAGTAGGTGACCTCCCCCCAGATAGACGCGACGGAGGCCTGGTTCGTCTCGGTGAACTCGTACTCACCGACCGGACCGGTGTGTTGCATCCCGGAGAACTGACCGACGAGGTCGTCGGCACTCGTGCTACCGCCCTCCTCGATCGCCTTCTTGTACAGGTAGACCGCCCGGTAAGCACCCTCCGCGTTGTACGTCGGGAGCGTGTCGTACTCCTCGACGTAGGTCTCCCGGAAGCTGTTGTTCGTCTCGGTGTCGGGAACGAAGGGGTCGTAGCGTGTCGAGGCCCACTCGCCCTCGGGGAGCGGGCTCCCGTCGGTGGGCAGATCCGTCCCCATCCCGACGCTGAACAGCGTGTGGTCGATCTGGTCGAACCAGCCGGAGTCCTTCGCCTGTCCGAGGAACGTCGTCAGGTCGGTGCCCCACAGCGGCGTGATCACGGCGTCCGGATCCGCGTCGAGGATCGAGCTGATGTACGCCGAGTAATCGCTCGTCGCGAGGGGCGGGTACTGTTCGGCGATGTAGTTGGCCTCGACACCGAGTCCGTCCATGAACGCCCGGAAGTAGTCCCACGTTTCGTATCCGAACGCGTAGTCGGGACCGATCGTCGCCCAGTCGGTCGCGTCGAGTTCCGATGCCACCTTCGCGGCACCGAACATGTCGTGCGCGACGGTGTTGGAACAGCGGAAGACGTAGTCGTTGCCGACCGACTCCTCGTGTTCACCCTCCGGCGAGGTGACGAACGGGGTCGCCGCGTGAGTGATCATCAGCGGGATCTGGTTCTGTGCGATCTGGGGCGCGACGTTCTTCGCGACGCCGCTGCTGTCGAGCCCCACCAGTCCGTCGACGCCCTCTTCCTCGACCAGACTCGTCATCTGCTGGGTCGCCGTCCCGGAGTCGGCCTCCGTATCACGGAGGATTACCTCGACGTCGTCTCCGTCGATCCCGCCGTTGTCGTTTATCTCCTGAACTGCGAGATCGTATCCGCGCTCGGCTTCCTCCCCGTACATCGATGCGAAGCCGGACATGATGTTCATCGCACCGAGGGTGACGCCGCTCCCCCCGCTACTACCCATACAGCCGGCGATCGAAACGAGTCCGGCACCGGCCGTCGCCGTCTTCAGGAACGTCCGACGGTCGTACCCGCGTCGATCGCGTTCCCCTTCGATACGTGCTACCCCATCTGTAGTGTTATTGTCAACCACTGTCAACCACAGACGAATCTCTGGGATGGCTCGTATATAAAAATGATGTTTCTATCCCGATAAATACGGTTTGATCTACATTTTTTCGAGATGACGACGGCCTCGCTGTCTCCTACTTTGTAGTTATCCAAGGGGTGCGTAGAGATATTATATACATAATTATAGTTTCTGTCGAACTCGCCAGGTTGATGGTGCGTTTGACAACTCCCGAGCGTCCAATAGCAAGCGGTTATTTCACCGGTATCGCCGAGGGTGAAAAATCGAGGGAACCCGGTCTATCCCGGATTATCAGAAGTGGTAATAGGCGGATGAATTTTTTGAAGGGTGGGAGATAGTGTGGATGTAATGGCTATTGACGAGGCCGACCAGTCGGATGCCGGGGACTTCTCCGAGGGGGAGGTGTCCGACTCCGCGTCGGAGGACGAGCGGTCTCAGGAGTCGGATTCCGTACCGGACCCGGGTGCCCGAGTCGGCGAGTATACGTGGGCGGAGTTCATGGAAGAGTACGGCCACGGCGACGAGGTGTCCGCACTCTATCCGGACGACCACGAGGCCGACGATCAACTCGGACTCGATACGAACGAGGGCGGCGGGGTACCGCACGGCGAGGACTGGGCCCAGGTCGAGTTCGATCCGAAAGCGTATCTCGGTCACCATCCGGACGACCTCGAGGACAGCGTCATCCCGACCGCCGGCGACGAGGCCGAGGCGCTCTGGGACATCTTCCTCGAGCACGTCGATCCGGAGACCACACCGGTCGTCAAAGACACGTGGAGCTGGGAGCACTACAAGTGGGAATACTACTACGAAGACGACGGCAGCCGCCCGCGTGACTCGAGCGGCGAGATCGTCCGTCACGACGAGGAGGAGGCGCTGGGCTTCGACCCCGAGACGCTCGAGGAGCGACTCGCAGCGGGCAACGACGCGGCCCTAGAGCTCGACGATATCGTCGAGGAACGAACCGTCAACGTCCAGGAGGAGCTAGACGAGGACGAGTTCTTCTCGACGGCCGCGGGCAACACCACCGTCTCCAACCGCTACGACCTCGAGAAGGCGGTCCCGATGGAGAAGAAGACCCACTTCCGCGAGGTCGAGCGCTACTGGGTGAACAAGCCCTACGCGTACGTGGTCATCTTCCACTCGGAGAAGGAAAACGAGAAGAAGTACTACATGATCGAGCCGTACCAGAACGAGATCGAGACGGAACTCCAGGAGTTCCTCTCGGGCAAACTCCGGACGGCGATCAAGTACTCCGAGGAGGGTATCAAGGAACGATCGAGCGAGGAGGGCCGACGGACGGTCATCGAAGACGAAACCCGCCGTCTGCTGAAGCGCTACGACCTCTTCGAGGCGACCTCCGACGAGGCGTCGAAGGGGATCCTCGAGACGCTTCGAGGGCTCCTCGACGACGACGAGGAAGACGTCGAACTCGACGCCGGGCCGAGCCAGCTCGAGGGGATCGAAGTGCGCCCCGAGCCGGCGATCCTCGCGGACGACCCCGATACGCTGAACGAGTATCAGGTCGAGAAATTACTCTATCTGCTCAAACGGAACTTCATCGGCTACGAGCGCATCGACGGGATCAAACACGACATCAACGTCGAGGACATTTCGGTCGACGGATACAACTCGCCCGTCTTCGTCTACCACTCGGAATACGAACAGATCATCTCGAATATCCATCACGGCGAGGACGAACTCGACGACTTCGTCGTCAAACTCGCCCAGCGGTCGGGGAAGGGGATCAGCAAGCGGCTCCCCCAGGTCGACGCGACGCTGCCCGACGGCTCGCGCGCCCAGTTGACGCTCGGCAAAGAAGTCTCCGACCACGGGACCAACTACACGATCCGTCAGTTCAAGGACGTCCCCTTCACCCCGATCGACCTCATCAACTGGAACACGTTCAGCCTGGACGAGATGGCGTTCCTCTGGCTCGCCATCGAGAACCACAAGAGCCTGATCTTCGCCGGCGGTACGGCGTCCGGGAAAACAACCTCGCTGAACGCCGTCTCGCTGTTCATCCCCTCGAGCGCGAAGATCGTCTCCATCGAGGACACGCGCGAGGTCGAGCTTCCCCAGCGAAACTGGATCGCCAGCGTCACCCGGCCGTCGTTCGCCGACGACGAACAGGGCGACGTCGACGAGTTCGACCTGCTCGAGGCCGCACTGCGCCAGCGACCCGACTACATCGTCATGGGTGAGATCCGCGGTGAGGAAGGTCGGACGCTGTTCCAGGTCATGTCGACCGGTCACACCACGTATACGACCTTCCACGCCGACTCCGTCGACGAAGTCCTGAAGCGGTTCACGACGGACCCGATCAACGTCTCGAAGACGATGTTTACGGCACTGGATCTGGTCTCGATCCAGACCCAGACCCGGGTGCAGGGCCGAAAGGTTCGGCGGAACAAATCGCTAACCGAGATCAACCACTACGACGCCGAGCACGACGAGATCAACGTTCAGGACGTCTACCAGTGGCAGGCCGAGACCGACGAGTACCTCAAGATGGGGGACTCGAACACGCTAGAGGAGATCCAGTTCGACCGCGGCTGGAGCAACGAGAAGCTTCAGGAGGAGCTGTTCAAGCGGGAGATCATCCTCGCGTACCTCATCAAGAACGAACTGAACACGTACGCACAAGTCGCGGCGACGGTCCAGGCCTTCATCAACGATCCCGACACGATCCTCACGCTCATCGCGAACGGGCAACTCGAGGACAGCCTCGAGGACCTCCGCGAGATGGAGAGCGTCCTGATCGACGTCGACCAGGAGAAAGAGGAACTCGTCCCGCGACCCGAGGCGACCAGCGAGACGTACAACCTCTCGATGGACATTCTGGAGCGAGCCGAGGAGTCGCTGTTCGAGGAGTACCGCGGCAAGGTGCCAAGCGGGCTCGCGAGTTCGCTCGGCGACGTCGAGGCGGAGAGCACGATCGAGGTCGACCGGGCCGAAAGCGACGAGTTCGACTTCGCCGGCGAGGTCGACGACGGCGTCGAGGAAGACGAGTGGGAACTCGGCGACGGCTCGACCGAGTTCGCGTCCGAGAGCGAGGCCGACGACGGCAACGAGCCGGCGTGGCTCAACGAGGACACCGGCTTCGATATCGGCGGCGACGACGCCGCGAGCACCGCCGACGCCTCGGCCGGCGAGGGCAACGACACCGCGACGGCCACAGCGTCGGCGACCGAAACGGAGACCGCAATGACGACCACGGATGCCGAGCCAGACAGTGTGCCGTCGTCGACCTCGAGTTCGGGAGGGGCGGCGGACGCCACTAGTGGGGGCGGAGCTGCCGGATCCGGGGACGCTGGGTCGACGGTAATGCCCTCGGAGGACGCAGAGGACGGTGATTTCGGTGGGCTGTTCGACGACATGGGCGAGACGATCGACGAACTCGACGATCCGGAGACTGGCCAGCCAAACGCGGGCGGCAGGTCAGCGGACGGGCAGCCGGACACCTCCGGATTCGATACGATGTTCCCGGAGGACGACCTCGATTCGATCTTCGATCCGGAGTCGCCCGATACTGGTTCCGACGCCGATTTCAGCGACCAGCTGGACGGCACTGGGCCGGCTGCCGACGACCACGAACGGCCGACGATCGACGTCGGTGAGGGCAGCAACGACGGTGACGCGGATCAAGCGGGTGCTACCAGTGATCCGAGCGGTACTGCCAATACTGACTCCCCCGCGGGCGACGAGGCAGCGGCGGCCGCGCCCGAGCCACCGACGATCGATGTGGGCGACGGATCCGACGACGATGCGGATTCGGGGGACGACGCCGAACCGATCGCTGGAGCCCCGCCGGATTCCGACGCGGAGCCCGAAGGCGACCCCGAACCAGTTCCCGGACGGAGTCCGGATACGGAAACGCCGGGGTCCGACCCGTCGTCGGTAGCCGACGAGCAATCTGCCGACGATGCCGAATCGGCGACCCCAGCCGATAGCGACGAGGACGAGAGCGGCTCTATCTTCGGCGACGAGTCGAACTCGGTCTTCAGCGACGACAAGGACGAGAGCGACGACGGCGGCTCGCTGTTCGACGATACGGACGAGAGCGGCGACGAAGAATCGATTTTCAGCAGCGACGACAGTGACGAAGATGCGGCCGAGAGCGACGGGAGCATCTTCGCCGCCGACGAAAGCGACGAGGACGGCGACGCATGAGCCTCCAGACTGACAGCGGTAGCGGCTCGGGGATGTCGGCCTCATCCGACGCGCTCGGTGATCGGTTCTATCCTCTCTACGAACGGCTGTTCGGCGACGACAGCGAGTTCGTCGCCGACGTCGAAACGAAACTCGCGCAAGCCCGGATGACCGACACCGTCGAACTCTACCTCTCTCGAGCGCTCGGGATCGGCACCATCAGTGGGCTGAGCCTGTGGGTACTCGGGTTGATGCTCGGCTACGGCCTCTTTGCCACCGGCCTCGTCGAAGTCGGGACCATCCTCGGTATCCCGATCAGTAACGAGCTACTGCTCGAGATCGTCATCGCGCTTCGCATGCCGGCGCTGGTCCTGTTTACCGGACTCCTGTTCGGGTCGATCGGATTCGCGATGGGGTTCGGATCGATGGTCGCGATCCCCTACTCGCGTGCCTCGGCCCGCAAGCGCGAAATCAACATGCTGTTGACCGACGCAGTCTCCTTTATGTACGCGCTGTCGGTCGGTGGGCTCAACCAACTCGAGATCATCGAGGCCATGGCCCAGGCCGACGACACCTACGGCGAGGTCGCAAAGGAGTTCCAGAGCATCGTCAAGGAGACGGAGTACTTCGACATCGACTACCGAACGTCGATCCGAAAACAGGCCCTCGAGACCCCGAGCGACGACCTCTCGCAGTTCTTGACCGACATGCTCTCGATCGTCAACAGCGGCGGGGACATGGAGAGCTTCCTCGAGGACAAGAAGGAAAAACACATGCGGACCGCAAAGCAGGAACAGGAACTCACGCTCGAGACGCTCGAGCTGTTCGGCGAGATGTACATGACGCTGTCGCTGTTCCCGCTCCTACTGATCATCATCATGGTCGTCATGAAGATGATCCCGAACGCGAGCGTGACGAATCAGATGCTGTACATGGTCGTCTACGGCCTCATTCCGATGATCGGCGTCGGGTTCATCGTTCTCGTCTCGACGGTCAAACACGACGAACCCGGCGACGGCTACCTCTCGATGGGGAACACCGGGCAGCGAACCGAAACCGGCCAGGAGGGCGGACTGCTGAGCCTGGGACTCATCGAGCAGTTCACCGGTGACCACAGCGTCTTCGACCGGATCAAGAACCGCGAGGGGACCTACGAGACGATGGAAGTCCTGCGGAAGCCCCATCTCTTCTTCCGTGACCATCCCCTGGTGACCCTCGCGTTGACCGGTCCCCTTGCGCTGGTGATCGTCGTCACGGCCATGGTCAGCGGTTCGGCGCCGACGTCGTGGCAGGGAATGCTCGACAGACCGATCTGGGGGACGGTCATCTACGTCTACCTACCGCTGTACATCACTGCGGTCCCGTTGGCGATCTTCCGAGAGTGGAACGTCCGCCACCGCAACTCCGTCGTCAACAAACTCTCCGAAGACCTCCGCAAACTCTCGAGTTCGAACGACACCGGGCTGACGCTGCTCGAGTCGCTCAAGGCGGTCTCCGACACGACGAGCGGCAAGCTGGCTCGCGAATTCGAGATGATGCACACGAAGGTCAACTACGGGACGAGCCTGAAGGAGGCGCTCATCGAGTTCAACAACAAGTACCATATCCCGAGACTCGCCCGGACGACGCGCCTGATAACCGAAGCGCAGGAGGCGTCGAACCAGATTTCGGACGTTCTCCGGACGGCCGCACGAGCGAGCGAGAATCACGACGATATCGAACGCGAGCGCAAGTCCCGGACCCGGATGCAGATCGTGATCATCATCATGACGTTCATGACCGTGCTCGCGGTGATCGCGATCCTCAAGACCCAGTTCATCGATACGATGGCCGGCCTCAACGCCGGCAGCAGTTCCGGTGCCAGTTCCAGCGCAAGCGGTGCTGGCGGCAGTGGGATGCAAGGCGGCAACCTGAGCGAGAACATCGACGTCGACATGCTGTCGGTGTTGTTCTTCCACGCGGTGACGCTGCAGGCGATCATCTCCGGGTTCATCTGTGGCTACATTCGCGACGCCGACCTGCTGAGCGGGCTGAAGTACGCGATCGGACTGTCAGCAGTTGCGCTCATCGGCTGGACGCTGGTGGCCTAACATGACTCGGAAACAGACCCACGACCGAACGCAGCGTCAGGGAAGACGGACTCGAGGGCCGCGGACGATCTCGATCTCGCTCGACGAGCGGGCACAGACGACACAGGACTTCGCCGTTGGGATCGGTATCTTCCTGCTGGCGATCGCCTTCGTGTTCTCGTTTCTGCCGTCGGTCATCACGCCCTTCGACTCGTCGATCGGCGGGGCGGAGACGGCACAGGCCGACCGAGTCGCGGATCTGATCGTACACAATACCTCGATCAACGGAAACAATATCAGTGAAAGCGAATTTCAGGCGTACACCGACGATAACTTGACTGCCGAAGTGGGCCTCCGGAACGCCAACGGCAACACGATCGACCAGGTGAACGTGAGCGTAGAGTATCTCGGCAACGACACCGTCGTCGGGCCACCGAGCAATTGGACTGGCGGGGCAGAGTACGACGACCAGTCCGCGGCCAGCGCAGCGCGAATCATCACGACGGATCACCCTGACTGTAAACCAGCCTGTCGACTCGTCGTGAGAGTCTGGTGATTCCATGAGTAGACCAGATATCATACCAAGAGACGATACCGACCGCGGACAGGCCTACACGCTTGAGGGGTTCATCGGCGCGATGGTGGTCCTGATGGCCGTCCTGTTCGCGCTGCAGTCCGTCGTCATCACGCCGACGACCGGCGGATTGGCCGATCGGACGGCCCAGTTACAGATTCAACAGGAAGTACAGGACTCCCTCGTCGTCTCGAGTCAGGACGGCAACCTTTCGGAGACCGTGCGAAACTGGGCGGGCAGCGGCGGGTTCGAGAATACGAGCCAACCCCCAGCGCCCGACGAGAGCAACGAGACCTACTCCGTCGATCAGTTCGCGAACGAATCCGATCTCGGACAGATCCTGAAAGAGCGGTTCGGCGAAAACGGCTGGACGTACAACGTCGAACTGTACGCCGAAGGCGGCGAAGAGCGGACGCTCGTCTATCAGGGCAGTCCGCCCGCGAGCGC
>SDGW01000948.1_pt1 | contig 12064 bp, 23 predicted proteins | sample 2873831 | NCBI WGS metagenome assembly SDGW01 (sample SAMN08132700, study PRJNA421101) | hypersaline lake metagenome | isolation source: celular fraction 0.22 microns magnesium sulfate-rich crust from ephemeral... | place: Spain: Penahueca Lagoon, Toledo | collected 2011-07
AGGTTGGCTGGAGCCCCGAGAAGACGCTCCGTGCCACGGCCGAGGGCGTCGCCGAGGTCGTAGAGGCCGATGACCCGGAGCGTCTTCTCGGGGCTCCAGCCAACCTCGTCGACGACGTCCGGGAGGGCGTCGGCCTCCTCGACGATCGCCTCGAACTCGCCGGCCTCGAGGTGACCGAGGGCGGCCTGCGGGACGTCGTGCTCCTCGGTGCGGTGGATGGCGAGCTCGAGGGAGTCCTCCAGCGTCGCCCCACAGTGGCACTCGCGCGGGAACGACTCGTCGGGCGCCTCCTCGTCGGCCTCGTCGTCGACGTCAGTCCCGGCGTCCTCGGGCTCCTCGTCCTCCGGGTCCGGAGCGTCGGCCTCGTCGGCCTCGTCCTGCTCCTCGCCGCCGACGTCGTCGGGCTCCTGGTCGGCGAGACGGTACAGGTTGCGGCGCCGGTCCTCCGGATCCTGCCGGGACTTCACCCGGCCCGCGCGCTGCATCGACGAGAGTACGTTCCGGTAGTGGTCGCTCGACGTCTCGAGCAGCAGCTCGATCTCCGTGCTGGAGAGTTCGCCGTGCCCCTCCAGGAGCGCCGCGATGCGCTCCTCGAGGGTGGGCTCGCCGCCGTCGTCCTCGGCGTCCGCGGGCTCGTCCTCTTCGTCGGCGTGCGCGCGCCCTTTGTGGATGGCGAGGCCGCGTTCCGAGCCCGAGTAGTCGCACCCGTCGACGTCGCAGACCGCCTCGTCGAGCGGGCTCGCGTCCTCGTCCTCGTCTTCTTCGGCGTCGGCTTCATCGCTCGCGACGAGATCGTCCGCTTCGTCCCACTCCGGTTCTTCGTCGTCGGCCGCCTCCTGGACGGCCTCGGCCTCCGCCCCGATCGGGGCGAGGACCGTCAGGTTCGCGCGGAACAGGTCGCCGTCGACGGCGATGCCGTCCAGCCGCGCGTCCTGGACCTCGACGTCGACGTCGCTCTCCTCGAGGTCCTCCACCAGGTCGGCGAGCTCGCGAAGTTGGACGGGGAGCGTCACTGCGCCCCACCTCCGTCGGCGAAGTCGGCGAGGCCGTGCTGGGGGATCTCGAGGTCGACGTCGCCGGCGACGCGGTAGACCCGGATGACGCTCTTCGGGAGCCAGACCTCGTCGCCGTCGGCGAGCAGGAGGTAGGCCTTCTCGGTCTCGTAGTCGACCCGGCCGCTGACCAGGTTGTCGCTGCGGCCGAGCAGCTCGACGTCCTTCTCGTCGACGAGCCAGTCCGGGAGCCACGCGACGAGGTAGTCGTCGTCGCCGCCGTGGGCCTGGAGCTCGCGGGCGACGATGTCTGGGTCGTCGCCGGGGAGCTTCGGGTCGCTGATCAGGTCGGCGTAGCCCTTGATGACGACGTCATCACCCATCGTCGACCTCCTCCTGGACGCGCTGGCGCAGCTCGTCGAGGCGGTGCTCGAGGTCGTGCTTCTCGGCGGCCCAGCCGGCGGCGACCTGCGGCTGGTCGCCCGCATCGACCGCCGCGAGCGCGGCGTCGACGGCGTGCTTGAACCGGGCGGGTTCGGACGTCGCCGACGCCATCAGGCTCCACCTCGCGTCGGGGTCTCGGGCCAGTGCCACTCGAGCCCGTTCTCGGTGAGCGTCGCGAGGCCCTCCTCGTCGAGGCGCCCGTAGGCGTACATCAGCGGGCTGAACCCCGGGCCCAGGTCGTACTGGACGCGGCCGACCTTCGCGTACGCCATCACGAGGCGGTGGCGCCGGTAGCGGACCCGGAGCTCCCGGAGGTAGCCGCGGGGGTCGGCGAGGAGCCGCCGGAGAGCCGCGAGCGCCTCGCGGAAGCGGCGGACGGCCGCGGCGAGGGCGTCTGCGAGGCTACTCATGGTCCACCCGCTCGAAGTCGAGCAATTCGTTGTCGCAGAAGTAGCACCCGCAGCGCTGGAACGGGACCTCGCGGACGGCCTGGGCGACGCCGTGCTCCTCGACCGCGTCCCGGATGCGCTGGGCCTTCGCGACCAGCTCGTCGAAGCGCTCCTGGTCGAACTCGAAGAAGCCGTCCTCGGGCCAGGTCCGTACCTCGAGGTCGCCCTTCGAGAGGTAGACGACCTGGCCGTACTCCGCGTCGAGCGCCGCCATGTAGACGTAGATCTGGTCGAGGTGGCGCTGGGTCGGCGGGTCGAAGTTGTACCAGGACGCCCGCGTCTTGAAGTCGTAGACGGCGTTCGCGTCCGGGTCGTAGCAGTCCGTCCGGCCGACGAACTCGACGCCGTCGACCTCGAGGGCGATCTCGCGCTCGAACTCGGCGTGGGGGAACTGCTCGGCGAGGTGGTCCTCGAGGAACTCGTGGATGAGCGTCCCCGTCTGGAAGATGCCGAGGATGTCCGACTGGTCGTCGAGCCCGAGCTTCGAGCAGTAGGCCCGGCGCTCGCAGCGCGCGATCTGGCTCGGGTGGAACACCGCGGGGTCGCGCTCGACGTGGCTCTCCGGGTCGTTCGCCTCCTGGAGCGCGTCGTCGACGGCGCGCTCGAAGTCGAGTGCCGCGTCACGCATCGGCATCACCCGCCTCGAGCGCCTCGATCCGGGCGTCGACGTCGTCGATCAGCTCGTCCTCGATGCTCTGCGGCCCCTCGTCCAGCTGCTCGACGACCAGCTGGCCGCCGAACGGGCCGAGGACCCCGGCGGGCCAGCGGCCGAGCCAGACGGTGGCGCTCGCCGACCGGATGGCGGTCTCGTCGCCTTCGCCGGGGAAGTCCTCGATCGTGTGCTCCTGGTTGGTGTCGGCGTTCATCGCGACCTTCCAGTCGCGCTCGCGGTCGCGCGCCGGGACGATCGTGGTCCAGACGCCGTCGATGCCCGACCCGTCCTCGGGGACGTCGCCCTCGGCGGCGGCGAGCTCGGCGAGCCGGGAGAAGAGCAGGCTGACCTGCTCAGGCATCGGCCTCACCTCCTCGGAGGAAGCAGGCGGAGCACGGGAGCTCCCCGTTCCCCGCGTCCGGGCCCGGGCAGCCGGGCGTGTCGTTGACGCAGGTGTTGTCCTGGTCGCCGACGCCGGCGTGGGTCCGGACGGCGTCGACGCACTGCTGTCGGTAGCGCCCGTCGACGACGCCGCCGTCGGTGATCGGGATGTCGACCGGGTCTTTGTCGGGCCCGTCATCTTCGGGGTCGTCTCCGTCGCCGGCGTCCGTCGGGTCGTCCTCGAGCTCGACGAGCTCGACGTCGAGATCTCGCGAAGTGCCGGGGGCGTCGGAACCCATCCAGCACATCAGGTCGTTCAGCCGATCCTGCTGCGGGTAGACGTCTTCCATCCCCTCCAGGACGTCTTCGAGAAAGCCAGCTGCCGGTCCGAACGCTGGCGCGTGGTGGAGGCCGATGCCGTAGACCGAGATGATGCCCGCGAGATTCGACCGGTTGGTCCGGATCCGGAGCTCGACCGTCTCGTCTGGGTTTCGGCCGCCGTCGGTCGCGACGCGCTGGACGCGGACGTCGTGGAACTGCTCGTGGTCCTCGGCGGCGTCGCCGACGGTCTCGAAGTCGCCGCGTTCGATGACGCCGCACTGCTCGCACTCGGCGACGAAGCTCATCGCGCACCACCCTCCTGGCGCTGCTCCTCCCACTCCTGGAAGGCCGCGGGGTCGGGGCCGAGGACGGTCGTCCCGAGCGGGCCTTCGCGCGTGATCATCTCGACCTCGGGCTCGGGCGTGGCCCTGCAGGTGTGGTTGACGAGCTTCTTCAGCGAGTCGAACGCGCGGTCGCAGAGGTCGCACCAATGTGCGTCGTCGCCGAGGAACGCGTCGGGCCCCTGGCCGCCGTCGGCCACGATGGCCGGGGCGTCGCCGTCGTCGCCGTCCTGGTCGTCGGACGGGTCGGCGCGGGCCCGCAGCGCCGCGGCGATCTCGTTGGTCGGGAGCGACCACTCGCGACCGTCGGCGTCGGTGATGGTCTGGCGGACGCACGCGCTCGCGGCGTCGAGCCAGTCGCTGGTGTCGGCCCAGGTCGGCCGGGTGACCTCGAAGTAGCCTGGGGCGTCCTCGAGGAGCGCGGAGGCCGGCAGCCAGTCGCTGTCCTTCGCGATGTAGAGCACGCCCCCGCGGGAGACGTGGAGGTGTTCCTCCTCGGGTTCCACCCGAACAACAGGGGTGTAGCCGAGACTGTCGTGGGTGGCCTGCGTGTACCGGAAGTGCTCGTAGATGGCTGCGGCGGCCTCCGCGGCGTCGACGTCCAGCGTGATCGGTCGGACGTCGCGAACGTAGGTGCGGCCGCGGGCGCTCTCGGCGCAGTCAGCGCAGCGCCGGGAGACGTCGTGGCCGCGCTTCGGCGCGTTGACCTCGACCTCGTGGGTTGCGGGCTGGCGGCAGACGCCTTCGAGGGCGTTCGGCGCGCCGCAGACGTCGTGACCGGTGGTCGGGGGCTGGGGGCTCTCGCTGCTCATCGGCCGTCACCTCCCTCGTAGCAGTCGAAGCACGGGAGGTCGTCTCCGCTGACGTGCGGACACGCGCCCTGTTCGTCCTCGGGGAGAACGTCGCCGCCCTCGTCCAGGTCGTCGAGGTGTGTCTGGCCGGGGGCGTACCCCGCGAGCGAGGACTGCGTGCCTTCAGCGCGACGTTCGTAGGCGTCGGCCTCGTCGACGTCGTCCGCCATCGCGAGCTGCTCGGCGATCCGGGATGCGTGCGAGTCGCCGGACATCACCGAGTCACCTCCGTCACCGTGTCGGTGGTGATCCAGCGGTCGCTGTTCTCGGGGTCGATGAACTGCATCTGGCCCGAGAGCGTGACGTGGACGTCGGCGAAGTGCTGTGGCGCCGGGTCGCGCCGGTTCGTCGAAACGGTGGTCTCTTTGGTCGGGGGGCTGTACTCCTCGTCGGTTGCGTACTCAGTCATGGTCTGGTTGGGTGCGTGACCCGCGGTAGGCCGGGCGCGCTGGATTCCTGCCAGGGAGATGGCGCGCTCGGCGGGTTCCGCGGAGCTACTTCGTCCCTTAGAGCTCTGCGTATAAGGGAGGGTGCTGTATTTCCGGCAGAAGGGAAGTGCTCGATAAGCGATGCTTACTGACTGTTGCAGCGGCTTATGGGCCGAGTAACTAAGCCGGTCTCCGGCGTTTGCTTGCATGCGTTTTTGGATGACGTAGCCGGCGCGGTGGGACGCGCCGGGACCCTATTTGGTCAGTAGCCAGTGCTCTGGAAGTCGCTTAGACGTCCGCGCGCGAGCTCACCTCCGTAGAATTGTTCTCTTCGTGTTCGCCGCCGTCAGGAGCGTACTCCTCCCACTCGCCGCGGTCCTCCGCCTTGAGGCGCGCCTCGATCGCCTCGCGGATCCACTTGCTCCTGTCGGTTCGACTATGTCTCCGGTCGTCGATGTCGTCCAGCATCCACTGCGGGATGACTACACTCGGTTTCGGCATAGCACGATAGCACAATCATACTGCGCGTTAAAAAGCGTTTCGTACAATAGCACAATCGGAGTGTGCTATGGGGCTATCGTTTTTATCCCACTTGTGCCATTATCGCACTATGGCACGACCCAGTTTCACCGTCCCGGACGACCTCCTGGACGACTTCGACCGGGCGCTCGCGTCGAAAAGCGCCCGGGGGGAGCTCCCACCGAAGGTCAACCGCAGCAAGGTGATTCGAGAACTGATGTACGAGTACGCGCGAGAGGAGCTCGGAGAGGGAAACTCGAGTACGACCCCGACAGCGATAGCTGACTGACTTTTCTACAGCTCTGCGGGGTCGAGAGCACCAACACCGACTGGCGGCTCGATCGTCTCGTCGAGGACACGGTAGACTCGGTTCTGCGCGGGCCCCTCGTACTCGATGAGGTCGTACTCCTGGAGCTTCGCGAGTTTGTTCCGTCGCGACCGCCGCCCGATCGGCGTCAGGTCGTGGCCGTAGTAGAGGCGCTGGGCCACCTCCTCGTACCGGGCGTGGAGGTCGCTGGCCGAGAGCCCGCCGGCGCCGTGGATCAGCGCGTAGAGGACGTGGTGATGGAAGGGGAGCGACCGGAGGTTCGTCTGCCGGATCCGGTGCTGGGCGCGCTCGAACGAGTCGTCGACGTCGACGCCGTGGATACGCGAGTGCCCCCGCTCGCCGGCGAGCTCGGCGGCCGCCCGCAGCGCCTGGATGCCGAACCTCGCGACGCCGGCGACCTCGTCAGCGATGGTCCGGAGCTGCTTGTCCGTGACCGCTCCCCGGGGGAGCCCCCGATCGGCGCGGGCCCGCAGGATCGAGGAGAGTTCGTCGACGCCGTAGCGCTCGAGGTGGATTGGGCCGGAGATGCTCCGGCGGACGTTCTGGGGGACTCGAGCGAGCCAGCGCTCGGCGTCGTGGCAGATCGCGACGATCGACACCTCAGGGACGCGGGTGACGTACTCGAGGGTCTCGGTGTCGGGGAGTGCGTCGGCCTCGTCGAGGACCAGGATGTAGGGGTGGTCGACGGCGTCGCGCAGCTGGGTGCGGAGCTCATCGACGGGTGTGTTCAGCGCGACGTCGACCTGGGCGTGGTGTTCGCGAAGGGCGGTGCGGAGGACCTCGCCGGTGGTGGTGCCGAGGCACTCGATGTGGGCGTGGTCGACGGCCGCGTACGCCTCGAGCTTCCCCAGGGTGTGGCGGGCGAGCACGGTCTTCCCGACACCGGAGGGGCCTGCGATGAGGACGTCGTCGGCCCGGACGCCGTCGAGCGCTGGGTCGAACGCGCGGGAGAGCTCTTCGACCGCCCCCTCTCGGTGCATGAGCTCCCGCGGCAGGTACTCGTCCTCGAAGACCCGCGGATCTGTAATCATGAACGACAGTGACGTAGGGCTGGTATAAAAGGAAGGGCGACATTTCCGGCAAGGGACCAGTCGGTTTCTGGGTAGTCTATTTGTAATATCGGTTTAAAGGCTGGATTATGGCTCTGTACGAATCGCTCTCCGAGGCGGATCCGAAGACGCGCGAACGGCTCGAGCGCTTGCTCCAGGACGACGAAGAGCTCGTCCTCGTGCTGCTGAACCGCGACCCGCTGGTGCGGTGGCTCGACTCGCTCGGCGTCCAGTCGCTGGTGAACCTCGCCCGGAAGTTCGACGGGAAAGAGCGCTTGGCGCTCACCGACCAGCGCGTCATCGAGTTCCAGGTCGGCGCGCTGCGCGACGTCGACGACGTCCAGCTGGAGACGATTTCGAGCGTCGACTTCGAGTTTGCCGCGCACTCCGAGATCGAGCTCTCGGGGTCTGGCTTCGAGAAGGAGTTCACCGCCCGCAACGCCGACGAAGGTGAGCAGTTCGCCGACGCGATCCGCGGGCAGCTCACCGCGTAGTCGTCGGCTCGGTCGGTCGCTGGGTCGAGGCGTCGCCGGCGCTGGCCGCTCGCCCGTGCTGGCCGGCGAGCGGGCAGGCCTCGTCATGGACGATCTCGAAGACGTCCTCGTCGAGGTTGCCGCACTCGCACTTGAACGAGAGGACCTCGCCGTCGAGGAGGCCGCCCCGGCCCTCCGTCTTCCCGTACTTGACTATCGTGATCGGGTGGTCTGGGTCGAACTCGGGGACAGACCGGCCGGGGACGTCGGGCTCGAGATCGTCGTAGTGGGCGCGGCCGTGCTTCCCGGCGAGCGAGCAGTCCTCGTCGTGCCAGATCTGCTCGAGCGTCTCGTCGGCCTGCATGCACTCCGGGCAGAGGTAGCCGACACACTCCCCGCGGAAGTGGTCCGAGTCCTCGGGCTCGGTGACGATCAGGCGCTGGATCTGGATGCCCTCGAGACGCTCGCGGACGACCTTCATGCCGACTCACCCGCGAGGTCCTCGGGGTCGTAGTCGTCGAGCGCATCCTCGAGAAGATCGTCGCGACGCAGGTCCCGGGCCTGCGAGAGGTGGCCGTGGGCGCGCTCCAGGTGGCCGCGGATCTCGTCGTGGCGCTGGTCGTCCTCGTTGATGTCGAGCGCGCGGTACACCTCCATGTCCGCAGCTCGGTCGGCCGCTGCGGCCAGCCAGCACCAGAGGTCGTCGTCGACGAGCGCGGCCTCGGCGCGGTCGGCGGCCCCCTCGCCGTAGACGGGGGCGATGCGCTCCTCGGCGAGCTCGGCCGCCTGCTCTCGCGCGGGGCCGTTCGTCATCACCGCTCACCCTCGAGGACGGCGAGGTGGTGCATCGCGCCGACGCCGTGGCCGCGCTTGATGAGCGCCGACCGGACTGCGTCCCAGTCGGTGACGTTCGCGAAGCCGACAAGCCGACGGGCGGTCTTCACCTCGCGGCCGAGGTGGTCGCGGTGCTCGGTCTCGACGTCGTAGACGAGCTGACCGCCGTTGACGACGTCTCGCTCGCGTTGCTGTGCTTCCGAAACGGTTTCCGTGGTGTGGTTCGTAGTTGCCATCGCTTCTCAGCCTCGAGAAGCGCGGTCGGGCGTGTTCCAGCACGCCCCGGCCAGATTCTGACCGGTGTCCCGCGCTTCGTACTTTACAGTCCAGCAGCCACGCACTTAGTTGTTACGTCGTAACAATAGAGAGCATAACCACCGAAACAACTATCGCAACAGGAGGCGAAACAACTACCAGCGGTATGGCTGTAACATCAGACAACGTGGTCAACGAGAACTACGACCCTGGCGACCGGGAGGAACAGGTACTCGAACTGATGAAAGACGGTCGCGACCAGGGCGACCCCTGGGGGCGGGTGAACCCGAAGTACGTCACCGACCGCACGGGGATCCGGCGGCAGTACGTCAGCCGCGCGCTCGGGAACCTCGAAACGGCGGGATGGGTCGAGAAGGTCGCGACCGGCCTCTACGAGTTCGTCGAGGACCCCCGGGAGGGCGAGAGCGGATGAGCGCCCAGGCTTCTCTCGACGTCGACGACGAGTCGACCGGGGAGGACACCGGCGAGATTTCCCTCGAGGAGCTCGGCGAACGGCTCCGGTCGTCGACGCCACAGAGATTGGTATAACCGAAAACACTCGGTGAAAACTATCTCCCGGCGTGTATTATCGCAACTCCGCGCCAATGACCTTTATATCATCTGTTTGCGATTCCATCTGGGCCACCTCGTAGCCCTCGCACGACAGAATCGTCTCGGCGGCGTCGTGATATCCCGGCACGAGATTGTCGTACGTCTTCGTGATGACCGTCCGGTACTCGTTCGGGAGGTTGGACAGTATCTCCAGTTCCGTTCCCGCGGTGTTGAGTACTATGGCATCCGCCGCTGGCAATTCACTCACGTCTATGTAGTCGGTTCCACCGCGGTTGTGTACGCCCCCCCAGCCATCGTGTTCATCCGGGTTGAGCGCGGTCCCAACGAGGTACTGCTCGATGTGGACGTCGGCAGCTACCTCATTTCGGCGGAGGACGCTCTCTATCTGATTAATGTATTCGGCGTTGCCCTCGAAAATCTGAATCTGTCCCGTCGCGCCGGTGGCGTTCGCAATGTGGACCGTTTTTACGCCCATCTTCTCACCGATAACGAGGACGTCGTCGCCGGGGCGAAGGAGAGTGGAGATGATGTCGCAAATTTCTGCATCGTACTCAGGGTGTGATGTGGTCGAGTCCAGCACCTTGCCGTTGGGGACAGCCACTCCATTATATGTCACCCATCGCGACGGCAGCGCCGGTCGAAGCACATTATTATAAATCGGCTGTATGACTTTCCTGATTCCGGCGGACATAAACGGATGTGCAGCGAGTACTTACTTAATATTGCTGAAAAGCATCATTTGCCCAATCACACTCGCCCCAAACGTCGAGACTATCGTCGCCACCAGGGACAAGAACTCTACGAACAACTAGGGAATGCCGAATTAGAGGAGAAGCCTCCGCGAGCGTCAGGTTCAGTCCGCCAAAACAGCCGTTGGTTAGTCGTCGCATTGATCCGGAGGATAGCCGCCATCGCCGCGGTAGGCTTCGTCGCCGCCTGCCCACCGGGGTTCGACGTCCTCTACCTCGAGGTCGACCTCGGGGAGCTGCTCGTCGAGCTCGTCCGTGAGGTTCTCTAGGGCGACTCGGAAGTAGCGCCGGTTCTCCTGGACCTCGCCGCGGACGTCGGCGTGCTGCTCGTCGATCTTCTCCTCGAGGTGGTTGAGCGAGCCTTGGAGCGACCGCGCCTGCCCCGAGACGCCGTCGTCGGTCTCGTCTCTCTCCCGCCCCCACGCCCAGGACGCGAGCTCGTTGATCTTCCGGCGGTTTAGGTAAACCGCCGAAAGCAGGCTCGCGCCGCCGGTGCCGATTCCGACCAGGGGCGCAGGGTCCGTCGACATCTTAGGTCACGTCCACGGCTGGTTGTTGTAGTCTGCCTGCGCGTCCTGTGCATCGCCGGCGTACAGGGCGACATTGAAGGCGTCGAGATCGCCCTTCTGGTAGCGGCTGCCAGATGTGTCCGCTCCGAGACGGAAGCCCGCTGTCGACAACGATCCGCTTGGTTCCGACGTGCCAGTTACCTCGCTACCGTTTAGCCACAACCGCGACGATGACCCGTCGTACGACCAGAATATCCGCGTTAGCGTATCCGCGTTGACAGACCCGCTCTTAGTCTCCTGCCAGTTGCTGTTCCCAAAGCGACCGACGCGCACGACACCGCCTTGCATACTGATGGAGAAAAGGTCGTTTGAGTCGGTCGTATGGGTCACCATCGTCTTGTTCGACTGCGCAGTGTCCGACGTTCGGTACGTAATGGCGAAGGTGAACGGGTTCGATCCACCAGCGATGTGACTAAGCGTCGACGCGAAGCTAACGTAGTCGTTCGAGCCGTCGAAGTTGAGACCGTAGCCATTGACGAGGCTCGCGTCGCTAATCCACGTAGCGTCATTGATTGTACCGTCGTTTGACCCTTCCTCGTCGGTGATCGTCGTACCGCCCCCTGCGCCGATCGGGTACGCGTGCGACCAGTTCAGAAGGTCCCCCGCGGTCAGTCCTCGGCCGCCCGAGACTGGTCCACGGCCGTTGACACCGAACCCGCGGAGTCGCGCAATCAGCTTCTCGACGATCGAGTCGTCCTTCCGCGCCGGCGCGGGCAGGTTGCGAAGGACTGCCCGCTCGCGTTGCGTTAGACTCATCACTCGACAATGTACGCGAAGTGGCTCCCGACGCCGTTGGTCGTGTAGGCGTTCCCGGTCGCGTTGTTCGCCCGGAGCTTGAAGATCGACGCCGACCCCGACGAGTTCGTGTGCGAGGCCACCGGCGCCGCCGGGTCGGTCGACTCGGTGTCGACGGTGTTCTCGCTCGCCTGGACGGTGTCACCACCGTCGAGCAACTGGGCCTGAAGGCCAGCGGGTGCGGTGCCACCTCCGACCTCGTAGGCGCCCCATCGGTAGACCTTCAGCGTCTCGCCGTCTGGGACGGCCACCGTGATCTCGACGGACTCGGTGTCCTCAAGGAGTGCGTTCGGCGGCGTGCCGTTGGGCGCGTCGACGAGCTCGCGGATCCGAGCCGGCGAGGTGAATGCCCGCCGGTCGGTGACGGCGGTGACCCCGCTCCCGTCGGTATCGACGTCGTACAGCGGGATCTTCATGTCCTCGTCCTCTGTCGCCGAGTCAAACGCCGACGCGAGCCCGATGATGACGTCGTCGTTGTCGTTCCGGTCCCACCCGACGTAGATGGTCTGGTCGGCCGTCGACGCCGCGACCGTCACCGTGGTCTGGGTGTCCTTCCCAAGCCACGCGCCCCAGACGAACGCCTCGCCCGGGTCGATCGTGACGTCGAAGGACGCGCCGCCGTGGGACTCGGCGAACGCGTTCAACTGCGTTTCGTCGATGCCGGAGTCCTGCTCGGCGACCTCGGTGGGTGTGGCGCCGTCGACGATGACGCCTTCTTTGAGGCCGCCGGCGTACGCGAACCCGACGGCGGTCTTGAACGATTCTGCTGGTCGAACGGTTGAGGGGTGTACTTTTTCGGTCATTGTTCGCGGATCTGGATGTGCATCAGGTACTGCTCGCCGCTCGCGGTCGCGATCGCGGCGGTGTCGCTATCCGGGTCGTCGGTGAGGATGCCTCGGAAGAGGCCGTCGACGTCGGCCCCGACGCGCGTCCCGTCCGGGGTGTCCTCAATGGCCTCGATGTTCGCGCCCGTCCCGCCGAAGACATCCTCGACGGCCGCCCGAGCCTGATCGGCTGCCTGCTCGGGGAGCCCGCCGGGTGGCCCGGCGCTATCGGGTGCG
>SDGW01001264.1_pt1 | contig 12057 bp, 12 predicted proteins | sample 2873831 | NCBI WGS metagenome assembly SDGW01 (sample SAMN08132700, study PRJNA421101) | hypersaline lake metagenome | isolation source: celular fraction 0.22 microns magnesium sulfate-rich crust from ephemeral... | place: Spain: Penahueca Lagoon, Toledo | collected 2011-07
GTGGCCTACGCCGCGATGGACCGCTGGCTCGACGTGGGACGACCGTGGGAACTGCTGGCGGCCAACGAGTGGAAGCTCGGCGAACTGGAGCGCGACGTTCGCGGCGAGGTCCACGAAGACGCCGACCTCCGCGGCCCGGTCGTGGTCGAGGAGGGCGCGAGCATCGACGCTGGCGTCGTAATCGAGGGGCCCGCGCTGGTGCGCTCGGGCGCGAGCGTGGGGCCGAACGCCTACGTGAGAGGGGCGACGCTCGTCGGCGAGGAGACCCACGTCGGCCACGGCGTCGAAATCAAAAACAGCGTCCTGATGGCGGGCACCCACGTCGCGCACCTGAGCTACGTCGGCGACAGCGTGCTGGGTCGGGACGTGAACTTCGGCGCGGGCACGAACGTCGCCAATCTGCGCCACGACGGCGAGGCGGTCCGCCACACGGTGAAGGGCGAGCGCGTCTCGACCGGCCGCCGGAAGTTCGGGGTCGTGGTCGGCGACGACGCGAAGACGGCCATCGACACGAGCCTGAACGCGGGCGTGACCCTCTCGGAGGGCGCGACGACGACGCCCGGCGAGGTCGTGACGCGGGACAAGTAAATCGGAAACTGCTAAATCGGAAACTGCTCGGATTTACCATCCGACCCGGCGCGTGCGGCGCGGCGCATTCGTGCGCCGCGCCTTCCGCGCGAGGGCTGAGCATCGCAGCGGAGCGAGAAGCGCAGGCGGTCGGGGAGGTGTGAGGCCCGCGGTCGCGGTGCCGTGCGGTTGCTGTCGCGGTAGGCTCCTTGGAGTCGGCAACAGTGCGGTTCGCGGTGGCTGTGCGGTTCGCGGTGGCTGTGCGGTTCGCGGTGGCTGTGCGGTTCGCGGTGTAAGAGGAGTCCGCTTCCGCGCTTCCTCGGAAAGAGACGGTCCCGAAAACCCCGTTCACCGGCTCACTTTGGCCGTGTGCCACGCGTTCGCCGCCAACTCCCCGAACGCCGCCCGCGCTTCCTCCGACAGCGGATACTCGCCGTGGTAGGGGTCCGGGTCGCCTTCCACGCCCGTCACGGTCCGAATCGCGTCGGCCAGCGACTCGTAGTTGTCGCCCACGATGTCCTGTACGAGGACGGGCATCCCGGCGCGCTCACAGAGTTCCCGCGCGGCCTCCCGGCCGACGTAGACGCGCTCCTCGCGGCCGTCCACGAGGACGAGCGCGAACGGCGTCTCGCCGAACTGCGCTTCGAGGAGCCGTTGGGCTGGCTCGTCGTCCCACGCGATAGCGCCGACGCCCTCCAGTCGCCGGAGCGCCGTGGCCGCTGCCGAACAGAACGGGCACTCGCCGTCGTAGACGAGAACTGCGTGGTAGTCGCTCATACCGCTGAGTAGGACCGCTTGCGGTAAAACGGCGGTGGCGACAGTCGCGGTCGCCACCGCCGAGAAAAACGCCTGTACTTCCTACAGAAATCTATATCTGTCTTTAGAAACGGTAAATGTTTGTCACCGCTTCGACCGACCCGGCGGCTTGTCGTGTTCTGCGCGGTGGTCCAGCATCTCGTCGTACTGACAGGCCACGATTCGGAGGTCCGACCGGGGCTTGGCGGTGCAGGGGAGGATGAGGTCGGCCTCCTCGTCCTCGTCGTAGTACCGCTTGGCGTCCGATTGGTCCACCTCGCCGTCCAGCAGTTTCGCGGCGCAGGTGGTACACCAGCGGACCGTTACGCGGCGTCCCACCGGCGTCGAGACCTATCTCCGAGATGCGAAGTGCGTCAACAGTTAACGTGTGGCTCGTCGAACCCGAGAACGAGGAGTGGTCGTCGTGACGTTAGCAACAGTTCCGCGGTACGACAGCGACCGGATTACCGAGCGAGGCGGCCGCGCGGTGGTGGTCGGCGCGGGCATGGCCGGCCTGCTCGCGGCCCGCGTCCTCGCGGACAAGTTCGCGGCGGTGACGGTCGTAGACCGCGACTCGCTCGAAGACGAGGCGACCCCGCGGCGCGGCGTCCCGCAGGGCAACCATCCACACGCGCTCCTCGAAGCCGGTCGCGCCACGCTCGCGGACCTGTTTCCGGGGTACGGCGAGGAGGTGCTGTCGGCGGGCGGGCTGGTTCTGGACTTCGCCAGCGACGCGAACTTCTACCTCGAAGGCGACTTCCTCGCCGACGGGTCGCGGCGCATCGAGACGTACTCGGCCACTCGGCCGCTGTTCGAGCAGGTCGCCCGCCGACACGTCGCCGCCCTCGACGGCGTTCGGTTACGCCCGAACTGCCGGGTCACGGGTTATCTCACCGACGACACCGGCGAATCCGTCGAGGGTGTCGCGGTGCGCGAGGAGGGCCGCCGGACCGAACTCCCCGCCAACCTCGTCGTCGACGCCACCGGCCGGGCGAGTCGGACGCCGAGGTGGCTCGCGGACCACGGCTACGAACCGCCAGCGACCGACGAGGTGACCATCGACTTGGCGTACAGCACCGCCTACGTCGAGCGTCCCGCCGACGACCGCCGGACGCTTCTCGTCCCGCCCGCCGCTCCTCGCACTCGCGGCGGGATGGCCGCGCCGGTCGAGGGCGACCGCTGGGTGGTGAACCTCAACGGTGTCCACGGCGACGAACCACCGGCGACCGTCGAGGAGTTCCCGGCGTTCGCCGCGGGCCTGCCGACGCCCGAGTTGGGTCGACTCCTCGGCGAACACCCGCCGGTCTCCGAGCGCGTCGAGCAGTACCCCTTCCCCTCGAACAGGCGACACCGCTACGAGGACCTCGACCGATTCCCCGACGGACTGGTCGTCGTGGGCGACGCCGTCGCCAGCTACAATCCGCTGTACGCGCAGGGCATCTCGGTGGCCGCGCTCGAAGCGCTGGTCCTCCACCGGACGCTCGCGTCGGGCGGCCGCGAGGGGTTCGCGCTCCGGTTCTTCGAGAACGCCGCGCCGGTCGTGGACGTGGCGTGGCTGTTGGCCGTCGGGAACGACTTCGGCTTCCCGCGGACGACCGGTCCCAAGCCCCGCGGCACCGACCTCGTCGGCCGGTATCTCTCCCGACTGACCCGCCGAGCGCACGCCGACGGCGCGCTGGCCGACGACCTGCGGGGCGTCCTCGCGATGGAGCGGCCGCCCTCGTCGCTGTTTCGCCCGCGGGACCTCTGGCGCGTGTTCGGACCCGCGAGTCGCGGCCGAGTCTGAGAATCGGCGAAGAAAAACGGGTCGGGTCGCTACGCCGAGTCGTTGATGCGCCGGTTGGTCGAGTACGGCGCGTCGCCGGGTTCCCCGCGGACGAAGTGGCCCGCCGGGTTGATTTCGCCGTCGCGCTCCATGCTCAGCAGTTCCACGAACCACGCCTCGTGTTCGATCTCCTCTTGCAGGATGCGGCTCGCCATGTCGTAGGTCCGCGGGTCCTTGCCGTGGGTCATGTCACAGATTTCGCTCCACGTCCGGATTGCGCACCGCTCGGCCTCCAACAGCACTTCGAGGACGCTCTCGGCGTCGAGTTGCTCGATGTTGTCCGGTGCGTCCCCGCCCATCGGCACCGGCAGTTCGGCGTGCGGGCACGACGCTCGCTCCATGAACGTCCCGATGTCGTTGGGAAGCGACCCGCCGAGTTCGTAGACGCGGGGCGCGACCAACTCGAAGTGCGCGCGGTCTTCGAGGCGGGCGTCCTCGGTTATCTCCTTGTAGTCCTCGTGGCCCGCGAGGTGCATCCGGAGGTTGGTGTAGTAGTAGTACGTCGAGAACTCCGCGCCGATGGCGTCGATGAGTCGTTCCCGTAGCTCCTCGGGGTCGAGGCCGCGCTCGCGCAGCGACTCCATCCCCACTCGCATACTGGTATCGCCCGGTTCGTAGTCGCCTGCGCCGTGTCGTCGGTCGTCGTCTGCCATTGTATGCTCCCCCACGAACGACGACGACTTTCGGACCCTTAACAATTCTTCCCAGATTACGAACACAGTTTGAGCTTCCGGGAAGAAAACTGACCGGCGGCGACCCATCCCGGTCGGCCCCGAGTTCACTTTCGCTCCGCGGCGAAAGGGGTTAGGGACCCCGACCCTATCGCCGACTCGTGGACGAGACCATCGACTGGCTCCGGGGCCGACCGTACTACGACGGGCAGGTCGAAGCCCACCGGACCCTCCCCGGCCGGGACGGCGACTTCGCCGACGTGGACCTCGAAGGCCGACTCGAAAGCGCACTCGAATCGCGAGGCATCGACCGTCTCTATCGCCACCAAGTCGAGGCCGTCGAGGAGGTCCGCCGAGGAGGGAACGTGGTCGTCGCCACTCCGACCGCGAGCGGCAAGAGCCTCGCGTACACGGTCCCGGCCTTCGAGCGTGCGATGGACCACGGCGGGCGGACCCTCTACGTCGCGCCCCAGAACGCACTCATCAACGACCAAGACGAGACCCTCTCGGACCTCGCCCGCGATTTGGGGTTCGGCAGTCGCGTCTCCGTCGAGCAGTACACCGGCCGCCTGAGCAAGTCCGAGAAGCGCGACGTGCGCGACCGCCGCCCGACCGTCGTCCTGACGAACCCCGACATGCTCCACTACGCGCTCCTCCCGCACGCCCATCGCCTCTGGGACTGGTTCTTCAAAGGGCTGGAGACGGTCGTGCTGGACGAGGTCCACGAGTACCGCGGCGTCTTCGGGAGCCACGTCGCGCTGTTGCTCCGTCGCCTCCAGCGAATCTGTGACCGCTTCGACTCCGACCCCGAGTTCGTCTGCTGTTCGGCGACCATCGGCAATCCGGTCGAACACGCCGCGAGCGTGACCGGGACCCCCGAAGACTCGTTCCGGCTCATCGACGAGGACGTGAGCGACACCGGGCCGACCCACTGGGTGCTGTGGAATCCCCCCGAGTACGAGAATCCGCAGGCCGGAACCTCGGGCCAGCGCCGGTCGAACCACGCCGAGACCAAGCGCCTGTTCGCCGACCTCGTGTCGAAGGACTACCAGACGCTCACTTTCACTCGCGCCCGGCAGGCCGCCGAGCAGTGGGCGATGGAGAGCGCGAAGGCGCTCCGCGAGCGCGGCCGAGGAGACCTCGCGCCGGACGTGACGGCGTATCAGGCCGCGCTGGGTGACGACCGCCGGAAGGAGATAGAGCGGGGGCTACAGAACGGCGAGGTCCGGGGCGTCTGGAGTACCAACGCCTTGGAACTCGGCGTGGACATCGGCGGCCTCGACGCGGTGCTACTCGACGGCTACCCCGGAACCCGGATGGCGGCGTTCCAGCAGGCCGGGCGCGCGGGCCGCGGGACCGACCCGAGCCTCGTCGCGCTCGTCGCTGGCGAGGACCAGTTAGACCAGTATCTGATGGCCAACCCCGACGAGTTCTTCGCGGGGTCGGCCGAGCGGGCGGTCGTCAATCCCGCCAACGACCAACTCCTGCCCGACCACCTGCTGTCTGCGGCCCGCGAGACGTGGCTCTCGCCCGAGGACCGCGAGTACTTCGGCGAGGAGTTCCCCGACCTCGTGAGCCGTCTCGAAAGCGAAGGCCTGCTCGAACAGCGCATCACCGACGACGGCCTGCGCTGGACCTACGACGGCGACGGTAGTCCCCAACACGAGATGAGCCTGCGCTCCATCGACGACCGCGAGGTCAATTTGCTCGACAGGAGAAATAACGACACCATCGCCAGCCTCCCCTTCGAGGACGCGCTGACCGACGCCCACCCCGGAGCCATCTACCACCATCAGGGCCAGTCCTACGAGGTCGTGGACCTCGACCTGAGCAGGGAAGTCGCGGAACTGAGTCCCACGTGGGCCGACTACCACACCAAGGTCCTCCACGAGAAGGAGATTACCGTCGAGGAGGATTTGCGCGAGAAGCGCCTCGAAACCCGCGACGACGTGCCGGTTCGGTTCGCCGACGTGACGATGCGCAAGCAGATTACCGGCTTCGAGCGCCGGGACCGCTCGGGCGAGACGCTGGCCCGCGAGTCGCTGGACCTGCCCGAAGTCTCGCTCCGGACCAAGGCGCTGTACTTCACCGTCCCCCGCGACGTCGAACACGCGATGCGCGAGGCGGGAGACTTCGCGGGCGGCATCCACGCAGCCGAACACGGCATGATTTCGCTCTTTCCGCTCGAACTGCTCTGTGACCGCGGCGACATCGGCGGCCTCTCGACGCCGATGCACCCCGCCACCGGCAAGAGTACCGTCTTCATCTACGACGGCTACCCCGGCGGCGTCGGACTGGTCCGGGAGGGCTACGAGACGGTCGCGGACCTGATGGGCCAGACCGCCGCGATGATAGAGGCCTGTGACTGTGAGTCGGTGGGCGGGTGCCCTGCCTGCGTCCAGTCGCCCCACTGCGGGAACGCCAACGACCCGCTGGACAAAGCGCAGGCGAAATTTATGCTGGAAGAATTGACCGACTGCAGCGCCGAAACGACCGAGTAACTCGGCGGACCGACCGGAACCGAGTCTCGTTACCATCGAGAGGAAAAATATATAAAACAAAACTAGAAACACGAATTCGTGTCATCGAAGCTCAGTATAAGACGCTCGTTGAGCTACGGAGTCGATAAAATGGCTACACGCGGCGGAGCGACCCTCATCGCCGCCTACATCGTCTTCCAACTCGCCACGCAGGTCGTGACCCAGTCGCTGTTCGCCGAGGCGCTCGCCGGTCTCCCCGAGACCGGGCAGTCCTCGCAGGTGTTTCCGCTCGCCCTCGAACTGCCGATGACCGTCAGCGGCGTACTCGGCCTCGTCCTCGTCGTCGCCGGCACCGCTCTCGGCGTCGTCGCCATGCGGGCGCTGTACGCCGACACCGACGCCGTCCCGAACGCCGACCACACGCGGCGACTCGCCCGGACGGTCGGCGTGACGTTCGTCGTCTCCATCCTCGTGTCGGTAGTCACGCTCATCGGGTTCGGCCTCCTCATTTTCCCCGGACTGTTCCTCGGTGTCAGTCTAGTGTTCACCGCCCTCGTGGTCGCCGTCGAGGACGCCGGAGTCGTGGAGTCGATGAAACGAAGCTGGGAACTCGCGTCCGGACATCGGTTTCGCCTGTTCGCACTCGGTGTCGTCGTCACCGTCATCGCCGGTCTCGTCGGTTTCGCCGTGGGTCTGGTCGGAGCCGTCGACCCGCTCGTGAACGCCCTCGTGACCGGAGCCTTTACCGGCATCGCCTCGCTGTTCGGCGTCGCGGTACTCGTCGGCGCGTATCGACAACTCGTGGACGACGACGGCGCGGAGGCACTCGACGCGGCCGCGGCTTGATTTTCCCACGACCCGGAATCTCTCGCGGTGGGGCTCCTCGCTGACGGACGAGGAGCGACCGCGACCGGAATTATCGACGCTGAGAAACGAACCGCAAAATTAAGTCACCCCCTTCACAACTCTCGGACGATATGGACGAGGACCTCGATACAGTCCGTGAGCGCAAGAAGCGCGCGCTCGTGCAGGAACAGGGCCTCGGTGCGCCAGCCTCGCCGGTCTACGTCGACGGTTCGCAGAACTTCGACCAGACGGTGACCGCCCACGACGTCGTGTTGGTCCACTACTACGCCGACGGCGGCGCGGGCCAGCGTCTCCACCCCATCGTGGAGTCGGTCGCACGCGAGACGTTCGCGGCGGTAGCGAAGGTCAACGTCGTCCACCACCAGAAGTTGGCCTTGGAGCGGGGCGTCGAGGCGACGCCCGCGTTCGAGGTGTACGCCGACGGCGAGTGCCGAGAGCGCGTCCGGGGGCAGGTCGAGAAAGACGAGTTAGTCGAGTTGGTCGGCGAGTACACGGCGTTCTGAGTCGAAATCCGATTCGCGGGACCTACATCGCGCCAGCGACGCCGCTCCCGATGGCGGCACCGCAGTCTGCGCAGGCCACGAGGTAGAACCGCTTCGAAGTCTAGAAGACTCCAGTCGTAGAGTCCATGTCGAGAAACTCCACGTCGGACTCGGTTTCGAGGGTGATTTCGCACTCCGGGCAGTGAACCATCGTCAGGCCGCACCCCCGTTCGACTTGGCACCGGCGACGCCGCTTCCGATAGTCCGGCCGCAGTCGGCGCAGTTGGCGGTGTAGAATCGGTTCGACGCGCGGACGATGCCCGTCTCGGAGTCCATCTCGACGAACGTGATGTCCTCCGCGTCGGCGAGCGAGGAGTTACATTCAGGACAGTGTACCATGCGAGTCGACGGTTCAAATCACCGATGTATAATCTTCGTGGCGAGCCGTTCGGCCGCCGACCGAAACTCCTTTTAGGCCAGCCTAATTCAGATTAGGCTAGCCTAAATCATGTCCGACTCCCTCGACGCCATCCGCCGAGAAATCGCCGACCTCGCCACCGAGGAGGGCGATTTCTACGTCGCGTGTGCCGACACGGACGAGCGCCCCGCGCCGCTCTCGGGCCGCCGGTTCCCCACCGAGGAGGCCGCCTCCTCGGCGGCGGACCTCGCACGCTCGTATCGCGAACTCCTCCGCGAGTCCGACCCGAATCTACCGGAGCGTCGCCTCTCGGTGTACGAGCGGGCCGACGACCCGCCGACGGTGGTCTCGACCCGCAAGCGCGCCGCGGGGACCCGCGAGAACGGCTTGCCACGGACCTCGCGGTCGGTGACGCTCTCGGGCGACTGCGAGTCCGAGTGGCTCCGGATGGACAACGCGCCGCTGGTCCACGTCCGGAGCGACGGCGAACCGCTCCCAGACGACGCCGTAGAGCGCCAACTCGAATCGAAGCTATGACCGACCAGTTCCCGACGAGAGGCCCGAAGGCGTCGCTCGACCGCCGGACGCCCGCGGCGATAGAGCGCGCGGCCAGCGAGCGCGACCGCATCGAGGAGAAGGTCGCGGCGTTCGGCGAGTTCCGCGAGCGGGTCGCCGACGTGCCGACCGACGCGAGCGGCCGCGGAAGTCGGAGCGCACAGTCGGGCCGGTCGGCCGGGGGCACGCTGGCGATGGGGACGACCGCGAGCAGTTCGGCGGACGGGACGGCGACGGTCCGCGAGGCGTTCGGCGAGACGGTCCTGCCCTACGCCGACGCCGACTCGATGCAGGAGGCGATGGCCGACGAACTGTCGCCGGAACTGACCGCGGCGCTCTCGCCCGCGGCCGGCGGGTTCTCGACCGGTCTGAAACGTCAACTGGTCTCGCGCGCCGACCAGCGCCGGACGGAGTGTCGCCTGCTGGCCGACGGCATCGAGGGCGAGTGCGAGCGCGTTCGGGCCGTCGCCGACGAACTGGACGGGATTCTCGACTGGCTCGCGACCGCCGACGAGACGCCGCTCCTGCAACTCGGCTTCGAGGAGTTGCGGGCGCGCCACGACCGACTCGACGGGTTCCGCGAGACCTGCGACCGACTCGCGGCCGAGCGACAGGCCGCGATTCGCGAGACCCGAAACGACGGCCTGACCGGGATTCGGGAGGCCGAGTTGATAGACCACCTCTACGGCGAGTTCGACGACGCGTATCCCGTGTTGGCCGACCTCGCGGAAATCGACGCGCTACTGGCCGACTGCCAGCGCGCGGTCCGGAAGCACCTCAGCGCGCGAGTCTGACTTTCTATCACGTTTCCGGGAGATGGCGATTCCGAAACTGCTTACTCGGTCCGCTGAGGGCTGGCCACCGAGCCTCCATGACAGACTCCCTCGAACACCTCCGCCAGCGGATAACCGACTTGACCGAGCCGGACGGCGATTTCGCCGTCGTCTGTCCGCTCTCCGGTAAGTGCCCGGTCCCCGTCCGCGGCGAGTCGTTCCCCGACGCGGCCGCCGCCGAGGAGGCCGTGGACCTCGTGGTCGAGTACCGCAGACTCCTCCGCGAGGTGGACCCGTACCTCGAGAACCTCCCTATCGTCGCGACCGAGCGGACCGCCGACCCGCTCGCGCTCGACGCCCGCGAGCGAAGCGAACGCGCAGGTGACGGCGCGAGCGGAACCGAGCGCGCGAGCGAGTCGCCCGGCCACCGGCGTCGCACTGCTCGGTCGGTCTGGCGGTCGGTGACGCTCTCGGGCGACGGCGAGGCGGAGTGGCTTCGGATGGACGACGCGCCGGTCGTCCGCGTCCGGCGCGACGGCGAACTGCTGGACGACGAGACGGTCTCCCGGCAACTCCGGGCCGCGTTTCGGTGACCTCGGCTCTCCCGAGGACTACCCCGCCTCGCGTATCTCGCGGCGCAGTTCCGGAATCAGGTCGAAGTCCCGCTCGGCGTCCCCGAGGACCAACAGCGCGTGGTACCGCAGGTAGGTCCGAATCGGCACGAAGATAACCGCGAGGACGGCCACCAGAAGCACGACGTACGCCAGCACGACGAGTGCGACGATGGCCACCGCGACCGGACTCGCCGCCACGGCGTCGAGGCCGCCGAACACCGAGACGCCGACGACGCCGACGACCGCGACGGGAGCGACCAGTAGCGCGCCGACGATGCCGCCGACGACCGAAGCGACCAGTCCGGCCGCGACCGCGAGGCCGACCCGGACGAGCGCGTAGACGCCGAACTGCTTCCATTCGCGGGTCAGCGTCGGCCAGAAGCGCCGCCAGCCGGCGAGGACGCCGACGTTGTTCAGTATCATCACCGGGACGACGAAGTTGGCCGTGAAGGCGTCTATCGCGGCGACCAGAATCGCGAGGAGGACGAACAGCGGAATCAGGACGACGAGCAGACCCAACGAGAGTCCGAGACCGCCGGTCGCGAGACCGACGACGACCGCCGCCAGCAGGAGCGCGGGGACCGCGACGACGAGGCCGAGCGCGACCCGGAAGCCGAACAACCGGAGCGCGCGGCCGACGTGCTGATTCGCGTAGTTCCGAATCCGGACGTGCTGGCGGCGCAGACTCTCCACGAAGACGAACTCCATCACGGCCCCGACGAGGACGTAGAGCAGGCCGACGACGAGGCCGACCGCGACCACGCCCAGCAGTATCGGGAGGACCTCGCCGAACTCGGCCGGAACGTCTATATCGGTCGGTACGGGCGTCGTTCCGCCGTCGCTCGGCGTCCCGGTCGAACCGCCCGTACCGAACGACGGGCCGCCACCGCCGCCGCTCCCGAGGAAGAAGACCACGACGGCGAGTTTGAGCCACTGGCGGGCGTCGAGCGGAGTGAGCAGGGACTTGGTGGCGTCGAGCGCGTCGTCCAGCGCCGCCACAGCGTACCACGACATGCGCCGGGTTACGGCACCGACCGAGAAAACTGTCGGGGGTCGCTACAGGTCTCGTCGCCGGTCACTCTCGGAGCGTGCCATGGAGCCGACTGCCGAGGAGACCGAGATTACGGAACCGTCGTCTCCCCGATTACCGCCGAGAAATCGCCCTCCGGCGCGGTCCAGACCACGCCGACGGTCGCCCCCGACTCGACGCCCGCGAGGTCCACGGTGACCGACTCACCGGCGCTGACCTCGTCCGGGAAGGCGGCGTCGGCCGTCTCGCCGTCGATGACGACCGAGAGGTTCGACCCGGACACGGTGTCGCCGCCCTCGTGGGTTATCGTAACCGACTCGTCGCCGAACTCGTAGGCGAAGGCGACCGCGGGGGCCTCCGGCGTGCGCCGCATCGACTCGCCCGATTGGAGAGCGACGCCCTGCACGTCCGCGGCGTCGCCGGACCGCACCGCGTCGAGCGGCGCGTCGAAGACGCCGACCGAGAGCGGTGCGCCCTCCGGCGCTCCGTCCACGTCCGCGGCCGAAACGGTGGTCCGACCCACGGCGTCGGTCAGCGCGTCGAACGCCGCGGGCCGCGCGACGGACGGGTCGCTGGCGACCGTCTCGCCGGAACTGGCCCAGACGTAGAGGTCGCCCAGTTCCCGGAATGCGGTGTTAGCGTAGACGCGAAACTCGAAGTCGTCGTCTCGATACACGGGGGCGACGAACGCCCGCGGTTCGTCGGCGGGTGTGAGCGTCCGGGACGCGACTGGAGTTCCATCGGTAACGATTTCGCCGTCGTTCACGGCCGCGAGATCGAAGGTGGCGTCGGTCGCTCCCGAGAGCGTCACCGTCGTGACGCCCTGCTCCGAACTGAGCGACACGTCGCCGTCCATCGTCGCCGAAAGGTCCACCAGCGTCTCACCGTCCCGGCGAATCAGGTCGTCGGGCAGGGAGAGTGTAGTGGTCGCCTCGGAGGTGGTCGTCCGGTCGATACTGGTCGTCCCGTCGCCGGTCTGT
>SDGW01000949.1_pt1 | contig 12044 bp, 9 predicted proteins | sample 2873831 | NCBI WGS metagenome assembly SDGW01 (sample SAMN08132700, study PRJNA421101) | hypersaline lake metagenome | isolation source: celular fraction 0.22 microns magnesium sulfate-rich crust from ephemeral... | place: Spain: Penahueca Lagoon, Toledo | collected 2011-07
GAATATAAGTAGTCACTTTATAAATAATCTTGAGCAAATAATGAGAGATGTATCTTGGTTAAAAGATTTTCTTGTTGAAAACCCAGAGTTGTCTAACGAGGTTAAGAACGTTAATAGAGTAGTAAGCTTCCTTGAGGATACAGACTGGAGTAACTTAGAGAAACAGAGAAAAGACTTAAATGAACAACTGAACGAAAGTTATAGAGATATTGAGCTGATCGATCATAAGATAAAAAGTGCCTCTACGTTAAATGACACGTATCAATCGTTATTATTAGAGATGAGGAACTATATTGATAGCAAAGGAGAGGCATTGGAGGAATGTCCAGTATGTTTGAGTCAATATCTTGATGATGCACCTTTGTCATTTACAGAAGATGAGCCATTTTATCACAAACTCTTAAAAATAATTGACTTTACTACTCAGCAAGGTAATGAACAAGTGAAAGAACTTGTAGAGACTAAGAAAAGCATGAAAGTTGTTGAAGGAAAAACATTAGATAACTTAGATAAGATTAATGAACAATTTAATGAAAAAGCACTTCAAATTAAACAACTTATTACAAGCGTTCTTGATAAATCAATAACATACTTTAGTAATCTGAAAGTTGTAGGTAAAGAACGAAAGAAAAGTGCAGTAGATAGCTTCAAGAAAAACAGACAAAAGTTACGGGATTTAAAAAAGACTATAGTTGAACTTTTGGGTGAACAAGTTAAAGTAGACAACGTAGATAGAAGTAATATAAGGGAGAAAATTAAGGAGTTAAACGAAGAAAGAAGTGAATGGTTAGAGAAGAAGAAAAGTAATTTTAATTTTATTGAGGCCCCTAGTATTTCCGATATATTATTTGAAACTAAAGAGCTTTTGAACAAAGACGGAATTGGTGAATTTTACCCTGAAAAAACTGAGCTATTAAATAAGAAGATCACAAGAAGTAGTAAAGATTTAAAAGTTATAGAGGTCTTGATTGAAAAAATTGATGAAATTTTGAAAATCAAGATGCCAGATGATTATATAAAAATGGTTATTGAATACGGTAAGTTGGAAGATAAGATAAATTCTATTCGTGATAAAATTTCTTTACTTCGTCAGCAGCAGAGACAAATGAACTCAGATCTTCAATCGCTCTCAGCTCTTCAAGAAGAAGCGATTGAATCTAGATTGAAAAATCATCCTTTAATTCAATGGGTATATAAAGCTATTAACCCACATCCTTTCTATAAAAGTCTAATTATTAGTAGTGAGAAAAGCGGTGCTAACTTCAAAGATGAGGAAGAGAATATAGTGTTGGATCAAATTTTTAGTTCTGCTCAATTGAATGTATTGGCACTAAGTGTATTCCTAGGGTTAGGACTTAACAATTCTACTAGTAAGCTTAACCATTTCTTTCTTGATGACCCAATACAAAGCATGGACGATATAAATGTACTTGCTTTTATAGATGTCTTAAGAGGGGTGCTTGATTCAAAGATGAATAAAAAAATGATTGTGTCTACACATGATGATAATTTTGCGAAATTATTGAGTATTAAAATGAGAAACAAGAATACAACTCATTTCAAGTTTGAAAACTATACTTCAGAAGGGCCTCTGTACGGAAAAATTTAAAGCAATATTATTAAATTGTAATTCTCTTTATGAAGCACGAAGAAGGTTCTTGTGCTTCCTCTAAATTTCTAACAATATAAGTGATAGAAGTGGGTTCTCAATAGTTGAATTAACTTTTTGAGAATCCTTTTTGGGTGCTTCCATCATCTTGTCACGAAGCTGGGGCTTTTGAAATAGGAAGCGCCAGAACCGTCCGAGATCAGTGAAATAGTAGGTGAAATTCAAATTAACTTACAGATGATCCATATGTAGGGTTGAAGTAAGGTAGAAGGGACTTAAATATAGTAGGTGAACTTCTACCTTATTACTTTTTATGGACTTTTTCACTGGTCTCGAACCGTCCCTGCGTTTGTGTTGGAAGATTGATCATATATTGTGAAATGAAACGAACTTACTTTTGGTAGGTTCGTTTTTTTTTGGAAAAATGCTCTTCTGGAATTTATTAGGTTTTCGTGCAATTTATGAACAATCAGAAAATAAAAAAGAGATTTTATAAAAAAATATATTAAAACAAAATTCTAAAAATTCAAAATTGACCGACTTTTAATGCTGTGATAGAATTCAACCAACATTAGTTTTATATTTAAGGATTACATTCCCAATATATAAGACTAATCAAGAATATAGGTATAGTAAAGAAAGGAGGAACTTTTTTGAAAAAAATTGTAGTTGCAATTACAGGGGCTAGCGGAGTGATTTATGGAGTTAGACTTATAGAAGTGTTAAAAAATATTGGTGTCGAAACACACGTGGTTATGAGTAATGCTGCATTGCAAACGATGCAACTTGAAACTTCTTATACGGTTGAAGATATTCATGAAATAGCTGATTACGTGTATAAGTACAAAGATATTGGAGCCGCTATCTCTAGTGGATCTTTTAAAGTTGATGGAATGGTGATAGCTCCATGTTCTATGAAAACACTTTCTGGTATTGCGAACAGTTATGATGATCAGCTAATCGTGCGAGCTGCAGATGTTCAACTAAAAGAACGAAGGAAACTTGTTCTTTTAGTACGGGAAACTCCTTTGAATTTAAGTCACTTAAATCACATGAATATCATTACCCAGATGGGAGGTGTCATCTTTCCACCAGTACCTTCTTTTTATCATCAACCTAAATCAATAGATGATATAGTCGATCAGACAGTTGGCAGAGTTTTAGATCAATTTGATATTGAAGCGGATATTTTTGATCGCTGGGACGGTAACAGGGAAAAGAACTCTATCAAACAGAAAGGCCAAAAAAGATTTATTTTAGATTAACTAATGAAACTCTCAATTGGAGGATTTCACAGTGAAAGTAGATAAACTTATTCGAGGTAATCTTGTTCTAACAGATAAAATCGTTTTAGGTGAAATCGGTGTGAAAGATGGAAAGATTGTAGCAATTAGTAATCATCACTACTCATTTGAGGCAGAGGAGAAATTTGATTTTGGCGATCATTATATCTTCCCTGGGTTTATCGATGTTCATGTTCATTGCTTTAGTAATCCGGATGAGGGATTTACAAAGGTATCAAGTGGGGCTGCCATAGGTGGAATTACAAGTATTCTTGATATGCCATATGACCTCCCAAGACCGATTAATAATGCAGAAGAGTTTGAGTTAAAAAAGCAAAAGCTTGAAGAAGAAACCGTAGTAGATTGTGGTCTTATCGCTACAATTAAAAAAAGTGGAGGGTTAGAAGAGATCCTACCATTAGCAGAAGCTGGTGCAGCTGCTTTTAAAATGTCCTTGTTTGAAACGGACGAATATAGGTTCCCACGAATTCCTGATTATGAAATCTATCAATCTTTTCAACTAATTCGTCAGACAGGTCTTCGAGTAGGATTTCATGCTGAGAATGATGATTTAATTTATCCACTTATTGATAGCTATAAAAATGAAGGTCGGATTGATTATCTGGCTCATTCTGAAACCCGACCGCCTGTAACAGAAACGAGTGCAGTTTTAAAACTATTAGAATTTGCTTATTGGACTGACGTGAAGCTTCATATTTTTCATGTAACCTTACCAAGGTGTATTGACTTTATCCAGCAATATAAGAAAGAGGGAGTCGATGTAACAGGAGAAACTTGCTATCATTACTTGCTTATGGACTCAGAAGACATAGAAGAAAAAGGTCCGCTAGCAAAAATTAATCCTCCTCTCCGTTCAAAAAAAGATGTAGAGGGTTTATGGAGGCAGCTGCAGCAGAAAGAGATAGATTTTATCACATCTGACCATGCTCCATGGGGCTATGACAAAAAAATGAAGGGTGTGGAGAATATATTTCAATCCCCTTCAGGTTTACCAGGTATAGAAGTTATTGTTCCTTTGATGTTTGATGCTGCAGTTTCAAACGAAAAAGTCTCTCCTATTGAATTTGCAAAATTAATGGCGACGAATCCTGCAGAAGAATTTAGAATTCAGCATAAAGGTTCGATTGAGGTAGGGAATGATGCTGATATTACTGTGGTAGATCCAAATAAAGTATGGCAGTTGGATGCTAGTGAGTTTCAATCCACAGCCAAATGGTCGCCATTCAATGAACGAAAACTCAAAGGAAGTATAGAACACACATTTGTCAGAGGAAATGTTGTGTACGATGGGACGAATGTAACAGCAGGACCTGGTGATGGAAAGTTTATACCAGGTATAGCTTATCAATCACAAAAGGATGAGGTATTATGACTCAAGATATGAGACATGCTTTAAAAATATTAAATGAAGAGGGAAGAACAACCGTTGTTGATGGTGAAGTTCAAGTTAAATATGAGCTTCCAGCTGTACTCTCCCAGATGGAGGACCGTTCAGCTGTCATCTTCCGTAATGTAAAAGGCTATACGACACCTGTTGTTGGAAATTTAGTTGATAGAGAAAATTTTGCATTGACTTGTGGCATTGCAAATTCATTATCTGCCTCTCTAGAATATATTGACCATGCAATTCATAATCCAGTAAAGCCAGTCCTTGTAGATGATGCTCCATGTAGAGAAAATGTAATAACTGAAGACATCGATATTATGAAGGCGCTACCAGTAAACACATTTTTTGAAAAGGAAGCGGGTCCTTATATTACATCTGCCATGATCATCGCAAAAGATCCCGAAACTGGTAAGCGAAATGTATCTATTAATCGTCTTTTAATATTAGATTCCGATTTAATGATGATCGGGATGGCACCAAGTCACCACTTGCATCAGTTATTGGAAAAATCATTGGCTCGAGGAAAGAGTTTAGATGTCTCTATTTCAATAGGGAATCATCCAGCTGTCCTGGTTGCTTCAAATGCTTATTTAAAATTAGGTGATGATGAATTTGAAATAGCAGGTGGAATGCTAAACGAACCTATTGAGTTGTCCCCAGGAGTTACAGTAGACGCAGAGTCACCAGCTGGTTCAGAATTTGTTATAGAAGCAGAATTTATTCCGCATGAATTACACGAAGAAGGCTTAGTATCTGAGTTTCACGGCATGTATGTAGATTATGGAAAGAGCCCGTTGCTTAAGGTGAAAGCACTTACACATCGAGATGATCCCTATTACCAAACTATTTTACCAGGAAGTCATCATGAGCACTTTATTATCGGAGCAATGGCGATAGAATCCACAACCCTTGAACATGTAAAAGCTGCTGTACCACGGGTTAAAGCAGTCCATGTAACCGAGGGTGGAATGGGGCGCGTTCATTGCGTCATCTCCTTATCTAATCCAAAGCCTGGAGAAGGCCAAAAAGCTGCTTTTGCTGCCTTTGCACACTGTAATTTATTGAAGCAAGTCACTGTTGTAAATGATGATATTCAAATTGATGACCCTGTTGATGTGGAATGGGCAGTAGCGGCTAGGATGAGAGCGGAGAGAGATATTCATACTATTTCAGGAGTACGGGCAGATCGAGCAGAACCTCTGGTCCATGAAGATAAGGTAACAAAAACAATTATCATTGCTCTTGAGGAAGCTGATTCATTACCAAAAGCAGAAATTCCAGAGAATATTATGGAAAAAGTAGCTCAAAATTGGGAGAGCTACAAGGTTAATAAAGAGAGAGGGGAGTAATTACAGTGAACTTTATAAAATGGTTGACGGTTTGTAGTATTGGGATCATGTTGTTAGCAACAATGGGGTGTTCAGGTTCAAGTAATACTGCTTCAAAAGCGGAGGATTATCCGAAAAAGCCCATTAAGCTTATTGTCCCATTCCCTTCAGGAGATGGAACCGATTTAGTATCTAGGGCCTTTGCTAAGTTTGCGGAAGAAAAGCTAGGTAAGCCAGTTGTTGTAAACAATAAATCTGGTGGTGGAGGTAGTATTGGGCATACTGAAGCATCCAAACAAAAAGGAAATGGATATCACATGCTTACAGGTTCGTCCGGAGCTATGACCATTAAACCGTACTCTGGTGATCTGGAATACACTTATAAAGATTTCACTCCAATAGGTCAGATGGTAGAAGTTCCGATTGTAGTGGCTGTAAATAAAGATTCTAAATTCGATTCTTTAAGCGGATTAGTAAAATATGTGAAAGAAAACCCTGGAGAAATCACCTATTCTACCCCAGCATCTGGTTCTTCACAACACATATTAATGGAGTATTTTGCCCACAAAAATGATCTTAAGTTGAAACACGTTCCAGGAAAAGGTGGAAATGGAGCAGTCTCTAAAGTTATGGGTGGTCACATAGATGTAGTAGCCGTTGGAGCACCTCCGATCTCTGGTAAAGATGTAAAGAAGCTAGCTGTTACGACACAAGAAAGATATGAATTTATGTCTGATGTACCAACATTTAAAGAAGAAGGATTTAAAATCGATTCATCTTTATGGTTCGGGCTTTTCGTTCCGAAAGAAACCCCTAAAGAAATTGTAACTAAATTAGAAGAAACCTTAAAAGAAGCAAGTAATGATCCTGAAGTGAAAAAGGCATGGAAGAAGTTACAGCTGAGTCCTGCATATTTAGAATCAGAGGAATTCAAAAAGAAAATTGAACAAATTGCCAAAGAAAACCAAGAGATTCTAAAGAAGATTGGAATGAGCAATCAGAAATAAGTAGTAGAATGCATTTATCTGGGTTGGAGGTGTGTTAATTGAAGAACCAAGATACGATCTTAGGGGTTTTTCTAGTCATTTTATCCAGTTCGGGAATAGTAGCTTCACTATCTCTCCCGGAACAAGGTGTTAGTAATGTTTCACCGGGTTTTTATCCTATGATTCTATTCATCCTATTAGGCCTATGTTCACTAGGGGTGTTATGGAAAGGAATAAAAAGTAAAGCAGAATATCGTTTTCCTCAATTTAAGTGGGGCAAAGTGATTCCATTTACTATTCTCATCATAATTTATTCTTTCTCATTAAAATGGGTTGGTTTTGTTATTGCAACGATTGGTTTTTTCCTCCTTGCAATGTGGACATTAGGGGAAAGGAACAAATGGAAATTAGTAGGGATTCCTCTATTAAGTACACTTGTCATTTACGTCGTTTTTGTTCATCTCTTTCAAATTCTACTTCCAACCTAAAAGGGGAATAAAACTATGGATGTATTTGCAGAGCTCATTTCAGCATTTTCAAATGTAGCATCACCTATGATCCTATTATGGATCTTTATAGGTGTTGTTATTGGAATATTATTTGGTGGTGCTCCAGGGTTAACTGCAACAACAGGAGTAGCTATATTTACACCTGTAACATTTTATCTTCCATTCGAAGTGTCAATGGCTCTTCTCTTAGGAATCTTTACAGGAGGCTTTTACGCAGGTAGTATACCAGCTATTTTAATTAAAACGCCTGGTGCACCTGGCAATGCCGCAACCATATTAGATGGATATCCCATGGCCCAGAAAGGAAAACCAGGCCAAGCACTTGGCTATTCCGTTATTGCCTCATGGTTTGGTGGAACGTTATCTGCTATTACTTTAATGTTTTTGGCGCCATTAATTGGTTCCTTTACACTGAAGTTTGGTCCACCTGAATACTTTGCGCTAGGAATTCTTGGATTGGCCTGTGTAGCAGGAGTTAGTGAAGGCTCCTTATTAAAAGGTGCAGCTGGTGCATTAATTGGTATGATCTTGGCCACTATCGGTATGGATCCCATAGCTGGTCTTGCGCGTTTCACCTTTGGAAGCACCTATTTATTAGGTGGCATAGCTTTAATACCTGCTCTCATTGGCTTATTTGCAGTAAGTGAAGTGTTAAGTAAAACAGAGAAAGTTAAAGAGGGTTTCGGCAACATTGGCAAGGTAAAGCATTCACTTCCAAAGATGAAGGATTTTTGGCGACACAAATGGACGTTACTAAAGGGTTCATTAATGGGATCCTTTATTGGAGCCCTTCCAGGTACGGGGCCCACCATAGCTTCGTGGATTAGCTATAATGAGGCAAAACGTAGCTCGAAAAACTCGGATCAATTTGGAAAGGGAAACGAGGAAGGGATTATTGCTAGTGAAAGTGCGAATAATGCCGTGACTGGAGGGGCTTTACTTCCACTTCTAACGCTTGGTATTCCTGGTGATACGGTAACGGCTGTGCTTTTGGGAGCGTTAATGATTAAAGGAATCACCCCAGGTCCTACATTGATAACAGATAACTATTCATTAGTTGCTGAAATTTTATGGATCTTAGTAATAGCGAATCTATTTTTACTTCTTGTAGGGGTGTTAGGTAGTAAGCTATTCCCAAAACTCTTAAAAACACCAATGCCCATAATGCTTCCTCTTATTATCGTTATGTGTGTTACAGGGGGTTATGCTGTAAATAACTCAGTATTTGATGTAAAGGTCATCATGCTATTGGGGGTTCTTGGATTTTTCCTTCTGAAATTCGGGTTTCCGATACCACCTATAGTCCTTGGACTAGTACTAGGACCAATAATTGAAAGAAACCTAATTGGAAGTTTAGTTTCTTCTGATATGAACCCACTCATTTTTGTGACAAGGCCAATTAGTGGAACAATCTTATTATTAACAGTGGTATTTGTGTATTTTATTAATTCACAAGGAACTTCAAAGAACAAGTCGAATAGTAAAGTGGAATAGAAAAATAAACAAATAACATAAAAAAGGTGAAAAATATGGCAACTGATTCAAATCGAACATTAGAAACAGGGTTGGATATTCTCTTTCAATTTACAGAGGATACTCCAATTTTAACAGTGAAAGAAATTATACAGAAAATGGATTTGTCAAGAAGTAAAGTCTACCGTTTACTAGATACACTTAAAGATAAACAATTAATCCAAGAATATGGTTCAGGACAATATAAATTAGGCTTAAGTGTACTTCAACTAGCAAAGGTGTCTATGTCTAGTATGGATTTCTTAAACTTAGCTTTACCAGTTATGGAGGAGTTATCTAGTAAAACAAACGAAACTGTGATTCTATCCGGATTAGTAGGAAAACAAACTATTTGCCTGGAACGTGTGGAAAGCTCACAAACTATTAAGCTTACTTTTGAAAGAGGAAAAGTTCAATCTCTTCATGCAGGTGCATCTGCAAAGATATTACTATGTAATATTGATGAACAAACACAAGAAAATATATTGAATGAATTTTTGGAAGAGGGGCTTATTGACTCCAAGTCAACATTAAAAGAAGAATTAAATACAGCCCGTGATCAGGGGTATATTACAAGTTTTCAAGAAATAGACCCAGGAGCCTGGGCTATAGCTGCACCTATTTTTACTGCGAGAGGCCATGTTCTTGCAGGGCTCACAGTAGCAGGACCAAACTATCGGCTAGATGATGATAAAAAGATTGAAATTAAAGAGACATTATTAAAATATGCTAATGATTTAAATGAAAAAGTGAAAATTTCTGAAGTTACTGATATTTAATTTACATGGAGGGTTAACATGAAAGTAATTGATTTAAGTTTAACAGTAGATGAAGAAACACAATTTCCTGGTTTCCCACGAAGTAAAGTCTATGGAAAGGAAGATTCCAAAAATGAGATAAAGAAAGTTGCTTCAGTAGAAGAGAATAAAGCTTCTTCGCATGAAGTTAAACTATGTACGCAACACTTCACTCATTATGACGCACCTTCCCACTATTTTGTAGGTGGATTAGATAATGATGAAGTACCTTTAGACTGGCTTGTTGGAGAAGCTGTAGTGTTTGATATGATGCATAAAAAGCCAGGTGAATGTGTAACAGCAGAGGATCTGGAGAACTCAGGTGTGGAAATGAAAGAAGGAGATATTGTTGTTATACGTACAGGGTGGACAGATCGAGCATTTGGTACGTTTGAATTCTGGGATAAAATGATTTATCTCTCCACTGATGCTGCAGAATGGCTCATGGAGAGAGGGATAAAATCATTGGCACAGGACTTTATGACGTGTGATTCTCCCCTCCACCCACCGGAGGGAAGAGAATATGATAGTCCAGACTGGTCTCCAAATCACCAGGTATTTTTAGGGAATGATGTATGCTTAATTGAATGGTGTACAAATCTAGGTGAAATAAAAAATGAAAGAGTACTTTTCGCATGTGCTCCGATTAAGTTAAAAGGTACAGAGGGAGCTCCTTGTCGAGTATTTGCTATTGAGGGAGTTTTATAAACTAGGAGGAGTTTTGTGGAAACAATTCTGAAGCCAAATATAGAGAGATTAGAACATGATATCCACAAACTTGCCTCATTTATTGACCATAATAAAAAAGGGTGGACGAGAAGACCCTTTACGTATTGGTACAAGGAAGCAAGAGAGTGGTTAATCTCAGAAATGAGAGATGCTGGATTAGAAGTCACTGTTGATGCCACAGCGAATATAATTGGTAGAAGGCCTGGAGCTAACCCCGAACTTCCATCTATTATGGTTGGATCTCACATCGATACAGTCGAAGGTGGTGGAAGATTTGATGGAATCATTGGGGTGTTAGCTGGGCTGGAAATTGCAAGACGTCTTAAGGAAACAGATACTACAATAGATCACCCTTTAGAAATAGTTGATTTTACAGCTGAGGAACCAAGTCCTTTTGGAATTTCTACAATCGGAAGTAAAGGCATGGTCAACCGTTTAACCAATGAAATGTTAGATAGAACAGACTCTGATGGGGTTAAGCTCAAAGATGCCATAAAACAAGCTGGTGGTGATCCCCACAATTTAGCTAATTCAGCAAGAAAAGAAGATGTAGGACTTTATTTAGAAATGCATATTGAGCAAGGACCTATCTTAGAACATCATGGAGATCATTTAGGGGTAGTCACAGGGATTACAGGCATCCAAAGGTGTCGAGTAGAAATCGACGGGCAGCCTGAGCATGCAGGAACCACTCCAATGGAAATGAGAAAGGATGCTTTAGCTGCTGCCTCCTTACTGGTAACAAGTTTAGAAACAAAATGTCTAAATCAACAAGATGCAGTGGGAACAGTGGGGAAATTAAATGTGTACCCTAATGCTTCGAATGTCGTTCCAGGTAAAGTAGAATTCGAGTTTGAGGTACGATCTCAAAATGATACGTTGGCTTCATCCATAATAGATGAGTTATATCATGAAGCTAATGAGATAGGTAACGATAGAGCATTGAAGGTTAGCATTGATTTAATGTCAGCAACTGAAGCTGTACTAGTAAATGATGATGTAAAGAATATTATTTCAAAAGCTTGTCAATCAACTGCTGAAACAAGGGAAATTGTTAGTGGAGCAGGTCATGATGCGAATCAGTTAGCAAGTATTGCACCTGTTGGAATGATCTTTGTTCCAAGTAAGGAGGGAAAGAGCCATTGTCCTGAGGAATGGACTTCTTTAGAAGATGTAGCTCTTGGTGTAGAGGCGCTATCGCGATCTGTATTATCTTTTGATAAGCTTTTAATTAAATAATTCAATTTTTATATAATTCAAGCTTAGAGCATTCACTCTGAGCTTGAATTTATTTAGGAGATATTATATATGTAAAAATACCCTGATTAACAAAGTCAAATTCACTATTAATCACCAAATAGTATAGTAGGGTTTTCAAGTTTGTTTATAACTTCATAAACGCTAGGACGCTAGGACCGTCCCTATGTACGTTCCGAAAAAAGTGAGCTAGCAATAGAGCTAACGAAATTAATTCCCCATCATTTTGGTTCTCTCCTTCAATTACATAAAGATAGGTATCAATTAATTAGAAAAATGGTAAAGAACGAAGCTTATTTAAACGCTTCTGAGGGTACAGAAGGTTCTTGGCGACCACGTTCTTTCTAAAACATGCAGTGAAAAGAAGGTTAGGGTTGAGTGATATCCCTAACCTTCTTTATACTTATATTTATTAAGGATCTCTTCTGGAATATCTGATTTATTCACTTTTACCAAGAAAAGGCGATTGAACTTAGTATTTTTGACATTAGATACAAAATTAACAGGATGGACGATTTCACCATAATTATATTTTTTGATGCTATCGTTTTTAAAAACTACATAACTCCTACTAGTATATTTAGAAGCCCACGTTCCACGTCTATCACTATATACATGCCCTATAT
>SDGW01000951.1_pt1 | contig 12034 bp, 10 predicted proteins | sample 2873831 | NCBI WGS metagenome assembly SDGW01 (sample SAMN08132700, study PRJNA421101) | hypersaline lake metagenome | isolation source: celular fraction 0.22 microns magnesium sulfate-rich crust from ephemeral... | place: Spain: Penahueca Lagoon, Toledo | collected 2011-07
CCGCGCTCAGTCCGGCCCTACTCCTGTTCGGGCGCGTCCTCCTCCGGCACCGATCCCTCGACGAGCGACTGGTCGGCGTACCGCTCGCGGAGGTCCTTCTTCGAGAACTTCCCGGTGGCGGTCTTGGGCACCTCGTCGATGAACTCCACCGCGTCCGGCACCCACCACTTCGGGTACTCCTCGCGGAGCCCGGCCTCGATCTCCTCGACGAGCGCCTCGCGGTCGACGCCGTCGGCCGCGACGACGAACGCGACCGGGCGCTCCTGCCAGCGCTCGTGGGGGACGCCGATGACGGTCGCCTCGCTCACGCCGTCGTACGCCATGATCGCGTTCTCCAACTCGACGCTGGAGATCCACTCGCCGCCCGACTTGATCACGTCTTTCGTCCGGTCGACGAGCTGGATGTAGCCGTCCTCGTCGACGGTGACCACGTCGCCGGTCTTCAGCCACCCGTCGACGAACTCCGCCTCGTTCGCCTCCGGCCGCTTGAAGTACTCCTTGGTGACCCACGGGCCGCGGATCCGGAGCTCGCCGAACGCCTCGCCGTCCCACGGGATCTCCTCGCCGTCCTCGTCGATCACCTCGAACTCCAGGCCGGGGACGACGAGCCCCTGTTTCGACCGCTTGTCGACCTGCGTCTCGTAGTCGGCGTCGCGCAGGTCGTCCGTGAGGTGCGAGACGGTGCCGATCGGCGACAGCTCGGTCATCCCCCACGCGTGGAGCACCTCGACGCCCCGGTCGTCGTACCACTCGATCAGCGACTGCGGGGCGGCCGCGCCGCCGACGATCACGGTGTCGAGCGTCGAGAGGTCGACCTCGTTCCCCTCCGCGATGTACTCGCGGAGGCCGAGCCACACGGTGGGGACGCCCGCCGAGATCGTCACGCCCTCCTCCTCGATGAGGGCGGCGAGGTCGGCCGGGTCCGGGGACGGCCCGGGGTAGACGTGCTTCGCGCCCGCCGCGGTCGCGGTGAACGGCATCCCCCACGCGTTGACGTGGAACATGGGGACGACCGGCATGACCACGTCGGAGTCCTCCATCGGGATCCCCTGCGGCGTCTGCGAGGCCATCGTGTGGCTCCACAGCATCGACTGGGTGTACTCGACGCCCTTCGGCTTCCCCGTCGTGCCGGAGGTGTAACAGAGGCCGGCGGGCTGGTCGCCGTCGAGGTCGGGCCAGTCGTAGTCGGTCGACCGGTCGGCGATGAACTCCTCGTAGGGAGTGCCGTCGATCGCGTCGGTCCCCTCGGAGCCCATCACCACGAAGTCGACGTCGGCGAACTCCTCGGCGCCCTCGGCCGCGCCGGCGAGCTTCTCCGCGAGCGACGGGTCGACGAAGATTATCTCGTCGGCCGCGTCGTCGACGATGTATCGGATGTGCTCGTCGGGCAGCAGGGGGTTGATCGTGTGGAGCTGCGCGCCGGCGTTGGGGACGCCGAAGTACGTCTCGAAGTGGCGCGTGTTGTTCCAGCAGAACGTCGCTACCCTGTCGCCGCGCTCGATTCCGTACTCGTCGAGCGCGTTCGCCAGTTGGGCGGTTCGGTCGGCGTACTCGGCGTACGTGTGTCGCGTGCGACCCTCGTGGGTCCGGGAAACGACCTCTGTGTCGGGGTACAGTCGTTCCGCGCGCCACAGGAACGGTCGAAGCGTCTGGGAGTGTCCACCGGGCATACCTTACACACCACGGAATCGAGAACTATGAACATTTGCATGATTGATCGTGTGGGTTGACCGGTAGGGTGACGGACGCGCCCGGGGCTCGGCCGCTCATTTATAAACGGTTGCTGGCGGGCCGGCGATTAACACCGCCAAATCCCCAGCCGCTCGTTTATAAATCGTTGCTGATGGATCGACGGCGAACACCGGCAAAAACCCGATCGTTCGCCTATAAGCAGTTGCTGATAGATCGACGGCGAACACCGCCAAAGCCCCAGCCGCGAGGACTCGCGCGGCTCGCTGCGCGCTTCGGTCGCTCACTTCGTCGCCGGCGCTACGCGCCGGCTGCCCGAGGGACCTTCGGTCCCTCGCTGTTCGCTCCCTGCAGTGCTTGGGTCGCCGTGCTTCGTCCTCGCGGCTGCCCCTTTGACTCCCACCCGACCGCACCGCCGGAAGACGTTCCTGCTCGCTTCGCTGCGCGGGCTGCGACTTCCGTGCTCCCGCTCGCTTCGCTCGCGGGACCGCGACCGCAGCCTCACGCCTCCCCAGCCTCGTCAGTCGTCCTCCACTTCGCTCCGGACGACTGACTCCCTCGCGCGGCGCTCCTCGCGGCCGCTTATAAGCGGCCGCTCGGAGGCGCGCGCCGACCGCACGATGGTATTTAAAAGAGTCCGCTACCCCTGAAACAGGCTCGCGTGCACCGGCGCGTGGTCCGACTCGGGGCGCGCGGACTCTTCTCCCTCGCCGCCGTCGTCGGAGACCGCTCGGCCCTCGACCCCCTCCGCGAGGAAGTCGCGGAGCGGCGGGCCGACGTGCTCGGGCTCGACGAGGAACGCGTCGTGGCCGTGGTCGGAGTCGATCACGTGGTGGGCGACGGGGACGTCGCGGTCGCGGAAGGCGGTCGCCAGCGACGCCGACTGCTCGACGGTGAAGTGCCAGTCGGCGGTGAAGCTCATCAGCAGCGCCTCGCCCTCGAAGGCGGCGAGGGCGTCGGCGTCGGTGCCGTGGCCGGCGGCGAGGTCGTACTCGTCCATAGCGCGCGTGAGGTAGAGGTAGCTGTTGGCGTCGAAGCGCTCGCTGAACCCCTCGGCCTGGTAGTCGAGGTACGACTCCACCTCCCGGTACGGGAAGAACGCCGCCGTCGGCTCCGGCGGCAGCCCGAGGTCGCCCTCCTCGCGGGTCAGCGAGTCGCGGCCCGCGGAGCGCCGGCCGAACTTTCGCTCCATGGAGGCCTTCGAGAGGTACATGATGTGGCCGATCTGGCGGGCTAAGGCGAGTCCCTCGTCGGGCGAGGGGCGCCCCTCCCCGTAGTAGTCGCCCCCGTTCCAGTGGGGGTCCGCGCGGATCGCGCGGCGGGCGACCGCGTCGAGCGCGAGGCACTGGGCGTCGAGCCGCCCGGCGGTCGCGATGGGGACGATCCGGTCGACGTCGTCCGGGTAGCGCTTGGCCCACTCCAAGACGTTCATGCCGCCGACGCTGCCGCCGACGACGGCGCGCAGCCGCCCCACGCCGAGGTGATCGAGCAGGCGCCGCTGGGCGCGCGCCCAGTCCTCGACCTGCACGGGCGGGAAGGCGGTCCCCCACCGGTCGTGGTCGGGCTCGTCGGGGAGGTCGAGGTCGGCGGGGCGCTCGCTCGTCGGGCCGGTCGTGCCGTAACAGGAGCCGGGGACGTTCGCGCAGACGACGTAGTACTCCGTCGTGTCGATCGCCTTCCCCGGGCCGACGATGTCGTCCCACCAGGCGCGGGCCTGCCCGGCCTGCCCGGCGTCCCGGTCCGGCGACGGCGAGCGCGCGACGTTCTGGCTCCCCGTGAGCGCGTGACAGACCAACACGACGTTGTCGCCGTCGAACTCGCCGTGCGTCTCGTAGGCGACCTCGAGGTCGGGGACCGACTGGCCGCACTCGAAGACGAACTCGCCGAGCGAGGCGGTCCCCTCCTCCGAGGGCGTCGTACTCATCTCACTTCCCCCCGGCGGCGCTCTCGCCCGCCGCCAGCCCGCGGTCGAGGTCGGCGATCACGTCGTCGGGGTCCTCGATCCCGACGGAGAGCCGGAGCATGTCGGGGAAGACGCCCGCGAGCCGCTGCTGGGTCTCGTCCATCTGCGCGTGCGTGGTCGAGGCGGGGTGGATGACGAGCGTCTTCGCGTCGCCGACGTTCGCGAGGAAGCTCGTCAGCTCGACCGACTCGCACAGCGTCTTGGCGGCCTCGTAGCCGCCGTCGACGCCGAACGTCACCATGCCGCCGAAGCCGTCGAGGTACTCGGCGGCGTTGTCGTGGCTCGGGTGGTCCTCGAAGCCGGGGTACTTCACCCAGCCGACCCGGTCGTCGTCGCGGAGGAACTCGGCGACGGTCCGCGCGTTCTCGCAGTGGCGGTCCATGCGAAGCGGGAGCGTGTTGAGCCCCTGGATCGTCTGCCACGCGTCGAAGGGGGACTGCTGGCCGCCGGTGGGGCGCACGCCGCGCTGACGGGCGACGTTCGCGAAGGCGGCGTCGCCGAACTCCTCGACGAAGTCGATCGGGAACGCCGGCGACTGCCCGTCGAGCTCGTCGTAGTCGGCGTCCGGGTGGTCCCACGGGAACTGCCCGCCGTCGACGATGACCCCGCCGACGGTGGTCCCGTTGCCCGTGATCCACTTGGTCGTCGACTCCCAGGTGATGTCGGCGCCGTGTTCGAACGGCCGACAGAGGTACGGGGTCGCGAACGTGTTGTCGACGACGAGCGGCACCGCGTGCTCGTGGGCGATCTCCGCGAGCCGCTCGAAGTCGGGGGTGACGAGCGAGGGGTTCGCGATCGTCTCCACGTGGACGAACGCGGTGTCCTCGTCGATCACGTCCGCGTACGCCTCGTAATCGAGCGTGTCGACGAGTCGGGTCTCGATCCCGCGGCGGTCCGCGGTGCTGGTGAGGTACGCGGCCGTCCCGCCGTACATCTCGGAGCTGGCGACGACGTTGTCGCCCGCGCTCGCGAGCACGGTCGTTATCGCGTCGAAGGCGGCCATTCCCGCGCCGGTCGCGACCGCGTCCGTGCCGCCGGAGAGGTCGGCGAGCCGGTCCTCAAGGGCCCCCACGGTCGGGTTGGAGATCCGGGAGTAGACGTTGCCCTCCGCCCGGAGCGCGTACAGCTCCGCCGCCGTGTCCGCGTCGTCGAAGACGAACGAGGTCGTCTGGTGGATCGGGGTCGCGCGCGACCCGGTCGCCGGGTCGGCCTCGGCGCCGGCGTGGAGACTCCGGGTGTTGAACCCACGTGTCATGTGTGTAGTGCATATATCTCTACACGTCTATAACCGTCAGTTACGGCAAGTGATGCCTCGGTCTCGGGCGAAACGGACGGCACCGACCCGTTCGACGCCCGACCGCCTCCCGGCGAAGCGTGAGTTTATCCCGGATCGCGAGCCAACGGGAGGTAATGGCAGTCGCCGACTCACCCGTGCCGGACCTCGCCGGACGCGCGAGCGCCTGCGCCGACCGCCTCCGCGCCGCCGACCGGGTGCTGCTCGCGTCCCACATCGACGCCGACGGGCTGACGAGCGCCGCGATCGCGTCGTCGGCGCTCGCGCGCGCCGGGATCGACCACGAGGTCGTCTTCGAGAAGCAGCTGGACGCCGAGTCGATCGCGGGGATCGCCGCCCGCGAGTTCGACGTGGTGCTTTTCACCGACTTCGGCTCCGGCCAGCTCGACGTGATCGCCGACCACGAGTCCCGCGGCGACTTCGTCCCCGTGATCGCCGACCACCACCGGCCGGCCGACCGCGACACGGAGTTCCACCTCAACCCCCTCCTCGAAGGGATAAACGGCGCGAGCGAGCTGTCGGGCGCGGGCGCCAGCTACGTGCTCGCCCGAGCGCTGGAGGGACCGGACGGCGACAACCGCGACCTCGCCGCGCTCGCCGTCGTCGGCGCGGTCGGCGACATGCAGGACTCCGACGGCGGGCTCGTCGGGGCCAACGAGGCGATCGTCGCCGACGGCGTCGACGCCGGGGTGATCGAGACCCGCACAGATCTGGACCTGTACGGCAGACAGACGCGCCCGCTGCCGAAGCTGCTGGAGTACGCCTCCGACGTGAAGATCCCGGGCGTCTCGAACGACGAGGCGGGGGCGATCTCCTTCCTGACCGACCTCGACGTCGACGTGAAACGCGACGGCGAGTGGCGGCGCTGGGTCGACCTCGACGGCGAGGAGCGGCAGACGCTCGCGTCCGCGCTGATGCGCCGCGCCGTCGCCTCCGGCGTCCCCGCGGACCGGATCGAGGCGCTCGTCGGCACCTCCTACACGCTCGTCGACGAGGAGCCCGGCACGGAGCTGCGGGACGTCAGCGAGTTCTCCACCCTGCTCAACGCCACCGCCCGGTACGAGCGCGCCGACGTCGGCCTCGCGGTGTGTCTCGGCGATCGCGGCGACGCGCTCGCCGAGGCGCGCCGGCTCCTCCGGACTCACCGCCGGAACCTCTCGGAGGGGCTCCAGTGGGTGAAGGCGGAGGGCGTCACCGACGAGGGGAACCTCCAGTGGTTCGACGCCGGCTCGCGGATCCGCGAGACGATCGTCGGGATCGTCGCCGGGATGGCGATCGGGTCGCCGGCGGTCGACCGCTCGAAGCCCGTGATCGCGTTCGCGGAGGAGAGCGCCGAGGAGCTGAAGGTGTCCTCGCGGGGATCGCACGCCCTCGTGCGACGGGGGCTCGACCTCTCGGCGGTGATGCGAGAGGCGAGCCAGTCGGTCGGCGGCGACGGCGGCGGGCACGACGTGGCGGCCGGCGCGACGATCCCGATCGACGAGCGCGATGCGTTCCTCGCCGAGGCGGACCGGATCGTCGGCGAGCAGCTCTCGTGAGGAGACCGTCGGCACGCCGAGACGCTCACTCTCCCACGGTCCGACGGACCCAGCCGGACGACCCGGTGGGCGACGGGTCGGACGGCTCCCGGGTCTGGAGCCTCCCCTCGCCGTCGACCGCGCGGACGACGACCTCGTGGGCGCCGTCGGGGTCGAAGACGTGGCGCCACTGCCGCCAGACGTCGGCGTCGGGGAGCGGGTCGGAGAGGACGGCGTCGGTCCACGAGTCGCCGCCGTCGGTCGACACCTCGACCCGCGAGATCCCCCGCGTCCCGGCGTAGGCGTGGCCGGCCAGCTCGATCCGACCGTCGTCGAGCTCCGTGACCCCCTCGTCCCAGAGCTTGGCGACCGTCTTCACCTCGCCGGTCCCCTCCCAGCCGCGCTCCTCCCAGTAGCCGTCGTCTTCGACGTTCAGCAGCTCGATCTCGGAGAGCCACTTCACGTTCGTCTCGCCCCAGTGGCCCGGGATCAGCACCCGGACCGGGTGGCCGTGGCCGGTCGGGAGCTCCTTGCCGTTCATCCCCCACGCGAGGAACCCCTCGGCGAGGACGTCGACCGGGAACTGGACGTAGTAGCCGTCCTCGCCGCGCAGCATCGCGCAGTCGCAGTCGCCCTCGGGGTCGACCGATTCGAGCAGCGGCCGGATCGGGGTCCCCGTCCAGACGGCGTTGTCAAGCTTGCGGCCGTTCAGCTCCTCGCCGACGCACCGCAGCGTCACGGCGCGGTGCTCGACGGGCCGGTCGAGCAGGTCGTCGAAGGCGACCGTGCGCTCGGTCTCGACCTCGCCGGTGAACGTCAGCGACCACTCGGTCGCCGTGACCTCCGGGTCGAACTCCGCGATGTCGACGTTGTAGAACTCGCCGATCGGGCTCACCATGCCGAGGAGGCCGGCGCTCTCGACCCCTAGCGACGCCGACTCGACCGCCTGCAGGCGGTCGCTCACGCCCTCGGACCGCGGGGCGTCGGCGAGCGGGTCGTCGTCCTCGGTCGCCGGCGACCGCCGAGCGATGACCGCCGCGAAGACGAACCCCAGCGTCCCCGCGGCGATACCGAGCGTTCGGCGACGCACCGCGTCGACGGCCGCCGTCGGCCTCCCGTCGACGGAGGGGGCGTCCCCGAGCGTCGGTCCGTCCGCCGGCGGGGACCCTGCGACCGCGACGACGGTCGCAGCGGGCAGGGCCACGCCCAGCGCTTGGGCCGGGCCGCCGGTCAGGCCGGCGGCGAGCAGCCACGACGCCGCGCCGGTCACGGCGGCGCCGGCCAGCGGGTGGTCGAGGCGTGCAGAGAGTCGGAGGCCGGCGAACGCGACCGCGCCGAACAGCCCGATCACGGCCGCGAACGCCATGGCGATGTGGATCAGGTGCCCCGCGTCGCCGATGGTCTCGATCACGAAGGTCACGATTGCTCCGGGCGTCAGGTTGACGATGGCCTGGTCGACGGGTCGGACGACGAACGACGGCGACCACCCCGTGACGAGGTACGACCCCGCGACCGCCGCGGTCCCCGCGGCCGCCGCGAGCAGCGCGTCTCGTCGTTCGGTAACGTCGATCACGATTCACCTCGGGGTTACAGTCACTTGAACCACGTCCTCGGCGGCCGGGTACTCGTGGCCGTCGTCGACGTCGCTCAGCCGCCGCACGGTACCGCCCTCGTCGGCGCCCTGATCGGGCGCGTCCTGCGCGGGCGCCTGGTCGGGACCGGTGCCGGGCGGCTCCGCGTTCGGCTCGGTCCCCGCGTCGAACAGCCCCACCGCGTCGGTGACGTCGCCGTCGACCGGCCCGTCGCCCTCGGGCCAGAGCGCGATCCCCGCCTCGTCCGTCGAGACGAAGACGTCGTTCGAGGGGACGAACATCGAGGCGAACGAGAGGCGCTGACCGGGCGCGACCGTCGCCTCGAACTCGAAGGCGCCGCCGGGCGCGATCAGCGGGGCGCCCGGGATCTCCCCCGTCGGGTCGTTCGGGTCCGCGACCGTGTCTGCGGGGACGTACGCCCCGGAGTCGTGGACGTCGGTCGACGCACCGAGCTCGTCGACGAGCCCGTCCTCGCCCTCGAACCCCGTCGGCGGCCCGGCCTCGGCCAGCGCCTCGAGGCCGATCGACGCCGGCTCGCCGAGTTCGTATATCGGATTCTCGCCCGCGTGGACGGCGTACGCTCCGGGCGTGACCCAGACGGCGCCGTCGGTCGACGTGTCCGCGGGATAGAACTCCGCGGACGCGACGTTCTCGATCCAGACGCGGACCGTGGCGGATTCCGCCATCCCGTCGTCCCCGTCCATCCCGTCGCTGTCGTTTATCCCGTCGCTGTCGTTTATCCCGTCGCTGTCGTTCCTCCCGTCGCCGTCACCGCCCATGCCGTCGCTACCGTTCATGCCGTCGTTCCCGTCCGTGCCGTCTCCGTCGCCTCCGCCCTCGCCGAGGCAGCCGGCGAGTGCCAGCGTCGCCAGTCCACCGCTCGCCGCCAGGAACCGTCGCCGCGTGTCTCGTTCCGTCATGTCCCGGACGAGGGCGATGACGGGGGTATAGATTTTTCAACTACCGGACAACTTCGGTGCGGAGTCGGGTCGGGATCCGTTCAAACTTCCTCCGGAGTCCGGCCGCTGTCGCCGAGATCAGCGACGGGGAGGGGCACCGCGAGGAGCTCGAGAGCGAGCGGACGGAAGGGTCGGTAGGGCGTGCGCGACGCCGGGTCAGGCTTCGCCGAGGTCGCGGAACATCGCGCGGTAGTCGTCGGAGGAGAGCGACTCGCCGAGGTCGTCGATGTCGGCGTCGAGGTCGTCCAACCGCTCGACGAGGTCGGCGTACGCCTCGTTCCCCTCGCGCTGGGCGGCGGGCTTCTGCGAGCTGAGCACCGCGCGCTTGCTCGCCAGCGCCGCCGCCTCCCGGACGAGGTCGTCGTACTCACTGCGGGTGAGCAGGGTGTCGATCGCCGTCAGCAGGTTCGACCGGCTGACGGGCTTGGTGAGGTACAGGTCGAACCCCATATCGATGATGTCGAAGTCGGGCTCGACGGCGGTGACCATCGCGACCCGACAGTCGTAGCCGGCCTCGCGGATGTGTTCGAGCACGTCGTCGCCGCTTCCGTCCGGGAGCCGGCGGTCGAGGAGCACCACGTCGACGCTCGCGTCGACCTGGTCGATCGCCTCGGCGGCGGTCTCGGCGAGGTCGACCTCGTACCGCCCGTCGAGGAAGCCGGCGTACAGCGCGGCGATGTCGGGCTCGTCTTCCACGATCAGGATCGAGAGGTCGCTCACCGCCGATCACCGCCGGGGGCGACGGGAAACGCTTCACCGGGCATACCGTATCGGCCGGTGTGTCGAGGAATAAAGCTGTCGCCGTCAGTTCGGCCGGTCGCGTCGGATCGTCTTTTATATACTCCCATCGCCAATAGCGGGACGAATGTCAGAACTCGTCTCCACCGGGGTCGAGGGGCTCGACTCGATCCTCACCGGCGGCATCACGGAGCGGTCGACGGTACTCGTCTCCGGGAACCCCGGGACCGGGAAGAGCATCTTCGGTATCCAGTACCTCCATCACGGCGTCACCGAACACGGCGAGCGCGGCGTCTACGTCTCCTTCGAGGAGGACGAGGCGGACATCCGCGGCGCCGCGGAGTCGATCGGCCTCGACGGGTTCGGCGACGCCGTCGACGACGGCGACATCGTGATCTTGGACAAGCGCGAGATGCTGCGCGAGACCGACTTCTCGACGGCGGTCGACCGACTGCTCGACACGATCGAGGACGGGGGGTTCGACCGGCTCGTGCTCGACTCGCTGTCGATGTTCCAGCTCTTCTTCGACGCCGAACAGGAGAAGCGAACGTACCTCCTGAAGTTCTCCGACATCCTCAAAGCGAACGGGTTGACCTCGCTGCTCATCAACGAGCAGGGCGCCGTGTTCCCGGACACGGAGGTCGGGCTGGAGAACTTCCTCACGGACGGGAACATCTACTTCATCCAGACGCCGACGGACTCGGGCGTCAACCGGTACGTCTGGGTGGCGAAGATGCGGAAACAGGACATCGACACCGACATCTTCCCGATGGAGATCGGCGAAGGGGGGATCACCGTCCACGAGCGGGCCGGCGGGTTCTCGATGATGGGAGGGTCCGAGGGACCGTCGTTCTGATCCGGACCGGACTCTAAGGGGAGAGATCGAGGGAACGGACAGAGAGAACGAACCGAGAGCCGCCGACGGAGCGGAAGGGGAGAGTTGCGGGACGCTACTGACTCGACGAGAGGTCGCGCCACACGTCGTCGAGCCGGTTCTTCACCGCGGAGCGCTCCTCGACCTCGACCGTGAGCCCGTTCCGGAAGTCGACCTCGACGCCGTCGACCTTCCGACGGTACACCTTCACTCGCCGGTGCTCGTCCGAGAGCGGCCGGTCGTGGAGCTCGAGTAAGTCGGCCTCCTCGAGCTCGTTGATCCGGCGGTAACACGTCGCGATCGGGACGTCGAGCTCGTCGCTCAGGTCCTGCGCGGACATCGCGTCGCCGGTCGCCGTCAGGATGTCCGTGTTGTACTTGTTGCCGAGAACCGTGATCAGATCGTCCCCCACCATTCACGTTATCGTCGTTGATTTTTACAACCTAAAAGGATATCGATGAATACAGCGATCCTCGAATCCGGGGACTGGCGGGCGACAGACGTCGTATCCGCGTTCCTCGAGACCGCGGTCTCGAGACGCCGTGTTATCGCCGGTGATAGCCGCCACCGTGGGTTTATGTATCGACTCCGAGGAGGCCGGGTATGGAGCTCATCGAGGGGTTGTATCTCGTGACGACCACCGTGTTGGCGGGCGCGAGCGCGACGCTGGCGGCGTTCGCGGTGGCCGCCTACCGGTCGTCGGGTCGCACCGCGATGGCGTACCTGGCCGTCGGCTTCGGACTGGTCGTCGTCGCGGCCGTCGCGACGCCCGTCGCCGGCTTCCGGACGTCGTTCGCCGACGGGGCGGCGCTGCTTCTGATCAACACCGGGCTGCTGGCGGCGTCGATGGCGCTCGTCGCCGGGAGCCTCGCCGTCTACGAGCCCGGCACGCGGGAGCTCGTGATCCCCGAGTCCGAACTCACGCGGCTTCAGGAGCGGTAGCGATCCGCGGCGCGGCGGAACGGATCGCCTCAGTTGGCCGGCTCAGCTCGCCTTCGTAGGTCACCCGCTCAGTTCCGACGCAGAGCTACGCCATCGGCCTCAACACGCTACCGAGCCGTTCTGCCTCGGCACTGATCGACCGAGATTCGCGCCCACGCTCACTGAAATCCGAGTATCGGATGCGATAACCAGTCCGCAATATCGTTGATAATTATAGAAATTATTGAACTGAATTTAATCCGATAATCGCATGACAGCAGTGCTTTATCAGGTCGAATAATCGGCACGGAGTCTTTAATAGGGAAATCACGCTCCCTATCGATAACGCCCGCCGGGCAGGCCGGGGGCCAACGCAACACACAATGTTCGAAACCATACTGGACGAGGAAGAGCGCGGGCAAGTGGGGATCGGGACCCTCATCGTGTTCATCGCGATGGTGCTGGTGGCGGCGATCGCCGCCGGCGT
>SDGW01000952.1_pt1 | contig 12027 bp, 13 predicted proteins | sample 2873831 | NCBI WGS metagenome assembly SDGW01 (sample SAMN08132700, study PRJNA421101) | hypersaline lake metagenome | isolation source: celular fraction 0.22 microns magnesium sulfate-rich crust from ephemeral... | place: Spain: Penahueca Lagoon, Toledo | collected 2011-07
AGGAGGTCGAAGAAGTTCGCGGCGTACGCAGAAAGGAAAGACCTCGACGCCTACAGCCTGAAGGAAGGAGTGACGGGATGGAGGGACGCAGGTAAAGAACTGGTCCATCACTAGAAAATAGGAGGGGACGAAGTCAGACACAATACTGAAATGTGTTCGATGGCGTCCACAGTCCTTCACTCTCCCTAAAACTTGCTATATCAAATCAAACTCTACCACATCACTTTCTTCTTCCAGGCGGTCGAGGTCAGGGTCTTGCTCTATCTCGACGTCGAACTCGACTCCCGGATTCATCATTCTCAGCTTGTCGTTGATGGTCTCTATACCTCCGCCGTACTCTCTGTCGACTGTTTCTAACCTGTCTCCGGAGATAAGGCAGAAGTCGCCGTAGTTCATCTCGTCGAGGGAGTCGCCTATCCTATTCTCTTTACCCAGAAACTCCATCTGCGTCCCTGCGTCGTTTGTGAATCTGTAGACGTCGAGTCCCGCCTGGACGATCTTCTTCTCGTGTTCCGGAAGGTCTATATCCCTGGCTTTTCTGTCGTAGCCTATCCTGTCCCTGTTTCTATTCGCCCATTCCGACTGAACCCTGTCCAGAAGGTAGGCAGTCTGAGCGGCTTCTTCACCAAGTTTTTCGATCCTCTCCACAGGGTCTTCGGACCGGACGGCATCCTTCCACTCGGTCACGTTTCTGTACGCTGTGTCGGCCAGCGATTCGACCGCTTCAAGCAGCTCCCCGTCTTCAGGTTCACCGTTCAAGAGATAGTCGGAATCTATATAGTCTTGAGACATGTTTATCGGTCCTCGTCGAACATGGAGCCGTCGAGCAGAGGTTCCACGTGCTCCTCGTAACCTTCTCTGAGATGGTCGACGTGTTCTTCCTCCATACCTGCGTCTTCCAGCCTTGTGAATATCTCTTCCTCGGGGGTTTCTCAGCGCCTGATCAGCCTCCTGGAACTGCTGCCAGTAGACGTCGGCTTCCTCGGCCTCGTCTTTTCCTTCGGCGTCCTCCACAAGAAAGTTCTCCACCTCGTTCTCTCCGTGTTCGTGGATGTCTCCGTAGATTGCCTGGCCGGGATCTCCCAGAGCCGTCATGGAGTGGGCCATCAGTTCGTGGGGTTCATAGTTGTCGGAGTCCAGCTTTCTGCCCGGGATAGGCCTTGCGTAGGAATCGATCTTCTCCTGTAGATCGAACCAGTAATGCTGGAACTCGCGGAAGTTGTGCGTATAGGAGTTAAGCTCTGACATAACTCCAGAAACAACTAGAAGCTTTTATATTGCTTTCAGGTAGCAACAATGTTTCTTGACTAGACTTTATCTGCGATTTCTGGCCCTAAGTTTTCGTAGTACTCTTCCAGTTTCGTATCTACTGCCGACCAGTTATCTTCGTCGTGTTCTCTGGCCATGTTGGTTATGGTTCCCAAAGCGATTCATACTTCCCGGGACCAGGCCTTCCCGACAGCGACTTCTATAGTATTGGAGTGTGTCTGGCCATCAACGTGGACTGTGCACTCTATGCTTCCTGGTGTCAGGAGAACAAGCCGCCAGTAACTGATTTCAGGCTTTATGACCATTTCGCCTTCTCTGTTTCTGGAGGTGTGGTGGTCTACGAAAAGTTCGGTGTAGGTGTCCATCCCAACGGTTATGCCTTCTGCACTGGCTACTTTTTCAGCTCTTTTCTCGACAGTGTCGTCAAGTTTTGAAATTGCCAGATCCATGCATTCTGCCTCGCCCCAAATCCTGAACGAAGCCACTTTAGGAACCGAGATGTTCTTCTTCTCGCCGTTCTGGAAGTAACTGCTCCAGTGCGGGTGTCGAACCTCGTTCCGATCTTCCAGGTACTCATACCGCTCACCGGTAAAGTTCTTCTCAACGCTTAGAGAGCCCCCAAGTCCCTTCAAACCGTTGTCCGACACGAAACCGGACAGGAAAGCAGATGCGATACCGAACGATATGATGGCGCCCAGCAGTATAAACAGGTTTCTGTACTTCATACAGGTATTAGAGTCATTTCGAGATAAAAAGGTGCGGTCCGGAAGGAAGAAATACTCTTTCAGAGTTTAAAATGCCGATATCGTTTAGACCTGTCTGGACAAGGGTTCAAGGCCTTGATTTTTTGGATCGTTCTGTTATAGCGATTAAAATATAATATTCGGGAAAAAACGGGGCTATATGCTTGATAAATTTTGGAGAGATCTCAGCGAACATTTTGTCAAAAGCTTTCCTGTTTTAATTGCGTGCTCTCTGTTCATGGGTTATTCAATGCTACTATTTCATCAGCCCGTTGAGTTTTTCCAAATTTCTTTCCTTGATAGAGTAATACATAGTCTTTCGTTAGGTTTACTTCCTGTGCTGGGTTTCTATGGAGTATTTAGCATCCTCTATGAGTCTATGATAAAAATGGTAAAATCATACAACAAAATGGTTGGTTTTATAGCAGGTTACTTAGGGTCACCAGTGATGGGAAAGGACTTGCAAGAGCTAAAATTCTCAGATTATGAACAAGAAGGCGACTTTGCGGCGTTCCTGGTATTTGTGATAGTAATCATTGTCTCCTTTTCTGCAACCATATCATATTATTGGAATATGCAGATTAGCTAAAGCAGGCATGATATTCTATCTAGTTCTTTTTAAACCTCAAACGATGCTACTTGTTTACAAAATCCAAATGAAGGGAGGAGTGCCGGAAAGAACGTCAACGGGAGACGGATAACGGATAAGATCTAGCCCCGTCCGAGATTTGAACCCGGGACCTCGTCCTTACCAAGGACGCGCTCTACCGCTGAGCCAACGGGGCGTAGCTTACTGAAAGCCACTGGAAGTGGCTTGTACATGATCAAACTTCGGAAACCTAGGTTTCCTTGAGTCCGAGAAACTGGTGCAGCAGTTTCGAACTCTGTAATGGAGTTTGGACGTAAAGTTCTTTAAATGAACTGTTAGATGGCTACGAGTATTACTCCTGCTACGAGTATGAGTGATCCTACTATTTTTTCTCTGAGGTGGTCTTCGTCGAAGAGTATGTATCCTGCGGCGACGGAGATGAAGACCTGTATCTGTAGCACCGGTACTACTCTTGATGCCTGTGCCTTTGAGAAGGCGTAGAAAATCAGGTATGTGGCGGCTGCCGCTCCCAGACCTGTCAGTGCGTAGAGCAGAGTATCGTCTTTAAGATCAGACTTTATGTCCGGTATAAGCTCCCTTCTCCCCATCAGTAGATATGCTGTGAGCGTCGACGTGATTATCAGGTAGATCACAAACGTGTATATTTCGGGCTTTACTGCCTGTGTTCCGACCCTGTCGGCTACCGAGGCGAACGAGTAGAGGAGGGCGGAAAGAGCTGCGTACTTGGGCGCTTCCAGCTTCAGGAAGTTCCCGAACGGTTTCCTCCAGCTCGAGCCTTTTTCCTCGAGTATCGCGTAGCTTCCGACGGTTACAAGCATAACTCCTGCTCCCTTTGTCAAGGTCATGCTCTCCTCCAGGACTAGTGCTGCGATTATCGCGGTGAAGACCGGATTTAACTTGGTGAAGGGTATTACTCGTGATAGCTCTCCGAACTTTATGGAGTAGTTGTAAGTCATGATGCCGAAGACGTTCCCTATACCGGACACGACTAGAGCAAGTAGAAGTCCTGTGGAGAGGTCGATCGACATCGACGGCAGAAAGTAGATGAATACCGGTGTGTAGAAAAGAAGTGCTAGAGAGCTGTAAAGAAAAGAGTACGAGAAGCTTGAGGAGTGATTCATCAACTCCTTAGCTGCTATACCTGTGAAAGACCATATGACGGCGGCTCCAACGGTTGCTGCGAGCCAGTCCACAGGTTATCTATCCTGCGAACTCGTCGTTCTTCTTTCTCAGGTTGCTGTAACCGCATTTCCTGCATGAAGTCTGTTCCGGAGTGTCTGTCCGGTTCTTAGCGTTGCATTTCCTGCAGACGTATACGTTTCCGAAGATTCTTTCCTTTGCTTCTTCAAATCTTTGTGCCATTTTTAGACTACCTCTTACAACACAACAAGGCTTGGTTACTTTTAAGTAGGTTAACGCGTGGAAAGAACTAAAACCGGCTTTCTGAAACTATTTTCCATGACTAGCCCGGACGCAGGACTGTTCCTCATGATCTCATCTCTCAGCGGCAACCCTTTGATCGATAATTTCATGGTTTTACTGGCAGAGATCTCAGTCTTTGTCGTACCTTCCGTCATGGCGTATCTATGGCTCCAGGACTCGAAAGGCAGGGAAGACTCGCTTCTCACAGGTTCCGCGGTCTTCACAGGTATCGCATTCACCTATTTCATGGGCCTGTTCTACGCACACCACCAGCCTTTCACGGCGTATGAAACCATTGTAGCGGGACAGCCGAACAACGCATTCCCAAGTCAGCACACCGCACTGGCTTTCTCGGCTTTCTGGACGCTCCTCTGGAGGTCAAGGAAGAGGCTCTCCGCTGTAGTAGGTTTTTCCGGTCTTCTGGCCGGTTTCGCCAGGGTCTACGTGGGCTTCCACTACCCTGTGGACATACTGGGAGGTGTCTTCTGCGGGCTCGTCGGTCTCTCCGCAGCATACATCCTCTCGAAAACATCTCTGCCGGAGAAAATCGTTGAGATGTATGAGAGGGTCGCGGAGTATATACTCTCCGGTAAGTTATTCAACTTTCTCCACGACTGAAACTGTATGAAGACTGTAATCGTAGTAGGGGGCGGACTTGCCGGGCTCCAGGCAGGTGTTTTCACTGCCAAAGCCGGGGAGGAAACCCTCGTGCTCGACTCGGACGAAAGCCTCGTCTACAACACATCCAACATACAGAACCTTATCGGCCACGACTCCGTCGGAGGCCACGAACTGATCAACCAGGGGAAGGACAAACTGGAGCAGTTCGGAGGAGAGATCAAAGAGGAAGAGGTCGAGAAGGTTGAAAGAACGGAAGAAGGTTTCAAAGTCACGACTGAAGAGGACGAGTACGAGTCCGAGTACGTCGTACTTGCTTCAGCGGGCAACCACGAGCCTTTCGAGCCTCTGGACCTCGAGTTCGAGGAAGGTGTCGAAGGACCTTACATGATGGACGAACACGTCAAAACGGACGACGAGAACAGGGCGAAGGGGACCGAGAAGGTGTTCGTCGCCGGACTGACAAACACGTGGGAGTACCAGGTCTCCGTGGCGTTAGGCGATGGAGCGAAGGCAGCCATCAACCTCCTGAGCGACAAGTACGGGGAGCCTTACGAGGACCACGACACCTAGATTTTCCACCCATTTCTTTTTCTTAGATGGTTTACAATTATTTTCTGTATGAGACTTGCTAGCCCGGAGTTCGACGAAGGCGAAAGAATACCCGAAAAGTACGGCTACACGAAGGAGAACGTTAGCCCTCCTCTGGACATACATGAGGTTCCGGAGGAGGCGGAGTCACTGGTCCTGATAATGGACGACCCTGACGCGATGGAGCCGGCGGGTCAGATATGGGACCACTGGATAATGTTCAACATCGGCACAGGGATCTCACGGATAGATGAAGGGTCTTCTCCAGGGACCGAGGGAGAGACAAGCTACGGAGAGGAACAGTACGGAGGTCCGAACCCTCCTGACGGAGAACACACTTACGTCTTCAGGCTGTACGCCCTTGACACCGAACTTGATCTGGAAAAAGGTGCTTCCAGGGAAGAAGTCGAGGACGCGATGGAAGGAAACGTTATAGAAAGAGCGAGGCTGGAGGGTACTTACTCTCCTGTCTAAACTTTTCTTATTCCTCTCTTCCGACAGTCAGGACCGGTACATCCGCGTTCCGGACGACCTTCTCCGTGACGCTTCCCAGAAGCATCCTGTCCAGCCCTGTTCTTCCGTGGGTTCCCATAACTATGAGGTCTATATTGTTTTCCCCGGAGTATGAGACGATCTCCCTGTGAGGGATTCCGTGTTCAACCTCCGTAACTGCTTTTATTCCTCTATCCTCCGCTCTTTCTTCTATGCTTTCCGTGGCTTTCTCTCCCACTTCCTCGAACTCTCCTACAAGGTTCGACCATAGATCAGTGGTGCTCTCAGCCCTTACATCGACTACGTAGTAGGCGTGAATCTCAGCATCGTATTTCTCTGCGAGATCAAGTGCGTGTTCGATAGCTTTCTCAGCTCCTTCGCTTCCGTCGGTTGGGACAAGTATACGTTCGTACATGCATCCGGATTGCCTCTTTCGCCGTATAAATTTATCGAACCCTGGAAAGAAGTTTCTCTCTGAACTCTTCCTCTTCTATGACCTCAGTACCTTCCTCTCCCGCGTTCTCCATCTTGGTCTCCCCCGGATCTTCTCCAACCACGAGATAGTCGGTCTCTCCCGAGACAGAGGACGTCACATCTGCTCCGTGTCTTTCCAGAAGTTCTCTAAGCTCCTGCCGTGTGAAACCCTCTATCTTCCCTGTCAACACGATCTTAAGCCCGTCCAGCTCGTCTCCTGTTTCCGTTTCCTCAGGATTCACTCCTAGTTCCAGAAGCTCCTCGACTAAGTCTCCTCCCGCGTTCCGGAAGAAGGAGTGTATGTTCTCCGCTGTCTCAGGCCCTATGTCCTCCACGTCCTCGAGCTCCTCCATGGAAGCGTTTCTCAGTTCATCCAGCGTGAAGCTCCTAGCGAGTTTCCTCGCGTTCTCCCTCCCCACATGTCTTATGCCTAGAGCTGTCAGGAAGCTCGTGAGGTCCGTATCCTTCGAGTATTCTAGTTCTTCAAGAAGGTTCTCCACAGACTTCACTCCGAAGCCTTCCAGCTCCTCCAAATCGTCTCGCTCCGTCCTGTAGAGGTCAGGAACTTTTTCCACGAGGTCTTCCTCCACGAGCTGTTCCGCCACTTTTTCTCCTAAACCTTCTACGTCCATCGCCTCCTGTGATCCAAAGTGCTCTATCTTTCCTTTCAGCTGCGCCGGGCATGACGCTCCTCCCGTGCAGTAATGGTTCTCCTGCTCCTTCACGACCTTCGAGCCGCAGACAGGACACTCCTCGGGCATCTCGAACCTTTCATCGCCTTCCTCCAGGACCTCTTCCACCTGGGGTATGACGTCGCCGGCCCTCTCCACTCTTACCTTCGCTCCTTCGGAAATGCCTAGCTCCTTTACCTGGGATTCGTTGTGGAGTGATGCACGTGAGATCGTCACTCCGTGGACATCGACTGGTTCAAGTAGGGCTACAGGTGTCAGTTTTCCTGTCCTCCCGACCTGGACCGTTATATCTTTCACTTCTGTAACATCTTTCTTTGCCGGGAACTTGTAGGCGTAAGCCCACCGCGGATGTGAGGAAGTGGATCCAAGCTTTTTCCTTGAATTGAAGCTGTCCAGTTTCGCCACGACGCCGTCTACATCGTAGTTCAGCCTTTCCCGAAGTTCCATCATCTCGTTCCTGTACTCTATGAATCCTTCGGCATCCTCCACGATTCTATTATGTTCGTTTACCGGAAGACCGATATCCTCGAGGAGCTCCATCGCTTCAGTATGTCTCTCCATTTCTCTGGAGATTTCCAGCACGTCGTAGAAGAAGATGTCGAGAGGCCTCCCTGCAACCACTTCCGGGTCCAGGTTCCTCACGGTCCCGGCTGCGGCGTTCCTGGGGTTGGCGAACGGCTCCTTGTTTCTCTCCACCCTCTCCCTGTTGAGTTCCTGGAAGCCGTCCTTCGGCATGTATATCTCTCCTCTTACAGCCAGGAACTCGGGCGCATCTTCGAGTCGCAGGGGAACGGAACGTATCGTCCTCACGTTCTCCGATATGTCGTCTCCCTCCACGCCGTTGCCACGTGTCACGGCCCGGACGAACTCTCCTTCCTCGTACACGATCTCGACCGAGAAGCCGTCGAACTTGGGCTCGCAGTGGAGCACAGGATCCCTGAATTCCTTTTCTACACGCCGATACCAGTCCCTGACCTCTCCCTCGTCCTCGGAGGCGTCCAGGCTCATCATCTCTGAGACGTGTTCAACGGTCTCGAACTCGTCCAGCGGTTCGCCTCCTACTCTTTGAGTCGGCGAGTTCGGATCCGTGAGGTCGAACTCCTTCTCGAGAAGTTCCAGGCGTTCGTAAAGCCGGTCGTACGCCCTGTCAGAGATGACCGGACTGTTCTCGACGTAGTACATGTGGTCGTGGTACGCGATGGCCTCACGCAGCTCCTCGACCTGTTCCCTCGCTTCCTTCTCAGAGAGTTCTTCGACAGGACTGAAATCGGTTTCCGGTTCCCTGATGTACTGGTTGTCTTCCGGCTTCCTCATGCTTATTCCCTGAAGTACTCCATCATCTCTTCGAGTTTGTGCGTGTTTAATACGTTTTCCTTCTCCAGCCAGCCTCTCCGTGCCTGTGAAACACCGAGGTGCATGTAATCCATCTCCCTCGGCGAGTGGGCGTCGGTCGATACGACGTACTTCGCATCCCTGTGTTCTTTGACGACGTTCCATGGAATGTCCAGGCGCCGCGGCTGCGAGTTGATCTCCAGAGCCACGTCCTCCTCGACAGCTTTCTCAACGATCCTGTCCATCTCCAGGTCGAGAGGTTCCCTCTGGTTCACCTTCCTGTTTAGGGGATGCGCGAATATGTCGACAGGGTAGTTCTCGAACGCTCTCAAAATCTTCTCCGTCGGATCTTCTATCCTGTTGTGCATGGCCACTACGACAAGGTCCAGCATGTCCAGCATTTCGCTGTCGACATCCACTCCCTCTTCTGTTATGTTGGCCTCCATGCCGTGTAGAACGTCTACATCAAAACTTTCGTTCGCATCCTCTATCTCTTCCCTCTGTTCCCTCAGCTCCTCCACGTTTTCCGGTCCGTCGGCGACATGTAAGGAAGGTCCGTGGTCGGTTATGAGTATGTATTCGTAGCCGAGCTCTTCTGCTTTCTCCGCCATCTGTCTGACCGTGGCCTTCCCGTCGCTGTGGACGGTGTGCATCTGTAAATCCCCGCGGATATCTTCCCTCTCCACGGGTTCTGGAAGACTTTCGTCCCTCGCCGCTTGAATCTCTCCGGTGTTCTCCCTCATCTCAGGAGGTATGTGCTCCATTCCGAGCTCGTTGAAGACCTCTTCCTCCGTCTTCCCAGCTACTTTCTCGCCTGTCTTCCTGTTGAAGAGTCCGTACTCGTTCAGCTTGAGATCCTGTTCCAGCGCGACGTCCCTCATCTCGATGTTGTGGTACTTGGAGCCTGTGAAGTACATCAGCGCCGATCCCCATGAACTCTGATCGACTATCCTGAGGTCCAGTCTGACATCTCCCGAGATGATCACGGATGTCTTGGTCTCGCCTTTCCCCAGGACTTCTTTCACCTCCTCCATCTCACTCAGTTCGTCCATCGCTTCTTCCGGTCTCTCGGCGGTGGCGAGGACATCTATATCTCCTATCGTTGGCCTTCTCCTCCTGAAGGAGCCGACTATCTCGACTTTGTCGAAGGAAAGCTCTCTGATTCTGTCCTCTATCTCGACGACGGTTGGGAATATCTTCCCGAGTAGCATCCTCTCCTGGCTCTTCTTCGCCCTGTCGATGTGTTCCAGTATCGTTTCCTGCGTCTTCTCGCCGAAGCCCTCCAGTTGTTTTATTTTGTCGTTCTCCGCTGCTTCCTCGAGGTCTTCGAGATCTCTTACATCCAGTTCCTGGTAGAGCTTCCTGACGGTCTTCGGGCCGACGCTTTCCACGGCTGTCAGTGCCTCGATGTCGACGGGTGCTTCCTCCTTCAGCTCTTCGTGGTACTCGAGGCTTCCCGTGTCTATGTACTCCTCTATCTTCTCCGCCAGAGACTCCCCGACCCCGTCGAGTTCCTGGAGCTCTCCTCTGTCACGCACATCCTTCACAGGTTCTGAGAGCGATTCGATGGTTCCGGCCGCTTTCCTGTACGCTCTCGGCTTCCACTCCTCGTCCTGCATCTCCAGGAGGTCTGCGATCTCCTCGAAGATGTCTGCGATTTCCCTGTTCTTCATGGTGGTTCTATGCGTCTCCAGTCTTAACCGTTTAACTGTGGTCCGGTTGGGGAAAGATTGAATACAGTTGTAGGAGACATCTCAGGTATGACTTTCAGAGTAGGAGCTCACGTATCTATCTCAGGAGGAATGGAAAAAGCGGTTGAAAGACAGGAAGAGGCAGGAGGAAGCTGCGGACAGATATTCGCGGGATCTCCAAGGACCTGGAGCGTCTCGGAGTACGACGACTCCGAAGGAGAAGAGCTGCAGGATTTAAGGGATGAGAAAGAACAGAACCCGTACAGCATCCACTCCACCTATCTTGTAAACCTGGGAACGCCGAAGGACGACCTATTCGAGAAATCTCTCAACTGCCTCCAGGCGGAGCTCGACGCAGCTGAAGCTTTGAACGTCGAGTACGTCGTGTTCCACCCAGGAGCACATACGGGAAGCGGGCTGGAGAACGGTATCGAGAGGATCGCCGAAGGTATCGACGAACTGGAAATTCCTGAAGGAGTTACGCTCCTGCTGGAGAACACGGCAGGAAAGGGAACGACCATCGGGAAGACGTTCGGCCAGCTGAGACAGATAATGGACAAGATGGAGACCGACGGAGAGAAGGTAGGTGTCTGCATCGACACGTGCCACGCACACGCGGCAGGCTACGAGTTCGCGGATGAAGAAGGCTTCAAGGACATGGTCCAGGAGATCGAGGAAGATCTCGGGCTTGAGAAGGTGAAGATGCTCCACCTCAACGACTCGAAAGACGAGAAAGGAAGCGAGAAGGACAACCACGAACACATCGGCGAAGGAAACATCGGTGAAGAAGGCTTCAGGAACGTGGTTAACTCGGAGAAGCTTGAGGAAATCCCGATGGTTCTCGAGACGCCTGTGACCGATGAGAAAGGCTACAGGGAGAACATAGAGAAGATAAGGGGTTTGAGAGAGTAAGTTAGCTGCTCCCGAAGTATTCGGGGTTCGAACTCTCGAACTCGAGTTCGACTCCGTCCTCCATGTACATAGGGTCAACATCCCCTAACCTTACTTCTTCTCCATTTGCTTCGAAGTCTTCGAAGATACGGACGTTCTGCTCTTCTCCATTTACTCGGAGATTTGCCTTGTAACCATCGGTACCGACGACTTCTAGCGTGTACTCTTCCGAGCCGTCGCTTACTGTGACTTCCTCGCCTTCTCCGAGGTACATCAGGTCTTCGTATCTCATAGGGTGATATCCCGTATGGTCAGGCATGTTCTCAGGCCCGGTTTCATTCCAGGAATCTTCCAGCTGGTTGAGGCTTTCCGCAACTGCTTCGTAGTGTTCTTCTCCCTTCTGGAACTCTCTTCCCTGGATCCTCAAATTGCTTCCTCTCGCGCCATGAACATCGATACTTACCTCAAGGCTTTCCTTGTCTTCTGGCATTTCTTTCTCGTCCAGGAAGTCGACGACGTTGGAGTTGACCTGGCCGATAACCTGTCCCAGTCGTGTCTCGGTATCTTGGTAGAGCTGATCGAGGTTGTTGGTGCCTGCGATCAGGTAAGCGTCCTGATTTCTCTCAACGTTGCTCCCATCGCGCACCTCTGCGAGATGCAGCACTGAGTCTAGATCCAGGCGGACATCTACCAAATCAGTTTCTCTAAAGCTTCCTGTCCTCGTCATGCTCAGGCTCTCTGGTTTGTCATATCCCTCCATCTCGAGATCTTGCTCTATACGTTCTGCGAGGCCGTCAAGCTCCCAGTCGTTGTAGGCTTCATCTGCTTCCGTTTCTTCCGGGACAGTTTCCTCTACGACAGTCTCGTTGGACTGTGTTCCTGTCCTGTTTTCTGTTGTGTTGGATGGTTCTGTCTCGGAGTTTGACGATGTGCATCCTGCCAGGAAGGTTACGGCTCCTGCAGCAGATCCAAGAACTCCTCTTCTCGAAATTTCACGTTCGTTTGACATAGTCTTATACTACTTCTAAATGACAGCATTTAAATATCGTTTGAATTTTTCAGGAGTCGAAATCCTCGTACTCTTCCGCGAGCTCCAGCGTTTCATCGGTTAGAGTGTCTCCGTCGTACTCTATGATGTTCTCTTCCCTGTTGTACTCTATCACTCCAAGGTCGTCCATCTTCGGGAGATGGTTCTGTGTAAG
>SDGW01000953.1_pt1 | contig 12022 bp, 14 predicted proteins | sample 2873831 | NCBI WGS metagenome assembly SDGW01 (sample SAMN08132700, study PRJNA421101) | hypersaline lake metagenome | isolation source: celular fraction 0.22 microns magnesium sulfate-rich crust from ephemeral... | place: Spain: Penahueca Lagoon, Toledo | collected 2011-07
CATGTAACTATTTCTCTCGTCGAGAAGCGTCCTCTTGATGGAAGGGAACTCCTCTCCTAGATCTTCTACAAGTGTTCCGAGCATGTCGTCTTCTTTGAGATCCTCTACTTCCACGTCGACTTCGTCGCCGAAGAAGGACGCGAGGAGCTTCATCTTCTCCCAGAAACCAAGTTCCTCTCTTATACGTTCAAGGGTCTCGGAGATGTCCCTGTCGACCAGAGCGTAGTCGATTCCTCGTGCCTCTGCCTGTCCGACGGCCTCCATCATCTCCTGGCCGGGCATTGAGCCTTCCTCCAGACCTATCCTCCTCTGGTAGATGCTCATCAGGAGGTTGAAGAAGAGAAGACCTCCCTTCCCCTGCCTTATGGCCTCGGCGAGGTCCAGGTCCTTCCAGCCGGACTCCTCCCTGAGGGAGTCGAAACGGTTCCTGTCGAGCTCCACGCCGACGAGGTCGGGATCGACTTCATCTATAGTATCTATTACGTCCTGTCTGCTCTGTTCGGATACGTGGGCGGTTCCAAGCACGGTCGCCTTCCGGTCCCCGAGATCTACTGTCTCCTTCACGTCAACGTATTTCCTCTCGATATTTTTTATATGGATGAAACGAAACCTGAGTCATGAGAAAGACAGTCCTACTCCTATCCATAATACTTCTAACATCCACATCCCTGGCTTACACATCACAGAGCAGCGCTCCGGAGACGGAGCTGCCCGAGGTCGGAGCCACACCCGGTTCGATGACCTACAAGCTGGAGAGAGCGCAGGAATCCCTAAGCCTGGCGCTGACGTTCGACGAAAAGAGGAAGACGGAGAAAAAGCTGAGGTTCGCAAGGAAAAGACTGGCGGAGGCGAAAGAACTCGGTGAGAGAAACGACTCCGAGAAAAGCGTCAGAGCGATGGAGGAGTACAGGAAAAACATAGAGGAGGTCGAGGATAGCATGGAGAAACTCCCTCAAGAGGAAAGAGACAGGATGCGGGAAGATCTGGACAGGACACGTTCCTCCGCCGAGACAGTGCTTACAGGACTCCAGGAAAGACTCCCCGAACAGGCCATGAAAGGTCTTGAAGCCGCTCCGGAAAACAAAGAGGCAGAAAAGGTCGGAAACAGGCCAGAAGGTACTGGAAAAGATGAATCGGCTCCCGTAAGGAAAGGTTTTGTGGCGACAGGGAAGGTCGTCGCGGATACTTCCTAGTCCTTTCTAGTCCACTTCTTCTCCACCTCGCTGTTCGAGAGCACGGCTAAATCACCGTTCTCAAGCTTCAGACGGCTCTTCCTGAGACCTACTTCTATCACCTCGCCGGACTCTCCAGCAGTCTCAACCTTATCACCTTCCTCGAAGTCAGGATCCCTCAGGAGGTATACTCCCGCGACCGTATCAGCTATCATCTCCTTCAGGGCGAAGGCTATACCTAATGCGACAAAACCCGAAGCCGTCCCCAGACCCGCTGCCAGTTCTCCAAGGCCCAGAAGATTCAGAAAAACCAGTGCGACGCCGAACCAGAGGAAGACCTTCGCTGTGCGTACACCGAGGCCGACCACTAGCTCTGAACTGTACACTTTTCCAAGAGAGTAACTGAGACCTCTGGCAAGGATACGGATCGTGATGTACGCCAGGACAAGAAATACTAAGCCTGTCACAATCCGCGGAGCGGCGCTCACGAAACCTGAGACGAACTCCCTGTAGACGGAGAGAAGCGTCGCTGTAAGCTCCATGGACAGAATATGTCCGTCCGCCGGCTAAAAGAAATGTTCAATCTATCCGAATAGTCCGGAGAATATTAAGAAAAAAGAAGAAAAGGAGCGTTTCTAGACTAGCCGAAAAGGCCGCCGCCTCCGTTACCTCCCTGCTGTCCCTGGGACTGGTTCATCATGAAGTCACAGGTCATGAAAGGCTGCTGTTGACCCTGTTGCTGCATCGACTGGTTCATCTCCTGGATCGTCTGCTGCATCTGACAGTTGGCCGTAACCTGGGGAGGCTGGTCCTGCTGTGCCGCGGCCGTAGAAGCCAGCGCCAGAGCGACCAGTGCCAGAGCGGCCACCGTAAGGCTTTTTCTCATAGAAATTTTCTCACCATGAACCAACTAACCGGAGCGTAAGAAAACTCTTAATGAGAGAGATTATATCTTAAAGAACGTACCTTTCCGTTTTTAGTCTTCTAGACCTGTCTACTGGTTTACCTCTATCATATCCTAGGCACCTATCAAGATATTTTCTTTTTCAGCTCTCGACCTTCTTCCAGTAAGTCTTTAACTGCGATTATTCCCATAGCTCCTAGATACTGTTCTAGGATATTTTTTGATTCTTTTTTGACAAGACGCGAAATTTTTTCTCTAACACCATTCAGAAAACGCTTTACAGCTTTAATCGAATACTCCGCCATAGTCGATGTTTTCAAATATTAATTGTTAAAGAAATGCCCGAACCGAGATTTGAACTCGGGTCGTTGGCTCGAGAAGCCAACATGATTGGCCAGACTACACCATTCGGGCCTGACTAGGTTAGACATCGAGGGAAAACTCTTTATACCTCATGCAACATGATGGGTGAAACAAATCATAAACAAACATAGACCGGGCGAACCCTCTATAGAACTCTTCAATCAATCTTGATGGAGAGAATTCTGAGAGAGCCACCCCAATAAAAAGTAGATTTTTGTATATTTCCACCAATCCTGTGTTATGAACCTAGAGAAGCTTATTCCCGACGATTACGGACAACTTGAAAACTCCGATCTCGCTCTCTCCGAGGGAAGGATCGCCCGACTTATCAGGGAGAACATGGAGGAGGAACAGACGCTTGACGGAGACGTACCTCACGTCATCAACTGTGTTCTTTCACGGCTACTGGACGAGATCATCGACGAGACCATGGGCGAGGCAGAGTTCATGGCAAAGGTGAAGGAGGCCCACGTACGTTCCGCACTTAGAGGACTGGAGATAGACGAGGAGTACTCCGCCAGAACGGAGGCGTTCATCGACCAGCTGAGAAGTATCTCCGATGAGATGGAGAGAACCGCGGAGAAGCTGGAAAACGACAGATGAAGGCTTTTGTTTACCTTAAAACAAGGTATGCATTTAAGAAGCGAGAGATAAGGCCGTAAACAGGTGGAAAAAACAATGGCAAGAATGGACTTCCTCGACTGGGCCACTCTCGCCCTGGTCATTATAGGAGCACTGAACTGGGGACTGGTAGGACTCGGCCTCCTCATGGGCCAGCCACAGGACGCTTACAACCTCGTTGACCTGATATTCGGGGCGGTAGGCGAATCGTTCGTGGCCTTCATCTACCTGCTTGTAGGCCTTTCAGGGCTCTACCAGATCTACTTCGGCTACGAGCTGTACGAAGATGAAAGAGTTTAGTGAATGAAGCCGGAGACCAATTCTCCTTATTCTTTCTCTTCTTTATCGATCTCCTCGAAGTCGGCATCAATTTCATCAACATCCAGGTCTTCAGTCATGTCCCCCATGTTCGATGTGAGATCCATCATGTCCTGCATCTGGTTCTCTATAGAGCCTAGCTGTCTTCTGAGCTTCCATCTCAGGTAAAAGAGTGCTGCACCTATACCTACAAAGACGCCGAGTGCGAAACCGATTGCGATATCAACTGGATTCATGGAAACGGTTTACAGCCTGTCATAAATAACCCTTTGGAATGAAACAGTTCTCCGCCGTACGTCTACAACTCTTAAATAGAGATCTACGGCAGAAGACCGGTATTTGTTAAAAAGCGTTACGGTGAAGGCGGAATACGGCAAATAAGGGTTTTTATACTTTAGCCGAGACCGTATCTGCCGGAGGATCGGAGGCGATCAAAAACGCAACTGGAACACCTGAAGAACCGGGCAGCAGCAAAGCCCATTCAGTTGGCAATCACTTTACTAGTTCTAAGTCCTTTAGCAGTAGCTGAAGGAACGAAAAATGCTTCCACGCCGAACCAGGCCGTTCTACTTGCTTTGATATTCGCGCCATTCGTGGCATCGGCCGCAGTTCCGCTCCTGAAGAGGTTTCTGGACGACGGCCTTTCGTACTTTTCAGCCCTGGTTGCGGCGTCAGGATTCCTCGCGATGCTCTCGCTCTACGGGAGCCAGGGAACCGTTTCAATGCCGTGGATTCCGGTCCTCGGGATCAACCTCACTTTCCATGTGGACGGTCTGGCAACACTGATGGGATTACTTGTCACAGGCGTCGGAACGCTTGTCATGGCGTATTCCAGCGGCTACATGAAGGAAGACGGCAGGAAGACGAAGTACTACACGTCGCTCCTGGCGTTCATGGGCTCGATGCTGGGAGTGGTGTTTGCAGGAGACCTCATACTACTGTTCGTGTTCTGGGAGCTGACCTCGGTGACGTCTTTCATGCTTATAGGCCACAGACAGGACGAATCCGCCAAGTACGCCGCCAGGAAATCTATGATGATAACGGTGGGAGGAGCGCTTTTCATGCTGGCATCGTTCCTCATGATCAACTCGGTCACAGGAAGTTTCTCCATGGTCGAGATGCTCTCACATCCGGAGATGGTTCAGAACCAGCTGAGATCCGCCGGACTGTTCCTGCCCGTACTCTTCACAATGATCGTGGGAGCTGCGGCGAAGTCGGCTCAGGTACCTCTACACATCTGGCTTCCCAACGCCATGGAGGCGCCTACACCTGTCTCCGCGTTCCTTCACTCCGCGACCATGGTCAAGGCAGGAGTATACCTACTGGCACGTTTCCGGCCCATGCTTCTCAGCACGGAGTGGATGATCGCTCTCGTCCCACTGGGGATGCTGACCATGACGGTCGCCGGGATACTCGCGGTGGCTTCAACAGACATCAAGGAACTGCTCGCTTACTCAACGGCCTCACACCTCGGACTTATCGTCGCCGCTTTAGGTTTTGTCAGCGGCATAGGAGCGGAGGCAGCAGGCTTCCACATACTAAACCACGCACTGTTCAAGGCCTCCCTGTTCCTCGTAGCAGGTATAGTGGCGCACGAGGCAGGTACAAGAGCTATAGGGGAGCTTGGAGGATTAAGGCACGACCTTCCTCTAACCGCTTTGATAGCCACCGTGGCAGGACTGGCGATGGGAGGCGTACCGCCTTTCAACGGCTTCCAGTCTAAGGAGCTTCTTTTCAAGGCTTCATGGCATGCAGCAACCGAGATAGGGGGCTTCGTCTGGCTAGCTCCCTTAGTTGCGGTCTTCGGATCAGTCTTCACCTTCATCTACTCCATCAAGTTCATCTCGCTGTTCTTCGGGGAGAAGCCGGATTCCCTGGAACACGTCCATAGACCTCCTAACTCCATGATTATACCTCCTGTCTGGCTGATGGTGGGCGTCCTGTTCGTAACGGTCTTCCCTCAGGCAGCGGTGGACATGATCGTTCAGGGAGTGATACAGAGCGCTTCTCTGGAAGCTCATCACCTCCACGTATCGCTTATACCTCACCTCTCGCCGGCTCTGGGGATGAGCCTTGTAACTCTGGGGCTCGGAGCGTTCGGTTTCAAACATTACAGGAGAATACATGAGGACGTCAACGGCTTCCTCATCGACAACCCTTACTTCCAGGCGAACTGGTGGTACGACAACGGGCTTGAGGAGGCGGAGCTGTTCAGCGGGAGGCTGGCCCAGTTCATACACCACGGACATCTGAGGAAGTACCTCACCAAGGTGCTGGCATCCTTCACCGTTTTCAGCCTGGCAGGTTACCTGGCGGTGTCGACAGGTCTTCCGGCCGTTAGTTTCAGCGCCGGAGTTCCCTCGGTGATGGTCATGGCTGTAGCGGTCGTGGCCGGTTTCGCCAGCATCAAGTCGGAGTCACATATCGCCGGAGTGCTTACCCTATCCATAATCGGGGCCATGGTGGCTATATTCTACATACTAGCAAGAGCTCCCGACCTGGCTCTCACACAGCTGGTCGTGGAGACCTTGTCGCTGATAATATTCCTACTTGTACTGGACAGACTTCCAAGCTTCTACGGAGGCATAAAGAGGTCGAGAAAAATATTTGACGGAGTTCTCTCAGCGATCGTAGGAGGAACAGTCGCACTCACAGTACTTCTGACGACATCCGCGAACCCCGACAAGATCTCACAGTACTTCGTGGAGAACGCTGTCGGTAAAGGAGGAGGAACGAACATCGTGAACGTTATACTGGTCGATTTCAGAGGTTTCGACACCATGGGCGAGATAACGGTCGTCTCCATGGCGGCGCTCGCCATTGTGACCTTGATCGGTATGAGAGGCAGGTATCCATGGTTCAAGAAGGACGAGGCTACAAAGATGAAAGCAGACAAGGAAGAGAAGGAGACAGGACAGAAAACACTGGAGGACCTCGTTGGAGGAGGTGCGTCTGAATGAGCACCGTCATAGCGAAGACGATAACAAAAGCTGTACTACCCCTGATACTCATGACATCTATCGCACTGCTTCTACAGGGCCACAACCTCCCCGGAGGAGGATTCATAGGAGGGGTGCTGACCGTCGTCGGCTTCGGTATCGTATACATAATATTCAGCATAGACTACATAGAGGACACAGTGCTCGGAATAGAGAAGAAGAGGGTGCTGGAACGTTTCGACCACAGCATACAGGAGGACTACAGGGACATGTTCTCCGTAGGACTGCTTGTCGCAGCAGGGACAGGGATGGCCGCGCTCTTCTTCGACCTCCCTTTCCTGACCCACGACTTCTGGGTGTTCCACTGGCCGATCTTCAACGAGATGCATATAGCGTCAGCTTTTGTCTTCGACCTCGGAGTCTACTTCGTAGTTGTCGGAGCATTACTAACCATACTATCGGTGGTGGGAGAGGAATGAGTGCGCCTGCAATCCGCATCTTCCTTCTAGGAAGTATGCTCAAACAGACTTCATCCGAAGTCTGTGGCGCGCAGTGCGGCACGCTCCAAACCGTTCTGCCGAACGGCTTTCGAAAACCTTCAGCACTCGAGCTTTGCGAGAGTGGAACCTGGATGAACGATACTCTAAAATCGGAGATTTTATGCGTTCAAAGAAAACCTTCGTTTTTCGAAAAGCGTAGGGGTGCCGCTTAAGGATGACACAGACAGCTATGGCGTTGATAATCGGAACGATGTTCGCGACAGGGACTTTCCTTGTCCTCAGGAGAGACGTTGTCAGGGTCGTCTGGGGAACGCTGATACTGGGTCAGGCCGCCAACGTCTACCTCATCACGATGGGAGGGCTTGGAGGCAAGGCACCTATACTAGGAGGGCACGGAGCCTCCCACACAGGGACGACCGATCCACTGGTCCAGGCCCTTGTGCTGACAGCGATCGTTATCGGTTTCGGAACGACAGCTCTCGCGCTCGTACTCACCTACCGTCTGTACGAGGAAAACGGGACCATAGACCTTGAAACGCTTTCAGGAAGAGGTGAAGAAAGATGATGTCCAACACAGTTATAGCACCGTTTCTGGTGATGCTTGCGACAGCCATACTAACCCTTCTAACCCGGAGATGGAAGAGGACTCAGGCAGCCTTAAGCCTGGCAGGTGCGACAGCGTACATAGTTTCCGTATACCTGCTGTTGACCAAGGTCTTCCCGGGTAACGTCCTCACCTACCAGTTATCGAACTGGCCGGCACCCTACGGGATCACCTTTGTAGCGGACGCGCTCTCAGGCTTCATGCTCCTGACAACAGCCGTACTGATACTTCCGGCGTTGATCTACTCGCTGGCGTACATGGACGACTACTCCCACAGGATCTCCTTCCAGCCGCTCTTCCATTTCATGGTGCTGGGAGTCACGGGAGCGTTCCTCACAGGCGACCTGTTCAACCTGTTCGTCTGGTTCGAGGTCATGCTTATGTCCTCCTACATACTAGTCTCCTTCTACGGAGGGAAGCAGGAGACACAGGCCGCGCTCCAGTACGTCGTCACCAACCTGATCGGATCCGCGTTCATGCTAGTGGCGATAGGAGGCATCTACGCAACCACAGGGACACTGAACATGGCCGACCTCGCCTCACGTCTTGCGGAACCAGCAGCTTACAGCATCGCGGTAGAACCGGTACTAGGTCTCTCCGCCTTACTTTTCTGCGTCTTCGCTCTGAAGTCGGGTATAGCGCCTTTCCAGTTCTGGGTTCCACCGGCTTACATCGCCTCGCCAGCACCTGTATCAGCTGTTCTGGCAGGAGCGGCGAAGAAGGTCGGGGTCTACGCCATGATAAGGCTTTACCTGGGGGTCTTCTCCACCGCCCAGATCTCGGTCTCGCTCCCTCTCATCTCCGGCTCCAGCATCACGGAGTTCTTCGGCCTCCCTATCATATTGATGGCCGGTCTCAGCATGTTCATAGGAGGGTTCGGAGCGTTGAGCAGGGAAAGCCTCGACGAACTTCTCTCCTACTCTAGCATCAGCCAGGTGGGTCTCATAATGCTTCCGATAGGTCTCTTCGCCATGGAGATAGGCGTTGGAACCGCGGCAGTGACGGCCTCCCTGTTGTACACCCTGAACCACGCGGTTGCCAAGGCCATGCTGTTCCTCTCCAGCGGAGCGATAAAGTTCAGCACCGGAACGGACAGGCTGAACGAACTTGGAGGACTGATGGACGAATCAAGACTGCTTGCCGCATCGTTCCTCGTAGGGGCTTTAAGCCTGATAGGTATCCCTCCCCTGCTGGGATTCTTCGGGAAGATGATGATATTCCAGAACTCTCTCACGACCTTCTCCACGGCTTTCATGGCCATCGGAGGAAGCGTCTTAACCATAATCTACTTCTCGAAGGCGTGGAACAGCGCTTTCTGGGGGGAGAAAACAGAGTTCACTTCCTCGGAGAGCTTCAAGCTCCAGGTCTCGATGGCAGCGCTGCTCGCCCTCGTATTGATCCTGGCCGGAGTCTTCTCCAATCCGGTAGTTGAGATGGCTCAGCACGCGGCCGATGCAGCCGTCAACATAGACGTTTACCGTGACGCGGTCCTGAACACGGAAGTGACTCACGTCAGCGGAGGTGGGCACTGATGAAGAAATGGATCGCTGTAGCGTTTCCCCTCACCCTTTCATGGCTCTTCGTAAGAGGCGTAAGACCCGAGAACTTCCTGGGAGAAGTTCTGATCGGTCTGGGGATAGGATTCACGATCGCGTACCTACTGAGACGTATGTACCCCGGCGAGGTAGATGTCAGCCGCTGCGTCTGTTTGACACCTGCAATATTCTCCTACCTCGGGATATTCACGAAAGAGCTTCTCACGGCCAACCTGGACGTGGCAAAGAAGATGCTTGTACCTGGAGATTCCATCGAACCTGACGTGGTCGAGGTGGATCTGAGAGTGGAAAACCCTGTAGCTGTATGTATACTTGCCAACAGCATCACCCTGACCCCGGGAACGTTGACCATGGACCACAACGAGAGGAAGAACTCTCTTTATGTCCACTCCATCTCCGGGAAGAACGACAGAGAAGACCTTATAAAGACGGTCCGGGACTGGGAGGACCTCTTACTTAAAATCTTTACCGACGAGACGATTAATGCGACCGGAAATGAGCGTTGAACACGGATTACTCGAGACAGTGATCAGGGCCGGACTGGTAGTTTCCAGCGGATTGACGCTCCTCTGCGGATACAGAGTTATCGAAGGCCCTACGGTGCCGGACAGGATGGTCGCGTTGGACACTATATCGACCAACATCGTCGCCATAGGAGTGCTTATCTCGCTCCTCACAGGCCAGGGCTACTTCGTACTGATCAGCCTTGTGCTGGCGATAATCGGTTTCGTCTCCACGACCGCGGTTTCCATGTACCTGAAAGAAGGAGACATCATCGTATAGAGGCAGAAAAACAATGATAATACAGCTAACAATAGCAGGACTGGTGATAATCGGAAGCTTCTTCCTTTCAGTCGGAACACTCGGACTACTCAAGCTTCCAGACGTCTACAACCGTATGCATGCAACGACCAAAGCCACGACGCTGGGAACCTCATCCATGTTCCTCGCAGCGTTCGCATACTTCGGACTCGGCAACGGATTAACAGCGCTCATCAGCATAGCGTTCCTGTTCACCACGGCGCCCGTCGGAGCACACCTTATCTCCAGGGCGGCCCACGACGTCGACGTCGAGTTCGCAGGAGACGTCGAGTGGCCTGAAGCAGAGGAACCGGTCGAGAGACCTCAGAGAGTTCCGGAGCTCAGGCATTAAACTTCGGTCGGACATATATGTCCGGCCACACCAGTCCTTTTCTACCACACCCGATACTTCTCTTCCCGGTGAAAAACATGAAACGACTCTCTATAGCGCTGATCGCGGTCCTGCTGCTGGGACTGACATCCACAGCCGCCGCACAGGAGATACAGGAAGAGATGAACGAGAGCCAGAGATGGACCGAAAAGCAGATCCAGAGAGGCCAGGAAGGCATGCAGGACATGATAGACTGGATGCGGAACGCGATAGACCGGACGGACGACAGGCTGGATCAGATGGTAGAACCGATACAGCAGAACTGGAACAACAGCTAGACGTAGGACCTGCCACCTCCTTCATTCTTTCAGCACCAGACAACAATCAGGAGAAGAGCCCTCTTCGATAACTCTATTCGTGTATAGATTCCTCTTCCACACATCGATAGCAGGTAACGGAGGTTCTATCTCTTGAATGCCAGCAGGTCTACCCTGTTTTGAGGCATTGCTTCATCGTATATTCTTACTTCATCTATCTTTCCGTTGAAGTACCTCCCCATATGGAGCTGTGTCAACGGTTTTTGGATACCGGAGTCTGCCCGTTCCGATATCTTACGTCCGTCCAAGTATGTCTTCTGCGTTTCTGTAGTATTGTCGTATACCAGTACTACATGGTGCCATCCTGGCGTTGTTTTCCTACTGTTCTGTTTTTCTATGCCTGTCGTTACCTTGTTCTCTCCCGCGTTGATCCCGTACTGTCCCTGAGCTATTCCAGAGTTTCTGACCGTATCCTCGCGCACGTACCAGGCCAGGTACTGCGACTGGTTGTTTTCCTGTCCTCCTAGCCTTCTCCGTGTCCATTCTCCGCCCGTGTCATCGAATCCGCATCCGCCATTATTTGCTGAGTCCCATATAGGCCCTGCCTTGGCAGGAGAGTACCGGAGATACTTTCTATCGGTCGTGTAGTAGTCATCCGGGTCGCTACCGTCGGCATCAGCAGACATTATCCCGAGCTTGAAGTCCCCGCACTGGTTTGCCTGCGATGGATCTATGTTTGATCCGTATGAATTGAATACAAGCTGTAGATGGTGGGTGTTAGCTGAGCGATAGAAGTCCGACATGCTTCTTAACGTATAGTTAAGATTCTCTTTGTTGACCGTGGGCTCTGAGAAGTTGTAAGCGATGAAGTTTCCATACTCATCACCAAACATCGTATCTTCGAACTCGAGAGAGTAGTATGCAGGAGATACATAATCCGATGTTTTCCTGTTATGAATCGAGCCGTACTCTTTTTCTATGACGTACTTGTCCTCCAGTTTCTTCATCTCCGAGTCCTGTATACTTTTCTCTGTGGCGTTGTCGCAGTGGTCTCCGTCGTCCGTGAATTCTTTGCATACCGTTTTGCAGCTGGTTCCGTACTCGAGATCTACGTTTGTACTTGAGCAGTCCTTGAAGAACGAGCCGTCCGCATAAGTTGCTACAAGCGTCCATCCTCCGCCCTCGGTTTCCATATCGCAGTAGACCTGGAACTTTTCCTGCGACCCGTCAGGGTTTATCCAGTATCTTCCGTTTCCTTTTGATCCACCGTTTCTGAGTATGTGGTTGCATGATTCCCCGGGATTATCCTTCGTGCCAATTACAGGACCTGAGGCCTTGATCCACGCGGATACTGTGAACGCACCGTTCAGCCCCGGATCCGGGAACTGAGCGTAGTTGTCAAAACCTGTAAAATCTATTGATTCTGTTCCGAATATTCCGGACGAGTAAGTGGTCTGTGTCGTTTGATATCCCTGCGTGCTCCATTCGGGGCCATCTACTCTCAGCGACATGTTGTCGACATACATCTGCCCTGAGTTAGTGGAGTACTCCCATTGATAGCGGACATGATTTTGGTCTTGGAGCGTTGTTACTCCC
>SDGW01000954.1_pt1 | contig 12020 bp, 10 predicted proteins | sample 2873831 | NCBI WGS metagenome assembly SDGW01 (sample SAMN08132700, study PRJNA421101) | hypersaline lake metagenome | isolation source: celular fraction 0.22 microns magnesium sulfate-rich crust from ephemeral... | place: Spain: Penahueca Lagoon, Toledo | collected 2011-07
CGATGAAGGCGATCGTCGACAGGAACGAGGCGATGGTCATCACCATCACGTCGCGGTTCTTGACGTGCGCCAGCTCGTGGGCGAGCACGCCCTCCAGCTCCTCGTCCTCGAGGGTGTCCATGATCCCCGTCGTCACGGCGACGGTAGCGCTCTTCTGGGACCGCCCGGTCGCGAAGGCGTTCGGGACGCGGCTGTCAGCGACCGCCACGTCCGGCTTGGGCAGGTCCGCCTGCTGGGAGAGCCGCTCGACCTTCCTGTGTAGCTCGGGGTACTCGTCGGGGTCCACCTTCCTGGCACCCATCGAGTACAGCGCGAGCTTGTCGCTGAAGAACAGCTGGGCGAAGGAGAAGGCCCCGAACACGAGCACGATCATCAGGATGCTCTCGAAGTACAGGGTCAGAAAGCCCAGGAAGACGACGTAGAGGGCGAACAGCAGGAACATGGTCACGGCCATCCGGCCGCGGAGTCCCCAGTCCGTTTTCCACTGCATACCCGTCTCTAGGGGTCGAACGCGGTAAAAGCCTCCTGTGTGTCGGTACCTCTCACGGCCGGGGGCGGCGCCGCAGCGTTCTCTCCCCTTCGCTGACGAGTGGCCCCCGCCGTTTTGTGCCGTCGCACGGAACGTTGGATCGCATGACCGTACTCGTCACCGGCGCCTTCGGCGGATCCGGACGGTGGATTGTCGACCGACTCGCCCGCGAGGGCCGCGACGTCGTCGCCGTCGACCAGCGGCGCGGCCGCAGCGACCACGACAACGTCGTCGCGCGCCAGGCCGACCTGACCGACCGCGGCGACGTGTTCGACCTCTGCCTGGAGTTCGAGCCCGACGACGTCGTCCACTGGGGCGCCATCCCCGACCCGACGGGCCACGCCGGCGGGCACGTCTTCGAGAACAACGTCATGGGCGCGTACAACGTCTTCGACGCCGCCGGCCGCGTCGGCGCCGACGTCGTCTGGGCCTCCTCGGAGAGCGCCTACGGCTTCCCCTTCGCCGCGGAGACGCCGCTGCCGGACTACCTCCCGATCGACGAGGACCACCCGTTCCGCCCGGAGGACCCCTACGGGGCCTCCAAGGTGGCCGGCGAGGACGCCGCCGAGATGGTCGTCCGCCGGGACGGCATCGACGTGGCCTCCATCCGTCCCTCGTGGATCCAGTACCCCGGCGAGTACCTGTGTCTGGACAACGACCCGATGGAGGGCGGCGACGGCAACTTCTGGAGCTACGTCGACGTCCGGGACATCGTCGACAGCGTGGTCGCCGCGATGGAGGCCGACCTCGACGGCCACGAGCCCTTCCTGATCGCCGCGGCGGACAACTACATCGGCCGCCCGACCGCCGACCTCGTCGAGGAGTTCTTCAGCGATCTGCCCGACGAGTGCGACCTGACCGGCGACGAGTCGGCCATGTCCAGCGCGAAGGCGCAATCGATGCTCGACTGGGAGCCCACCCGCTCCTGGCGCGAGGCCGCCGAGGAGGACGTCGAGGGGCCGGCCGTCTACGCGGAGTAGGGAGACCGGCGGCGTCGCGACCGCAGCACCCGGTCACGCCGGCACGGCGACGTAGTACGGCGCCGTCTCGAACAGGGCCGCCGGGAACGGGGCGTCGCCGACCAGCTCCACTAGCTCGAACCCCGTCGCGCGTAGCTCCCGCCGCTGTCGCAACGGCGTCGTGAAGTGGGCCTCGAGGTCGCCCACGGCCGCCGTCTCGAACTTGTACCGGTCGAGCACTCGACCCCGATTCGCCCGCCTGACGTACTTGTCGAGCAGGTAACCGCGATCGGCCACGAGAGCCGGCAGCGCGTACCAGGCGTTGTGCGAGGAGAAGACGAAGGTGCCCGAGGGCCGGAGGACCCGCCTGACCTCAAGCAGCGCGGCGCGTCGCTCGCTCGCCGGGACGAGGTAGTCGAGGCCGTTGTAGGCGAAGACGACGTAGTCGAACGCGTCCGCGTCGAAGGGCAGCGTCGCCGCGTCCCCGGTGGCGAACGCCGCCTCCGGGAGCCGCGAGCGGGCCGCCCGGACCAGGGCCCCGCCGACGTCGACGCCGGTGACCGACAGGCCCCGATCGAGCAGCGCCCCGGTCATCCGTCCGGCGCCGCATCCCAGGTCGAGCGTCTCGGCGCCGGTGCGCACCAGATACCGGTCGAGGACCTGCTCCTCGCGCTCGGCGAGCGAGCCCCGGTCCGTCCTGCGGATCTGGGACACGACCGCCTCGTCGTCGTCGAACCGGGCGCGGTTCCGGCCGTCCCGTCGGGCGGCGCCGCGCAGTTGCTCGTCCATGCTCGCCACCAGACGCGACCGGCGAAAAGTGGTTGTTGCGCGTTGCCGGCCGGTTGGCGGCGACCAGCGGGCTACCTCTCGGAGGATGCCAGCCAGGTACTCCGCACGGCGAGGTATTTGGGCCCTCGGCGCGTCCCGTCCGTCGTGAGACATCCGACCGGCGGTGACGCGGGGTTCGACCGCCGCGACGCGCTGTGGGCGCTGCTGTCCGTCCTCGCGGTCAACGCCGTCGGCGGCGCGCCCGCGCTCCTCGCCGGCCCCGACACCGCGTGGTTCGCCGCCCTGGAGAAGCCGGCGATCTACCCGCCGGGCTGGGCGTTCGGCGTCGTCTGGACACTCCTGTTCACGCTGCTGGGCCTCGCCCTGTACCTCGTCGCCCGCCGCGGGCTCTCGGCGCCCGGCGTCCCGACGGCGCTGGCCCTGTTCGTCGTCCAGATGGCCGTCAACGTCGTCTGGACCCCCGTCTTCTTCGGGGCACAGGAGCTCCTGGCCGGGCTGGCCGTCATCGTCGCTCTGGACGTCCTCGTCGCGGCGACGATTTTTGCCTTCGACCGCGTGGACCGCCGGGCGGCGCTGCTGCTGGTGCCGTACCTCGCGTGGACGCTGTTCGCGACGGTGTTGAACTACCAGCTCTTCGCGCTGAACGGGTGAAGCGGGTCTGACAGTCAGTTCCGTTCGAGAAACTCGTTCAGTTCGGCGAACTCCTCGGGCGAGAGGATCACGTCGGTCGCGAACGCGTCGAACCGCTCGAAGTCGTCGTCGAGCGTCAGGACCGTGTTCACCCCCTCGTCGATCGCCACCTGCGCGTAGTACCCGTCCCACGCGTCGACGTTCGCGGACCCCGCGTGGTCGAACGCACTGCGAACGACGCCCTCGGGCATCTGGTCGTACCAGTCGATCCGCTTCGCGTCCGCGAAGTTCTCCAGCAGTCGGGACGCCTCCGCGTTCGATCGGCCGTAGGAGTTCGTGAGGACGGTGTGCGCTCCGAGCAGCGCCGGATACGGGACGACGGCGTCGATCTCGCCGGCGATGGCGTCCCGGACGTGCGAGAGCGCCGCGTCGCGGACCGGCGCTTCCGTGTGCGCGAGGGCGATGACGCCCACGTCGAACAGGTACGGCCCGCCGGCGTCACTCATCGCTGTCGGCCGCCGCGCCTCGCCGCACTGCTTCCCTGTGTTTCCTGGCGACCTGCTCGACGTCGTCCAGCGGCGCCGTCTCTCCGTCCTCCGGCGCCGTCTCCTCGACGAGTCGCTCCATCCGCTGGATGATCTCTTCGGGGTCGTCCTCGGGCTCGACGACCACTTTTCCGTCCTCTTCGCTGACCTCGACCTCTGTGCCCGGTGCGATCCCCAGCCGCTCCCGCACCTCCTGCGGGAGGACGATCCGTCCCTTCGAGTCCACCGTGGGCATGCTCCCACTTTCGGTGGGAGAGAGTATAGTCGTTTGGATGCTGTCTAAACCCGGACAGACTCGAGCCGGCGAACGTGAGGCTCTGCCGCGGAACGTACGCCTTAAACGCCCCTGGCGACTATCACGGTCCAATGAGTCGATCCGGGGAGTTCTGCCCGCGCTGTGGGGACGAGATGCCCGAGCAACCGATTCGGGCCGCCGACCAGCGGGACCCGGACCGGGTGCTGTGCGACGACTGCTACTTCGACGAGTTCGACCTCGTGGACGCGCCCGAGCGCATCGAGGTGCGGGTGTGCGCGCAGTGCGGCGCCGTCCACCGGGGCAACCGCTGGGTGGACGTCGGCGCCGAGGACTACACCGACGTCGCCGTCGACGAGGTGGCCGAGGCGCTGGGAGTCCACGTCGACGCCGAGTCGGTCGCCTGGCAGGTCGCGCCGGAGCAGGTCGACGAGAACACGATCCGGATGCACGCGGAGTTCTCCGGCGTGGTCCGGGGTACCGCCGTCACCGAGGAGGTCGTCGTCCCGGTCAAGATCGGCCGCCAGACCTGCACCCGCTGCGGCAAGATCGCCGGCGGGTCCTACGCCGCCGTGATCCAGCTGCGGGCCGACGAGCGCACGCCCACCAGCGACGAGCAGTCCCGCGCCCAGGAGATCGCCGAGGACTACGTCGCCGAGCGCGAGGCCACGGGCGACCGCGACGCCTTCATCACGGAGGTCACCGAGCGCCCGGAGGGCCTGGACATGAAGATCTCGACGACCAAGATGGGCCAGGGGATCGCCCGCCAGATCACCGAGGAGCTGGGCGGGAGCTTCTCCGACTACGAGACCCTCGTCACCGAGGACGAGGACGGCGAGGAGGTGTACCGGGTCACCTACGCCGTCCGCCTGCCGCGGTACCGCCCCGGCGAGGTGATCGACCCCGAGGACGGCGACGGGCCGATCCTCGTGCGCTCGGTCCGGGGCAACCTCAAGGGGACGCGCCTTGCGACCGGTGAGGGCTTCGAGGCCTCCTTCGAGGACGGGGAGGCGCCGGACGCCCGCCGCCTGGGCACCCGCGAGGACGCCCAGGCAACGACGCTGGTGGCCATCGAGGACGAGCACGCTTTCCAGGTGCTCGACCCCGAGACCTACGAGTCCAAGACGATCCCGCGGCCCGACTACCTCGACCCCGACGCCGACGAGGTGCCCGTGCTAAAGTCGCGGGCGGGGCTGCACGCACTCCCGGAGGAGGGTGCGGACAACGCCGGAGCCGGTCATGAGTAAAGACAGCGAGGTCGAGCGGAATGAGGCCCCGGAGGACGACCGCCTCGCCATCGTCGTCGACAAGGAGCGCGCCCAGCGCGTCATCGACCGCTTGAAGGCCCGCGGCCGGTACGACCCCGACCGCAGCGTCCGCGAGTGGGACGAGGGGACCGTGGCGGTTCCCGTCACCGAACCGCCCGAGGTCGACTGCCGCGAGGTGGTCCGGCAGGTCGGCGAACCCCGCCTCCGCGGGCTGGCGGACCACCTCCGGGAGCGCGGCTGGACCGACGACGAGATCGAGCGCGCGCCGGCCTCGTGGGCCGTCGTCGGCAGCGTCGTCCTCGTGGCGATGGGCGACGCCCCGCGCCCCGCGGAGGTCGGCGAGGCGCTGCTGGCGGTCCACGGCGAGGCCGACACCGTCCTCGCCCGCGGGCCGATCACGGGCGCCCACCGCGAGCCCGACGTCGAGGTGGTCGCCGGCGAGGGCGACACGGAGACGATCCACCGCGAGCACGGCACCGCCTACGCGCTGGACCTCGCCGAGGTCATGTTCTCGCCGGGGAACAAGGCCGAGCGGGCGCGGATGGGCGAGGAAGTCGAGGACGGCGAGCGCGTGCTGGACATGTTCGCCGGGATCGGCTACTTCACGCTCCCGATGGCCCGCGCCGGCGCCGACGTGACCGCCGTCGAGCGCAACCCGACGGCCTTCCGCTACCTCGTCGAGAACGCCCGTCTCAACGACGTCAGCGACCGCATCCGCCCCTACCGCGCCGACTGCCGGGCGGTTACGGAGGGGTTCGCCGACGAGGCCCCTGCCGACCGCATCGTCATGGGCTACTACGACGCCACGGAGCCCGACGACGACGGCGGCTACACCTACCTCGACCCCGCGCTGGGCGCGCTGGCCGAGGGCGGCGTCGTCCACGTCCACGAGGCCACCCCGGAGGACCTGGTCTTCGAGCGCCCGATCGAGCGGCTCCGCGAGGCCGCGGCCGCCCGGGACCGCTCCGTCGAGGTGCTCGACACCCGCGAGGTCAAGGGCTACAGCGAGGGCGTCGCCCACGTCGTCGTCGACGCCCGGATCGAGTGAACGTCCCGTACGAACCGTCAGGCCCGTATTCGTGGTAGCATTTCTAACGAAATCCTGAGAGAACCAGAAAGCCCTCGGGCGCTCGACTCGGGGGCCTCGCTGCGCTCCAGTAGGTGCTTGCGTCGGCCGCCGTCGCCGAGCGCCCGGCCCCTTTCAGCCCCGCCCAATGCCGGCTGGCCAATCCAGGCTGGGCGGGACTGAAAGGGGCGGCCGGCTACACGACGGTGGCCGACGCAAGCACCGCAACGTAGTGAGGAGCGCAGCGAGTCCCCCGAGTGTAGCCGGCCGGGGCTTTCTGGCTGTTCCCATCTGCAACCCCGTCAGTAAACCAAGCCCCACCTAGCCGCGAAACCCCTAACTACCGGTAGCTACCAAGGGCCCGTATGGACCGCCAGCAGATACTCGCCATCATCTTCACGTTCCTCATGATCGGCTCCTCCATCGTGTACGGAGCCATCGCGATGTTCTGATCGCCGTCGGGGCTACTCGGTGTCCCAGACGTCCGCCATGGGGCTGGAACCGCCGCTCGAGCCCGACCGGCGGCGCGATCCGGACCGGCGCTGCGAGCCGGTCCGCGAGGAGCCGGCAGTCGAGTCGCCGCCGTCGTCGCCACCGTCGCCCAGCGCCGCAGCGGGGTCGAACTGGGGCAGGTCGGGTTCGCTCAGCCGGTCGACCTGGGCGGCGAACCAGTCGGGCATGTCGGTCCGGGCGCGCTCGAAGAGGTCCAAAAGCGACGAGTCCCCGAGATACGTGGCGCCGTGGTCGTCCGGGGCGCGGACGACGCGGCCGCAGGCCTGGATCACCGTCCGCAGGGCGGCGCGGTAGTACCAGGCCCACTGGTCGTCCTCCAGCCGGCGGGCGACTCTGGAGTCGCGGGTGTTCGGATAGGGCGCCTTGCACAGGAGCTGCCAGCGACAGAGGTCGCCCTCGAGGTCCAGCGCCTCCTCCATCTTGACCGAGAGGAAGACGTCGGGGTCGTCGCTGCGCTTCCAGGCGGCCAGCTGGGCGTCGCGGTCGGCCGACTCGTGGCTGCGGACGCGCTCGCTCACGCCGAAGTCGGCCAGCAGGTCCTCGAGCTGGTCCTGGATCGCGTAGGAGTGACAGTGGACCAGGCCCTTCTCGTCGGGGTGGCGCTGCATGATCCGGACGAGCGCGCGGGCGATCTCCGGGAGCGTCTCGTCGCGGTGCTCGTAGGTCATCTTCCCACGGGTCACGTCGTACAGCGGCCGGTTCTCGACGGGGAAGGTGTGACCGACCTCGACGAGGGCGACGCGGTCCGGCGAGAGGCCGACGTTGGCGCAGAACGCCTCCTTGTTGAGGATGGTCGCCGACAGCAGGGCGAAGCGGTTGCCCCGGTCCCAGACGGTGTGCTTGAGGTACTTCTCGGGGCTCATCGGCTTGATCGTCACCGGCATCCCCTCGCCGTCCGGCTGGTCGACGACCCACGTCGTCACGCTCTCGGGGTCGCGGTAGTCCTCGACGAACCAGTCCAGATCCCGCCGGAGCTCGTTGAGCCGGTCGCGCTCGGCGGCCTCCTCGGGGTCGATCTCGGCGTTGCCGCGCAGCTCCTTCACGCGGCGCTCGGCGGTCGTCGAGACGCGCTGGGCGTAGCCCGCGGCGTCCTCCAGGTCGTCGACGTCGGGCGGGGACACCTCGTCGAATAGCGGGAACGTGTCGGGACCGATCTCGACGGTGGCGTACATCTCGGCCCAGTCCCCCAGCCCGTGGGCCTCGTCGATCACCACCACGTCGCGCATCCCGAACACGTCCGAGCCGGCGGTCTGCATGAAGTACGCCAGCGTCATCGCGGCGATGCGGCGGTTGGCCGCGATGGAGCGATCGGAGAAGTACGGGCAGCGGTGCTTGACCTGGCAGTCGAACTCCCGCTCGCGGGCGCAGGGCGCCTGCGTGACCGGCGTGTCCGTCTCGCCGGGGAGGATGCAGTCGTAGTTGCCCTTCCCGCGGATCACGCTCAGGTCCTCGAGCAGCTGGTCCTCGGCCACGTCGTCGAGCTGGGAGACCTGCGGCGTCGTGTAGTAGGCGTCGACGACCTGCTCCGGGCCCGCCTCGCCGGCGGTCCGGGCGCAGCCGGCGATGGCCCGGGCCAGCAGCGACTTCCCGCTCCCGGTCGGCGCGCGCACCAGCACCACGTCGTTGCCCGCCTCGAAGGCGTCCCTGACGTCGGCGAGCGCCCCCTTCTGATTCCCCCGGTAGGACTCCGCGGGGAACTCGTCGAAGATGCGCGCGGGGTTCACGTCCTGTCGCTGTCTCCGGGTCAGCGTAAATCCATCGGAGGACGGCGCCGGCGTGAGACGGACGCGTCCCGGTACCGGGCGCGAGGCGACGCCAGCGACCGCGTCCCGTACGTCTAAGTCCGAACCGCGATACACTGGTAACCACTTTCATACGTTCCGGTGGGGATATCGCACATGGTGGATCGCCCGGTGGTGGTGGTAGTCGGCCCGGACGCCGAGCGGATAGTAGCGGCGTGGCAGGATGACGACCAGCGGGAGTCATCCGGACGAGCGAGCGGGAGCGACCGCAGGGAGCGACACGCGAGCCACGAGGCCGAGCGAAGCGAGGCCTCGGACAGGGCGGGCGGGGTCCTGGCGAGCGCAGCGAACCAGGGCTCGGAAGAGGAGCGTAGCGAGTCTTCCGGCGACGAAGGAGCCGCGAGCCGCGAGGTCGACCGCCCGTTCGAACTCGTCGACGCCGACCCCGACGCGGTCGCGACCGTCCTCGAGGAGCGGCTGGTCGACGCCGTGGTCTGTCACGCTGACGGGCCGACGATCGCGACGGTCGCCGAGCGGGTCCGCGGGGCCGACCGGCGCCTCCCCGTGGTCGCGTTCGCGACCGGCGACGGGCTCGATCCGGCGGCGGTCGTCGACCTCGACGTCGACCAGTACGTCGACGTGGACGACGAGTTCGATCCCCTCGCGGCCATCGCGGGCCTAGAGCCGCTGATCGACCGCCACCGCCGCGACCGCCGCGAGCGGACGATGCTCGACTCGCTGCTGGAGAACATCCCGCTGTCGGTGTACTTCAAGGACCGCCGGAGCCGGCACGTCCGGGTCAGCGACGAGATGCTGGACCTGATAGACCACCCCTACATCGAGAACCCGGAGGGCAAGTTCCACCACGCGCCGGCGGACGTCCACGGCAAGACCGACTTCGACCTCTACAACGCCGACCTCGCCGAGGACGCCGTCGCTGACGACCGGCGCGTCGTCGAGACCGAGGAACCCGTCGAGGGCCAGGTCGAACACGCCTACGGCAGCCCCACGGAGGGCGCGTACGTCGCCACCTCGAAGGCGCCCTGGTACGACGAGGACGGCCGCGTCGTCGGCCTCGTCGGCGTCACGCGCGACGTCAGCGAGCGCAAGCGCTACGAGCGGCGCCTCGAGCGCCAGAACGAGCGCCTGGAGCGGTTCGCCCGCGTCATCAGCCACGACCTCCGGAACCCGCTGGGCGTGGCGCTGGGCCGGATCGAGTTCGCCCGCGAGACCGGCGATCCGGAGCACTTCGACGCCATCGAGCGCTCGCTGGAGCGGATGGACTCGCTCATCGAGAACGTCCTGACCCTCGCGCGCCAGGGCGAGGCCGTCAGCGACCCCGAACCGACCGAGATCGAGACCGTGGCGCGCGAGGCCTGGGACGTGATCGACGCCGGCGGGGCGACGCTGTCGCTGTCCGCTGAGGGGCGCGTGTTCGCCGACGCCAGCCGACTGCGGCAGCTGCTGGAGAACCTGTTCCGTAACGCCGTCGAGCACGGCTCGACGAGCCCTCCTTCGCAGGCTCAGGAGGACGCCGCGGAACACGATGGTCCCCACGTCGCCGTCACCGTGGGCCCCCTCGAGTACGGTCGCGGCTTCTACGTGGCCGACGACGGCCCCGGCATCCCCGAGGACCAGCGCGAGCACGTGTTCGAGTCCGGCTACTCGACCGACGACGAGGGGACCGGGCTGGGCCTGTCGATCGTCCGAACCGTCGCCGAGGCCCACGACTGGGAGGTATCCGTCGCCGAGAGCGAGAGCGGCGGCACCCGCTTCGAGTTCGCAGGGGTCGACCGTCCGGGCGCGTGAGCCGTCGCTCCGACGCCGCTCCGCGAACCCCTCCGTTTCCGGTCGAACCCCTCGCCGTCCCCCGTCGTGCGAACGTCTGACGGACCACAGCGGAAGTGGACGATTCGGCGTAAAATCGCACGACTGCGGTCGGTCTCTAGTCGAAACGGAGGGGTCGAGAACGGTCGTCGGCGTGTAACGGCGGACTCTGCCCGTCGCAGATCGATACTACGGCCGCGTGAGTAACGCGCCCCCGGTCAATCCCCCGCTCTCCGCCGGTGACCGCGGGCTTCGCCGTCGCTCCGCCCGATCAGTCACCGGCTATCGACGGGCGACTGCGGGTTCGCCCGTCGGCTCACCCGGTCAGTACCCCGCTCTCCGCCGGTGATCGACTGGTCGCGTGATGAACGCGCTCCCGGTCAATCCCCGGCGGACTTCTTCCCCGTCCCGTCCAGGTCCTCGCCGCCGACGGAGGAGCGCAGCGAGTCCATGCCGTCGTAGCGGTCGACGCCGAAGTTGTCCTCGTAGAGCTCCTGGACGCGCTCGTACTCCTCGTCGCTGAGCGGCGGCGTCTCGGACGCGGCGGCCCACTCGTCGACGTCGTCGGTCGTCCGGAAGGTGGGCGTGACGCTGGCGACCTCGTCGTGGGCGAGCAGCCACTGGATGGCGGCCTGGCCCATCGTACGTTCGCCGTCCCGCTCGAGGAAGCGGATCGACTCGAGCTTCTCCCAGCCGGTCTCGTACCACTCCTCGGGGCGGTGCGAGCGGTGGTCGCCCTCGCCGAGCTCCGTGTCGGGCGTGACCTGCTCGTTCAGCAGGCCCGAGGAATGGGGGACGCGGGCGAGGACGGAGGTGTCCGCGCCGGTCTCGCGGATCTCGTCGATGAAGTGCCGGCCAGGCGTCTGCTCGAAGACGTTGAACACGGTCTGGAGCGCGTCGAACTCCTCGGCGACGGCGGCCTCGCCCTCGGCGAGCCAGCCGATCGAGGGGCCCAGCGCCCAGCCGATCGCCTCGACCTTGCCCTCCTCGCGGAGCTCGTCCAGCGTCTCGAGGACGTCCGCGTCGACCTCGTCGACGTTGGCGTTGTGCAGCATCAGCAGGTCGACGTAGTCGAAGTCCAGGCGGTCAAGCGAGCGCTCGAAGGCCTCGCGGACCCACTCGCCGTCCATCCGCTTGGGCAGTTCGCCGTGGCCGGCCTGCGGGTTGTTGTAGAAGTCGTAGCCGACCTTCGTGGAGACGGTCACCTCCTCGCGGTACTCGCCCAGGGCGTCGCCGACGATCTCCTCGCTGTCGCCGTGGCCGTACACGTCGCCCGTGTCGAAGAACGTCACGCCCTCCTCGAGGGCGTGCTGGACCATCTCGACGGCCTGGTCGCGCGAGCGGTCGCCCCACCAGTCCGTGCCGACGACCCACGCGCCGAACCCGACCTCGGAGACCTCGACACCGGACGTGCCCAGTTCGCGGTAGTTCATGCGCGAGCCCAGGGTTCGCGTGCACTTATCCGCCGCGGTTCGCCGGCTAGGTCACGGTTGAACGACGGTGGCGACCCGTAACCGCTCTGCAAACAACTTGAAAGCCCCCGACCGCTCGATGGTCCGCGGGTCGCTGCGCGCGCTCGCTCCGCTCGCGTGCTTGCATCCCCGGGGACCAGTCGAGCGGCCGGCCCCTTTCAGTCCCACCCGACGTCGGTTGGCCGTCCGGCTATCTTCTTTCAGCGAGAGAATCCCACCGTTGACGGCGGGCGTGAATCGCACACGCGTCGAGAGATTGTTGTGCTCGCGAATAGTTTGCACACCCAACCGAGGCGGTATATCCGCCCCCATGCCGAGATAATCGGCCAATATCGGGATTGCAACCGTACTCATCGACGGTATCCCGTCGAGAGAACGAGTTGAATACCGACACAAAACAACAAGGTACCGCTGAATCCTCACGGGA
>SDGW01001525.1_pt1 | contig 12016 bp, 9 predicted proteins | sample 2873831 | NCBI WGS metagenome assembly SDGW01 (sample SAMN08132700, study PRJNA421101) | hypersaline lake metagenome | isolation source: celular fraction 0.22 microns magnesium sulfate-rich crust from ephemeral... | place: Spain: Penahueca Lagoon, Toledo | collected 2011-07
CGCATGTCCGCGAACACCTCGAAGTCGTCGGTCTTCCGGACCTCGTCGTAGATGGTGTAGTCCGGGCGCACCATCAAAAGGGAGTCCGCGGTCTTCGACATCTCGCCGCCCAGTTCCGTGTACTGCGTGACCTCGTCGCCGACCTGGAGGTCCCGGGGCTTCTCCATCGTCTTCACGACGTTCCCGCTGTCCGCGAGGAACTCCGCGACGGCCTGCGCGAACGTCGACTTCCCGGCGCCCGGCGCGCCCGCGATGAGCACGCCGCGGTCGCGCTCCAGCAGCCGGTCGCGGAGCTCGTCGGCGTGCTCGTAGTCGTCCATCGTCGTCTTCACGATTGGGCGGACCGCCGTGATCTCCGCGCTCTCGGAGAACGGCGGCGTCGAGACGGCGATGCGCATGTCCCGGACCTGCGCGATGGTCATCCCCTCCTCGGAGAGCTCGACGAACGCGTCGTCGCTGCGCTTCGCGGTCGTGATGACCTCGTTGGCGTACTCCTCGATGGTGTCGGCGTCGAGGGGCTCGTCGTCGCCCGCGGGCTGGTACTGGATGTCGCCGACCTCGCCGCGCTTGACCATCGGCACCAGCCCCTCCTTGAGGTGGACGCTCATCGTGAGGTCGTCGAAGTACTGCTCCAGCCCGAGCTCGCCGAGCTCGCGTTCGAGCGGCTCGAGGTACTCCACGTCGATGCCCTTCCCCTCCGCGACCTCGGCCTGCACGATGTCGCTCGTGAGGAAGCGGGCGTCGTGTTCCATCGCGACGTCCCGGATGATGGCGTCGATGGCGCCCGCGGACGCCCGCTGGATGTCCTCCTCGCCGGCGCGCTCGCCGACGTACTCGACGCTGATCGTTCCCTCGTCGGCGAGTTCGACGAGCCGCTGGAGCTCCTCCAGGGCGTCCCAGCCGGTCTGCCGGCCGCTGTTCGCCTGCGCTTCGACCTCGCCGACCACCGCCTCGGGGACGTAGACGGTGTCGCCCTCGTAGTCGCCGTCCTCGATGCGCTTCGAGAGACGGCCGTCGACGACGACGCTCGTGTCCGGCACGATATTCATGTCACAGCGTAGTCGCGGCGTACGGATAAGGGTATTTCAATCCGGCCGACCCGTGGCGGCGAAGCCGACTAACCGCTCGGGCGCGTCCGACCGCGTGATGGGCGAACTTCGCGACCTCACGGAACGCCTCGTCTCGATTCCGAGCCACGACGACGAGACCGCGGCCGGGGACGCAATCGCGTCCTGGCTCCGCGAGGAGACCGACGCCGACGTGACCCGGGACGACGCCGGGAACGTCCTCGCGTGGCGGAACCGGGACGCCGACGGCGACAGCCTCGCGTTCGTCGGCCACCACGACGTCGTGCCGCCGGACGACCGCCAGACAGAGGACGGAGGCGGTGAAACCGCCGCTGGCGACTACGTCGTCTACGAGGCAGACGGCCGGCTGTACGGCCGCGGCACGGCGGACATGAAGGGCGCGGACGCCGCGATGCTGCTGGCGTTCCGGGACGCCGACCCCGACGGGCCGCTGGCGTTCGCGTCGTTCGTCGGCGAGGAGACCGGCGGCGAGGGCGCGCGCTCCGCCATCGACGACGGCTTCGCGCCCGACTACGCAATCGTCGGCGAGGGGTCGACGGGGTACTCCGACCCGGGCGTCCTCGACGTCGCCGTCGCGCACAAGGGCCGGCGCGCGAGCACGGTCACGGCCGCCGGGGCGGCGGCGCACGCCAGCGAGGTCGAGTCGGGGGAGAACGCGGTCTACCGGGCGTGCGACGCGGTGGACGTGATTCGGGGCCTCGACGCGCCGGAGGCGGACGTGCTCGGCCAGCACCTCTCGGGGAGCGTCGCGGTCACTGAAATCGAGGGCGGGACGGCGTGGAACGTGATTCCGGACTCTTGCTCGGTCACCGTCGACGAGCGCACCGTGCCGGGCGCCCGCGCCGACCTCGAACGCGTCGAGGACGTCGCGGGCGTCTCGTGGACCGTCGACCAGGACCTCCCGCCGATGGCCTGCGACGACGCCGGGTTCGCCGACGCCGTGCTGGACGCCGCGCGAGCCGAGCAGGACGGCGCCGGCGAGCACGTCGCCAAACCTCACGCCACGGACGCGGGCTGGCTCTCGGCCGCCGGGACGACGTGTCTGGTCTGCGGGCCGGCCGAACGCGGGGAGGCCCACACCGCCGACGAGAGCGTGTCGCTGGCCGTGCTCGAACGCTGCCGGCGGGTGTACACGGACGTCGCAGGAGCGTGGTCGACCGCAGGGAGACCACGTTAGAGCGAGCGGCGACCAGCGGGAGCCGCGAGCCGCGTGGTCGACCTGAGGGAGGCCGCGCAGTTCCGGGAGGGCAATCCTGATAGGCCGCGCCGCGTACGCCTATGTATGTCGACGCCGGCCACTGCAGAGGCCCCCGACGCCTACGAGGCGCTCCTCGACCACTACGAACAGATCTCGAACGTCAACGCCGCGAACAGCCTGCTCTCCTGGGATCAGGAAGTGATGATGCCGGAGGGCGGCACGCCCGCCCGCTCGCAGCAGAAGTCCGCGCTCTCCTCGCTGTCCCACGACCTGCTCACGGAGGAGCAGGTCGGCGAGTGGCTGGACGAACTCGAGGACGCGGACTTAGACGACGAGCAGGCCGCGGTCGTCCGCGAGATCCGACGCCAGTACGAGCGCGCCGACCGCGTGCCGAGCGACCTCGTCGCCGAGATCTCGGAGAAGACCAGCGAGGCGCTCCCGAAGTGGAAGGAAGCCAAGGAGGAGGACGACTTCTCGATCTTCGCGCCGATTCTGGAGGACCTCGTCGAGCTCAAGAGGGAGTACGCCGAGCACATCGACCCCGACAAGGACGCCTACGAGGTGCTGTTCGCGGACTACGAGCCGTACCTCGACCTCGACACCGCCGAGCGCGTGCTCGAACGCCTCCGCGAGGAGCTCGTGCCGCTCATCGAGGACGTCCGCGAGAGCGACGTGGAGCTCGCGGACCCCTTCACCGGGGAGTTCGACGTGGACACCCAGGAGGAACTGGCGCGTGACGTCCTGGACACGCTCGGGTACGACTTCGAGCACGGCCGGATCGACACCGCGCCGCACCCGTTCTCCACCGGGAACCAGTTCGACGCCCGCGTCACCACGCGCTTCGACGCCGAGGACCCCCTCGGCGCGCTCACTTCGACCATCCACGAGTTCGGGCACGCCCGGTACACGCTCGGGCTGCCCCGCGAGCAGTACGGCAGCCCGCTCGGGGAGTCACGGGACCTCACCGTCCACGAGTCCCAGAGCCGGCTCTGGGAGAATCACGTCGGGCGCTCGCGGGTGTTCTGGGAGAAGTTCCTGCCCGCGATGAAAGAGCGCTTCCCGCAGCTCGAGGACGCCACCCCGGAGGATGCCTACGAGGCCGCCAACGAGGTGTACGAGGACAACCTCGTCCGGGTCGAAGCAGACGAGCTCACCTACCACATGCACATCATCGTGCGCTTCGAGATCGAGCGCGAGCTCATCGAGGGCGACCTCGACGTCGAGGACGTGCCCGAGCGCTGGAACGACAAGTACGAGGAGTACCTCGGCGTGCGCCCGGAGACGGACGCGGAGGGCTGCCTGCAGGACATCCACTGGAGTCACGGCTCGTTCGGCTACTTCCCGACGTACTCGCTGGGGAGCGTGCTCGCCGCCCAGATCTACGACGCCCTCGAGGACGACGTCGGCGACGTCGACGAGAAGGTCCGGAGCGGCAACTTCGACGTCATCGCGGACTGGCTCGAAGAGCACGTCCACCGGCACGGCGCCCGGTACACGACGCCCGAGCTCGTCGAGGAGGCGACCGGCGAGGCGTACAACGCCGACCACTTCGTCGACCACGTCACCGAGAAGTACACCGACCTCTACGACCTGTAGCGCGCGACACTCTCGTTTTCCGGCGACGCCGTCGCCGTCTGGTGGCTTTTTCCGCGTTCCGGACGCAGTACGGGTATGCGCGCAGCCATCTACCGGGGCCCCGGCGACATCGCCGTCGAGGACGTCCCGAAACCGGAAGTCGAAGAGCCGACGGACGCCGTCGTCCGCGTCACGCACACAGCGGTCTGCGGGTCGGACCTCTGGTTCTACCGCGGGGACAGCGACCGCGAGGAGGGCGCTCGCGTCGGCCACGAGCCGATGGGTATCGTCGAGGAAGTCGGCGAGGACGTGCGTTCGGTCCGGCCGGGCGACCGCGTGTTCGCGCCGTTCTCGATCAGCTGCGGGCACTGCGAGTTCTGCCGGAAGGGCCTGCACACGTCCTGCGTGAACGGCGACTCGTGGGGCGGCGAGAACGGCGGCGCACAGGGCGAGTACGTGCGGACGCCCCACGCCGACGGCACGCTCGTCCGGGTGCCGGACCGGTACGCCGACGACGAGGACGCGCTGGAGTCGCTGCTGCCGTTGACCGACGTGATGGGCACGGGCCACCACGCCGCGGTCAGTGCGGGCGTCGGCGAGGGCGACACCGTCATCGTCGTGGGGGACGGCGCGGTCGGCCTCTGCGGCGTGCTCGCCGCGCGCCGCCTCGGCGCGGAGCGAATCGTCGCGATGGGCCACCACGACGAGCGCCTCGAACTCGCCGAGGAGTTCGGCGCGACAGACACGATTGCCGCGCGCGGTGACGAGGCCATCGAGCGCGCGAACGAGCTCACGCGCGGCGGCGCGAACCACGTCATGGAGTGCGTCGGCGCGGCGTCCGCGATGGACACCGCTATCGCCGTGGCGCGGCCGGGCGGGACGGTCGGCTACGTCGGCGTGCCGTACGGCGTGACGGAGGAGGGGCTGGACGTGTTCACGATGTTCGGGAACAACGTCGCGCTGAACGGCGGCGTCGCGCCGGTCCGTGCGTACGCGGAGGAGCTGATGGCCGACGTCCTGCAGGGGACGCTCGACCCGTCCCCGATTTTCACGGAGACCGTCGGGCTCGACGACGTCGCCGAGGGCTACCGCGCGATGGACGAGCGCAACGCCGTGAAGGTGCTCGTGAAGCCGTAAACCGGACGAACGTCCACCGAACCTGTCCGCTCGACAGCTTCAAGTAGTGGTGTGTCATATCGTACCACGTATCATGTCGAGCGCATCGACTCCGGACGACGACACGCTTCTGGACGAGTTCCTCGAAGACCGCGGCCACGACACGCAGACGTGGGACGAGAGCTATAACAAGAAGCAGTGTCCGGAGTGCGGCGGTCTCCACGGAGCGAACGCGCGAGCCTGCTCCGTCTGCGGCTGGTCGCCGTAGCGACGCGTCGCCCCCGGTCGACGTACCACGCCTTCTCCACGCGTTCCTTCCTGTCTCAGCAGTCGCTGTCCCCCCACTCGGGTTTCTCCATGTTCGTTTACTTCAACGGCCAGCACGTATAAGACGAATCCCGAGAAACGTCGGGTGAAGTCATGCCGGAGTGCCAGAACTGCGGGTCGTTCGTGACCGACGCGTACGCGAGAGTGTTCACGCCGAACGAGCAGGGCGCCCCGCGCGTGTGTCCGAACTGCGAGGACAAGATTCGCGACGGCGCCGACGTCCGGGAGGCACGGTCTACTCGTCGGACGTAGCCGCCTCGTACCTGTCCGGCTGGCGGAGAATTTTCAAGCGGTTTATACCGTTTCGGTTCCTCTAGTTGTCTAATGACGGACTCGGAGCCGGAAGTCACGCGGCTGTTCGGTGGTCCGGGGAGCGGGAAGACGACCGCGCTCCTCGACCACCGCTCGACGACGCTCGGGAACAAGGTCATCGCGACCTCCCAGTGGCTCCAGCGCACCAGCCGCGACGTCGCGGACTGGTACGACGTGCCGTTCCGCTGGAACGAGGAGGAAGTCCGCCTGCCGCCCGAGATCGACGACAACGCCCAGGTCGGCAACAAGTACACGCCGACGTGGCCGTCCAGCGACGAGCGCTACGACATCCCCGAGGCGATTCGGGCGTGGCGCGCGTACAAGGGCGAGAACGAGCTCGTCGGCTTCGCGGACATGCTCGAACGCGTCGAGCAGCGCTCGCTGCTCCCCGACGTCGACTACCTCGTCATCGACGAGTTCCAGGACATCACCAGCCTCCAGTACGACGTCTACGAGGAGTGGCGGCCGCACATGGAGCGCGTGCTCATCGCGGGCGACGACGACCAGGTCGTCTACGCGTGGCAGGGCGCCGACCCCGAACTCCTCCTGAACACGAAGGTCACCGACGACGTCGTGCTCCCGAACTCCTACCGGCTGCCCTCGCAGGTGCTGAAGGTCGTCCAGCAGGAGATCAGCCACATCGAGACGCGCCAGGAGAAGGACCTCGAACCCCGCAAGGAGGGCGGCAGCGTCGAGGCCATCGACAGCCCGTCGATGCTCGACCTCGTGCGGAACGTCCGACGCACCGTCGAGTCCACCGAGGACGACACGGTGATGATCCTGTTCCGGGCGCGCTACCAGCTGTTCGACTTCGTCGACGAGTTCATCGGCGAGGGCATCCCGTTCAAGGCGCTGACCGACCAGCGGCTGTGGACGGACCGCCTCCAGCAGTACATCTCCGCCGTCGAAGCGCTCGAGAACGACGACCCCATCGACGGCCTGCAGGCCCGCCGCCTGATGGACATGCTCCAGGACTCGGCGTTCGGCACCCGCGAGCGCAACGACCTCCGGGAGGCTATCGACGAGGCGCAGGGCGAGGACACCGACCTCACCGAACTCACGTTCACCGCGGAGTTCATCCGCGACTACGTGCCGTTCGTGCCGGGGCCGTCGGCGGCCGCGGACATGCTCCGGAAGGTCACGCGCTACCAGCGCCGCAGCATCGACGCGTACTTCCAGGGCGACTACCGCGGCATGGACCCCGACCGCGTGCGCGTCGGCACCATCCACTCCGCGAAGGGCCGCGAGGCCGACCACGTGTTCGTCTCCACGGACCTCACGGAGAAGGTCGTCGAGCAGATGGCGGCGACCGCGGACCCCGAGGACGTCCCGGACGACATCGAATTCACGTCGAAGACCAGCCCCGTTCCGATTCTGACGGACAACGAGCGCCGCGTGTTCTACGTCGGCATGTCTCGGGCGCGCGAGCGGCTGGTGCTCCTCCAGAACCTCATTAACGGCGCGCCGACGCTCCCCATCGACGTGCTGCTGTACGGCGAGCAGACCGGGCAGACCCTCGAGGACGCCCTCGAGGCGGACACGCCCGTCCAGCTTCCGTGAATGCGGTCCGCGGTCTTCGACGGCGCGCTCGCCGACGCGGGCGCTGACGCCTTCGTTTTCGTCGGCCCGCCCGGCGACCCGCTCGTCCGCTACCTGAGCGGCGCCGCCGTCCCGTGCCGCGCGGCCGTCGTCTACGCGGGCCGCGTCGCCGTCGTCCCCGAGCGCCCGCTCCCCGACCACGTTTCCGTCCGCGAGGGCGTCACTGTTCTCGACCCCGTCGCGACGCCCGCGCGGAAGCTCCCGGACCTCGTCGCGGACAGCGTGCTCGCGCCGCGCACGCTCCCGCACGGCGCCGCGCTCTACCTCGAAGAGGCGGGCGTCGACGTCGCCTCGACGGACGCCCACTTGCGGGCGCGCGAGGCGAAGACCGACACCGAACTGGACGCGCTGCGGGACGCACAAGCGGCTGCCGAGGCGGGGATGGCCGCTGCCGCCGCGCTGCTCGCGGACGCCGGTGGCGACCCGCTGGCGGACGACGACGGCGACGTGACCGCCGAGCGCGTGCGCCGTACCGCGAACGCGGCGGTGGCGCGGGCCGGCGCCGACCCCGAGACGGTCGTCGCAGCGGAGGGACCAATCGGTGCCAGCGACGCCGTCCCGATTCGCGTGACGCCCGGTGTCGACGGCTACCGCGGCTGGCTCGCGCGCACGTTCGTCGCGGACAGCGACGGCGGCTGGGAGCGCCGCGCCACGCTCGCCGGCGAGTACGCCGTCGACGCCGGCGTCGACATCGTGGACGTCGGCGAGACGACTGTCGACGCCGCGGCCGAGGAAGTCACCGCAGAACTCGGCTCCTATGGCTTCCCGCCGACCGCGGGCACGGGCACCGTCCACGGCGTCGGGCTCGACCGGCGCGAGTTCCCCGTCGGCGACGACGCAGTCGAGGCGGGCGCGGCGCTGGCGGTGCGCGCGGCGCTGGACGCCGACCAGCCGGTGTGGGTCGCGGACCTCGCGGTCGCCACCGGTGACGGCGTCGAGCGCGTCGGCGACTTCCCGCGGTCGGTCGTCCCGAAGCCCGACTACTGATCGTCGTCGTCGGGCTCTTCGACGACGGTCTCCGTGGCCTTCTGCGCGGCGAGAACGGGAACGTCCGTGGGCAGCGTGACGTACTGTTCGAACGCGACGATGCCCGCGGCGAACCCGAGGAACACCCAGCCGGTGGGGTCGCCCGCGAGCAGGGTTTCGACGCCGAAGAGGGCGGCCGGCGCGGCGAACGCCACTGCCACGGCGAGCGTGACGGCGTCGAGGAGCTTCACACGGGGACGTGGGCGCTCACGGCCCTTAAGCCCGTCCGAAACCACAGCGTTTTCGTTACGAATCACGAATCTGGGGGCGTGTTCACCGGCATCATCGAGGAGACGGGCACCGTCGAGGACGTCGTCGACGAGCCCGACGGCCGCCGCATCCGCGTCGCCACGGACGACTTGACTGGGTTCTCGCACGGCGAGAGCATCAGCGTCGGCGGCGTCTGCCTCACCGTCGAAGAGTACGGGGCGGACTGGTTCACGGCGTTCACCGCGACCGAGACGCTCGGCGCGACGACGCTCAGCGAGGTCGCGGAGGGCGACGAAGTCAACCTCGAGCGCGCGCTCCCCGCCGATGGCCGCCTCGACGGCCACATCGTGCAGGGCCACGTCGACACCACAACCGAAGTCGTCGCCGTCGAGCAGGTCGGCGAGGACTGGACGTACACGTTCGCGCTCCCCGACGGCCACGAGCAGTACGTCGCCCAGAAGGGCTCGATTACGCTCGACGGCATCAGCCTCACCGTCGCGGACGTCGACGACACGGAAGGGACGTTCTCGGTGGCCGTCGTGCCGACGACGTACGACCTCACGACGCTCTCCGAGCGCGCGCCCGGCGACAGCGTCAACGTGGAGGTGGACGTCGTCGCGAAGTACGTCGAGCGCCTCGACGCCTACTGACGGTCGCGCTCGTTCTCGCTCGAATCCGTCTCGCGGAGATCGCCGGGTTCGTCGGCGTCGCCCTCGCGCTGGTCGTCGTCGAAGGTCTCGGCACCGGTCTGCTCGTAGGCCGCGCGGTACCGCTTGAGCTTCCGGTAGAGCACGTAGAACAGCGCGCCGTCGTAGACGACGACGAACCCGATGAACACGAAGCCGGGTGGGAGCGCGATGGCGCCGGTCAGGACGCCGAGGTTCGTTACGACCGTGTTGTACGTCGCGTGGATGACTGACGCGATGACCAGCCCCTTCACGACGATGGGGCCGCGGTTCTCGGGATTAAACTTCGCGAGCCCGAGGTAGTAGCCCGCGAACGCCGAGTAGATGACGTGCCCGGGGCCCGCGAGCGTGCGCACCGCGGCGGTCTCGAGGCCGACGCTGACGGCCGCGGGGCCACCCGTCGCCTCGAGGGCCGCCACCACCTCGCGGCCGATGTAGATGGCGTTCTCGATGGTGGCGAACCCGAGGCCGGCGACCGCGCCGTACACCGCGCCGTCGACGACCGCGTCGAAGCGGTCGCTCCGGTAGGCGTACAGCCGGATCGCGAGCCACTTCACGGTCTCCTCGACCGGGCCGACGACGAGGAAGAAGTACAGCGCGGGCGCCACCACGGCGACCGCGAGCGGCGTCTGGTCGGTGATGGAGCCGAGGAACAGCCCGGAGAAGACGCTGTTGAGGATGGCCGCGAACCCCGCGAACAGGAACCCGAACGCGAACGTCACCACGAGCAGTTCGAGGGGTTCGCGTTTCGTGGCGTCCGCCTTCCAGACGAACGCCGCCAGCCCGAGCGCGGGCACGACCGACAGCAGGACGTAGACGGCGACGACCGGCCGGTCGAAGAACACCAGTCCGAGCGCCGCGGCGAACTGCGCGGCGACGATGAGCACCGCGAGCACCACGACGACCGCCCGCCCGGTGGTCGCGAGCCCGCCGTACAACCACGTCGAGAAGCGGTCGAGCGCGGTCCGTGGCTCCCACGTCGCCACGTCGTAGAGGTCCTGGTCGTCCCCACTCGCGCGCTCGACTGGGTCCCGTTCGGCCGACATGTTCGCCTAGTTCAGCCGCCCCCTCCTTCAGTGTGTTCGCGCTACCGACGGTCCTTGCATGATAATCACACCCTAAAGGAGCAGGCTTATCGGTGTCTCCCGGCTCGCGTCGGGTATGCCACACAGTCCCAGCCGTGGTCTGCTGTACACCGCACCGCCGACACCCGAGTCGAACCGACGCGAGGACGCCGAGGACGAGTCCGCGAGTGCCGACGCGGACGCACCGGAGGCGACCGACGCCGCACCGGCCGCAGCCGACGACTGACCGAGGCGGCAACGCTGAAAACCCCGCCGGCCGAAGGGAGACCATGCTCTTCGACCAGCGGACCCGGACCGAACTCCGGGACGCCGGCCTCTCGCAGGACGACATCGCCGAAATCGAGCAGAACGTCGTCGAACAGTCACGCGAGGACGCCGAGCGCGTCCAGTCGTTCTTCGACGGCCGCGACGTCGTCTACTCGGACATGGAGCTCACGCACAGCCGCGACGACTACCCCGAACACGACCTGGAGTACGTCGACCTGTTCACGCACAGCGAGGACATCCGCGGGTTCGTGCGCTTCGACACGTGGGGCGCGTACGTCGAGGGAGCCCGCGTCCTCGAAGAACTGGACGGCGAGCCGACGGTCGTGGAGCTGACCCTCGGCCCGACCGTCGACGACCGGGTGCGGTTCGCGGGCGAACGGAGCCGCCTCGAATGACCCGCGTCCGCGTCCGCGGCGTCTACAGCACCGCGCTCACCCGCCGGCTGCTGGACGCGGGCTTCGACGTGGTGGACGCCTCGCCGCCGATCCGCGAGCGCTTCGGCGCCGACTTCGCGACCGGCGAGTACGACGCCGACGTCTGGATGACGCCCGACCGCCAGGGCGTCGGCATCTCCGGCCGGGAGGACGCCGTCGACGAGGTGCTTGACGTACTCGAGGGGATCGGCGTGGACACGTTCGCCTGGCGGGACCGCGCGGCCCGCGGCGCCGTCTTCAACGCCGTCGTCGAGCGCACCGTCCGCGGCGGCGCGGTCGTCGCGCTGTCCAGCGACCACGAGGGGTACCTGCCGTTCGACGCCACAGACGAGCACGTCGAAGAGGGCGACCACCTCCGCGTGCAGGTCCACGACCCGAACCCGTGGTGGCACGACGACCGCTCGGTCGTCGGCACACAGCTCCGCGCCATCGGCGGGCTCGCGAGCCTCGAACGCGGCGTGGACGCGCTCGTCGCCGGGACGCCCGACGGCTCCCGGAACCACGAGCTCGCGCGCACCACGGAACTGCTCGCGCCCGACGTCCCCGACGAGTGGGGCGTCCAGTGGCACTACGCCGCGGACGGCGCGAGCATGGACGCGCTCGGGGACGCCCTCGAGGACCTCGTCTCGCTGGCGAACCGCCTGCGGGAAGCCGTCGCGGACGCGCCCGCGCCCGGCGACACCGCGCCGTACCGCGTCGCGGCGCCCGAGCGCACCGTCTGGGCGTGGTTCGGCCGCGACTCGCGGTTCGCGCTCGACGACGCGCGCCGCGAGGTCACCGCGACGCTGGACGGCCACCACCGCGTCAAGGCCGGCAGCGAGGCCGCCAGCGGCGCCGTCGACTTCGCGGAGGCCCTCGGCGCGAACACCGACGGCTTCCCGTTCGGCGCTGTCACCGACCAGTTCGGGCCGACCGAGGGCGACCTCGTCGCCATCGAACACGGCAAGCCCGACGGCCGCCTCATCACGCTCGGCCGCGGCGAGGTCACCGACCGCGACCGCGACGCCGGCCGCGTCACCGTCCGCCGCGAGATGACCGCCGGCGGCGCCTACGACGAACTCGGCGTCCCGCGCGAGGACGGCGACGTCGCCAC
>SDGW01000956.1_pt1 | contig 12007 bp, 4 predicted proteins | sample 2873831 | NCBI WGS metagenome assembly SDGW01 (sample SAMN08132700, study PRJNA421101) | hypersaline lake metagenome | isolation source: celular fraction 0.22 microns magnesium sulfate-rich crust from ephemeral... | place: Spain: Penahueca Lagoon, Toledo | collected 2011-07
CAGTAGGGAATACCTCGGCGTTCTACGACCCAGAACCGAGAGAAGAGCAAACTCAGGACTCTACTTCGACTGGGAACTCCTCGGTCGATACTGGCCGTGACGAGTCAAAACGGAGTCAAGCGTATCTCACCGAGAAGAATCGGCTGTTGACCGAGCGTGTCGAAGAACTCGAGACACTCCTCGAATGGAAGAACAAACGCATCGACGACCTCGAAACAGAAGTTGAGCGGCTCACAGCAGAACTCGCAGAGCGTGAGCAATCGACAGATCAGGCTCACAGGGAATCTATTGTTGGTGGGAGTTCGGATGATGAAGAAATGCAGCCGGAGTCTTTCTGGGGGCGGACGAAGAGGTTGTTCGGAAACGACCCCGACTCATAGGTGTTCTTTGAGCGTCGTTATTCTAGTGAGCCGCAGACACAGACGTCACCTTCCGAATCTGGTTCGTGACGTGTTCGTGGACGTTTTGAGCTAATTGTTGCATGGTGTTTGCTTGCCATTCTGTCGGACGTCACCCGTCATAGTAACTGTCCGTGCGTTTGATTCCACGGGTTGTTATGCCTGAGAAGAAGCCGGGATTAGTGCGCGGTCGTAATGGGATGTAATCTGCTCGGCGCACCTCGACTTCCTCTACCACGAAGCCTTCTCCGTGGTTATACAGGACTTCGAGTGAGGGCACAATCGAGCCCGGTGGTTTTGAATTTAGCCCATCGATTTTGGATGGGCTGAATCGCGAATGTACAGTATCGCTATTGTATTTTATTCCGTCTTTTTCGATCTGCCTCAGTTTCAAACTACGACTGGTTGATGGACTCCTCGAAATCAGCGAGAATTTGAGCGCGAAGAGAGTTTCCGTCTGACATGGTTATTGCCACGTAACTCCAAGGTAGTAATAAATCCCTGTTAATTGAGATAGGTATTTTCGAAGTGGGGGTCGTCTGATCTGGCGGCACCCAATGCGATGCACATCTGTTGCGAGGGTAGGTTGTTACGACTGAGGGGGTTCTCGAAATCGGATTGGATGGAGTGTAGGAAATTCAACTGCTGTCTTGTAACGTAATTCTGTATGGTCCCGGCTGTCGTATTTATTGTTCACAACTACTACTCCGGGTATAGTTGGAGTGGAGAGTCGGGAGATAGTTACCTCGCTAACAGATTGTGGTCCTGCAAGAATGAACGGAACGACAGTCTCAAATCTGTGTCGAAAAATGCTGAATTTGATACTCCAATCGATGATTGTTTGGGGGGAATACCGCCTTACAGACGCTTCTGTGTGAATCTTTGCATGAAATCTCTCAAACCAAGATTTTAATTCCTCATGCATTTCCCTCTCTTTGATCTCATCATCCGCAGTGAGTAAATTCGCACGGATACCAATGATGTCGTACTGCATCTGCTTCAGACGGCGTTCGGTATCATGGTCGCCAATAACGGGGGCCTGTACCGAATACTGATACTCGTTCTCGTCATCGTATCGTTCTGCAAATTTGGCGAAGTCATCAACTGCATTCGCGAACGTACCCTCCAGTTCGACGAGTATCGGCAATGGTTTACAGGTAAAACGGTCATCGGCAGGTGTGAGCCAGAATACCGAGTCCGGGACTCCACGACGACGTTCGAATCCTCGTCGCTCAGGAACAACGCTAACCGGTCCCTCAAGGGCGGTTTTCACAGCAGCGGTGACCTCGTCACGTACCACTGAGAACCACGCTCAGTGGCAAGCGGTCCGCTAACGCCATAATCGTTTCCCGGTTTTCCTCAGTGAGTTGGATTTCGTCACCTCTGCTGAGTGATTGCCAAATATTGAGCATCTCGGCTTGATCAATTGTCCCGGTATCGGACTTCAGATGGGTCGTAATCCAGTTGTGGAGATTATCACAATCCTCTAAGGCCTGGGTCGGATTATCCTCGACATGCATACGGAGGAGTGGAGTTCCTTGTGTTCCCAAGTGTATTTGAGGCGGTGACTCTCCTTCTGGGGCGTCAAGCTGTTCAACTAGGTCCTTTTGGGCTTTCAGACGCTTATGTAAGGAGTCAATAAAGTCATCAAGCTGTTCCTTTAGCTCGTCGAGGGAGTGATCTAGCTCTTCGAGTGAGGAATAGTCGTGAATTTCCAACTGCGTATATGCCGATTCGAGTTCATCAAGTTCCGATTTGAAGACGCCACTTGACGAGTCATAATCCTCGAAACTATTCATCGTACTCGTGATATTGTCGTAGGTCTCTACGGCCGATGAAACGTCGTCCTCAATCTCCCGAAGTGTCGGCAAAAGTTGGTCCAGATCACTTGTCTCATACCAGGATCTCAGTTGCTCATTGACGAGTTCTCCAGCTTGGATTGCACCATCTGCAAGGGTATTTACCGCATTCCCAATTGCAGTAATCTTACTTTTGATCGTTGAGACGTTTATATCGCCCGACCTATCCGAGTAAAACCGCTCCATTTCAGCGAAATCGAAGGTCGGGGCCCAGTCGCCGCTCTCCTCAAAGGCAGATTCTAGCTCCGAGAGTTGCTCATGTCGGGCTCCTAAATCCTCAATAGTCGGTGTGAGATCTCGGTCTGGATTTTGAAGTACCGAGGGTTCACTCTGGATAAATGCTGCAAGAACTTCACGGAGGATATCTGGTGATTCATCGACGCGTATATAGACATCTTGATAGGCAGCAGCGACCTCATCTAACTCTGCAGGAATCTTTGATTCAAGCTTCTCGAAGGTCTGTGACCGGACTTCGTCACTGAGATCGGGTTGAATGAGGTCAAGAAGTTCTTCGAGGGATTCCTCGGCAACCTGCTGCAGGGGGGATCGAATAGCCTCCTCAATGTCATCCTCAAGCTCCAGTAGTTCACCAGGCGTTGTGGCGCTCTTCGCCCGGTCTCGAAGTTGCTCGGCACTTTGATAGAACGCCTCCTGTTCATTTGCATCCATTCCCTCAACGCGTTCACGATAACCTGATACTGATTTCCGAAATTCCTGTAGCTGTTGTACTGTCTCAGAGAGTGTTCCTGTACGACTCTTTACGTCCTGAACCAGTTCCGGGGTGTTTTCAGTCATTGATTGCCTCCGTAGTCTCCTTTCCTGCTAATAGTTCCATCAGTACCTCTTGTGACTGTTCTAGCTCCTCTTCAAGCTCCTCAGATTTCGTTTCAAGCGTATTTAAGTTAGTTTCCAACGACGACAGGTGCTGCCGATGACCCCTAACAGTTTCATTTAGGGATTGCAGGTCATCATTGTCCTCCGGGATGCTAAGTTCGGTATATCCCAGATGAGATTCTAAATCAAAGATTCGATTTCCGTACTGTTCTAAGTCGTGCAGGAGGTCCTCTCGGCTCTCAAACACCAATTCGATGAAGTCTTCCTCAGCGACAGTTGCATGTACGCTTTCGAACAGTCTGACGGCATCTGTGATAGCATCCACATTCGCAGCGATGATTTTCGACTCAAGATCGTCGATTTGCTCAGAGATATCGTCGATGTATATGTCGAGTAAGAACCAGTAGTGGTAAGCAATCGGTCCGGCAGATGAATCCGCTTCTACCTTTTTGATGAGGTCTTCGACACCTTCGCGGACCTGCTGGAGGTTTGTTTTGTATTGGTCAAGTCTACTTGCTTTGATGTCTATCCAGGTACCGACGTCAGCAGCGTCAGGCGGGGTTAATTTGCTATCACGAGATTCGACACGGTCCTTATAATCCTCTATAGTGTTAATTTCCGATTCTATATCTGAGATAATATTCTGGAGTCGGGATTTAACATCAATTTCCGAGTCATCACCTGTCGTCAACCCGGAGATTAACAGCGCCCGGATCAGTCCGTATCCAAGATGAGTCAGGCCACTAACGCTGGCTACTGGTACCTGCCCACTCCGGAGGTCAATGCTCGGATCATCAAGTTTGCTGGCAATTTCTGAAACGTCGTTGAGATTAGCTAACGCTGTCAGAGCATCACGCGTTTGTTTAACTGCTGGAGCGAGCTGTCCATTTACTTCGTAGTGGTTTCGCTCGGCAGCGACGTTTTCGCTGTATCCACTTTGGGTGAAGAGGTCATCAAAGTAGGATTTGAATTGGAATCCACCTTTATTCCCTGCAACCAGATCGTTGGTAATTGCGTACTCAAGGCGTTTGTAGAGCTTGCTGTACTCACGTGTGGGCTCGTATTCCGGGCCGAAAAGTGGAAGATACGATAACGCAATCGTTGATTCAACGAATTCACCATTCGACCAGTACGGCTTCTCTCCATTCAACCGCTCTTCTTTCCAGAGAAGTGTATTTGTATTCGGGAGTGAATACGTCTCTCGATAATTCTGCTCGAATGTTTCAATCTGGTCGATTACAATCTGGCGAAGTTGATCATAGAGTGTTTCAATCGTATTCCGAACTTCACGTTCTTGGCAATTAGCAAGAAGCTCTTTTTTCTTGGTCTTGTTAACCAGATAAGGGCTTGAGAGTCCCTCTTCCTCGAGACGGCCGTAGAGATTGGCAATGAATGTCCAGAATCTATTTGACTGATATGACTCTATTTTTAGCAGTTTATGGCGAGTATAGGCATCCACCTCAGGTCCAAAAGGACGATCGAATGATTCCTCTTCTGGAACGACTAAAATAGTTGGATCGGTGATATCGTAGCTGTTGACGAGCTCATTGAGTTCTGACTCGAATGACGAAATAGTGGGACAGAAACGGATGGTAACAACGTCATTTGCCGACGTGCCCGATTCGACAGTAACCCCTTTTTCCATAGCCTCCCGGAGGTCATCTGTTGAGCGGTCCGAAACGCGCTCAGGATTCACTGCAATGGGAGGGAATGCTGCCTTGACGATTTTCGGGGCGACAGTAGCAACATGTTGTTGGATGCTGTCAGTGTCGGAAGCTTGCTCTATCCAATTTGTATGAAAGACACCCTCAACATGATCAAGGGCCTCAATCGCAGTCGAACGCGCATCACTCGCCGGCTCAAATGAGACGGTCATATCGCTCACAAGAGAAAGGAATGCATCGGCCTGGTCCTGATCGGACAGCCCAAAGGTGGGGAAAAAACTTTCCTCAGTAACCGAAAGCCCAGAGAATACCCGCTCAACGTTTCTATCGAGGATTTCCAGAGCATCCTGATCGTCTTCTGTTTCAGCGAAGGAGAATTCTTCTTTGAGAATATTGATTGTAATATGCTGGCATTGAGACGCAGTCAGAGCCTGATCTTGTTCGACCTGCCAAGTATCGTATCCGTCCTCGAGGAAAAGAATCGCCCTAATTGCTGGCTCCCAGTCATCCCTGTCTAAGTCTGTCCAAAGTTTGTTTATTAGACGAGTGTCGCGGAAGTTTGCGTTTGCTAGTTCTCGGAGCCATTCGACGGCTTCCGTCTCAATCTCTTCCGGAAGTCCGTCAATAAGCTTAATGATCAGACCGGTCCGTCCCCGTGCGAGCCACCAAATAACATTCGCTAGTTCGGTCGCGTCCGGTCGTTGTTCCTTGAGCAAGTTACGGACATCAGCCACCTCAAGCGGCGGGATACGAATCTCACGCATGCGGCCCCAGTCTGCTTCTCCAATAAACTCGAACGCAGAGATCATCCCGAAGCTCCAGACTTTAATGGAGTCCTGAAGCCCGTCATTGAGCTTTCGGAGGGGATTGTCGTCATCTTTGTCCATCGCCTTCATGAAATCGCTGTAGGACTGCTCGACCTCGTCGAAGAAGAGGGCTGTCTGGATAGTTCCGTCTAAGTCAAGGTCATTACCATGGCTCTCAATGAACTCCTTCTCCGTCTCCGCATTAACGTTCGGGAACCAGTGGACCCCTGAGGGGTTATTTTCAGCATACGCTTCGAGTTGAGCGCCAATCTGAGATTGGACCCAGGCGTTGAGATTCGTCTCCGGAGAGTTAGTGAACTGAGTTAGCATTTCACCGGGGTCGCCGATGTAGAAGGCGGGGACTTCTCGCTCCCAGGATTCATTAAAGAGATGATAGATGAGCTGCGTCTTTCCAGAACGGTATGCTCCAACAAGCGCGAGCGGGTCGACCTCCTCTCCGTTGGCGAACGCGGAAAAGCTCTCTTCGGCGCGTTCTAATTGGCGCTCATGTTCATCTGTAAGTGGTCTCCATTCCCGGTTTAAAGATGCCTTCCGAGTAGATAACGTTTCGTCCATCATACAAGGTAGCCGTAGGCAACTTACTAAATATTTGGGCTACTTTTCAAATCCGATTGGCTATCGGTAATTAAGCTGATGATGGTGACGAATATATGACCAGTGATTAGTGTTAAATAGCATCACTAGGTAATTGGCCTATGACGATTCGGGTACAGACCGGCTCTTTACTGGACTATCTCGAGGAAAAAGCATCTAATACGGCTGATGTGCCAGCACGGAATCCGGATGGAATGTGTATCCTCTCTGGCCGCTTGCTCGAACAGAATCTCCGAGAAACTCTCGACCATCACAATTTACCGACTACTGCCCTCAGTCACTATACCACCATTGAGGACCTCGCATCTGCACTGCTTGAACCAACCACTCAGACGGATACGATCCTCGCAGATGGAATCCGTGACCGGCTTATCGAAGGTATCCTCACTTATGCTGACCCCGAGGCAAGCTCGGATGCAGCAGCTGTACCAGTCGAATTTGACGAACAGGTACAAACAACGGAGCGCTCCGCGATCGAAGAACTCGCAATCCGACTTCCCTATGAAGAGGAAGATACCCGAGAGTCGCTCATTACGGAGTTCGATGACTTTCTCCGCTGGACAGATGCAGCTACCGATGTTGCACCGGCGACTCGACAACTTACTCGCATGGACAATCGATTTGCACAGGTTCAAAGCAATCGCGCGCTTACTGCTTTCAAGGGCATCGAAAAGATTCTCGAATCGAAGCTGACTGCTCTTGGACTAGACCGGCAACAATCCCGTAGTCATCTCGTTCATGCAGCCCGTGAAGAAGTCGCTACTCAGTGGTCTGCCCAATATGAGCACGTAAAGTGGATAACCATCGCAGGGATTAGCGTATTTGACAATCCAACTCTCCGGTTTATTGAAACACTGGCCGCCCATGATGATAGCCCCGACGTAGAGATTTTCATGGGTATCGGAAGTACGGACTACAATGTAAGTCGGTTTGATTCGTTATCGACGGCGAACAACCCTTCATTCGGGGAGACACAGTATCCGGAATTAGACTCAAAGGCTGCCAATACACTGCTGACGGCAACATCGAAACCTCCTGACAGAGTTCCAGACGATGTAACATTTATTGAAGCCCCCTCTGATCAGCGGGCTGTCGAACACATCGCTGCGGACGTTCGCGAACTCATTCAGGCAGACACCCATCCCCGTAATATTCTTATTATAGCACCGGATGCAGGCTCGTATCAGTCACTTGTTAAGCAAGCGTTCGAAACGGTCGAGATCCCGGTACATATCGAGACTCGCCGGCCGTATGCAAACATCCCCGCATACCGCTGTTTCCGGACATTGATTGATGTGATTGGGTCAGTCGTTGAGGACGAACCGATAACTTACGGTGAGCTGGTCGATCCTCTGCGACTAGGTTATTGTCCCCGCGGAAGCCGGGGGCAAACCTGGCCCATTGAGGGCCGGGAATTTACGAAGGTAGAACAGGAACTCCACCGGAAGCAACAGTTCTACAATACCGACCCAGATCGATATGAGGACCAAGGGATTGTCTTCTCAGAATGGCGTTCAATCATCGATGAGATACCCAAATGGACAGGGCCTTGGAAAGCAGTAGAAGAGTATTTAGCTGATATTGAATCACTAGTTGACCAACCTCCAGCGTCTGGAGATGACATAGAAGACCTATTTGGAAGTTATTTAGGGACGTATGTGTACCAGACGGTCGACCACAAGCGCGAACTGAATACTGGCCCTGCATTAGATGTGACTCGAACGACGCTGAGTGAGTCACACGCAACGAACAAAGCAGAGCGGGTTCGTGGTTCGCTCGAGGAGGTCGGACGTCACTACGACCGAGTCCAAGAACTATTTGATGCACCAGAGAGCTGGTTCGAAATCGGTCGGGCATTTTCCGCAGTCTTAGGTCAGCAGTCATACGGAAAATCGCATATCGACCAATATGCTGTGCCTGTGGTGGATGCTGGTAACGCCTATTTCAGAGACGCAGAGCACGTCTTTGTCTTAGGGATGGATGCAGACGAATTCCCGGGAGAGGCATCGACGCCTACGTTCTTACATCGCGAACTCAGAGAGGTTGTATACGAGCAAGCCAGAGCTGGGGAAACACCTTACCACCATTTAGATAGCCCGCGGTCGAATTTCGAGGAGACTCTGGATTTCTATCAGGCTGGGCTATCGACACTGGCCCCAGATGGTGAGATACAGCTCTATCATAGTTATCGCGACGAACGGGGTAACGAGATTGCGTGGTCGCCGTTTGTTGATTTATTTGATGTAACTGCGGACGGAGATGCGTCTGAACGGCCAGTCCGAAGGCTCTCCGTTGGTGAATGGGTACCAACTCCAGAATCAAACACTGCTATAGCTTGGGAAGATCTTACCAGCCGTATTGCGCCGCGTGAGCGACTTCGGATGTTACTCTATTATGCCAACAGAGAATCATCATCCGATCGAGACGAAATCTCTGAGTCTGGTGTTGAAGCGATTGCAGCCCAACTTCCACAGCACCCGCTGTCGGCACTTGTTTTACCGCGTGTTGACCGCCATCAGGAGCCGCCAACGGAGGTTACTATTCAACCGGATGAACCAGCGTTTGATGAGGTGTCACTAGCCGCCGTCAGTGGAGGGCCTCATCAACCGCACGAGTTGGACTTGCAGGCACAGTGTGGATTGAAGTATTACTACTATCAATTCTTATACAACTATATGGGAGACAATCCAAACCGAGAGGAGATTCCAAAATACTACTCCCAAACGCCACACTGGCGGCTTGGACAGCTACCATACATTGTCCGAGAGAACTATGCTGACCCAAGGTATGTAAATAAATGGAAAGATATCATAACGGAGCTTCTTCCGGACCGACAGAGCACGACAACTGGGCTCGCCCAATTCGATTCGGAAAGTTCACTCCGAGAGTGGATAGCCAACCAAGACCGATTTGATGAGTACGACATGAATACAATCTATGAAAACCTTCGTGCCGAGCGAACGCTTGTTCTTGCCGAGCGTGAGGCGGGGATCACACGTGAGTGGCGCTGGCGCTCTGGAGATGAGGTTACAGTTGATGGCCACCAACTAGCAGTTCCAGACTATCGACTTGACACGATCCAAAACGGAGATAGTACATACGCAATCCCTGTATTCTTCACCCGGTTCACCCAGAGAGGGCAGAGCGCGTTAAAATCCTGTTTTAACGGAGCGATTTGGGAAACCGATGAGCGAACCGGCGAGTTGTGTCTCGAATGTGGTCGTGAAGACCGCTGTAACTACCACTCAAAATACATCATTGACCATCGGATGTTGGCTGGCCAGCAGTACGAAACGACCAGATATGATACAAAAGTCGTTGGCATCGCAATGCAAGAGCAATACGCTGGCCCGACCGATGGAAATCGAGTCGTTGCTATTCAGAACAACTACGTTGATAAAGTCGCTCCGGATGGCGACTTCTTCGAGCAGTTAATACATCGGGGATATCCGCAACAATGGAACGAAAGCGTCAACGATTGGAAAGCGAATTTCGCTACGCTAGCGAATACGCTAGATACCACGACGGAGGTTGAGTTAGCAGCAAATCCCACGATTGTCAACCGAGATGACTGCTTGAATTGCGTCTATCGTGGTCTGTGCCAAGTCCCGGACTCGGAGGTTGAACTCCAATGAATCACGACGAACTAATTGAGCATCTAGAGATAGAATTGGCAGATGGCTTCCAGTTCACCGACGACCAGGCGGAGGTGATGTATGCCTTCCAAGAGGGCTCTGGGCGAGTAGCGGTTGGTTCAGGCGCCGGAACGGGGAAGACAGCGACACTAACGAGAGTTGTTGCAGAGACGGTCATCCGAATGACGCAGCCCACGCCCGAGTCATTGACTGAGAATCCGTTCGATGACATTCTGGTCACTACCTTCACTCGGGACGCTGCGGGCCAGTTAAAAGGAAAAATCAAGCAATTACTCCGAACCCACGAGACAAATGGGGGAACAGAGTTTGATGCTGCACTCTGGCGATGGCTCGAGACCGATAATAACATCTCTACAATTGATTCGTTCGTCGGTGATATCCTACGGGAAATCGCCGCTGAAGTCCACGTCGCCCCTAACTTCGACGTCCGAGACGAAATCGAGACAACCGAACTCCTACGCGATGTTGAACGGTCACTTCGGGAAGAAAAGCACTACGATGAAGCGTTCGAACTGTTAGACGACGTCTTATCGGATACGACTCCACGACAGTATATATATCAAATTCATCAAAAGCTTCGTGAGGCCTGTTATGAATTCCCAGGCCCCGAGGCAGAACCTGGCACAACTATCTTCCAAAGCCAGATGCGGTCCGGACTGCACAATGACCGCGAACCGCCATTTAGCGACGCCGATATTCGGAATATTGTCTCGCATGTGACGGGCATGGCCGAAGGGAATGTCTCACCGCCAACTGATGAGACTCGGGTAGCGATCGAAGATGAGTATCACCATAATATCGCCTTTGCGAGTGCTCTTGATGAGCTGCTGGACGCTTTCGAGGCGGAGTATGATGCCCAAACCCGAGCGTCAGGTGAACTCTCGTATCAAGACATCGTCTATATTGTCTGGGAATATCTCGAACATGGTGATAGCGAGCACCTCCGAGAGAGTCTCGCTAACCGGTTCTCGAAGATCTTTATTGACGAGTTCCAAGACACCAGTTATGCTCAGTGCCGAATTCTCAGCCATCTCATTAGGAACGATGAAGATGGCGCCGACATACTCGTCATTGGAGACGTCAAACAGTCTATCTACAGCTGGCGGTCGGCCGACCCGGAGATCTTTGCGCATCTACTCGACCATGCTGCTGACGACGCTAATGATGAACCTGACCGGTATCTAGAAGCGACGGGCTGGACTCGAACTGAGCTAGTTACAAATTTCCGCAGCCATCCCCATCTCGTCCGCGCTGGGAATTACTTGTTCACGCGAGTCTTCCAGCACGAGGGGTGGGGATCAATTGGGACATTCCCGATTGAGTTCCAGCCATTGCGGCCCCACCGTCCACCCACGAACGACGAAGACAGCCACCTCCATATCGTCCCTCTTGGCGACGTGAGCGCTGATGGATGGCGCACTCAGGACCCACTCCAGACGGCAGCGACGATTCGAGGCCTTGTCGATAATGAGGAGATAACGGTAGGCGACGGAGAGAACGAACGGCCCGTGAAAGCCGGTGATGTGACGCTCTTATTCCGTCGAGGAACCTTTATGCGGGAGTTCCGGGACGCGCTGAATGAGTACGGTCTTAAAAACGCGGTTGTGGCGAACCGGGGCCTGTTCGCGACGCAGGAGATCGGATTTGTCATCGATATCCTCGACTGGTTTGCGAGTCCGCATTCGAAGGATTCACTGCTACGTATTTTGCGCTCCCCAGTGACTGCCCTCTCGGACCGCACATTGCGATACCTTGCCCGACATGACTGGAATCTGTCGTATGCACTGGAAGAATGGCCTGAGAGTGAACTAGACGCCAGTGACCGTGAGCGGTTAGCGGGGCTCGTTGATTTGCGGAACGATCTTCGGTGGGATCGAGAAGGCTCGAAAGCCAAGTTGATCCAGAAAATCATCCAGCATACTGGGTTAGAGACGGTCTTGTTAGCAGGTGATGATGCAATGCAGCGGTATGGGAACCTCTGGATGTTGGTCGAGGTAGCACGCGATTGGGAGGATGAAGAGCTCCTCCCCTATCGGGAATTCGTGGATCGCCTCCAGCAGTACCGTCAGATGGCGCGGTCAAATAATGAGACATTTGAACTCGCGCAAACGGCAGACAGTAGCGCTGAGGACACGGTGAAACTACGGACGGTCCATAGCTCGAAAGGCTTAGAAT
>SDGW01001455.1_pt1 | contig 12006 bp, 11 predicted proteins | sample 2873831 | NCBI WGS metagenome assembly SDGW01 (sample SAMN08132700, study PRJNA421101) | hypersaline lake metagenome | isolation source: celular fraction 0.22 microns magnesium sulfate-rich crust from ephemeral... | place: Spain: Penahueca Lagoon, Toledo | collected 2011-07
GAAACATAAAGTGTCACAATCGTATAAAGGGCCTTTTCCTCATCATACAACAAACCAGCCAAAATGATAATCATTCCATTCAAAATAAAGAAATAAGTCCCAATTGGTCGATCCTTAATTCTTGATAAAAGCATAGCTACGATGTCCATACCACCTGTTGAAGCACCCCATTTAAGGGTGATCCCAACGCCCACAGCCCCTATCACACCGCCAAATACAGCGTTTAGAAGGATATCAGTAGACAGCTGTTGGACCGGAATAATCTCTAGGAATAAAGTGGTAAAAATGACCGATATCATACTATAAATGGTAAATCCTTTTCCAACCTTTAACCAACCTAGAATGATAACAGGTATGTTTAAAATGAATAATAGCACACCGGTTGTAACCCCTATTCCTAACTTATCTTGAAACACACTAGATATTAACTGAGCCATACCTGTGAACCCGCTTGCATAAACGTTTGCCTTGATTAAAAAGAGGTTTAGCGAGATTGCATTAAGTACAGCTCCTAAAATAACAATCACTATTCGTCTAATTTCAATAAAAAACATAAAAGCCTCCTTCAGTTCGACAATTCCCTTTTTTCTTTGTACCACCTTTAATAATGGAAAATCAATACTCTTTAGGTTAAAATGTGTTTTATTGTAAAATCATACTATAGTACTAGTTGGAAATAAATACTTTGACTACCTTTCTCCTTAGGCTTAAACTAAGGTCAAAAGGTCTAAAATTAAAGAGGTGGAAAAATGAACGTTCAAATTATAGCTGATTCAGCTAGTGATTTACCGGATTCCTACATAGAACAGTATGGCATCAATCGCGTTTCACTTACCGTTCATTTAGATGATCAAGATTATTTAGATGCGGTGGATATCCAATCAAAAGATGTATATGATGCGATGCGTAACGGAAAAGCACCTAAGACCTCTCAGGTTTCCCCACAAAGATTTAAAGATTTATTCGAGGAGTACGCCAAGAAAGGACAACCTTGTCTTTACTTAGCATTGTCATCCGAACTTTCAGGTACCTATCAAACAGCTAAAATGATGCAACAGGAAGTATTAGAAGAGTATCCCGACTTTCAATTAGAAGTGATTGATACTCATTGTGCTTCTTTAGGGTATGGTCTAGTTGTACGCCGTGTAGCTCAACTCGCTCAAGAAAGCGCTGATATGGAAACTTTACTTAAAACAGCAGAATCACACATGAATCATATGGAACACATTTTTACGGTTGATGATTTAGAGTACCTAAAGCGAGGCGGTCGTGTAAGTGCTGCAGCTGCTTTTGTGGGCACTATGCTCAAGATCAAACCACTCCTTCATGTTGAGAACGGACAGCTAATTCCTTTAGAAAAAATACGTGGACAGAAAAAAGTTCTAAAGCGAATGCTTGAACTTATGAATGAACGCGGTGAAGACCTAGGAAATCAACCAATAGCTATTTCACACGGTGACGATGCTGAGCGTGCTGAAAAGCTTGCTGAAATGATTCGTGAAGAACATGGAACCAAAGAAATCATCATTCACCAGATCGGATCTGCCATCGGTGCTCACGCTGGCCCAGGAACGATTGCACTCTTTTTCTTAAATAAGCCTTATGAGTAATCTACCCTTTTTCTACATATTCTAAGACAGAATGTAGAAAGGAGTGGGATTCCATGGCTACAAAGAATACAAAAGACAATAACAAAAAGCCGTTCGACAACAATGCCAAGCGTGCTCAAAAAAATGAAGAACGTGAAGCAGCAAGACAACGCGGCGAACGTCAATTTTCAAAGAAAACCGATCATAAATAGGAATGGATGAAAAGCTGTTGGAATTGCTCCAACGGCTTTTATTTTTTGGCAATTTACCTCCTTCAGGAAGAGTGTAGACAAAGCAGTTAAGTGTGGAAGTCCTCCGATTTAGTGAAGAACATCAACCATTTAGTGTGGAAGCCCTCCTCCAAATAAAAATTCTCCCTCAACTGTAACTTTTTCACTCCACCAACGACTACATAATCAAACAAGCAGAAAATGAGGTGTCCACATGAAACGATTGTATGTAGGAGTTGCTGCCGTTATTGTAACGGTATTTGCTGTGTTCGCTCTGCAGCAAACCATGGTCTCAGCTGATGTAAATGAAAATGTTAAAGTCGTACCTGTCCATAAAGATTGGACAGTTACATTCACAAAGGCCATGAAACCAGACAGCTTCACAGATGAAACGGTAAGAGTCTTAAACAAAAATGACGAAAACGTTGAGATTACGTACGAACTATCTCAAGACGGAAAAGTTTTAACGATCCAGTCCCCTGATGAGGGTTATACGATGAATCAACATTTCAAGCTCATCATTTCTCAACAGGTTGAATCAGAAAATGGTTACAAACTAGCGAATGACTTTGAGTTTGATTTCCAAACGCGTGATGAACTTCCAGCAGTAGGATCTGAGGAAAACTTTATGAACATCCTAGCTGATTTACAAAAGAAACAAGAGTCACGCTACCAGCTTTTCTCTGAAGGAGAAATAGCGCAAGCCGAAAGTACAAACGACACCGCATCCGAACAATCCAAAAGCTCCAGCAGTGGAGATGAAGGCTCTAAAACAAACACCCAAGTAGAAGGTGTTGACGAAGCAGATGTTCTAAAATCAGACGGGGAAAACTTTTATTATGTTCGTAACACCGACATAACAATTACCAATGCCCATCCTGCTGAAGACAGTAAGCTTCTAAGCACAATTCAAGAAAAAGACTTCAGCCCTAATCAAATTTATATCTATGAAGACCGACTTGTCGTGATGGGCCATAAACGAGAAGCCTTTTATAAACAAAAGCAAATGACCGAAGACGATGTTACAAAAGAAACGATCCTCCCTTATCACAGAGGACAAACAGCCGTTTACGTGTATGATGTCTCAAACCCAGCCAACCCTGAAAAAGTTCGGGAAGTCGCGGTTCAAGGAAGTTATATGACATCCAGACTGATTGATGAAAACCTGTATTTCATCACAAATGAACACCCACCTTTTCACATCATGACACGTGATACGAAGCTTGAAGATCGTTCTCAAAAAGAAGACCCACGTCCGTTATATAAGGATTCTGCGGTTGGCTCAGAGTCAATGCCAATCTCCTATGATCGTATGCACAAGTTACCTGGAAGTGATGACACAACATTTGTAACGATTACTTCTTTTGACGTGACGAAAGCTGATAAGAAGGCAAATGTCAAAACGTATTTAGGATCAGGCCAAACCGTTTATATGTCTAAAGACCATATTTATATGGCTGTTCGTGATTATCCTAACCTAGAGCAAGCATCCACAATGCCCCGTGAACAGGCACCAACACCTGATACAAAAATCTATCAATTTGGTGTTGATGGCACGAATGTATCCTATGATGCAGAAGCAAAAGTGCCAGGCACGCTCATCAATCAATTTGCAATGGATGAACGTGATGGTACATTCCGTGTTGCAACAACGAAAGGCCGTATGTGGGATGATCAGAACCCATCTGAAAATAACTTATACACGTTCGATCGTTCTTTAAATCAATTAGGCAAGCTTGAAGGTCTCGCTGAAGGTGAGCGCATCTATAGCGTTCGATTCATGCAAGATCGAGCTTACCTAGTAACCTTTAAACAAGTAGACCCGTTATTTGTCATCGACCTACAAAATGCAGAGTCTCCTAAAGTATTAGGTAAGTTAAAAATCCCTGGTTTCAGTAACTACTTGCATCCAATTGGAGACAATCATGTAGTAGGATTTGGTAAACAAACCAAACAGTTAAGTAACGATCGTATTACAACAGATGGCGTCAAACTTTCTCTATTTGATATTAGTGATGTCAACAATCCAATTGAAAAAGATGTCGAGTTAATCGGAGGTCGTGGTACCAACTCTGAATTGAGTCACAATCACAAAGCCCTTTATTATCATGCGGACAAAAACTTATTTGGCTTCCCGATTATGGTGAATGAAAAGATTGAATTAGATGAAGATACCACTTCTGGTATGCATGAATTTGCTTTTGAAGGCGCGTACCTTTATTCTGTCACACCAGAGGATGGTTTTAGCTTCAAAACAAAAGTCACACACCAGCCCGACAAAGAACTTCACTATCCTGAATGGGATCACCGAATCGCACGTATGATGTCCATTGGAGATACGTTCTATACGTTCTCAAATGATAGAATGGAAGCGATGGATTTAAATACAGAAGAAAAAATCTCAGAGGTTCCTTTTCCAGGAGATCGATATGAATAGTTTTGAACAGAGCAGACCTTAAAACAAGGTTTGCTCTTTTTTATAGTATCCTTAGATGTCTAGCTCCAGCGCCTGGGTGCTCTCGCTTTTCTATTTGCAACAGAACTGTCACAACTATCCATCAAAAGCTATTTACTTCCCTCTTACTAAGACATACAATACGGTTAGGGGTATTAAAAGTTAAGCTAATGGAGGGATCAATTATGACTAAAAAAATTGTAATTATCGGCGGTGTTGCAGGGGGAGCTACTGCTGCTGCACGTCTTAGACGCTTGGATGAAGAAAGCCATATCGTTTTAATCGAGCGTGGTGAACATATATCTTTTGCCAATTGTGGCTTACCTTACTATATCGGAGAAACAATACAGGATCGTCAAAAGCTTCTCGTTCAAACCGTAGAAGGTATGAAACAACGATTCAAGCTCGATATCAGAAACTTAACAGAAGCCACAGAAATTGACCGAGATCATAAAAAGATCAAGGCTAAAAACTTAATTACAGGAGAGGTTTATGAAGAAAGCTACGATCAACTCATCCTCTCCCCCGGTGCTAAACCAATTGTGCCGCCCATTCCCGGAATTAACGATGCCAATGTATTTACTTTACGCAATATTCCAGACACAGATAAAATTAAATCCTATGTAGATGATAAAAAGCCTAAGCACGCCACGATTATTGGTGGTGGGTTCATTGGGATTGAAATGGCTGAAAACCTTGTTGATAGAGGTCTGAATGTATCCCTTGTTGAAAAAGGGGATCAGGTGATGGGTCCTGTAGATCCAGAAATGGCCGCCTATGTGCATCAAGAACTATCTGCACATGGTGTTGAACTTTTACTACAAGATGGTGTGAAATCTTTTGAAGGTAACACCGTTATTTTGGAAAGCGAAAAACGAATCGAAACCGATATGACGATTCTTTCAATCGGTGTAAAACCTGAAAGTACACTAGCGCAAGAAGCTGGGTTAGATACAGGAAGCCGTGGAGGCATTATAGTAGATGACCATCTCCTCACCAACGATGAATCCATTTACGCAATTGGGGATGCCATTGAAGTGCAGGATTATATTCTAAAACAACCCACAATGGTTCCTCTGGCATGGCCAGCCAATCGTCAAGGCCGCATTGTTGCTGATAATATCTATGGTGGGGACCAATCCTACCCTGGCACGTTAGGAACATCTATTGTGAAGGTTTTCGATTATACAGTCGCAACTACGGGGGTGAATGAGAAAAGGCTCAAAGCATTAGACATCCCTTATCAAACCGTTCACATTCATCCTTTTTCTCATGCAGGTTATTACCCTGGAGCTGAACAAATGGCAATCAAGCTACTCTTCAGCCCTGACGCCGATATTTTTGGAGCGCAAATTGTTTCTAAAAAAGGTGCAGATAAGCGAATCGATGTGATTGCTACAGCCATTAAAGGTGGATTAAGTGTACGAGATCTACCAAACCTTGAGCTTGCCTATGCACCACCTTATTCTTCTGCCAAGGATCCGATAAATATGGCAGGTTATGTAGCCACAAACATACTAGACGGAGATGTTGAAATTATTCACTGGGATGAGGTTGATCAAGCCCTTAATGATGGCGAAGTACTGATTGATGTTCGAAATCCAAATGAAGTTGAAAAAGGATCCGTATCTGGCTCACTCAATATTCCATTAGATGAATTACGTGACCGACTTGATGAAATCCCTAAAGGACAGCGTATCAACGTCATGTGTCAGGCTGGCCTTCGCGGTTATCTAGCTTCTAAAATTTTGTGGCTGAACGGTTATGAGGTTCGAAATGTCGACGGGGGTTGGAAAACCTACTCTACAGCTAAAGGGATAGACACCAAAATAGCTGTTGGATAAAGCCATCACCTCCTTCACACACTAAGGAGTGGAGGTGACCCCAATGAGCAAACGCAAAAACCAAAACCGTGGAAAAGAAATATCAGCGAGTGTAAATCCCCAAGGAAACTCAGAGGATGTAGCTGATCAGCAAGCCAAATCACAACTAGAAGAACGTGCGAAAAAGAAAAATACGAAAATCTAAAGCTTGGGAGCCTTCCCAAGCTTTTTCTTTGATTAAAATTTTCCAACTATGTAACCTCCACTAAACGCCATACGTCTATTTCATTAAAGGGGGTCACAAAATGAAAAAGATCATCATAGGGTCAATGTGTTTTCTACTTCTTTTGCTCGTCGCTTGCAGCAATGATCAAAGTAATGAACATGCCGCAAATGACGGTAGCACTGAAGGAGAATCAAGTAGTACACAAGAAGATAGTGAAATGAACAAAGAAGAATCCAAGCAATCTGAAGGAAATCAATCGTATGATTCAGTCACAAATGGAAATGAAGAAAGTGACGTGAACTTAACGAACCAAAAAGAGAAAATGATGATTTATAAGGCTAATATTAGAATTGAAACGAAGGATTATGTACAATACAACGATGAACTTAGAAAGCTTATACAAAAACATAATGGCTATATGGTTAGTTCTTCTACTCAAAAGGGAGAAAACGATCAAACAACAGCCACCATTAAATTGCGTGTTCCCCAACAGCAATTTGATCCTTTTAAAAATGGACTACAGCCATTAAACGGAGAGATAGTTTCTAGCAATACAGATGGTCAGGATGTAACAAAGGAATACGTAGACCTTGAATCTCGGTTAGCAGCTAAGAAAAAAGTAGAGGAACGGCTGCTCAACTTTTTAGAAAAAGCTGATAATACGGATAACCTGTTAGATGTTTCAAAGGACTTAGAACGCGTACAAGAGGAAATTGAAGTCATCCAGGGTAAGATGAATTACTTAAAAAATCAAAGTGACTTTTCTACCATCACACTTCACATTCAAGAAACGAAAGTCATCGTCCCACAAGCTGAAAAAGAAGAACTACAAACATGGGAGAAAACGAAACAAACGTTTATCAGTTCCGTACAAAACATGCAAAAATTCTTCTCCTTCTTGTTTATTGGAATCGTTGGATACTCCCCTGTATTAGCCTTATTTGTCTTAGCTGGTGTGCTGATTTTCTTCGTAAGAAGGTATTTAAGAAAGCGACGTCAAGAAGAGTAATTAAGCTCCTATTTGGTGGATATCTCCAATCTTAAAAATCCCCTTTTATATCTTTTCGTTTATGTTAAGATAATACTAATAATTAAAAGGAGGATTTCATTTATGCACCTAAATGAGCTGATTCAAGCCTATGAGAGAGAGAAACAGGAAGCCCCGGAAACCGCTGATCAATTACTGGACTTTTGCCAAAAGCAGTATGTGAATGGCAGCCTTTCTTCTCAATCTTACCGAGAACTGTTTCAGCAACTCCACCAAGAAGGTGCAGAATCACCTCACAAAGAAATCGAGCCTGTTTAAAACTTTATACTTATTCAAGCTGGTGAGTGACTATACTCACCAGCTTTTTTATTACTAGAAAGATTGAGTGTAACGGAGTGCAGTTCAGGGGAAGATGTATAGGAAAGGAGTGGATGTTATGAGTAATCAAAACAAACAACAAGGTCAAGGACAGCCTCCTCAACATCAAGACAGGCAGCCTGGGCTTGAAAGTGATATGAACCCTCAGCCAGAATATATAGATCCAAACTATAAAGGGAGTGGAAAGCTACAAGGAAAGGTTGCACTTGTTACAGGTGGAGATAGCGGAATTGGACGTGCTGTTTCCCTACACTTTGCAAAAGAAGGCGCAGATGTAGCGATTCTTTACTTAGATGAGCATAGTGACGCAGAAAAAACAAAATCCCTTGTGGAACAGGAAGGTCAACGCGCCCTACTTATTAGTGGGGATATGGGGAACCAGGCTTTTTGTGAATCCTCTGTTAATCAGGTGATTGATACGTTTGGGCAACTGGATATTCTCGTAAACAATGCCGCTGAACAACATCCACAGCAGGATTTCATGGATATTACGAGCGAACAGCTGGAGCAGACATTCCGAACCAACTTATTTGGCTATTTTTACATGACCAAAGCCGCAATCCCTCACCTAAAGTCGGGGAGTTCTATTATTAATACCTCTTCCGTCACAGCATATCAAGGCTCAAAAGATCTTGTGGATTATTCCGCCACAAAAGGAGCTATCACAGCCTTTACCCGCTCACTTTCTGAATCGATCATTGAAAAAGGGATTCGGGTAAATGGCGTAGCCCCTGGACCTATCTGGACCCCACTCATTCCGTCTACTTTTGATGAACAGAAAGTAGCGCAATTTGGCACAAGTACACCAATGAAACGAGCAGGCCAGCCGAAGGAACTAGCTCCTGCTTATGTTTATTTAGCCAGCCAGGATTCCTCATACGTGAGTGGTCAGATGATTCATGTGAATGGTGGGATTATTATTAATGGATGAACAAAAGCGCAAGCGCCCGTTTAGCAACGAAGGGACTGGACTGAGCCCGTAGTACGATTAACTAAACTTGCTGATTGGCAAGCCGACAGGCGCAGACAGAAGCTTAGTTGCCGTGGTACTTTCACCTAGAAACGAATCCCTTTTTACTGAACAAACGATAAAGAATGTAACACTCGAAAATCGATACATTGTAGCTCCCATGACTCGTGTTACAGCAGAGAGTGATGGACGAGCGAATGATCGTATGAAGCACTATTATGAACGTTATGCCAAAGGCGGTTTTGCTGCCATTATTTCAGAAGGAATCTATACAGATCAAAAACATAGTCAAGGTTACGATAATCAGCCTGGGCTTGCGACAAAAGAGCATGTAGAAGCCTGGAAGCCTATTGTTGAAACGGTTCACGAGCATGGTACGAAAATGATCGCCCAACTCATGCATGCAGGTGCAATTCGCGGGGTAGTCGGAAGTAAATTTGTGGTTGGGATTCGTCTTTCTCAAGGAAAAGTATCTGACCAAGCTTACAAATGGCCAGGTGGCGAAGAGACAGCTGAAACCATCTTTACTACAATCGGTGAACTTCCAATCGATTATATTCATGTTACGGATGGTGACGGAACGGCAGAAAGTTTTGGAGAAGGATCTCGCTCTATGGCAAAAGCCGCAAAAGATTTCGGCGGCAAGCCAGTGATTGCAAATGGAAAGCTCGGTGACCCTGACCAGGCATTAAAAGCTGTTGAAGAAGAAGGTGCCGATTTTGTATCCCTTGGTACAGGCGCTCTTGCTAACCCAGACACTCCACATCGTGTTCAGAAGGGTCTTGAGTTAAAAGAATTTGATGCAGAGTCTATTCTATTCCCAATTGCTCATGTGAAGGATATGGAACTTAATATGGATATCAAGTAGGAAAAAAGCTCAGAGATGCTCTGAGCTTTTTCTTTATGACGTATGCATTTTCTGGCGTTCATTCGCAAAACTGTTTTCAACGTATTCTCTAATTTTCTTCCATTCCCCGTTTTCCTTCTGAAAGGTTTGAGTGAATAACAATTTAACATCTGTCATCTCTCCATCCAGTTCAAAGCTCACCCAACAAACAACGACGCCTTCTTCTTGGTTATTGATATTAATCAGAACGTCTTCAAAATGCCATATGGGGTTTTTACCTTGATACTGTTGATAAGCTTGTATCCACCCCTGTTTCGCTTCATCATTTCCCCACTCAGAGGTGATAGAGTCTGGATTGGCCCATACGGCTTTTAATTTCTTTGAGTTATGAGCAGACATTCTTTCTGCATCTAAACTATTCCAAGAATCTCGATATTCACCTAAAAACCCCTTAAAGTCTTCTAATAAAGTTTGTTCCATTTCCTCAACTCCTTTTTGTCATTTTATTTGCATATGCAGTTAAAGCATCACGGATGATCGTCAGGTCCATCCCTGTTTTAGCATGGATCCGTTCAACTTGTTCCTCCATATTTTCAGGTGGTTCGTCTTTGATTAACCCCTTCGTTGTACTCATAAAGGACTCACCTTGATTGAATTCCCAGTGAACGACTTCATCGTAATATTTGTTGTAAAACCGGGTTTCAACTAAAGGAGCACGAAGCAAGGTCTGAGAGTACTCAGCCGCTTCCATAAATTCATCATGACTAACTGGCTCGAGTGAATATGAATGAGCCGATTTCTTCCCATTTGGTCGATGATGCGTGACCTGGAACTGCTTCTCATCAGCTTTTATAGAAATATTAGCTCCTGGGAAAAATCCATATTGTATCTCTTCAGTGAAAGCCTCTGAACGAGCATCTACCAATATAGGTTCAATCCATTGATCTCCTAAGTCACAGTAATAGTTAAACCCTTTTTCATCTTGAGCTAAAACAGCTACATGAGCATCAGGCGTCCCTATGGATTCACCTATAAAATACGCTGAAATTCCTTCATGCTGAAACGATTCATACAACCATAGTGATAAATCAAAACAGTTTCCTGCCGTTTTGTATGTTTCATGCTGTTCTTTTATTAAGGGTACGGTGCGTTGATACGTCTCAGGTTGTTGTGGATAGCGCCATGCTTTTGTTAGCGTTTCTAATGCGATTCCATCAAACTTCTTAAACACCCTCCTAATAGGTTCTGGAGACCTCATATAATTTCCTCCTTTTTACATCTCTTCAGGTGCTTCTATTCCTAGTAGCGATAATCCTTCTTTGATAACCACACTCACAGATTCGACTAAAGCGAGGCGAGAAGATTGGTAGGGAGATTCCTCCAAAATACGCACATTGGCATAATAGCTGTTGAAATTTTGGGCGAGTTTTAACAAGTACTTCGCCATTTTGGACGGATCATAATCATGTACCGCCTGTTGAATCACTTCAGGGAATGAAGCGAGTTTTTGAATAATCGGCCATGCATAGTCCCAGTCCGCTTCATGAAATGAATAGCTTGTTGAAGTGGCCCCAGCTTTTCGTAAGATCGATTTGGCACGCGCATAGGTGTATTGCAAGTACGGTGCTGTATCGCCATCAAAGCGCAGCATCTCATCATACGAAAACTCAATATCGTTACGACGATCGTTTTTCAGGTCGTGGAAGATCACTGCTCCCACACCAATTTTTCGTGCGACCTCATCTTTTTGTGCTAAGGCAGGGTTTTTCTCTTCCACATTTTCTTTGGCAAATTGAATGGCTTTTTCTAATGCTTCTTCTAGGAAAACCACTTTCCCTTTACGTGTGGACATTTTCTTTCCGTCTTTCAGCATCATGCCAAATGCAATGTGGGTAATTTCATCTGACCACTCATATCCTAGCTTATGAAGTACAGCTCTTACCTGATTGAAGTGAAGACTCTGCTCATTTCCAACCACATATAGAGACTCCGCATGTTGATAGGTTTCTTTACGATAGATCGCAGCTGCAAGATCACGAGTTGTGTAAAGCGTCGTTCCATCCGATTTTTTGATAAGCGCTGGTGGCATATCTAAGTCATCAAGACGAACAACTTGCGCTCCATCCGACTCTTCCAGTAATCCCTTTTGATTTAGCATCCCAATGATCTGACCGGATTGAGCATGGAAGGAGGATTCGCCTTTGTACGAGTCAAACGAAACATGAAGAAGATCATAAATCGTTTGGAACGCTTCTAAAGACTCTTCACGGAACCATTTCCATAGTTTCGTAGCCTCTTCATCACCCTGCTCTAGCTTTTTAAACCAATCACGGCCGAGTTGATCAAGTGAGCTGTCCTCCTCTGCTTTTTCGTGAAAATATACATATAGGTTGAGGAGCTCTTGGATGGGATTAGCACGAACTTTATCCTCATCTCCCCAGAGTTTGTATGCAGCGATAAGTTTCCCGAATTGGGTCCCCCAATCCCCTAGATAGTTGAG
>SDGW01000957.1_pt1 | contig 11999 bp, 9 predicted proteins | sample 2873831 | NCBI WGS metagenome assembly SDGW01 (sample SAMN08132700, study PRJNA421101) | hypersaline lake metagenome | isolation source: celular fraction 0.22 microns magnesium sulfate-rich crust from ephemeral... | place: Spain: Penahueca Lagoon, Toledo | collected 2011-07
CTCGCCCCGCCCGAATCGAGCCTTTCCGTTGACGGAATCACTTATGCTCCTCGGGCGTCTGTGAGACGAGCATGGACGCCGCGGACCCACTTTCAGACACCCTCGCGGTATTCGACCGCGCGGACGCTCCTTCGACGCCCCACACGACGAGCGAAGTCGCGGACGAACTCGACTGCACTCGCCGGACAGCTTACAACCGCCTCGAACGACTCGCCGACCGCGGCGACCTCGAAACGAAGAAAGTCGGCGCTCGCGGCCGGGTCTGGTGGCTGCCGCCCGACGCGGCGACCCCGACCGAGGACACGGCCACGGACGCCGCGCCCTCCACCGAAGATACGGCCACCGACGCGGCCGATTCCGGCGACTCGCCCGACGGCACTGACGACGGGGCGATGAGCGAGGTCGAGCGCGCACAGGAGCGCATGACCGCGGGCGAATCCGAGGGCGGGAAGATAGCGACCGAACTCCGGCGGAAGGACGGCGAGCGGGTCCCGGTCGAGGTCCAGTTCGCGCCGTACCGACTCGAAGGCGACACCGGCCTGACCGGCGTCGTCCGCGACGTGACCGACCGCAAGCGCTTCGAGGAGACCCTGAAGTCGCTCCACGACTCCACTCGGGACCTCCTCGGGGCGGGGTCGCCCGAAGAAGTCGGCGAAATCGTCGTGGACGCCGCCACCGAAGTCCTCGACCTGCCGGGCGTCGTCGTCTACCGCCACGACGCCGCCGACGAGCGACTCCGGCCCGCCGAGCAGTCGGTCGAGGCCGACTTCATGCGCGAGGAGTTCCCCGCGGTCCCGGCCGACGACGGCAGTATCACCGGAAGCGTGTTCGTCGGCGGCGAACCGGTCCACCACGACGACGTCGTGGCAGTGGCGAACCTCCACGTGGACCCCGAGGACACCCAGATGCGCGCCGGGTCGTTCGTGCCGATGGGCGACCACGGCCTCCTCGTCGTCGGGTCGCGCGAACCCGGCGAGTTCGACGACCGGACGCGCCAGTTGGTCGAACTGTTGGGTGCGAACGCGGAGGCGGCCTACGACCGCGTGGCCCGCGAGTCGCAACTCGTCCGCCACCGCGAGCAGTTGACCGCGCTCAACAACCTGAACGCGGTCGTCCGCGACATCAACGAGACGCTGGTCCAGCAGTCCACCCGCGAGCAGGTCCAGCAGGTCGTCTGCGACCGACTCGCCGACGCCGAATCCTACGAGTTCGCGTGGTTCGGCGAGGTCGACGCTCACACCGAGACGGTCGAACTCGTCGCCGAGGCGGGCGTCGAGAACTATCTCGACGGCATCGACATCTCTGTTGACCCCGACGACGACAGGTCTCGGGGGCCCACCGGCCGAGCGGTCCGGACCGAGGAGATACAGGTCACGAACGACATGTTCGAGGACCCCGACTACACCGACTGGCGCGACCACGCCCGCGCCCACGGGGTCCGGTCGTCGGCCGCGATTCCGGTCGTCCACGAGGGGACGCTGTACGGCGTGTTGAACGTCTACTCCGCCCGAGTCGGCGCGTTCGGGGGCGAGGAGCGCCGCGTGGTCCGGCAACTCGGCGAGGTCGTCGGTCACGCTATCGCCGCCGTAGAGCGCAAGCAGGCGCTGACGAGCGACGAGGTGGTCGAGTTGGAGTGTCGCATCCGGAACGTGTTCGAGGCGGTCGGCGTCCCCGAGAGCGAGGGCACAATCTCGTTCGACCGTGCGGTCCCGGTCGGCGACGACGAGTACATCGAGTACGGCACTGCAACCGGCGACGCGATGGAGTTGCTGACCGCGCTCCCCGAGAAACTGTCCCACTGGACCGACGTGTCGGTCCTGCGCGAGCAGTTCGGCACGACTACCTTCGAGGTCCGCCTCTCGGAGCCGCCCGTCATCTCGACGGTGGCGTCCAGCGGCGGGTACATCGAGAGCGCGACCGTCGAGGACGGCGACTACCGGATGACCTTACACTTCCCGCCGACCGTCGAGGTGCGGAGCGTGGTCGAACGCATCCGAGACGCCTACCCTACCGTCGAGGTCGTGACCCGACGGCAGGTCTCGCGGTCCGGCGAGTCGCTCCGACGACTCGACGAGGTGCTGACCGACGAACTCACCGACCGCCAGCGGACCGCGCTGGAGACCGCCTACTTCGCCGGGTTCTTCGAGTGGCCCCGCGAGAGCAGCGCCCAAGAGGTCGCCGAGTCGCTCGGCGTCGCCGACGCGACGTTCCACCAGCACGTCCGACTGGCCGAGGGCAAACTGCTCGGCGCGCTGTTCGAGCAACCGGCGACCGCCATCAGGTGAGACGTCGTTTCCGTGCGGACGACGCGCGCTCGGCTCCGAACTCAACCGAGGAGGGCCGCGAGCGCGTCCATCGTCACCTCGACGCGCTCGGGGTCGGCGTTGTAGCCCATGTGGCCGACCCGAAGCACGTCGTCGGCGAGGTCGCCGAGACCGGTGGCGACGACGACGCCGTGGTCCGATTCGAGGCGCGCTCGCAGGTCGCTGGCGGACTCCTCGACCCGGAACGCGGTCACGGTCGGTGAGCAGAGCGCGTCGTCTCCCGCGACCGGTTCGAGACCGAGGTCCCGGCCGCGCTCGCGGCACTGCATGGCGACCTCCTCGTGGCGGTCGTAGACCGACTGGAGACCCTCGTCTACCAGTCTGTCGAGCGAGGCCTCCAGCGCGTAGAGGTTCGAGACGGCGTGGGTGTACGGCAGGTGAGGCGCGTCGTCGTCGGGAATCTCTACGCCGCGCCACGGTTCGAGGCTGGCGTAGAAGCCGTCTTGGTCGGTCTCCTCGACTTTCGCCCACGCGGCGTCGCTGACCGAGAGGGTGGTCAACCCCGCGGGCGAACTGAAGCACTTCTGGGAGGCCCCGAGACACACGTCGATGTTCTCCGTCGGGACGGGCGTGCCCCCGAGCGACGAGACCGCATCGACTATCGTCAGGACGCCCGCGTCCTGCAAGACACCGAGAATCTCCTCGAAGTCGTTCAGCACGCCGGTCGGCGTCTCGCAGTGGACCATCGTCGCCGCGGCGAAGTCGTTGCTCTCGACGGTCTCTTTGACCGCCTCCACGTCGAATCCCGCGTCGAAGGGCGCGTCGTGGAGTAGCGGGTCGCCGCCGTGGGTCTCCACGAAGTCAGCGAACCCCTCGCCGTAGATGCCGTTGGCCAGACAGAGTACGTCGTCGGTCTCCTCGACCAGCGAGGAGACGGCGGTCTCCAACCCGAGGATGCCCTCGCCGCAGAGGACCACCACGTCGTCGTCGGTCTCGTAGACCCGCGCCAGTTTGTCGAGGAGCCCTCGGTAGAAGGGGCCGAACTCCGCCTGCACGTCGGGGTTGACCGGGGGTCGGCGCATCGCCTCCAGCACGTCCGGCGGGACGGCGGTCGGGCCGGGCGTCATCAGCAGGTCGTCATCGTCGTTGGTCATGGGGGTGTTTGGCATTCGATGAGATAAAGAATCGTCGTTCCGGGAACGGTCGAATTCGAGAGTGTCCGCTCGGTACGAATTGCTGTCGTGGTGAGAACGACCGCCGAGAAGGTCGGAAAGCACATCTCGAAGCCTCCGCCCGACGGTAGTCCGGTCGGCCGAACGTTCGCTGGCGGTCCGTTCCACTGAGCGTCCGGCCGGTCGGCCGCGCCGCGGCCGACCCGCCGTGCGCATCGGAAGAAAACACAGCGCTATGCAAGAGATAGCTCAGTATATTCTAAAGCAACTAGAATATGTCTACGGCTCGTCCGCGGCCTCGTCCTCTTCCTCGTCGTCGCCAGTCCGGAGGAGAACCGGCTCGGGGTCGTAGGCCGTCAGGACCGCGATGCGTCCCGTCTCGGTGTCGAACTCCACGGTCCGGCCGCGCCCGCCGCCCACGTCCGCGCCCGCGACCGGCACGTCGAGGGCCGCGAACTCCTCGCGGGCGGTCGCCACGTTGTCGTCGCTGACCTCGCGGGGGAGTTCCCGGAGGTCAAGCAGGTCGCTCCCGCCGACCACGTACCCCTCCACGGCACCGTAGTTCGCGCCCGCCGACACCGCCTCGCGGAGCATCGTCTCGACCGCCGCGTCCACGTACTTGCCGTCGCTGGTACCGTCGCCCTCCGACTGGCGGGGGAGCATCGCGTGAGCCAACCCGCCGACCGCGTTCTCGGGGTCGTAGACCGCCAGCCCGACGCACGCGCCGAGACCGTAGGCGACCAGCGTCGAACCGTCGGCGACGACCTCGTACTCCGAGACGCCGACCAGTCGGCGCTCGCGGTCGGGGTCGTCGGGGGTCGTCTCGTAGGTCTTCACCCTATCACCCCGAGGTCCACCGCCGAGAGCTTCGTCAGGAACTCCGCTCTGCCGGGGAACATGTAGATGGTCGCGTCCACGTCGTGGCGCGGAATCCGGAGCCGCGACCGGATGAACAGGCCCACCTCGTACTGCTTGAGGATGCGCGCGACCAGCGTCCGCTCGGGGTCCTGCACGGCGACCGGCGACCCGGTGTCGATGGTCGTCTCGAACAGCGTCGCCCACTCGTCCACGAAGCCGTTGGCCATCATGTTGCAGAGTTCGGTCAGCGCGTCCCGTCCCATCTCCGTCGGGACGGCGGACAGGTCTTCGACCGCCCGCTGGAGCATCAGCGCCGCGGCCTTGTTCGCGCTCTCCATCGGGAACACGACCAGCACGTTCCCGACGAGCGGTTCGCTCAACAGGACGCGCGCCCCGGCGCGCTCCTCGGCGCGGAACTGCGACGCCACGGTCCCCTGCTCGGCGTAGCCGATTTTGACCTGTTCGGTCGTCACGTCGAGGTCGTCGTCGAGCACGTCGTTGAGCCGCGATTCGACGCCGCGCACGCCCTCGTCGCCCAGCCAGTTCAGCACCGCGAGCGTCTTCAGCGGGAGCGAGGAGCCGTCGCCGCCAGCCGACGAGTCCGGTTCGGCGGTCGAATCCGTCCCGTCGGTCGCGTCCGACTCGCCAGTCGCTTCCGTGCCGGGCGTTCCGGCCCCGCGCTCGCGGTCGTCGGTCCGCTCGCCGCCGGTCGCGCGCTCGGCCGCGCCGTCGTCGGGTCTCACGACTGGTCCCTCGCGTTGGCGACCAGCACGTCCACGTCCAGTACGCCGATGGGCCGGTCGGCCCGCTCGGAGTCCTCGACCACGGCCCGGAACCACCGCCGACCGACCGGCGGGTCCCACGCCGCCTCGTGGGGCACTCGAACGGTATCGACGTGGTGGGCGTCGATGCCCGTCACCTCGTCGACCAGCAGGCCGGTCGGCCGGGCGTCCTCGCGGTCCAGCACGACGAGCGTCGCGTCCGCGTCGTCCGGCCGCGCCGTCAGTCCGAGGAGCGCGCGGGCGTCCACGACGACCGGGAGTTCGCTCCCGAGGTTGGTCACGCCAGCGATTGCGGGACCGGTCTGTGGGACCGGCGTCACGTCGGGGGCGGCGATAATCCGCTCGACGCGGCCGAGTTCCAGCCCGTAGGCGTGGTCCCCGAGCGGGAACCGGACGAACTCGACCCACTCGCGTCGGTTCTCGGTCGGGTCGGCGGCCGTCGCTCGACTCTCGCCGGACATCGGTCAGACCTCCTCGTCTCCGGCGGCGAGCGGGTCGGTCTCGGCGTCGTCGGCCAGCGGGTCCGCACCGTCCTCGTCGGCTAGCGGGTCCGCGTCGCCTTCGTCGGCCAGCGAATCGGTCTCGACTTCGCCGTCTTCGGCGAGGAGGTCGGTCTCGCTGTCCTCGGCGAGGAGGTCCGCCTCGTCGTCTCCTCCCAGCGGGTCGGACCCGTCGCTCTCGTCGGCGGTCGAAGAAATCGCCACGGACTCGGTGTCGCGGTCGTCGGGGTGGACGGTCTCGGTCGCGTCGCCGCCCTCGTCGCTCCGGGACGGCGAGGCCGTCTCGCTCGCCTCGTCGGTGTCGAACGAGTCGAGCGCGTTGCTGAGTTGGGTCGCCTGCGCGGCGAGGTCGCTCGCGCTCTCGGAGACCTGCGAGAGCGCCATCGTCTGGGATTCGGCGGAGGCGGCGACCGTCGTCGCCTCGTCGGTGATTCCCTCGCTGACCGCGGCGGCCTCCTCCACCATGTCGAGGGCCTCCTTCGTGGAGTCGGCCTGCTCTTGGGTCGCGTCCGAAATCTCTTGGACGCCCGCGTTGGTCTCTTGGGCGTAGCCCGCGATGTCCGCGAGCGCCTCGGCGGCGTTCTCCACCGAATCGGTCTGTTGGGCGATGCGCTCGCTGGTGTCTCGAACCTCGTCTACGGTCCGGTCGGTCTGGTCGCGAATCCCGTTCAGGCGCTGTTCGATGTCGGCGGCCGCCTCCTTGGTGCGCTCGGCGAGGTCCTTGATTTCGTTCGCCACGGCCGCGAAGCCCGCGCCCTGCTCGCCGGCGCGCGAGGCCTCGATGTGGGCGTTCAGCGCGAGCATGTTGGTCTGCTCGGCGATTTCGGAGATGAAGTCGATGAGTTCGTCCACCTGCTGGACCTCGGCTTCGAGGCTCTCGATGGCCTCGACGGTGTCCTCGGACTCGCTCTCGATGTCGTTCATCCCCTCCACGGCGTCGGTCGCGGCCGCCCGCCCTTCCCGTCCCGTCTCGGCGGTGCGCTCGGCGATGGAGGCGACCTCGTCGGTCGAGGCCGCGACCTCTTGGACGGCGGTCGAGAGCCGGTTCATCTGGTCGGTCGCGGCCCGCAGGTCGTCGGTCTGAGCCTCGGCGTCCGCGGAGATGTCCCGGAGCGACTCGACGACGCGCGAACTCCCGTCGCTGACCTCCTCGGTACTCAGCGTGACCTCTTGGCTGTAGGTCGCCACCTCGTTGGCGAACCGGGTCAGGTTGTCCACGGTCTCCTCGAACTCCGAAATCATCTCGTTGAACTCGGTGGCGACCCGCTCCATCGCCTCGCTCTCGGAACTGGGGTCCATGCGCTCGTCCAAGTCGCCGTCGGCGCACCGACGCATGACCTCGCCGTACTCGTCGGCTTTCTGCTCGACGTGAGTGGCCTCGTCCTCGGCCGCGAGTCTGGCCCGGTGCTGGTCGAGGAGCGTCTCGTGGGTCTCGGCCATCGAGTCGGCGACCCGACCCACGGCGTCGATGCGGGCCGACTCGAAGGTCGGCTCCTCTCCCTCTGCTCGGCGGTCGGCGCTGGCCACGAGTCGGTCGAGCGACCGACTCGCGCGCCACGACACCGCGGTTCCGACGACGCCCGCGACGAGCGCGCCGCCGAGTGTCGCACCGACGACAGTACGGTCGAACTGACCGGTCGCGTACACGCCGCCGGCCGCGGCCGCGCCGACCAGCACCATCGTCAGACCGAACTTCAGCGAGTAGCGCCGCCTCACGAACGCAGGAACGAGTGCGCGCGGAAAGTTAGCCATTGAGCAAACCCATTCGGCAGGGCGTAATAAATCTTCACGCAACATGAACGATTGGTTATAAAATATCGGAGAGAAGAAAATTCAACTGACGGCTCTCCGCTCCGAATTTTCGCTAGTGAGGAGCGCCGCGGGACCGGCGACGCCGCGGACCTATCGGGAGACCACCAGTTCGCAGTGGTCGCCCTCGCGGTGCATGCAGGTCGGTTCGGCGATACGGACCTCCTCGTCGTAGTGGTCGGCCACGCCGCGCACGATGCCCTTCGCCACGAAGCAGAGACGACGCCGCGACTGGTAGCGCACCCGCACCCGCCTCTCGCCCTCGTCGCTCTTCTCGCGGCGACAGACCAACTCCGGCGGGTCGAGGTCGGGGTTGTGCGTCCGGAGGACGGTGTGAATCTGCTCCTCGGCGTTCGCCACCACGTCCAGCGTCGTCCAGTCGTCGGCGACGACGTTGCCGTAGGTGGCGAGCAACTGCCCGGCCGCGAACCGGCCGAACTCCTCCAGCAGGTCGGGAATCGGCGCGTCGGTCTCGTCGCCGATTGCCTCCACGAGACGAACCAACTCGCCGTCGTCGTAGGTGTCGATGGGCAGGTACACCCGCCCGTCGAGGTCCGCCGCGCCGCGAACCGCGTCCCACGTCTCGTGGCCGTGGTCGCGCACTACGAAGTCTTTCAGCGATTTGAAGATGATGCCGTGCATGGGTGGCCTCTCGTGGAGTGGTTCGGGAGCAGAGACAGTCGTTCGCTGGCGGGTGGTCGGGTCACGCCTCGCCCGGACCGCTGACGAGGAGTTCGCACCGGTCGTCGCCGTCGAGCATACACGTCGGTTCCTCGACGGCGAACTCCTCGTCGTAGTAGTCGCCGATGCCGGTCAGCAGGCCCTTCGCCAGCGGGCAGAGTTCGCGCTCGGAGGTGTAGGTGACTTTCACCGTCTCGTCGCCGACCCACTCCGCGGAGAGCGCGGGCGGCGTGTACGTCGAGAGTTGCTTGGCGCGCAACGCCTCGTGGATGTACGTCTCGACGTTGGCTATCAGTTCGAGGCCGGTCCAGTCGGCCCCGACGTGGACGCCGTAGGTCTCGACCAGCGCCGGGACCAGAAACTGCCCGAACGAATCGAGGAGGTCCGGGACCTCCTCGCCGGTCGCCTCCGAGGCCGCATCGACCAGACCCAGCACGTCGGCGTCGTCGTACTCGGTCACGGGGACGTAGACCTTGCCGCCGACTCCGGCGGCGTCCTGAATCGCGTGCCACGCCTCGCGGTCGTACTCCGTCGTCACGAAGTCTTTGAGGCCTTTCAGCACGATACCGTGCAAAGCTGACACCACCGTTCTCCGAGGAGTCGGTTTCGAGACGATGCGGGCCGGGTCGGCTGGACGGGAGCCGTCGCCTGCTGGCGGTTTCGGACGCTCGGCCGACCCCTCCGGCGCTGATACATGTTCGAATCGGATTCACACTGATACTATAACTGTTCTGGCCGTTCGGACGAGGAATCTACGCTTTCCGTCGTGAGATGTGGCGGGTCCGTGGTCGTGAATCGGAGACTTCGGCGGTTTCCGGGGGTGTGTCGGTGGTGAATTCGACCGAAGGAGACGACTGGAGAAGACGACTGGAGAAGACGACTGGAGAACGTGTCGAGAAGCTAGCTTCAGGCTTGAACAGAGGAGTCTCCCGCCCAGCACCGCACCGCACGGCACTGCAACCGCAGGCCACATCCTCCCCAACCGCTTGCGCTACTCGCTTCGCTGCGTTGCTAAGCCCTCGCGCGGTGGGCGCGGCCCGGAGGCCGCGCCGTCGGACAAACCGCGTCCGACGAGCCATGCGCTCACATCCGTTCGCGCAGACGCCCGCACGCGCCGGGTCGGAAAATCGAGGTCAGCGCGCGCCGAGCCGGAAAGTCGAGCTATCGCCCTCAGAGCGATTCCCAGTAGTCGAGGTCCATCTCGGCGTCCGAGATGTCGGTGTCGGCCTCGGGTCGCGTGTCGGCCACCCGGCCCATCTCGAACGCGCCGAGCGCCTCCCGGAGGTCCTCCTCGTCGGGAATCACGTAGATGTCGAGGTCCACCTCGGTATCGACCGCCTCGATTCGGGTGTCGAAGACGAACGCGAACTCTTGGGACTCGCCGAGACCGACCACGAGGGGGTCCACCACCGCCGCGCCCATGTCGTGGGCGTAGGCTGGCGTCGAGTGGTCGATGGTCGTGTCCAGCAGGTTCGCCCACCCGTCGAGCATCCCGCTGGCCATCACGTTCGAGAGTTCCTGAATCGCGTCGCGCTCGAACTCCCCGAGGCCCGGCGCGGTCCCGGTCTCGGCGCTCCGACCCGCCAGTCGCCGGGCCGACTCCTCGCCGAACAGAAAGAGGAGGTAGCCGCTGGGCATCCCGGCGAAACTGAACGCGACGCCGACCTTCCGCTCGGTCGAGACCTCGCTGGGAATCGCGTCGAGCGAGATGAAGTTGATGCGCCGGATGTCCACGTCCATCTCGATACCGGTCATCTGGGTCAGGTTGGCCGCCACGTGCGTCGCGCCGCGCTGGGCGATGCGGTCGAACCCGACCAACTTCTCGAACTCGATGGCGCGCTCGTCGGTTCGCGCTCGAAACAGACGCTGGACCGTCTCGGTGTCGGGCACGAGGTAGTGGCGGAAGGCTAACTCCTCGCCGACCGCTTCGAGGTTGTTCCGGAACAGGACCGCGAGGTCGTCTTCCGACTCGCTCTCGTCCGCCTCGGACCCGCCGGACCCGCCACTCCCTCGACCGCCGAGCGCCAGCGTCTCGTCGTCCAGAAACTCGTCGGGGTAATCGGCGGCGACGTGGGTCGGGGCCGACACGTCGATGTTGGTGTCCAGCACGTTCGCCCACCCGTCCACGAACCCGTTGTTCATGATTTGGGCGATCTCGGTCAGGGTGCTGTCCCGTAGCGTTCCCTCCTCGACGGTCGGGATGTCCTCGACGACCGCCGAGGCGATGGTCGCGGCGCTCTCCCGGTCGAACAGGAGCAGGGAGGTCCCGCCGAACCCGTCCGAGAGGCCGACTCGGATGCCGACCCAGCCCGTGTCGGTCAGGTCGCGGGCGATGGAGGCGTCGCGGGTGAAGTTGAGGTGCGTGACGTCGACCCGCGCCGGAATGCCGGTCATCGAACTCAACCGGTTCGCCGCCAGTCCGGCCCCCTCGCGGGCCATCTCGTAGAACGTGCCGAGGGTGTCCACGTCGAGTTTCATAGCGTCCCCACGTCCAGCACGTTGACCGCCTCGCCGTCGCCGAGCGTCGTCGCGCCGCTGACGCCGGGCACGTCGCCCAACAGGTCGCCGTAGGGCCGGACCACGACCTCTTGGGAGGCGACCACGCGGTCACACCGGAGCGCGAGTCGTCCCGTCTCGCTCCGAATCCAGACGATTTGGGGGTCCGAAACGGTGGGTTCGGCGGGGTCGCTCTCCCGAAGGTCGAGCGCGGTCCGGAGCCGCCGGAGCGGATACGCGTCGTCGGCCTCGACCCCCTCGGGGAGTCCGCCGACCAGATCGAGGTCCGAGCGCCGGACCACCTCGCGGCCGTCGGTCTCCTCGACCGGCGGCGCGGCGGTAATCTGCTCGACCGACCTCATCGGGACGCCGAACGTCCGGCCCGCGACCTCCACGAACAGGACTTCGGTGAGCGCGATGGAGACGGGGACTCTGAGCCGGACCGTGGTCCCGTAGCCCCGTTCGCTCTCGACCGAGACCGAGCCGTTGAGGTCCGCGACGGTCCGGTTGACCACGTCCATGCCGACGCCGCGACCGCTCACGTCGGTCACCTCCTCGGCCGTCGTGAAGCCGGGTTCGAAGAGGAGGTCGTAGGTCTCGTCGTCGGACAGTCGCTCGGCCTCGGCGGCCGAGACCACGCCGTTCTCGACGGCCTGCTCGCGGACCGCCTCGGCGTCTACGCCCCGGCCGTCGTCCGCGAGTTCCACGACTACCTCGTCGCCGACGCGCTCGGCGGAAATCTCGACCGTTCCACTACGGGGCTTCCCGGCCGCCTCGCGCTCGTCGGGCGACTCGATGCCGTGGTCCACCGCGTTTCTGGCGAGGTGGACCAGCGGGTCGCGCAGGCGGTCCACGATGGAGCGGTCGAGTTCCACGTCGGCGTCGTTGACTTCCAACTCGACTTCTTTGCCCTGCGAGCGCGCCACGTCCCGGACCGTCCGCGGAATCGTCTCGACGGCGGTCTCCAGCGGCGTGAGCCGCACGTCCATCACGGTCCGGCGGTAGTCGGTCAGCACGCGCAGGAGGTTCGAGACCTCCTCGCGGATGGCGTCGTCGGTGTCGGGACCGACCGCCTCGTCCAGTCGGAGGTGGGTCAGCGACAGCTCCTCGGCGACGTTCAGGAGTTCGTCGGCGGTGTCCACGTCCACCGTCATCGCCCGCAAGCGGTCGAACTCGTCGCCCGCTCGCCCGCGGTCGGCCCGCCCGCCGGTCGGGAACCTCTCGGCGTCGAGGCGGCTCTCCTCGATGGTCGTCACCGCCGACCGGAACACCGCGCCCTCGTCGGGTTCGTCGTCGGCCTCCTCGCCGAGGAGGTCGCCGAAGCGCGACTCGAACGCGGCCATCTCGTCGTCCACGGACACGTCCATCTCGGTGGCGGCCGCGTCGTCCGAGACCTCGGCCGAGTCGCCGACGTCAGCGTCGAAGCCGGCGTCCAAC